>Ga0098070_100017_pt1 | contig 187471 bp, 164 predicted proteins | sample 28_taG_FD_75063 | JGI IMG/M metagenome (GOLD analysis project Ga0098070, IMG submission 75063) | Marine viral communities from Cariaco Basin, Caribbean Sea - 28_WHOI_OMZ | ecosystem: Environmental > Aquatic > Marine > Oceanic | place: Caribbean Sea: Cariaco Basin | collected 2014-11-12
CGAAGTCATGATCCGCACCGGAATCCCTGCATCGCTGAGCCTGCGGATCGTCGCTAGCCTGCGCGCGGGCAGAGGCGCACGTGGCTCCATCCGGCGCGACAGGTCAGGGTCGAGCGTGGTCACGGATATCCCGACCCGAACAAGCCCCTGCTCTGCCATCGGCGCAAGGATATCGATATCGCGTTCCACCATGGCTCCTTTTGTCACGATGGCGACCGGGTGCAAGAAATCGCGCAACACCTCGAGACAACTGCGGGAGATCTCCAGATCCCGCTCGCAGGGCTGATAAGGGTCGGTATTGGTGCCTATGGCGATTGGGGCCACACGATAGCGTTTGGCGGACAGTTCCCGCCGCAAAAGATCCGGCGCATTTGGACGCGCGATCAGACGGGTTTCAAAGTCAAGCCCCGGCGATAGACCAAGGTAGGAATGGCTCGGTCGGGCAAAACAATAGATGCACCCATGTTCGCATCCCCTGTAGGGGTTGATCGCGCGATCAAACGGCAGATCGGGTGACTTGTTATAGGTGATGATGCTACGCGCGATTTCTTCCCGAATTTCGGTGGGAATCACATTGCGTGGCGCCGCATGCTCCCAGCCGTCATCAACGGCTGTCCGCTCTGGCTCAAAGCGAGATGGCGCATTGCTGAGACTGGCGCGCGCTTTGCGACGCAGCAAGGTGTGGTTGGAAACAGAACTCATGCGCATTAAATGGCAGATCGATTGGAACAAATAAAGAACAAACAAGCAAAACCGAAGATTTCCTTGCGAATTCTTCATTATCATTCGGCATGTTTTCCGCCTATAGGTCGGTTCGGATAAAGGCAGTGTCGCAAATAATGCAGTCTCGCTGCGGCATTCTGGCCCATTAGTCGAACAGGAAGGCCAAGCCGGGGTTACCCCGCCAGTCAAGGAATAGGCATATGTCGGAAGAAGAAGACGAAATCATCCTGGCGGAACTGGACGACGAAGAACTAGTCCAGCAGATGTTCGACGATCTTTACGATGGGATGAAGGAAGAGATCGAAGAAGGGGTCAACATTCTTCTGGAGCGTGGCTGGGCACCGTACAAGATCTTGACCGAGGCTTTGGTTGGCGGGATGACCATCGTTGGTGCCGACTTCCGGGACGGCATCCTTTTTGTGCCTGAGGTTCTGCTGGCCGCCAACGCGATGAAGGGCGGGATGGCGATCCTGAAACCGCTGCTAGCCGAAACCGGCGCCCCGCGCATGGGTTCCATGGTGATCGGCACGGTCAAAGGTGACATCCACGACATCGGCAAGAATCTGGTATCGATGATGATGGAAGGCGCCGGCTTCGAAGTCGTAGACTTGGGCATCAACAACCCGGTCGAAAACTACCTTGAGGCCCTGGAAGAGCATAAACCCGACATCCTTGGCATGTCGGCTCTGCTGACAACCACCATGCCTTACATGAAAGTCGTGATCGACACGATGGTCGAGCAGGGCAAGCGCGACGACTACATCGTCCTCGTTGGTGGCGCCCCGCTGAACGAAGAGTTCGGCAAGGCGATCGGCGCAGATGCCTATTGCCGCGATGCCGCTGTGGCCGTGGAAACCGCCAAGGACTTTGTTGCCCGCAAACACAACCAGATGAGCGCCTGAATTGGCCCGTAAAGGACGCGCAGCCCGCCTGACAGAGCGGGTTGCCTTCCGCCCTCCGTCCGGGCGCAGCCTGGACGAAAGCTCCTTGCGAGAAGACGGCCTCGCTGCACCTGAGAAAAAGACTGGACGTATCCTGTTGATCGGCTGTGGCGCGCTGGCACGCGAGATCCTTGACATTAAGGAAAAAAACAGTCTGGATCATATGGATCTGACTTGTTTGCCCGCCAAACTCCATTTGTACCCCGACAAGATCGTTGAGGCCGTTAAAGGCGCCGTTCTGAAACACCGCTCGGTCTACGATCAGATCTACGTAGTCTATGCCGATTGCGGCACCGGCGGCCAGCTGGAGCGGGCATGCGCCGAATTGGGTGTTGAGATGGTGCCCGGCCCTCACTGCTATGCCTTCTTTGAAGGCAACGACGCCTTTGCGCAGCACGCTGAGAACGGGGAAATCACAGCCTTTTACCTGACCGACTTTTTGGTCAAACAGTTCGACGCTTTTGTCTGGCGCCCCATGGGGCTGGATAAACACCCCGAGCTGCGTGACATGGTTTTTGGGAACTACACGAAACTGGTCTACCAGTCCCAGATCAAGGACCCGGTCTTATTGGAGAAAGCGCAGGCCTGTGCCGCGCGAATGGGATTGGCATTTGAGCATCGCCACACCGGCTATGGCGATCTTGAAACCAGCCTGACCCGTTGGGCAGCCGACTGACGCACTGCGCGGGCACGCCAGCCGAGAAGTTGCCCTTTTATGCAGGCTCAACCGCGCCAAGCTGCTGCATGGCTGCAGCCTCATAGACCTGAAGCGCTGTGCTATCTGTTGCAGCACCGACCCGATTTAGCCAAGCCTTGATCACCGCGCTGTCTGGCATAAAGTGCGGCGCCCATTGAAAGGCCGAAGCCATCAGGATGTCTGCCACACTCAGCGCCTCCCCCAGAAGGAACGGCTTGTCGCCAAGACCGCGCTCGAGCGCGGCGCCGATCTCATTCATGCTCCGGAACGTGCTTGCGAAAGCCGGAGGATGCTCAAACCCAGCCACAGATGAAACAAGCACAGGCTCGAGCACACCGCCATAATAGGTCATCCAGGAGAGGTATGCGCCACGCTCGACCGATCCGATCTTAGGGCTGAGCTGCTGGCCGAACAGCTCGTCCAGGTACATCATGATGGCGGCGCTTTCGCGCACCTCTTGTCCGTCGTCAGTGATCAGGAAGGGTACCTTGCCTTCAGGGTGCGGGTTACCCGGGTCGCGCCGCCCGCCACCATCTTGGCGCGGGACTTCGACGAGCACGACCTCCACGTCGCTTAAGTGCCCCATCTGCATCAATTGGGCTATCACGCGCGAGGACCGGGAGTTCGGGGAATGGAAAAGTCTCGGCATATCAATGACCTTCTCGTTTTCATGTCTATCATCTTTAGATTGATGATGGGCCGCTTATGCGGATACCCTCCTGTCATTTACTGTCAGGATTGATTTGATAGCCGTTGCCCATGTCCAAGAGTGACCGCCTGTTCCGACTGCTCCACCTGATCCGCGGATTGCGCCCGCCGGTGACTGCAGCCCGGCTGGCTGCGTCAATGGACGTGTCCGAACGTACCATCTACCGCGACATCGACAGCCTGCGCGCTGCCGGAGCAAGGATCGAAGGGGAAGCAGGTCTTGGTTATACCATGACGGAGGACCCTGCCCTGCCGCCGCAGACCTTTACCCAGATCGAACTGGAAGCGCTGACGCTTGGCCTTGCCGATGTAAACCAGCGCGGCGATCGGGAGCTGGCGCAGGCGGCGAATGATGCCCTAGTGAAGATTCTGGCGACCTTGCCCGAACGCCAGCAGCGCCAGGCCCTCCATGCTGTCAATCTGGTCCAGCGGTTCAACACACCGCCAGAGCCGACAATCGACATGACCCTCCTGCGAGAGGCAATGTGGGCCGAAGAGGCCCTTGATATCGGTTACCGCGACCTTCACGAGGCCCGGACCGCGCGGCGGATCTATCCGCTCGCCCTAGCATATCATGATCGCAACGTGATGCTTTTGGCCTGGTGCTGCAAACGGCGCGATTTCCGCAGTTTCCACGTCACCCGGATTGAGGGATACAAGAAGACCGCAGAAAGCTTTCGCCCGCGCCGGGTTGCCTTGCTCAGGGAATTTGTCGAAAGTCTGAGGGCACGGGATCAGTGTGCCGAAACCAAACTGTCATCCCTGGAGGCCTGATCAGGCCTCCGCAGCGATCTCGCGAATGCGTTCGATCATGGCGCGCAGACCGTTGGAGCGCTGCGCCGAAAGATGATCGTTCAGCCCCAGTCGCCCCAGTTCTGCCTTTGTATCCACCGCCAGAACCTCTGCCGGCGACAAACCGTTGTAGAGCGCCCGCAAAACCGCGATCAGACCGCGCACGATCATCGCATCACTGTCACCGTCAAAACGAAAGCTCCCGTTCTCAAGACTGGGGTGCAGCCAGACCTGGCTTGCACAGCCCTCGACTTTGGTGGCAGGTACCTTGAAGGCGTCGTCCAGAGGCTCCATCGCCTTGCCCTGGTCGATCACATGACGATAGCGGTCTTCCCAGTCATCCAGGAATTCGAAATCTTCGACGATCTCTTCGAAGGCAGCGCTGGCCATGGGCAGAGTACCCCTTTTTCGGTTTCACTATGGGCAGCCAACGAGTTATGCCGACAGCCCCGTGTTTTCAACCGCTTTTCAACGCAGCAGCAATGGGGTAACCACAGTCAGGGAGAACTCAAACGGGCGGGACATCATGCGCAAACCCCTATCACTACTACTGGCTGGTGCAATCCTTCTGGCAGGCTGCGGCGGCTGGCGCGACTCCCGTATAAACCCGTCGAACTGGTTCGGCTCCTCCAAAGTTTCCGAAGCCCCAGTGAGCGGGGACGTGAACCCTTTGATCCCTGAGAAAACCGGCAGCGGCATTTTTGACAAGCCCGAGCCGGTAGATCGCAGCGTTCTGATCGCCGAGGTCAGCGAATTGCGCATTGAACGCACCTCTGTCGGCGCCATCATCTACGCAACCGGCATCGCCTCACGCCAAGGCGCCTTCAACGTGGCTCTGACCCCAACCGACAACGAAGACGCCTCGGTGCTCGAATACGATTTCCGCGTGGTCTATCCTGAATTTGCGACCCCAACAGGCAGCGCGTTCAGCCGCACGATCCATGAAGCAGTCAGTCTTACGAATGAAGACCTCAAAGGCATTCGCCTGATCCGCGTAAACGGCTCAAACAATGCCCGAGAAAGCCGTCGCCGCTGATTGACAGAGCCCCTCGGCCCGCAGCCCCCCATGGAACCAAGAGGCACCGCCCGAGAATAGTGCCGGGTCTTCGGGGCCATCATGCGCGGATTGAGCCGTCAGAGCGCCACCACTTTTACGGACTGCCCTTGGGCCGCCAGCGCGATTTCTCCATCGCAAAGACGCAAAGCGTCTTCACCAAAGACCTCGCGTCGCCATCCAGACAGGGCCGGCACATCGCGCTGACCGCCTGCGATAGCATCCAGATCCGCGCTTGGAGCAATCAGTTTGGCTGCAACTCCGGCACTCTCGGTCTTTGCCTTCAGAAGCACCCGCAAAAGATCTGCCAAGGCCGGGTTGACCTGCAGCTTTTCGCGGCTGCGGTCCGGTCGCGGGTGTTTGTCGGGCGGGCAGTTCACTCCGCGGCCAACCGCTTCCAGAATTCCTTCGGCGATTGCCCCTTTGCGCGCCTCGCGCAAAAGAAGGCGTGAACCGCCCAAATCTGATGCAGTGCGCGGTTTTGTCGAAGCGAGTTCGACCAGCGCATCATCCTTGAATACCCGGTTGCGTGGCACGTTGTTGCGCTGCGCGTAGTCCTCGCGAAACGCGGCAAGCTCGCGCACAACCGCAAGGAACTTGCCCGACGTGGTGCGCGTCTTGATGCGACGCCAGGCCTCTTCGGGGCGAATGTCATAGGTAGCTGGATCAGTCAGAACCTGAAGCTCTTCGGCAACCCAATGGCTGCGCCCGCTACGCTCCAACTCCGCAGCCAGATGTTCATAGATCTTTCGGAGGTGGGTCACATCGGCCAGAGCATAAGTCTTTTGCGCATCGCTCAAGGGACGGCGCGACCAGTCTGTGAAGCGCGAGGTCTTGTCGAGGCCCTGCTTGACGATCTTGCGCACCAGGGTTTCATAGCCCACCTGCTCCCCAAAACCGCACACCATGGCCGCAACCTGCGTATCAAACAACGGCTTGGGGAACACACCTGCATCCACCCAAAATATCTCAAGGTCCTGCCGGGCAGCATGAAAGACTTTGACCACATCCTCATCCCGGAAGAGTTCATAAAGCGGATCAAGCGACAGCCCGTCGGCCAATGGGTCCACCAGAACCGCATCGTCCTTCCCGTCTCCTGCAAAAGCAAGCTGGATCAGGCAAAGCTTGGAATAGTAGGTCCGCTCGCGCAGAAACTCCGTGTCCACCGTGACATAGTCGTGTTTCGCCGCCTCTTTGCAAAAGGCGGACAAGGCTTCGGTGGTCGTCAATGTTTTCATCTGTCGCGGCTTTTCTTTTTATGTCTTTCGTTGGCCAAGGTGATACGCCGTTGGGCGGATCAATGCAAACGAAGCGCAGCGTCTCAGTCTAGGAGCACAGGGGTTCGATCCCCCGCTGCATAGCGGCGCAGCACCGCAGGATAAAGGAGATGCTCCTTCACCAGCACCCGCGCTGCCAGATCGTCGGGCGTGTCACCCGCAAGGATCGGCACCCGCGCCTGCCCCAGAATGGGACCATCATCCAGCGCAGGTGTAACCTCGTGAACTGTGCAGCCATGTTCCGCGTCGCCAGCCTCCAGCGCCCGCGCATGGGTGTGCAGCCCCTTGTATTTCGGCAGGAGCGACGGGTGGATATTCAGCATCCGGCCCTGAAACTGCGATACGAACCCGGCTGTAAGCACCCGCATGAACCCCGCAAGACAGACGATATCTGCGTCCGCCGCAAGGATGGGTTTCACCAGTTCCGCCTCAAAGGCCTCCCGGTCGCCCTTGAAGGGACGGTGATCCACAACCGCGGTCGCGATCCCGGCAGCGGCGGCCTTCTTGAGCCCGCCCGCATCGGCATTGTTGGACAGGACCAGACAGGGGCGCGCCGGGTGATCCCCGGTCATGCTCTCGACCAGCGACACCATGTTGGAGCCACCACCCGAAATCAGAATGGCTACCTTCTTGTGGCTCACAGCAACTTGCCCGAATAGCGCATGCCTGCGCCTGACGTTACGGTGCCAAGGCGGGTTACGGTCTCGCCTTCAGTCTGCAGCACCTCTGTCAACGTATCGGCACGATCAGCGGACACCGACAGGATCATGCCAATGCCACAGTTGAAGGTCTTGAGCATCTCTGCCTCGGCAATGCCGCCGGTTTCAGCCATCCATTTGAACACGGGCGGCAGATCCCAGCTGCGCAGATCGATATCGGCACCCAGCCCCTCGGGCAGAACGCGCGGCAGATTTTCAGTCAGACCGCCACCTGTAATGTGGGCCAGCGCATGAACACCCCCTGCCCGCACCGCAGCCAGGCACTGTTTCACATAAAGGCGAGTCGGCGTCAGCAGCGCTTCACCCAGCGTGCCTTCCGCAAACGGGCAATCTGCCTCCCAGCCAAGACCGGAGAGGTCAACCAGCTTTCGCACCAGCGAATAGCCATTGGAATGCACCCCATCCGAGGCAAGCCCCAGAAGAACATCCCCTTCTTCAACGCCCTCTGGCAGGGCCGTACCGCGTTCCATCGCGCCCACTGCGAACCCTGCAAGATCGAAATCGCCTTCTGGGTACATGCCGGGCATTTCCGCTGTCTCGCCGCCGATCAGCGCGCAGCCAGAGCGCACGCAGCCCTCGGCGATGCCTTCGATAATCCGCGCCGCGACCTCGGTTTCCAGCTTGCCAGTCGCAAAATAGTCTAGGAAAAACAAAGGCTCGGCACCTTGACAGACCAGATCGTTGACGCACATAGCGACCAGGTCGATGCCGACCCCATCCACCACGCCAGTGTCGATGGCAATGCGCAGCTTGGTGCCAACTCCGTCGGTGGCCCCAACAAGGATGGGGTCGCTGTATCCGGCCGCCTTCAGGTCAAAGAGCGCGCCAAATCCCCCCAGACCGCTCATTACGCCGGGGCGGTTGGTGCGTTTCGCAGCCGGTTTGATCCGGTCCACCAATGCATTACCCGCATCGATGTCCACACCTGCATCCGCATAGGTCAAACCGTTCTTGCCGCTACTCATCGCCTGGCTCCTTTGGAAGTGTTGCGCAGCCTTTAACGCAAGGCGCTTCGGAAGGGAACAAGGGATTGTACCACTCTGCAACAGAGGGTTCGGCGGCGCACTCCGATCACAGGCTCCCGCTCTCTCAATCCAACCGCCATGGATATCAGGTCGTTGCCGCCTCAAACGCTGCAGGCCGATGGGTGAGCCCGCCCCGAAAAAGACAACGAAACCGTTGCTGGACAGCTGAACGCCCACAGCGCAGGAAGAAAGCAGCTCGCTCAATCATCGCTTGACCTCACCGCAGCCATTGCCTAACCAATCCACATGGCGGGCCTGTAGCTCAACGGTTAGAGCAGAGCGCTCATAACGCTTTGGTTGCAGGTTCGAATCCTGCCGGGCCTACCAGATTGCCGCCATGAAGCGCCCCCTCCAACAACGTCCTTCGAACCATCCGTGTCGCTCAAGGCAGCTTCCATGGGTGTAACGCAACCGCTGCATCGTCGCCGGAGATTTCAACGTAGGGCGCGCTCTGTGGCTGTGTTCCATCTGCGGTCGCCTCAAACCACGCCGCCGCATACTCCACCGTACCCTCCAGTTGGGTTGCACCGTTGCTATTTGCGAGCAACTGCACTTCGCGGACGCCCTGAAAAAACGGATCGGTTGAGATGAAACTGGCATCGATAATCGGCAGCGGATCCCCATCCTTCCAAACGCGCGCAAAGCCTGCCACAAGATCTATACTGACGGTGAGCGTCACGATAACACCGTGGGTAAACTGGTTCGAACCGGCGGAGGCGGCAGAGACCAGAAAGCCCCCGGAGTTGTCTCGTACTGTCAGTATCACGTCCTGATTGCTATTGTTGGCCCACAGCTGCACTTGCAGCCCGCTGATACCAACCAGATACCCTTGGTTAGATGTTTGCGCCGCGTCCATGGCAAAGGTAACCGTTCCTGTGAATTGGCTGGCACCTGCTGGGAGGTTGCCGACCGGATCCACAAAGTACGGTCCCGCCGGACCCGTGATGAACTGCGACGCGCCCATGATCGTCGAAGCCATGACGCTCGGATCTGGCAAGTGCGCCAGAGGCAGGCCGGGCACGTCTGACAACCCCACATCCACAACCGGCCAGTTTTTGTAGAACTCATTGAGTGGATCTTCTGGGAACATCAGTCCGCCCGAAGCACCACCTTCCCCAAAGGTGACAAGGCTTGTGTTGGTGAACGCTCCACTGTTCGGGTAAACGCGCACACGCCCGTTCACGATCTGCGCATTCTGAGCAGGGGCGCCATTGATCTGCACCCCAGCAACCTCTGTCCAGTGAGAATAGGTGGCGGGCAATGCCGGATCTCCAGCGGCCAGCCGCGACGTGGTGATCGGACCGGCAGAGCTCCAGAACTCCATATAGGAGCCGTCGGGTTGCCATTCGGCGTTGTCGATCACCGGCAAGGCAAAAGCCTCGACCCCTACGCCGCGTAGGATTGCGTGAGCTGTAAGTCGGGCGCGGCGGTTGATGCCGTCATCCGTGACACCACTTGGGTGGGTTCCGTCCACCCAGCCGCCGCTGCCGTCCGGCCTCCCGATTGCGTGGGCATTCAAGTGCATTTCGGTTTTGATGACACGCCTCGCAAAGGCCGGGTTATCCAAGAGACTGCGCCAGGACTGTGTGGCAAGCTCTTTATTCACAAAACTGAACTGGGACCCGCCACCCACATAGGTCGTCGCGTTTTCGAGGTCCGTTGGGTCGGTATCCATGAAGCGATGCGCGCCGCCCATAGCGACCCATTGCGGGCCGTCGCCGCCGAACATCTCCCGAAGCGTGCGGCTCACGGCCCAGGTATTCCCGCCAATAGAAAGCGGGAGAGGCGCTGCCTCCGAATAGGTCAGCAGGTCGCCATTCAAATCTCGCCCCCAGAGATAGGCTGCGAAGGCTTTGCCATAGTCAGCCGCATAGGTTCCGGGCGCCGCGAACCAGCTGTGCCAGCCGTAGTGGATCGGGATGCCATCGGCCGTTGCCGCATCGTGCAGCGCCCAGTCATCCTGCCAGCGGCGTTTGGTTCCGCTCGGGACAAAGGCATCATCCATCAGTTCGCGCGGCTCTGTGCCGCTCACTGCCATCATGACCAGATGCACATCGCGCGATGTAGCCCGCATGAACGTGTTCGCCATCGCCACCATCCCGGCGGTCACACGCGCATCGTTGGCCACGGTATCTTGAGCCAAGGCCACGCTTTGCACACCCGCCGTGCCATCATTGGTCCGGTCATGCCACCAGAATGTCACCTGATTTTCTGCAACCAAAGTCTCAGGCGCAAGCACATTCTGGACCGTACTGATGGTGTAGTAGTCCTCGCTTTGGCCCACGAGAAGGATCTTCAATGGGCCGCTGTTGCCATCCTTTTCATGCTGACTGGGAGGAGCTACGCCGACGCCAACCCCAAGCATCAGATCCAGCCCACCGCGACAGCGTTTGTACCGGTGGCCTCGATCCCGACAGCGGAAAACGGCAGCACCTGCCCTGCGGATACCGGATAGGTCAACACGGTGTTTTCGCAGTCTCGGACAACAAGATCTCCACTGGCAACAATGTAAAGCACGCGCGGCCGAACCGGCAGGTCGGAGCCATCGGCGGGCACGATGGCGAAGTGCTGCGCGCCGGGGCTGTCGAGACCGCGGGTAAATTGCGAAAACGGATCATTCTGAGGCATGTGCATTCCTAACGTTACAATCCCCTCCACCGAGCGGCGCAGACGTAAAGACCGGGGCATTCCCCGTCTGGGAAGCAACGCCAAGCCTTGGGTCCGGCATCTCACCTGCGGACCTGCCCCCTTTTTGCGGATATGCCGACAGATTGCACTCAAGGACTTGAAAGCCTGAAAAGCGCCCGCGCGGATCAAGGGCAACGGCCCACCCAAAGACAGACATGGTAGGCGAGAGCGACTTGCGCCATCGTTGATCCACAGAAAAGCGCAGACCGGCGATCACAAAAAGGGCTCCCCCGAACAGCGTCGGAGGAGCCCACACCCAACAGGGTTTTTTACTTATGCCAGGAAGAGATTACTTCCGCGTGATGCGGCCATCCGTGTATGGGGTGTAAGGGGCCCGAGCTGCCAGGTACTCCGCGACAACGGCTGCAAGATCGGGACCGTAGTCGTATGCGTTCTTGTCATTGCCCGCAAAGACCTTGTAGCCATCTCCTCCATTTCGGACGTAGTCGTTGGTGACCAACATGTAGGTCTTTTCAGGATCGATCGGAACCCGGTTCCCACCTTCCTGTACCATCACATCCGACACACGCCCCTCCAGCGGAGGCACCGAAATGTCAAAGGCAAACTTGAGCCCCGCCACCTGCGGGAAGCGCCCCTTGCCCTCTTCGACTTGTGACACACCATTCTCCAAAGCGTCGATGACAGTCTGACCTGACGCCTCGAATGTGGACAGGGAGTTCTGGAACGGCAGCACGCTCAGGACCTCCCCCATGGTGACTTGCCCCTGATCAATCGAGGCGCGCAGACCGCCCCCGTTCTGGATCGCGATGGACACGCCCTGATCCTTGACGCGAGCCAGCATCGCATCAGCCACAAGATTGCCCATCTGGCATTCGCCGGCGCGGCAAACATCCCGCGACCCCTCGATCACGTCGCCAGTCTCAGCCACGATCTGCTGCTTCATCTCCTCGATCGGCGCGCCCATCTCCGCGACCCGCTCCAGGATAGAGGCATCAGGCATAACGGAGGCATCCAGAAGAATTGGCTCACCCGAGGCAGACAGCACATTCCCGGCCTTGTCGAAGGTCACGGTCAGATCGCCAAGATATTTGGAATAGGCGTAGGCCTGAACCACAGGCACACTGCCAACCATTATGGGGTACGGTCCTGCGGCACGTTCATTTGTATTGGACAGCAGCGTATGCGAATGCCCGCCGACCACCACGTCGATGCCCGGAACGGCGGCAGCGATTTTGAGATCCATCGGCAATCCGACATGGGTCAGCGCGATGATCTTGTTCACCCCTTCAGCCTCAAGCGTCGCGACATCGGCCTTCAGGCTTTCGATTTCATCCTGAAAGACCACGTTTGGCCCCGGAGAAGATGTATCGACCGTGTCTGTAGCAAGAACGGAGATGACACCGATCTTCTCTCCGCCGACCTCCAGCACCACATGATTGCTCACCTTGCCTTTCAACAGCGGCTCAGAGGTCAGGTCCAGGTTGCCCGAGATTACCGGGAAAGACACGGCGTCGATGAATTTTTCCAACCCGGCAGGCCCGTCGTCAAACTCGTGGTTGCCCACGGCCATCACATCGTAGCCGATCGCCTCCATGAACTCGGCTTCGGCCGCGCCCTTATAGGTTGTGTAAAACAGAGACCCCTGAAACGGATCGCCTGCGTCCAGAACGACATAGTTCTGACCTGCAAGTTCAGCCCGCCTTCCGTCAATTGCTGTTTTGATCCGCGCGACCCCGCCAAAGCATTTACCCTCCGCCTCGCTCTCGGCGTTGCAGGTGGAGTCATATTTGTTGATCGACTCTATTCTGCTGTGAATGTCATTGGTGTGCAGGACCGTCAGCTTGTAGTCGGCAGCGGCCATGCCAGCCGTCAGGCCCAGAACTGCGGCGCTACTCAGAAAACGTGTGATCATGAAACAAACTCCCTGGTGTATTCGTTCGGCCAATGGTGCGACCAAAGACCACGCCAGTCAAAGGGGAAAAACAACCTGCCCGGGTTTCCTAAGGTCAGCCTGCCAATCCACTGCGCAGAATCCGGACTTGATTCCCAAACAGCCAGAAGGCATCTGACGGATATGCTGATCTACAAAATCTTCCGAGCGGACGAATGGGCCGCATTCGAGGCCGCAGGATCGACACGCGGCGCGCCAATCGATCTCACCGATGGCTATATCCATTTTTCAACCGCAGAGCAGGCAGCCGAAACGGCAGCCAAGCATTTTGCCGGTGCAGAAGGCCTGTTCCTCCTGGCTCTTGACGCCGAAGCTCTGGGCGATGCGCTGAAATGGGAAATCTCGCGGGGGGGTGCAGAGTTTCCCCATCTCTACCGTGAAATGCACATGACAGAGGTGCTTTGGGCCAAACCGCTACCACTGGTCGACGGCGTGCATCAGTTCCCTGAGGAGATGACATGAGCCAATTCATCGATCCCGAACGCGCGCAGTTTGAAGCCTTCAAAGCGCTGGATCGTGACCAGCCGATCGAAATGCTCAACCTTGTGAAATTCCGCCAAAAGGCCACCTACCCTGCCGAACATGCGCTGGCCGGGGCCGATCTGACTGGTGCACAAGCCTATGCAAACTATGGCCGTGACACGGGCCCGATCACTGCCCGACTGGGCGCCAGCATTGTCTGGCGCGGCAGCTGGCAGACCACCCTTATTGGTCCGGCTGATGAGGTCTGGGACGAGATGTTCATCGCCCGCTACCCGACCGCACATGCATTTCTGGAGATGGTCACCGACCCGGACTATCACAAGGCGGTCGTGCACCGTCAGGCCGCAGTGGAAACCTCACGCCTGATCCGCACCAGTCCGGCCGACGGGGGAGCAACCTTCGGATGAAGCTGACAGAAAAGCTGGCACTGGCCGCCATGCACCGGGTTGATCCGGAAACAGCCCATGGTCTGTCGATCAAGGCGCTGACAGCCGGACTGACGCCGACACCGGGGCCTGTGACCTCGTCCCGCCTCAAGACCACCTTGGCTGGAATCGATCTTCCCAATCCCGTTGGGCTGGCGGCCGGTTTTGACAAGAACGCCGAAGCACTTCTGCCGCTCTCGCGTGCGGGCTTCGGTTTTATAGAGGTGGGTGCTGCAACGCCGCGCCCGCAGCCCGGCAACGCAAAACCGCGCCTCTTCCGCCTGACGGAAGACCGCGCCGCCATAAATCGTTTCGGGTTCAACAACGAAGGAATGGAGGCGATCGGCGCCCGGCTCGCGCAGCGCCCCCGCGATGCGGTGATCGGGTTGAACCTTGGCGCCAACAAGGACAGTGCCGACCGCGCGGCTGATTTTGCCCGCGTGCTGGCCCATTGCGGCGCGCATCTGGATTTCGCAACCGTCAATGTCTCCTCCCCCAACACAGAGAAACTGCGCGATCTTCAGGGCAAGGCCGCGCTGTCTGCGCTGCTGGCAGGGGTGATTGAGACCCGCGATAACCTGCCCCGCCGCGTACCGGTATTCCTAAAGATCGCACCGGATCTGGACCGGGAGGGTATCGAGGATATCGCCGCCGTTGCGGTCGATAGCGGTATCGACGCGGTGATCGCCACCAACACGACCCTATCGCGTGATGGCCTGCAAAGCCCACACAAGGACGAGCCAGGCGGTCTGTCCGGCGCGCCGCTCTTTGAACGCTCCACGAAGGTTCTGGCACAGCTTTCAGACCTGCTGCAGGATCGTGTGCCCCTGATCGGAGTTGGCGGCATTTCCACGGCTGATCAGGCCTATGCAAAGATCTGCGCTGGGGCCTCGGCGGTGCAACTATACACGGCGATGGTCTATGGCGGGTTGTCGCTTGCGGGCGATATCGCACGCGGCCTTGATCAGCTTCTCGCTCGGGACGGCTTTGACACTGTCGCCGAAGCTGTTGGCACGAAACGAAAGGACTGGCTGTGATCACCTATTGGCATAATCCACGCTGTTCCAAATCCCGCGCTGGCCTTGCGTTACTGAAAGAGCGCGGCGCTGGGGTCAACGTTCGTCTTTACCTGAAAGACGCACCCAACCTGGAAGAACTCGAAGCAGTCCATGCCGCCCTAGGAACCTCTGTGATCGACATGATGCGGACGGGGGAAAAGACCTTCAAAGAGCTTGGGCTCTCAAAGGAGAGTTCTGATGCCGACCTGCTCACTGCAATGGCCGCGCATCCGATTCTGATCGAACGCCCGATTGCCATCAGGGCCTCAAAGGCCGTAATCGGACGCCCGACCGAAGCGATCGAGACGCTGCTCTGACATCAGGCGGCCAATTGTGCCTCAAGCCGGGAATAGCGCAGAGCCAATGTGACCGCGCGGGTGACGTTGAGCACCATCAGCGCGGCCCATAGCCCGTGATTGCCAAAGCTCGGCACAAGAACGACCAGGGCAACCACGTAAAGCCCCACGGACTGGATCATGGCGATGCGCATATCGCGCGTCCAGGTGGCGCCGATGAACACACCGTCTAGCATGTAGCTGGCAACGCTCAAGAGCGGTGCAAGGGCCGCCCAGATCAAGAAGACCCGCGCCGCTTCACGCACCTCAGTCGAGGTCGTCATAACGTCGATGATCACACCGCCCAGCACATAGAAGCCAACCGTCAGCACCACCGAACTGCCAACAGCCCAAAGCGATGCCATGTAGGCTGCTTGCCGCATCCGCAGGCGGTTCTTGGCCCCGACGGCTCCTCCCACCAGAGCTTCGGCCGAAAAGGCAAACCCATCCAGCGCAAAAGCGGTGATATGAAGAAACTGCAGCAGCACCTGATTGGCCGCCAACTGAACATCGCCCAGATCTGCGCCGATAAACAAGAAGCTGGTAAATGAGCCTGTCAGCAGGACAGAGCGAACCATGATGTCGCCATTGACCTGCAACATCCGCCGCAGCCGCGCCGGATCGAACACTCTGGCCCGGTCACGCCACTGGTTACCGCCAAAGGCATCGCGGCAAAGCCAGAGCCCCAGTGCAAGGGCACACCATTCGGCGATCAGAGTAGCGAGAGCGACACCTTCCACGCCCCAGCCAAGCCCAAGGACGAACCACAGATCGAGCAGGATATTCAGCCCATTCATCCAAAGCTGCAGGATAAAGACCCCCCGCGTGCGCTCCATCGCAATCAGCCAGCCGGTGACCGCATAAAGCGCGATGGTCGCAGGTGCGCCCCAGATGCGAATGCTCAGGTAGTCTCGGGCGAGGCTTTCCACCTCGGCGCTGGCCGGGGCCAAGGCAAAGGCGCCCCAGAACAGGGCCGACTGAAACAGGATGAAGATCGCACCGGCAAGCCCTGCCACCAAAAGCCCCCGCATCAGAAGCGCACCGGTTTCGGCGATATCTCCAGCCCCGCGCGCCTGCGATGCTAGCCCCGTAGTGCCCATGCGCAGGAAGCCAAAAATCCAATACACTGTCGATAGAATGACGGCCCCAATACCGACGGCTCCAATCGGGGCCGCCTCTCCCATCTGACCGACCACGCCGGTGTCTACAGCGCCAAGGATCGGCACGGTCACGTTGGCCAGAACGATAGGCACGGCGATTTTCAACACCCGCGAATGGGTGATCGGCGCCTCTGCGACTGCGCTCATGCTCACTCCCGGTTCAGGTCTTGGCTTTTGGGTCCTGCGGGATCAGGAAATGACCCGTTGCCTGAGCGAACAGGCGATCCTTGTGATCCTGCCAGGCTTCGACATGGACCGAAGCATAGCGCCGTCCCGACCGGTTCACCGTCGCCCGCGCATAGGCATCGCGCGGCAGGCCCGAGCGCAGATAGTCCACGGTGAAATCAATCGTCTTGGGCTGGCGCGGCAGGTTGCCCGCAGCCAGATCCTCGGGGTCCAGCTCTCCGGATTCGATGCGCGGCCACAGGTGGGACCAATTCAGGGTGATGACAGAGGTCACCTCAAGAAAGGCTGCGGTGACCCCGCCATGAATGGCAGGCAGAAAAGGGTTGCCGATCAGCTTCTCGTCGAAGTGCAGAACGGAGGTCAGCTCATCGCCACGTCGATCGAAGGTGATATTCAGAAACCGGATATAGGGCACGGCATTGACAAGGGCGGCAAGGGCGGCATCGCGGCGCTGCTTGACCACCTGGACAGGCTCGGGACGGGGACGGCTCAAAACCCTTTCTCCACTGTAAAGGCGCCCGAAGCAGTGGCTACGGGTCGGTCGGTCTCGTCATCCATCGCCACGGCGCGGACAAAAGCGACGTTGCGGGTGATATGATGACAGGTGGCGCGGGTGATGATTGTCTGACCGGGGGTCGCAGCCCGCATGTAATCGATGCGTAGATCTATAGTTGCCGTACCACCGGGCGCCGATGGGTGGCTCATGACGGCGGCACCACAGCATGTATCCATAACTGCCGAGACCGCTCCACCATGGATCACACCGGTCTCCGGGTCGCCAATCAGCTTCTCATCATAAGCCATTGTGATCTCGGCTGTTCCGTCGCCAATCTCGGTCAGGATCATACCCAGCTCCCGGGCATGGGGGATCGCTTCGATAAACTGGCGCGCCAGCTTGGTCTTGTCCGCCATGGGCGTTCCCTTTGATCTGTCTGTTCTTTTCGCATGCAACCTTGGCCCCGCCGATCGCAAAGCGCAAGCCCCACTCCTTGGGGGTGCTTGCACTGGGTGAAACAGTTGCATAGGTTCCACCGCAAGGGAGACAGTGGATGACCGAAGCCAGATTGTCATTCAAGGAAATGTGTGCCGAGTTCGATGTAACCCCGCGCACATTGCGATACTACGAGTACATCGAGCTGTTGCAGCCCGACCGTGAAGGGCGTTCGCGTTTTTATGGCGCTCGCGAACGGGCACGGATGAAACTCATCCTGAGAGGCCGCCGCTTTGGTTTCCAGCTCGAAGAGATCCGTCAGTGGCTCTTGATCTATGAAAACGAGGGCGATCAAGCGCAAATGAAGGCCTTTGTTGAAATGGCAGATCGCCAAATGGGCGAGCTAAAAAAACAGCGTGAGCAACTCGACGAGGCGATGGACGAGCTGAGCGCCCTGCGCAAAACAACCCTGACCCTGATAGACTAATCCTGCGATGAGCCCGCGGTGCGCGCTGTCAGAGCGTGGCCCGGACCAGATCATTCCGGCGGTTGATTTGCTCAACCGTGCCTTCGAGCGGAATCACAATGCGCCCTCTCTATGGCCGGATTTCCCATCGCCTTAAGCCTCAAAATGATCACCGACACGGCCCGAAAACGCCCGCACAAACGCAGGACGTCACGTCACGAAGAGCTCTCCCAACGTCAGGACTGCAAATGACGCAGCGTACAGCTTACGTCAACGTCAAGAAGATGTTGAAAAAGGCCCAACAGCAAATCAACTTTGGGATGCACCTACCAGTCATAGAGTGATGACGATGACCGAAGAGACCAAAACCATCCGGCAGATGTGCGATGAGTACGAAGTGACTCCCCGCACGCTGCGCTTCTACGAGGCCAAAGAGCTGCTGTTCCCGATCCGAGACGGCCAGAAACGGCTGTTCACCAAACGTGACGGCGCGCGCCTCAAGCTGATCCTGCGCGGCAAGCGCTTTGGCTTCAGCCTTGAGGAGATCCGCCAGCTTCTCGACCTGTACCACATCGGTGACCAGCAGCTGACACAGCTGTCACGCACCTATGATATCGCCTGCGAGCGGCTTGCTGACATGGAGCGTCAGCGTGATGAGTTGAATGAGGCGATCGACGATCTCAAAGATCAGTTGAAATGGGGCGAAAGCGTAATCGCCTCGATGAAATCCGAACAGGAGGCCGCCGAGTAATCGGCGCCCTGCCCCGGCCTCAGCCCTCCTGAGGCCATGCAAACACAACCAGATGAAACTCGACGAGGACAAAGATGCCCGTTTACAACGCTCCCACCAAGGACACCCAGTTCATCCTGCACGATGTCTTGAAAGTCTCCGAGGCCGCCACCCCCGGCTATGATGAGCTGGAGCGCGATTTCACCGCGGCCATTCTGGAAGAAGCCGGCAAGATCAGCTCAGAAGTGCTGCACCCGCTGAACGTGGTTGGCGACACTGAAGGCTGCCGCCTGGAAAATGGAATGGTCTACACGCCCACCGGCTTCAAAGAGGCCTTTGAGCAAGTCAAGGAAGGCGGCTGGACCGGCCTTGACATGCCAGAAGAATACGGCGGACAGAACATGCCTTATGTGATGGGCACTGCCGTGGGCGAGATGTTCTCCTCCGCGAACCAGGCCTTCACAATGTACCAAGGCCTGACCCATGGCGCGGCCTCGGCCATTCTGGCGCACGGCACCGACGAGCAGAAAAGCACCTATCTGCCCAAGATGGTCTCCTGCGAGTGGACCGGCACCATGAACTTGACCGAGCCGCATTGCGGCACCGACCTGGGCCTGATGCGCACCAAGGCGGAACCGCAGGGCGATGGCACTTACAAGGTCTCAGGCCAGAAAATCTTCATCTCTTCCGGCGATCACGACATGTCCGACAACGTGATCCATCTGGTTCTTGCCAAGATCCCCGGCGGTCCCGAGGGCATCAAAGGCGTCAGCCTGTTCATCGTGCCAAAGTTCATCGTGAACGAGGACGGCACGCCGGGCGCCCGCAACGGTGTCTCCGTTGGCAACATCGAAAAGAAGATGGGCATCCACGGCAACTCCACCTGCGTGATGAACTATGACGAGGCGACCGGTTACCTTCTGGGCACCGAGCACAAGGGCATGCGCGCCATGTTCACCATGATGAACGAAGCTCGTCTGGGCGTCGGCATGCAGGGCGTCGCCCAGGCTGAAGCCGCCTATCAGAACGCTGTAGAATATGCCAAGGATCGTCTGCAGGGCCGTGACGTGACCGGCGTCAAAAATCCGGATGGTCCGGCCGATCCGCTGATCGTTCACCCCGATATCCGCCGTAGCCTGATGGATCAGAAAAGCTTTGTCGAAGGGGGCCGCGCCTTCCTTCTGTGGGGCGCCACCATGATCGACAAGGCGCACCGCGACGGAGACAAGGATGCCGATGGTCTGGTTTCCCTGCTGACCCCAGTGATCAAGGGCTTCCTGACCGACGAAGGCTACGACATGACCGTGAAGGCACAGCAGGTCTATGGCGGCCACGGCTACATCGAAGAATGGGGTATGAGCCAGTACACCCGCGACGCCCGTATCGCCCAGATCTATGAAGGTGCGAACGGCGTTCAGGCGCTGGACCTGGTGGGCCGCAAGCTGGCGCAGGACGGCGGCAAGCACGTCATGGCCTTCTTTGACCTGGTGAAAACCTTCTGCAAGGAAAACGCCGATGTCTCCGAAACCTATGCCAAGGACTTCATCGAGCCGCTGAAAGCTGCGTCCAAGGATCTGCAGGCCGCCGGGATGTACTTCATGCAGAACGGCATGAAGAACCCCAACAACGCGCTGTCTGGGTCTTATGACTTCATGCACATGTTCGGTCATGTCTGCCTTGGCCTGATGTGGGCCGAGATGGGCAAGGCGGCGCAGGCTGCACTGGATGCGGGCACCGATGACGCGGCGTTCTACGAGACAAAGCTGACCACCGGCCGCTACTACATGGCGCGGCGCCTGCCTGCCACCAAGCTGCACCTGGCGCGCATCGAAAGCGGTGCCGACACGGTGATGGCGCTGGACGCCGCAAACTTCTGATCAATCCTCGGGGCGCCTGTCTGCGGCGCCCCGATCCGCCCCCAAGCCTGTCCGCCATCATGAGGACGCATTCGCGATGCCAAAACGGTTCCGCCTGACCCGCCGCTTTCCGGTCGCCATGACCGAGGATGGCTACCGTCGGCTGAAACGCTTTGCCACTGACTCTGGATTGGATGAGGGCGAAGCGCTGTCCTTTCTGTTCGAAAACTTCGACAGCGTCACCGACACGGAAAACCTGACCCACCGGCTGCGCCTGTTCAACAGCACGCTGGAAGACCGCAAGAAATAGCCACGCCTAGGTGCGTGGCGAAAGGGAGAGAAATGAACACGGAAACCCGCTCCGCCTGGATGACCGATGAGCACCAGATGCTCGCCGACATGACGGCCCAGTTCATCACCAACGAATGGATGCCCAAATACGAAAAGTGGCGCAAACAGGGGATGATGGACCGTGACACCTGGAACCAAGCCGGTGAGCTGGGCCTGCTCTGCCCTTCGATCCCTGAGGAATACGGCGGGGTTGGCGGTGATTTCGGCCATGAGGCAGCGATCCTCATCGAAGGCAGCCGCGCCAATCTGGCCAGCTGGGGCCATGGCATCCACTCAGGCATCGTTGCGCATTACATCCTAGAATACGGCACCGAAGAACAAAAGAAACGCTGGCTCCCCAAGATGGTCTCGGGTGAGCTGGTCGGCGCGCTGGCGATGACCGAACCCTCGACCGGCTCGGACGTGCAGCGGATCAAGACCAAGGCGATCCGCGACGGCAACGCCTACCGCCTGTCGGGCCAGAAGACCTTCATCACCAATGGCCAGCACGCCAACCTGATCCTGGTGGCGGCGAAGACCGATCCCTCGCAGGGCTCCAAGGGCGTGTCCCTGGTGGCGCTTGAAACCGACGGCGCAGAAGGTTTCCAGCGCGGCCGCAACCTTGAAAAGGTCGGCCTGCATGCCGCCGACACCTCCGAGCTGTTCTTCGACAACGTCGAAATCCCGCCAGAGAACATCCTTGGCCAGGAAGAGGGCAAGGGGTTCTACCAGATGATGCAGCAGTTGCCGCAGGAACGTCTGATCATCGCCTGCGGTGCGGTCGGCGCCATGGAAGGCGCAGTGGAGCGCACCATCGCCTACTGCAAGGAACGCGAAGCCTTTGGCGGCCCGCTCACCCAGTTCCAGAACACCCGTTTCAAACTGGTGGAATGCCTGACCAAGACCAAGGTAGCGCGCGCCTTTCTTGATGAATGCATGGTCGAACACCTGCAAGGCAAGCTGACGGTCGAAAAGGCTGCGATGGCGAAATACTGGACCACCGACACCCAAGGCGAAGTGCTGGACGAATGCGTCCAGATGCACGGCGGCTATGGCTTCATGCAGGAATATGCGGTCGCGGAAATGTGGGCTGACGCTCGCGTCCAGCGGATCTACGGTGGCACCAACGAAATCATGAAGGAACTGATTTCGCGCAGCCTTTGAAAAACAGATTTCCGTGGGAGGATTTGAGAAATGACCATCAAAATGCACTGTTTCGGCGAAAGCGGTAACGCCTACAAGGCCGCGCTGGCGCTGGAACTATCGGGCCTTGAATGGGAGCCTGTTTACGTCGATTTCTTCGCCGGGGTGAACCGCTCCCCGGAGTTTCGCGAGATGAACGTCATGGGCGAGGCCCCGATCCTGGAAGATGGTGACATGCGCCTGACGCAATCCGGCGCCATCCAGCAGTATATCACCGATAAATCCGGCAGATTCGGCGGCGCGCCGGAAGACAAATACGAGGTGCTGCGCTGGGTTCTGTGGGACAACCACAAACTCTCCAGTCAGGCAGGCATGACCCGCTTCCTGATGAACTTCCTGCCCGAAGACAAACGCCCCGATCAGGTAATCGGCTTCATGCAAGGGCGTCTCAAGGCTGCCTATGCGACGTTGAACGCCCATCTTGAGGGGCGCGAGTGGATCGTCGGCGACGGGATCACAAATGCCGATCTCTCGTGCTGCGGCTACCTCTATTATCCCGAACCCTTCGGCTTTGACCGCGCCGAATGGCCCCATATCGATGCCTGGCTGACGCGCCTCAGCGAAACGCCCGGCTGGAAACACCCCTATGATCTGATGCCCGGCAACCCGTCGGACCGAGCTTGAGGAGAAACTGATGACCGAAGCTTATATCTATGACGCGATCCGCACCCCGCGCGGAAAGGGTCGCAAGGACGGCTCCCTGCACGAGGTGACCTCGGTGCGACTCTCCGCCGTCACGCTCAACGCCATGAAAGAGCGCAACAACCTTGAAGGCCACGCCGTCGAGGACGTGATCTGGGGCAACGTCACCCAGGTGATGGAACAGGGCGGCTGCCTTGCGCGCACCGCAGTTCTGGCCTCGGACCTGGATGAACGCATTCCCGGCCTCGCCATCAACCGTTTCTGCGCTTCCGGCATGGAAGCCGTGAACCTGGCGGCAAACCAGGTCAAAGGCGGCGCGGGAAAGGCCTATATCGCGGGCGGCGTTGAAATGATGGGCCGCGTTGCCATGGGCAGCGATGGCGCCGCTATCGCCGTGGATCCTTCGGTCGCGATGGAGACCTATTTCGTGCCGCAGGGTATCTCGGCCGATATCATCGCCACCGAATACGGTTTTACCCGCGAGCAAGCCGATGCGCTGGCCGTTGAATCCCAGCGCCGCGCCAAAGAAGCCTGGGACCAGGGGCGGTTCTGCAAATCGGTGATCACCGTCAAGGATCAGAACGGGCTGACCATTCTGGACCGCGACGAATACATGCGCCCGCAGACCGACATGCAGTCGCTTGGCGCGCTGAACCCCTCGTTCCAGATGATGGGCGAGCAGATGCCCGGTTTCGATGCGGTGGCGAAGCTGAAGTACCCGCATCTGGAACGGATCAACCACATCCACCACGCGGGCAACTCCTCCGGCATCGTCGATGGCGCGGCCGCCGTTCTGATCGGCAACAAGGAGTTCGGCGAGGAGTACGGGTTGAAACCCCGCGCCCGCATCAAGGCGACCACAAAGATCGGCACCGATCCAACCATCATGCTGACCGGCCCCGTGCCCGCGACTCAGAAGATCCTTGCCGACAACGGCATGGCGATTGGTGACATCGACCTCTTTGAGGTGAACGAAGCCTTCGCCTCGGTCGTGCTGCGCTTCCAGCAGGCCTTTGATGTGGATCCGGCGCTGGTGAACCCCAACGGCGGCTCCATCGCCATGGGCCATCCGCTGGGCGCCACCGGCGCGATGATTATCGGCGCGCTGCTGGACGAGCTGGAGCGCACCGACAAGGAAGTCGGCCTTGCCACGCTCTGCATCGCATCCGGCATGGGCGCCGCCACCATCATCGAGCGCGTCTGATGCCCAAGCTGAACCTTGCCGATATCCCCTGGCGGACAGGCTCTGCCTATCCCGGCAAGCTGGCAGAGGCGGTCGCAGGCCGCTCCAGCCAGCGTCTGGGGGATGCAGGCGGGCTCACGCAGTTTGGTGTGAACCTGGTTCAGCTTGAACCCGGTGGGCTGTCGTCCTTGCGCCATTACCACATGGAGCAGGACGAATTTCTGATGGTCACCGCCGGGGTCTGCACCCTGATCGACGATCACGGTCAGACGGAACTGCACCCAGGCGACTGCGCCACCTTCCCTGCGGGTGAGGCCAACGGTCATCACCTGAAGAACAACACAGACGCGCCGGCCACCTTTCTGGTGGTGGGCACGCGCACCGAAACAGAGACCGCTGTTTACAGCGATTTGGACATGATGGTGAAGGTCGACGCCAATGGCGACCGCTTCACCCGCAAGGACGGCAGCCGGCTGACGGCTGACCAGATCGGAGACGAAACATGACTGAGTTTACGCTTTCCAAGGACGCCGACGGCGTTGCAACCATCACCTGGGACGTGCCCGGCAAGACCATGAACGTGATGTCGTTTGATGGGCTCATGGAGCTGGAAGCCGCCATCGACGACGCCTTGGCAGACGATGCGGTCAAGGGCATCGTGATCACCTCGGGCAAGGAAGGCTCCTTTGCCGGTGGCATGGACCTGAATCTGCTCGCAGTGATGAAGGAAGAAGCCGGGGATGACCCTGCGCGCGGCGTCTTTGACGGCATCATGAAAATGCACGCCCTTCTGCGCAAGATCGAGCTGGCGGGCATGGACCCCAAGACCAAAAAGGGCGGCAAGCCGATTGCAACCGCCCTGCCCGGCACCGCAGCCGGCATCGGTATGGAGCTGCCACTGGCCACGCATCGCATCTTTGCCGCCGAGAACCCCAAGGCGAAATACGGCCTGCCGGAAATCATGGTAGGTATCTTCCCCGGCGCCGGCGGCACCACCCGCATGGTGCGCAAGGTGGGCGCGATCGCTGCCGCCCCGTTGCTGCTTGAAGGCAAGATGCTGGATGTCAAAAAGGCAAAAGGCGCGGGCTACATCGATGAGATCGCAGCCGATCCCGTCGCCGCTGCCAAGGAATGGGTGCTCGCTGCCAAGGACGCGGACCTGGTGAAACCCTGGGATGCCAAGGGCTACAAGATGCCCGGCGGCGCGCCTTACCACCCGGCGGGTTTCATGAATTTCGTCGGCGTTTCGGCAATGATCAACGGCAAGACGCAAGGCGCCTTCCCGGCGGCCAAGGCGCTTCTGTCAGCAGTCTATGAAGGCGCACTGGTCGATTTCGACACCGCATTGAAGATCGAGGCCCGCTGGTTCACCTCTGTCATCATGAACCCGTCGTCCGGCGCCATGATCCGCTCGCTGTTCCTCAACAAGGAAGCCTTGGAGAAAGGCGCGGTACGCCCGAAGGATGTGCCCGATCAGCGCGTCAAGAAACTCGGCGTTCTGGGTGCCGGCATGATGGGTGCAGGCATTGCACTCGTTTCGGCACAGGCCGGTATGGAAGTGGTACTGGTAGACCGCGATCAGGCCGCAGCCGACAAGGGCAAGGCCTATACCGAAGCTTACCTGGACAAGGGTATGAAGCGCGGCAAGGTCACGGCCGAAAAGAAAGAAGCGATGCTGGGTCTCATCACCGCCACCCCCGATCTGGAGGCGCTGAAAGGCTGCGATCTGATCATCGAAGCGGTGTTTGAGGATCCCGGCGTCAAGGCCGAGATGACCAAGAAGGTCGAGGCGATCATCCCCGAAGATTGTATCTTTGCTTCCAACACCTCGACGCTGCCGATCACCGATCTTGCCAAGGCCTCAAGCCGCCCCGAGCAGTTCATCGGCATCCACTTCTTCTCTCCGGTCGAGAAGATGCTGCTGGTGGAAATCATCAAGGGCAAGGAAACCGGGGATCGCGCCGTGGCCAAGGCGCTGGATTATGTGCGCCAGATCCGCAAGACCCCCATCGTGGTCAACGATGCGCGGTTCTTCTACGCCAACCGCTGCATCATCCCTTACATCAACGAAGGTCTGCGCATGATCACCGAAGGCGTCTCGCCCGTGTTGATCGACAATGCGGCGCGTCAGCTGGGCTTCCCGGTGGGTCCGATCCAGCTCAACGACGAGACCTCGATCGATCTGGGGGCCAAGATCGCCCGCGCCACCAAGGCCGCCATGGGTAACGCCTATCCCGACAGCCCCGCAGACGATCTGATTTTCTGGCTTGAGGATCTGGGCCGCCTGGGGCGCAAATCCAATGCCGGCTTCTTCGACTATGATGAAAAGGGCAAGCGGGTCGAGTATTGGAAGGGCATGCAGGAGAAGTATCCACTGGCCGAAGATCAGCCCGACCTGATCGAAGTGCAGGAACGCCTGATGTTCGCACAGGTTCTGGAGGCCGTGCGTGCTCTCGAAGAAGGTGTTCTGATGGACATCCGCGAAGGCGATGTGGGCGCGATCCTGGCTTGGGGTTTTGCCCCCTGGTCCGGTGGTCCGCTGAGCTGGCTCGACATCATCGGCACGCCCTATGCCGCGGAACGCTGTGATCAGCTGACCAAAGCCTATGGCGAGCGCTTCGCCTGCCCGCCGCTGCTGCGGGAAATGGCGGAAAAGGGCCAAAGCTTCTACGGGCGCTTTAACCCGGAGGCGGCGGAAGCGGCTTAAAGGCTGAAGCAATTTTTTGATTGGTGGCTCAGAAATTTGAGCCGCCAATCAAACCACACGACAAGTAACTGAATTTAATAAATGAACCAGCCGCGTCAGAGAGGTCTGACGCGGCTGGTTTCTTCTGTGCTGCTCGAAAAGGTCAGCTTATGAATGGGAATCCTGTAGGACTATGCGGGGTACTGGCCGCGATATGACTGTAGGTCTCGTTGGCAATCATCGCCCGCACAAGGTCACGCGCATCACGATGAGACAGGACAGAATAGAGGTCTGCCCCAGTTGGATCTGCCAAAAGGTCCCGCTGCGCCGGGGCATAGCCCAGGAACCCGGCCTCAAGGTAGATCACCTGATCCTGTGCGAACCGTGGAACGATCAGTTCCATCCGTGCGCCCGGGTGCAGGCGTTGAATTCCACGATAACCGTCAAGCGCGCAAGCCGGAACCACGGCGAAGGGATCCCCTTTCGCGTCTTCGACAAGATCGCTTTCGATCAGAACACCCTGGTCTGGCATCAGGTACATCGGCACACGATTGTTCAGGGCATCGCGGGGCACCAGCAGCGGGCATTGCGCGGCCTCCATTGGCCCTTCGCTCATAACAAGGGTTTCGCGCCCCAGTTCTACAATGGGCTGCATGCCGTGATCAAAGGTGAGCACTTCGTCCCCGACCGTCAGCGCCTCGACCGGGCGCCAGCCGAGGCTTGACGCCACATGCGTTCCAGCCATGAAACCACCCCGCCCGACCGACACCATCGGCACAGGCATCTCAATTGAAGATCCGCTGCGTTTCTGGAACCAATCGAACATGAGCGCCCCTTTCCGATCTCCGGCATAAGGCTGTGCGACCTTCTGAACACAAAGCCCGTTTCATCTGTCTACGCTGGGCTCAGGAGCCCGTCTTAAACAGACGTAAAGGCTAATGGTTAAAAGAATATTCAAATTGTTCGATTTCTTCTGCGCAACTTGCTGCAACGGCCGCTCTGGTTTGCGGATCGTAGTAGTCTCTCCAGTCTGGATCGCGTTCTGATCTATTTGTCCGCTCTAGCGTCAGACGAAAACCGAGATGATCAAAAAGAGCCTCTGCGTCCTGCTCGAAATGTTCGATCCGGATATACGCATCACACTGCTCATACCCGTCCGTGTGTTGCATATAGGATCTAGGTGGGTGCTTTTGAAACGCTTGCAGGGTGTCGGAGTGCAGGACAAAATCTCGAAAGTTCAGGGATTTGGAGAGCCGCACCGCGGGATGGTCAAAGGCCTGCACTCGCAGCCAATGGTAGTAGCTCACTGCACGGTCAAATGGGTTACGCACAAGGGTAAAGGCAAAAAGGCTGCGCAATTCATCCTCGGGCAAAAGCCCCTCAATGTCAGCCATGGTCGAGTGTTTCCAAAGGCGCCCACGCGCATTCGCATCACGCAACCGACGACGACGATTCAGCGCCTTGGGTGTGTCTCCCAGCATCATGTCATCCTTCATCGCCCGCGCCTCTAGCGCCAGCGCCAGGGCAGTGCCGCCCGTCTTTGGGATGTGGATGAATACAAATTTTCGACCCGGTGACAGTATCATGCTGACCAGCCTATGACATCGGGCTGCGAATGCAAACGTCTGCCGCCCTACCCACCGCGCACCGCAAGGGTGCCACCGGCCACCACGATTATTGCGATGCCAGCCATCTGCAGACCGTCCAGGCTTTGCCCAAAGGTCATCCATGCAAACGCAGGCCCCACGATGATAACGGAGTATTCAAACACAGATACAAAAGACGCGTCCCCCAATTGATAGGCCTTGGTGATCAGGAAAACGCCCAGAACCGACGCGACGCCCTGCAGTATTATCCAGTGGGATATCTCCCAGACCGGCCAGACCCAGCCTCGGGTCACAAATCCATCGGCTCCCTCGGCGACGGGCAGTGGCCACAGGGCAAGCCCCCAAAGTGCAACCGCCCCCATCGATGCCTGAGCAAGCAACATCGTGAACAGCATGGATATAGTACTCTCGTTGCGGCACATCAGACCTGTTGCCAAAGAGCCAAGAGCATAAAACAGCCCCCCCGCAACAGGCAGCAAAATCAGCCAGTCAAATTCATAAGGGTCTGGCTGAAGAACAAACAGCACGCCCAGAAACCCAAAGGTGACGGCGGAGATGCGCACCAGGCCGATGCGATGTCTCAGGAACAGAACCGATATCAGCACGATCAGGATCGGTGAGGTGAAAAGACCCGCCAATGCCTGCGCCATTGGCATGAGGGCGACAGCGGAAAAGTAGAACACCATCGCGACTGCGAGCAACATGCCCCGCAGCACAACCGCACCAATGCGCACAGGCTTTATCCCTCCACTGCCCGCGCGTACCATGACCCAGACCAGAGGCAAAGCGATCGCCGTACGCATCAGGTAGAACTGCCAAATGCCAATCTGTTCAGCAATCAACGGGACCGCATTATCGCTGATCCCCAGAATGACCATGGCCGCCAACATGGCTTGGGCGGCTGAGCCTTGACGGCTCGATGTCGCATCAGAAAAGGTCATTTGTTTCATATGGCTTCCAATGCACGCAACTTTCCGCAATATCTGTTCCCAAAGCGACATTGCGCGGAATCACGGGAGGAAAATCATGGGCTGGATGGCTGACGAAACCGGTTTGGAGAAAAATGCGGCGAACTATGTACCGCTGACGCCGCTCTCGCATCTGCGCCGCGCCGCACATGTCTTTGCCGAGGTCCCGGCGGTGGTCTATGGCAAGCACCGCAAGACCTATGCCGCCTACTATGATCGCTGCACGCGGCTCGCCTCGGCGCTTGCGGGCATGGGAGTCAAACCCGGTGATGTGGTGGCGACCCTCATTCCCAACCTGCCCGCCCAGGCCGAAGCGCATTTCGGTGTGCCCGCCTGCGGCGCGGTTCTGAATACGATCAACACACGGCTCGATGTTGACACCGTCTCCTATATCTTTGGCCACGGGGAGGCCAAAGTCGCCTTGGTAGACTCCGAATTCCTGCCTCTGGCTGAGGCGGCCAAGGCCCAGATGGAGGGGGACGGCCCGATCCTGATAGAGGTGCCCGATCCGGACGCCGGGTTCCCGGCCAGCGGCCGCTATCCGATCTATGAAGAGGTCCTGAGAAATGCAGCCCATGATTTTGAATGGATCATGCCCGAGGACGAGTGGGAGAGCCTGGCACTGAACTACACCTCTGGCACCACGGGGCGGCCCAAGGGCGTCGTCTATCACCACCGCGGCGCCTACCTAATGACTATGGGCACAGTGATTTCCTGGCGCATGGTGATGCACCCGGTCTATCTCACCATCGTTCCGCTTTTTCACTGCAATGGCTGGAACCACACTTGGATGATGCCTGTATTGGGGGGCACACTTGTCTGCTGCCGCAATATCACCGCACCCGCCGTCTATGACGCCATAGCTGATGAGGGGGTCACCCATTTCGGCGGCGCGCCGATCGTGCTCAACATGATCGTCAACGCCAAGGAAGAAGAACGCCGCGCATTTGATCATACCGTCGAGGTCTTTACCGCAGGCGCACCCCCTGCCCCGGCAACCCTTGAAAAGATCGAGCGCCTCGGCTTTCACGTAACGCAGGTCTACGGTCTGACCGAGACCTATGGCCATGTCACCGAATGCCTGTGGAAAGGCGGCAGCTGGGATGCGCTTGACCAGCAGGGACGAGCGGCGATCAAGGCCCGCCAAGGCGTTGCCTTCCCGATGATGGACCACATCACCGTGGTAGATGAGACCATGAGCCAAATCCCGATGAACGCAAAGGATCAGGGCGAAATCGTCATGCGCGGCAATTCCGTGATGAAGGGCTATCTGAAGAACCCCGAAGCCACGGCCGAGAGCTTCAAGGGCGGGTATTTTCATTCCGGCGACATCGCGATCCAGCATCCCGATGGCTATATCCAGATCGCCGATCGTGCCAAGGACATCATCATATCGGGCGGTGAGAACATCTCTTCGGTCGAGGTTGAGGGCGTGCTGATGGCTCACCCGGATGTCAATCTTGCCGCTGTGGTCGCTAAACAGGACGAAAAGTGGGGTGAAGTGCCTTGCGCCTTTGTGGAACTAAAGGAAGGCGCCACAGTGGACGAAGCAGGTCTGATCGCGTTTTCCCGCGAAACGCTCGCCGGGTTCAAGGCACCAAAGAAAGTGGTGTTCCAAGAGTTGCCCAAAACTTCGACCGGAAAGATCCAGAAATTTGAGCTGCGAAAGATCGCCAACGCCTGACAAAGAGCATTTCTCAACAGATTGCCCCTTGCATGACGCCATTTATATTCCTATTTCAGAATGTAAGTGGCGTCGCCCGACGTCTGCAATCGAGAGGAAATGACATGACGATCAACAGAGCGGTCATGGCGATGGCCGGATTTATGGTTCTTCTTTCCGTGGTGCTGACGCAGTTCGTCTCGCCCCATTGGATGTGGCTGACCGTCTTTGTCGGCGCAAACCTGTTCCAATCCGCCTTTACCGGCTTTTGCCCGGCAGCCATGATCTTTGCCCGCCTTGGGCTGAAGCCTGCCTAAACGGCTACTCAAAACTGCTCGGTTATGATTGCGTTTTTTGGCAAAGCGGTTTGCCGCTTTGCCGCGTGGCGTGCTAATTTGCTGTCAATCGGACCAAGACCGCAACACGGGCAGATCGCATGACAGCACTCAGGGAATTTCAACGACTGGAGGCTGCTGGCCTGTGGCGCGAGACCCCTGATGCACAGCGTAGGGATGTCATCGTTTCGGTGGGCGATGCGACGCTCACCATAACGGACATGAATGACAAACCATTGGCTCATTGGTCCCTCGCAGCCATTGAACGTGCCAACCCAGGCCAATTCCCGGCTCTTTTTCATCCTGATGGTGACCCGGGGGAGACCCTGGAAATAGCCGAAGATGAAGCAACTATGCTCGACGCCATCGAACGGGTGAAAGCTGCTATCGAGCATAGCCGCCCACATCCCGGGCGTCTTCGAGCAGCAAGTGTCTTTGCCGTAATGGGCCTGCTGGCGCTTTTGGTGGTGCTCTGGCTGCCCGCCGCATTGCAAAAGCACGCCGTCAACGTCGTACCTGACATCAAGCGAAAAGCAATTGGCGAGGCTTTGCTGGGACGTATCGAGCGCGTGGCAGGACAGGCTTGCACCAGCGCAGATACGGGCTCCGTGCTTGAAAAACTTGCGCTGCGGACCGGCATTCGACGCCTTGTCATCTTCCGCTCGGGACTGGCCAGTAGCCTACATCTTCCGGGTGGCATTGTTCTATTGAACAAGACTTTTGTGGAAGACTACGAAGATCCCTCAGTTGCGGCCGGTGCCATTCTCGCCGAGCGCGCTCGTACCCAGATGTTGGATCCGCTGGCAGAACTGCTGAATTCGGGCGGGACGCCCGCGTCCTTCCGCCTGCTGACGACTGGCCAGCTTGAGCGGAAAACCCTTGATCACTACGTCGAATCCGTCCTGAGCACACCCCGCCCGCCCCTGCCGGATGAGACACTTCTTGCAGAATTCGCCCGTGCGTCGATCTCCTCCACCCCATATGCTTATGCGATTGACATTACGGGAGAAACCACACTGGGCCTGATAGAAGCCGATCCCATGGCGGGGCGCCGCCTAGAACCCGTCCTAAGCGACGCCGATTGGGTACGCCTGCAGAATATCTGCAGCTAAAACCCGGAGCCAATTGGCCAGTGGGCGACTCCGGGCTAGCCTGCAAGACGGTCCTGGTCGAATGCGGCATAGGCATCACCGTAAGCACCGGAACCCGAAGAACGGGCTTCAGTCATCGCCTTTGCGGAGGGTTTGAACTGCGCAACCAGCCGCGCCAGCTCACCAGCCGCTTCCTGAAGGGACTTGCCCTGCTCGCTCGACTTCAGCACCATGCTTGCGTTCTGCTGCGTCACACGGTCGAGTTCGGTCATTCCGGAATTGATCTCGGAAATCGTCGACGCCTGCTCCCCCGAAGATGCGGAGATCTGGCTGACGAGATCCGAGACGGATTTAATCTTTCCAATAATCTCTTCCAACGACTTACCGGCCTCATCGACCAGTTCCACGCCGATCTTGACCTTTTCAGAGCTGCTTTGGATCAGTCCACGGATTTCATTCGCGGAATTGGCAGATTTCAGCGCCAGGGAGCGCACCTCGGAAGCAACCACTGCAAATCCGCGACCGGCATCACCGGCTCGTGCTGCCTCAACGCCTGCATTAAGCGCCAACAGGTTGGTCTGGAAAGAAATATCATCAATCACGCTGTTGATATCTGAAATCTTTTCCGAGGCTTCGTTTATTTCTTTCATGGCATCCACGGTGCGCACCACAATCTCGCCGCTGCGCTGAACCTCGGCGGTGGTGTTTGCAATAGTAGCTTCCACTTCGCGTGTCTGCTCCGTGGCAGAACGAACACTCGACGTTATGCTGTCGAGCGCTGCTGCGGTCTGTTCCAGGGTCGCCGCCTGGTTTTCGGTACGCCGGGACAAGTTGTCGGTTCCAACAGCCATATCACCGGTTTGGCGCTCAATACTATCGACTGTCGACAGCACGCGGCCGATGACATCATCCAGAGTTTCTGCCGTCTGATTAAAATCAGTGCGCAGCCCAACGTATTCGCCGCTCATGTCCTTGGTGATGCGATATGAAAGGTTCCCCGACGACAGATTGTTGAGCGCATTGGCCAGTTCCTGCACGACCTCGGCCTGTTCACGGGCAGCAGCCCGCGATTTGCCTTCCAACTCCGCATTGGCCCGCATGGCATCGACGAATTCCTCAACAGCAGCAGCAAGCCGCCCCAGCTCATCGCCGCGATCCTGTTCAGGAACTTCGCTTTCGGTATCCCCGTTTCGCAAAGCATCAATGCGGTCCACGATTCGGTCCAAAGGTCGCGTCACCGAGGCCGCCGAGAAGTAGACAATGAGGCCGATCACACCACAGATCGCGAGGCCAATGATGGCAGACTGCAGATACAGAGCTGAAATCGTTTCCTGGATTGCGCTGTTTTCGAACCCCATGACCATTTCACCCACGAGGGTACCATCACTTAGCAGAATCGGAAATTTGACATAAACAACCTGGTTCGCCTCGATCGACTTTTCCGCTTCGGGATCTTCCAACAGCGATGAAACCGCCCCCATGAACTCTTCCCGTCGCCCTTCCACCACAAAGGTCTCCGCAAAGCTCTCTCCGTCCACCAGGACCTGGGCAAAGACCGCATTCTTCATCTCCGCAACGCCCTGAAGCGCCCCCAGCGCGGCATCACCATTGAAATCCCAAACGGCGGCGGCAACCGGTGGTCCGACAAAGCGCTGTGCCAGTTGGACTTCATTTTCAAACGCATCGATCAAAGCGCTGCTGTGCTTGGACGCCCAGAAGACCGTGTAGGCCACGTTGGATACAAGGATACAAGCCAGGATCGGGAGTAGAAGTTTTCTCTTGATTGACATGCCAAGGAGTTTTGTCAGCTTGCGTTTCATTTCAGAGCTCCGGTTTGACAACGCTCAGTTGCCATCTTTGTGGTCATAGCTGCCGGCCGGGTCGCTGCATGGCCTTGCAGGCTGTTCTCGAATTGCATGGCCTTCAAGTCTTCGACACCTGAACCACTCGTAGACAGCGCGGGCTCATCCGTTCAGATTGCCCATTCTGCTTGATCCACGACGCCTTGTGGCGTCCTTTTGAAGTTTCACGGCTGCTGCTGCAGCAACAGAGGGTGGGCGTTGCAGCCCAGCCCTCCGCGAGGATGGAGCGTCAGTAAGACAGATAGTTATCCTCAAGGGCAGCACGATACTTTTCGGTCCACCGCGTATTGATTTCCTGAATACTGCCGTCTGCCTCAAGCTCGGCAAAGCAACGATCAAATTCAGCTGCCAGCGCCGGGTCCCTGAAACTCATGGCATAGGGGCTGGGATCGAAGATGGCGCGGAATTCGATCGGCTGGCTGGCATCAACACCGGAGGAAGCGCCTGCCTCTTGGAGTTGGCGACTGAATTCGGCAAACAGCATACCATCGCCCAGAATGCCATTGACGCGTTTGCCGTAAAGCAGCTTGCTCTGGGTCTTTTGATCGGCCATCTCACGATAGGACTTGAATGTTGACGTCACATCCCCCAGCCCGGGAATAATGTTGCTGGCTCCTTCAAATGCGACGATGTTCCAACCTTCCAGATCGGCCAGGTCGTCCGCCTGCTGCTCCGAGGAGGTCAGGAAGGACACGCCGTTCTGATAGTTGATATAGGCTTGGGTCTGGGTCCCAGCTGTTGGCATGCCGACCGGCACCGTTGCCACTGCATCGCCAGAACCATTCTCGAACGACTGCCAATGCCGCGTAAAGGGCTGCACCACAAAGGTAGTTGTGTGGCCACAGTGCCCCAGAACGGTGGAGATGATCTCAGCCTCGCGGCCGGTTCCGTCCTGATTGATCATCGGAGGCAGATCTCCCGCCATCACGGTGATTTCTGCCGCCATGGCGGAATGCGAGAAGAACAGGAAAGATGCAGACAGACAGGCTGCAATACCGATTTTCATGTTTGGCTCCTAAATTGGTATGGAGCCATGGGACCCCCAAGGTCTTAAGGCCCTCTTAGGAAAAAGACTTGGATTTTCTGCACCTGCGCAATAACTCCGTCAAATAAACCTCAGCTTAGAAATTGTGCTTCTCCCGGGGTGAAAACCGCATAGGGCGCGTAAGATAATTGCGCCGACCACCCAAAATTCAGAAGAAAAACGTCTCCTTGCGCAACTCCGGGAACGGTCTGATCCGAATCGCAGGAGCTTTCAGATCCTCTTCACAGTCCGGCCGCACTCTGGAAGATCATGCAAAAAGGGCCCCGCATCAGGGGCCCTTTTCAGTTCATAGAAGATAAAGCGATCGCGCCCTATTCAGCCGCCTCGGCATAGTCCTCCAGCGGCGGGCACGTGCAGATCAGATGACGGTCGCCATAGACGTTGTCCACGCGGTTCACCGGCGGCCAGTATTTGTCCACACGAAAAGCGCCGGGGGGGAAACAGCCTTGTTCGCGGCTGTAGGGGCGATCCCAGTCCTTGACCAAATCCTCCATCGTGTGCGGCGCGTGTTTCAGTGGATTGTTCTCCCCGTCGATACGTCCCTCTTCGATGTCACGAATTTCGTCACGGATCGACAGCATTGCATCGCAGAACCGGTCCAGCTCTGCTTTCGTCTCCGACTCCGTCGGCTCCACCATCAGAGTGCCGGCCACCGGCCAGCTCATGGTCGGCGCATGAAAACCGCTATCGATCAGGCGCTTGGCCACATCATCCACGGTTACGTGGGCGCTGTCTGCAAAGGGGCGCGTGTCAAGAATGCACTCATGTGCAACACGTCCGGTCGGCCCTTTGTAAAGGACGTCATAGGCCCCTTCGAGCCGCTTGGCGATGTAGTTGGCATTGAGGATGGCAACCTTGGTTGCCTGGGTCATGCCTGCGCCTCCCATCATCAGGCAATAGGCCCAGCTGATGGTCAGGATCGATGCAGAACCAAAGGGCGCACCCGAGACAGGACCCTCTTCCCCTCCGGTTTCCGGGTGGCCCGGCAGATGCGGCACCAGATGCGATTTCACACCAATCGGTCCCATGCCGGGGCCACCGCCGCCATGCGGGATGGCAAAGGTCTTGTGCAGGTTAAGATGGCTGACATCGCCGCCGAGATCACCGGGACGGCTGAGGCCCACCATAGCGTTCATATTGGCACCATCGATATAGACCTGACCGCCGAATTCATGAGTGATATCGCACACCTCATGCACGGTTTCCTCGAACACGCCATGGGTCGAGGGGTAGGTGATCATGCAGCCCGCCAGATTGTCGCGGTGCTTTTCCGCCTTGGCGCGGAAGTCATCGAGGTCGATGTCGCCGTTTTCGGCCGATTTGACGACGACAACCTTCCAGCCCACCATCTGAGCCGAGGCCGGGTTGGTACCATGCGCAGAGACTGGGATCAGGCAGATGTTGCGGTGCCCTTCCCCTCGCGCGCGGTGGTAGGCCGCGATGGTCAGAAGACCCGCATATTCGCCCTGTGCGCCGGAATTGGGCTGCATCGAGATATCGTCATAGCCGGTAATCTCGCACAGCTTTTGCGACAGGTCGGTGACCATCTCGCTATAGCCCTCGGTCTGATCGGCCGGTGCAAAGGGGTGAATATGGGCAAATTCGGGCCAACTGAGTGGCATCATTTCCGCCGCCGCGTTCAGCTTCATGGTGCAGGAGCCAAGCGGAATCATCGCCCGGTCCAGAGCCAGATCGCGGTCCGCCAGACGACGCATGTAGCGCATCATCTCTGTCTCGGCCCGGTTCATGTGGAAAATCGGATGTGTCAGATAGTCCGAGGTCCGGTGCAGGTTCTCTGGCACGCGGTATTCCGGGGTGAAATCGTCATCCTTGCGGACAATGCCAAAAGCGCGCCAGACGGCCTCGATGGTTTCGGGGCGGGTGGTCTCATCAAGCGTGATGCCGACACGGGTTTCTCCGACACGACGCAGGTTGATGCCCTCATCCACGGCGGATTTCAGCACCGCCGCCTGCAGCGGGCCCACATCCACGGTGATAGTGTCGAAGAACACCTTGGGATCGACCTTGAACCCGGCTTCTTCGAGGGCCTTGGCCAGACGCACCGTCTTGCGGTGGATGCGCTGCGCGATGGCTTTGAGGCCCTTGGGGCCATGAAACACGCCATACATCGACGCCATAACAGCCAGCAGAGCCTGCGCCGTGCAGACGTTGGAGGTCGCCTTTTCGCGCCGGATGTGCTGCTCACGGGTTTGCAGCGACAGACGGTAGGCCTTGTTGCCATGGGCATCGATAGAAACGCCCACAATGCGCCCCGGCATCGCCCGCTTGTAGGCGTCCTTCGATGCCATATAGGCCGCGTGCGGCCCCCCTGCTCCCATCGGCACGCCAAAGCGCTGCGTCGAGCCAACAGCGATATCCGCGCCCATGGCGCCGGGTTCTTTTAGCAGCGTCAGCGCCAGAGGGTCGGCGGTGACCACGGCAATAGCCTTGTGTGAATGCAGCTTTTCGATATGCGGCGTGAAATCGGTCACGTGACCATAGGTGCCCGGATACTGGAAGATCGCACCGAAGACTTGCTCGGGGTCCATCTTCTCAGGGTTGCCCACGATAACTTCGATCCCCAAAGGCTCCGCCCGGGTTTTCATAACGGCGATGTTCTGCGGGTGGCAGTCGCGGTCGATGAAAAACGCCTTGGCCTTGGATTTGGCGACGCGCTGCGCCATGGTCATCGCCTCGGCGCAGGCGGTCGCTTCATCCAGAAGCGAGGCATTGGCGATCTCAAGACCAGTAAGGTCCGAGATCATTGTCTGGAAGTTCAAAAGCGCCTCAAGCCGCCCTTGGGAAATTTCCGGCTGATAGGGCGTATAAGCGGTATACCAGGCCGGATTTTCCAGAATGTTGCGCTGGATCGCAGGCGGGGTGACGGTGCCGTGATAGCCCTGCCCGATGAGCGAGGTCATCACCTTGTTCTTCTGTGCGGTCTGGCGCATGTGGAACAACAGTTCGCGCTCGGACAGCGGACGGCCGAAATCAAGCGCAGCCTTCTGGCGGATTGAGGCCGGAACGGTCTCATCGATCAGCGCATCAAGGCTGTCGGCACCAACAACACGCAACATCTCTTCCATCTCCCGCGGAGAGGGGCCAATGTGGCGGCGATTGGCAAAGTCATACGGAAGGTAGTCCGTCGGTTCAAAAGACATGAGGCACCCCTTTGAGGATCATGAGTTCGGACAACAGATAAGGCGTCGGGCTGGCCCGTTCGCGAGAGATTTTGCACCCCGCCGCAGCAACGCGGCGGGGAAAGGTGATCAGCCGATGAAGGCCTTGTAGCCAGCTTCGTCCATGTAGTCGTCCATCGGCGACAGGTCGGAGGCTTTGATTTTGAAGAACCAGGCGCCGCCTTCGGGGTCTTCGTTGACCTTGCCCGGCTCATCCACGATGGCTTCGTTGATCTCAACGATCTCGCCATCCAATGGCGACAGGATGTCCGAGGCGGCCTTGACGGATTCAATCACCACGATCTCTTCGTCCTTGGTGACTTCGGTGCCAACCTCGGGCAGCTCCACAAAGACCACATCGCCCAGCTGTTCAGCCGCATGGGACGTAATGCCCACAGTGATGATCTCGCCCTCGGCCTGCAGCCACTCGTGTTCTTCGGTGTATTTCATGGTCTCGTTCCCTTTGAACCAATGCGCTTTGTTGTTTGAGTTCAGCGCTTGAAGTTGGCCGCCACGAAGGGCAGCGATGCAACGGTGACGGGCACGCGCTTGCCGCGCAGCTCGCCGAATATCTGACTGCCTGGCGCGGCAAGGTCTGCTGGCACATAGCCCATGGCCACAGGGCCACCAACAGTGGGGCCAAAGCCGCCCGAGGTAATTTTGCCGATGGGCGCGCCGCCCTCTGCTTCGGCAAAGAGTTCAACGCCTTCGCGCATGGGCGCGCGTCCCTCGGGCCTTAGGCCAACGCGGCGCTGGACCGCACCATCAGCCATCTCCGCAAAGACCGCCGCAGCACCGGGGAAACCGCCCTCGCGGTCGCCGCCGGCGCGGCGCACCTTCTGGATTGCCCAGGTTAGCGAAGCCGCGGCGGGGCGGGTTTCAGCATCGATGTCATGACCATAAAGGCAAAGACCGCCCTCAAGACGCAAGGAGTCCCGCGCACCAAGGCCGATCGGCTCCACATCGGCATGCGCCAGCAGACGGCGGGCAAATTCCTCGGCCTGTGTTGCGGGTACGGAAATCTCGTAGCCATCCTCACCGGTGTAGCCCGAGCGAGAGACCCAGATTTCCACACCCTCCGCGTCAAGCGTGGCCACATCCATGAATTTCATCTCAGCCGCTGCCGGAACGATAGAGGACAAGACCGCCTCTGCCGCAGGCCCTTGCAGCGCCAGCAGCGCCCGATCGACCACCTCGGTTACGATGACGGCAGGCTCAAGCGCAGCTTTCATGCGGGCGATGTCGGCTTCTTTGCAAGCGGCATTCACCACAACAAAAAGATGATCGCCGCGATTGGCGAACATCAGGTCATCCTCTATGCCGCCCTTGTCATTGGTGAAAAGACCGTACCTCTGACGCCCCTCCTTGAGACCCAGAACATCCATCGGCACCAACGTTTCGAATGCTTCGGCCACGGCCTGATAGCTGTCGGACTTGAGGATAACCTGACCCATGTGGCTGACGTCAAAGAGGCCCGCCTTGGCACGGGTGTGTTTGTGCTCGCCCATGATCCCCATTGGGTATTGCACCGGCATCAGGTACCCCGCGAAGGGCACCATCTTGCCGCCGAGTTCTTCATGCAGGGCAAAAAGAGGCGTCTTTTTCAATTCAGACGTGGTTTCGTCAGACATGCGCGTCCGTCCCGTTGTCACGGCCGGTCCGATCCATCTGCGCGAATGGGTCCGGCATCCAAGTTTCGCGCAGATTGACCCTGCACACTTCGATGCCCCCTCTGTCCTTGCTGCCTGAGATCGCTATCCCTTCGGCGCCCCGGATCTGTCCGGGATCTCTCCAGAGTTCATTGCGCAGGCGGTCCCTGTGGCCTGAGAGTTTCCGGGGCGGTTGCTCCTTCGGCACCACTTTGGAGCGATACGATTCTGCCCCGCTGCGGTTCTCCCGTCTGCGCGCCGCGACACTAGCAGCGCACCGCCCTCCATTCAAGACGCAAACAAGGCAATAATTGTCGCTTTTGCTTTACCTGCCTGCCGGTATCAGAACAGGTTGAAATACTCGGCCTGCTCCCACTCCGAAATGGTGCTCAGGTAACGCTCCCATTCGAACCGCTTGAGGTGGCTCAGATAGGTACTGAAATCGTCACCGAGCGCCGCTGCAAACACAGTAGAGGCCTCAAAGGCTTCCAGCGCTTCCCCCAAGGATGCAGGCAGCTTCTCTGCCTCCCCTTCGTAAGGAGAGGTCGTGGGAGGAGGCGCCGCCAGCCCTGCCTTGATCCCTTCCGCCCCTGCGATCAGCTGGGCAGCAAAGGCATAATAGGGGTTGGCAGAACTGTCGGGCGCACGGTTCTCGATCCGACTGGCGGGATCACGGGATGCCGTCAGCGCCCGCAGCATGGCGCCGCGATTGTCCGCCCCCCATTGGATGCGGTTTGGAGCCAGCTGATAGGGTTGATAGCGCTTGTAGCTGTTGACCGTCGGCGCGATCATCAGGGAGGCCGCCTTCGCATGGGTCAGGAGGCCCGCGATCCATCCCGAGGCTGCGGCGGTGAGATCGCCCGCCGCTTCGGGCATGAAAAGGTTGCGCCCGGTGGCAATGTCCTGCACCGACTGATGCACATGCCAGCCGTTGGCCATGGCGTTTTCAAGCCTGGGCTTGGCCATGAAACTGGCGTGCATCCCTTCGGCGGCGCAGACCTCTTTCACCATGGTGCGGAACATCACCATGGCATCGGCCTGGGTCATCGGATCCGCTGGGGCAAACGTGAATTCGACCTGACTCGGACCCATCTCCACCTCGACCGAGCGCACCGGCAGCCGCAGACCTTGCGCATTGCGGCGAACAAGATCCAGCGCGCGCTCCATCTCGCCATAGCGTGTCTCGGTCAGGTACTGGTAGCCCTGCGCCAGATTGCGTGTTTGCACCGGTGCACCGGGCATGCCGCAGCGGCCATGATCGCGGGCGTCGTCGAGCCGCTCGTAGATCTGGAACTCCACCTCCAGCCCGAGTGTAGCCGCCATGCCCTGCCCTGCGAGGCGATCCACAGCCGTTTGCAGGACGGTATCCGAGGCAAAGGCAATCGGGTTGCCATCGCGCATTACCGGCGTGCACAACATCCAAGCGGAATGTGGCGACCACGGCAGCACCCGAAACGTTTCGGGGCGCGGCACCAGCATCACGTCGCTGGCGCCCCGCATCAAATGAGCAGGCCCCTTGGCAGCCTCGGACCAGACCGGAAAGGCAGTACGGTGCGAGGTGTCCTTGAGCAAGAGCGTCGAGGGTATATTCAGCCCTGCATCAAACACAGACGCAAAAGCCTCGGGCACAAGCGTCTTGCCACGCAATATGCCGTGCTGGTCCGCGAAAAGGACACGAATGGTTTCGATACCTTCCGCGGCCACCTGTGAGCAAAGGTCCTGCGCCAAGGCACTGGCAGCGGAAGACAAGAGACCCATCTGGGCCAGCTTGCCGGTGGAATAGTCTCTGCCCATCACGCCTCTTTCATGGCTGCGCGCCGACTGGGTCGGCACTGGCTGATCTGCGGATCGCTCATAGAGGGGTCAGACGCTGGCATCCCAAGGGCAGCGACTGCGACGGGCATCGTCCGCCTCCGCTGCCGCCTTCTGCCAATCGCCGTCCTGCGCGATCGAGTCATTGGAAATAGGCCCGAAAATACCGCCCACGTCCAGCCCGCCCTGCATCGGAAGATCGCGTTCACGCCCCTCCTTCACTGCGAAGATGGCCGCGCGTAACATGCGGCGATAGCGGATGATGGCTACATCGGTTTTGCCCAAATGCTCTTCTGTGCGGTCCTGGATGGCGCCCATGCTTTCCACCGCCCACTGATCGTGTACGTTGATATCAAGACCCATGCCGGTATAGGTCTCGCGCTCCTGCTCCTCGGGGTCATAACCATAGTTATTGCGCTTGTTCTTCTTCGGCGCATAGCTGGGCAGCACGTGCTCCTTCAGGCGCTGCTCGCGCATCAGATCCTTGTCGACCGGTCTGTCGAAACTGGTGAACATCGAATACCAGTAGCAGTTCTCATCATCGATCGGCACATGCCACTGGGTGATGGTCATCTCACGGCTCATCGGGATGCAGATCGCCTCGGGGAAGATCTGGTTGGTCACGCGCACATGGGTGCGCCCGTCCTCCATGTGGCGCAGGGCGGTGATCTTAAGCCCGTGATCTGCCTCGTCGACCTGGATGTCCGGGCGCGGATAATCGCGCAACAGCTTGGTCATCGGGATCTCGGTATTGCCGGCCTTGTCGCGGAACTGCTTGCCATAGCTGTCGGCCGGATCTTCGTCCTGCAGGAAGCGGTGCAGGAAGGAAGCATGAGCCGGGTCAATCCCCACCTCCATCGCCTGAAGCCAGTTGCACTCCCATAGCCCCTTGAAGGCAAAGACATGGGTATCCGGTGCCCGGAAGCAGTCAAAGTTCGGAAATTCAGGAGGCTCCCCCGGGCCCATATAGGCCCAGATGATACCGTTCTTTTCAACCACCGGATAAGAGGCTGTCTGGATCTTCTCGTGCATCCGGCTGCCTTCCGGCTCACCGGGTTGTTCGACACACTGACCAGAGCGATTGAAATGCCAACCGTGGAATGGGCAGCGCAACCCGTTGTCTTCAAGCCGTCCGTAGCACATGTCAGCCCCCCGGTGCGGACAATGCCGTCCGATCAGGCCCAGCTGGCCCTCACTGTCGCGGAACAGCACAAGGTCTTCACCCAACAGGCGCACCGGGACCACCGGCCTGCCCTGCTGTAATTCGTCCAGAAGAGCGGCGGGTTGCCAGTATCTGCGCAAAACTTCTCCGGCATCGCTGCCTTTCCCGACTCGGGTTAGACTGTCGTTGAGTTCCTGGCTGATCATGGTTTCAGTCCTTTTGCTGGCAAGAAAGCGAACAGGGCTTGACAAGGTGCGTTATTCGCACTTTATTACCTAAATACGAACTACTCGTGCTTGACCCAGCCTTTCATGTCAAGAGCGCACCCTAATTTTGTTTCACAGGCATCAGGCGCATGACCAAGACCCCACAAGATCGAAACATATCTTCCAGCTTTGCCAAGGGCCTGAAGGTCTTGGCCGTGTTCGATGCGGAAACGCCCAGCCTGACCCTTGCTGAAATTGCCCGTCGCACCGGGCAGGACCGGGCGACAGCGCGCCGCGGAGCCTTAACGTTGGTGCAGGCGGGATACCTGCGACAAGACGGGCGGATGCTGTCACTGACCCCGCGTGTCTTGGCTTTGGCAGGCGGCTTTCTTCAGGCAAATCAGTTCGGGCGCCGTGTTCAACCTCTCCTCAACCAGCACGCCCGCGCCCTCGACGCCGGTATCACCCTTTGTATGCTCGATCAGGATCGGGTTCTCGTTCTTGCCCAGTCCACAGTGGATCAGGGCCCGGTGACCTATGGCTTCACCGCTGGCGCTCATATTCCACTGGCGCACACCAGTCTGGGGCGCATGCTCCTGGCCGGGCTGCCAGCAGATGAGATCGACGAGACCTTGTCGCGGGTCCCGATCCCGCGTCACACCGAAACCTCTCTGACCGATCCGGACGCGATCAGTCAGCAAGTCGATCTTGCGCGACAACAAGGCTGGTCGCTGACTGACAGCGAATTTGAGGCCGGCATTCTGGGCATTGCGGTGCCGGTATCGGCCCCCGGGAGGACCCCGATCGTTGTTGGAGCCTCTGTGCCGCGGGGCCAAAGCACTGATAAAGACACCGAGGCGCTGTTGCGTGGTCTGCAAGTCTGCGCTGCGGATCTCAGACAATCACGGGCTGTAGAGGCTTTGTGACAGCGCGGTTTCTATGCGCGGATATTCAAATTATAACGAAGATTGTTTTCACCCTCTCACTCCTTGGAGCCGAGGTGGCGAAGTCCCATAGTCCACGCAACACCCCACCACAACTGAAGGCCGCAGGCACGGGTGCGGCACCGGGTCGGCAGCAGGCCATCGAGGGCCAAAGAGGATACGCGCAAAATGACAGACCGCAGTTATTTCACTCCGGCAGGAGGCCACCCTGGACAGGAGCAACTGCTCACCGGGCGCGCCGTGTTCACCGAAGCCTATGCCGTTATTCCCAAAGGCACCATGCAGGACATCGTCACCTCGGTTCTACCAGGCTGGACCGGCATGCGCATGTGGGTGATTGCCCGCCCTCTCAGCGGATTTGCAGAGACCTTCTCGCAGTATATCGTCGAACTTCAGCCCGGCGGCGGCTCGGACACTCCGGAAACCGACCCACGCGCACAAGGTGGCCTGTTTGTCACTGCGGGAACGCTCGAGCTGACAATCAACGGCGCGGCCCATGTTCTTACCGAAGGCGGCTTTGCCTATGTACCGCCGGGCACTACGTGGTCGCTGCGCAACACGGGCGACAGCCTGGCCTCCTTCCACTGGATCCGGAAGCAGTGGCAGAGTGCGCCGGGGCTGTCCGCCCCTACATTCTTTACGGTAAACGAAAAGGATCTGGCCCCCAACATGATGCCGGGCACCGATGGGCGTTGGGGTACGACACGTTTCATGGACCCCGAAGATCTGGCCCACGACATGCATGTCACCATCGTCACCTTTGAACCCGGCGGCACGATACCTTTTGCGGAAACACATGTGATGGAACACGGCCTGTTCGTGCTGGAAGGTAAGGCCGTCTACCGCCTCAATCAGGACTGGGTAGAGGTCGAGGCCGGGGATTTCATGTGGCTGCGCGCCTTTTGCCCGCAGGCCTGCTATGCAGGCGGACCCGGCCGGTTCCGCTATCTCCTGTACAAGGACGTGAACCGCCACATGCCGTTGTCTTTGCAGGGCTGATACAGCGCTTCCGCTTTTTCCGGCAGCCCCCATTGCAAACCGGCGCAGCTTCGCTAGGCTGCGCCCATATCTTGCCATCAGGAGCCGTCAGATGACTGTTGCTTTTGCCCCGGCCATTCTTCGTACCTTTTGCCTCTGCTGCGCCTTGGGCACAGGAATTTCCGCCGCATCCCCGATTGTCGCTGCAGAGCATGCCCCCAAAAAGGTCACGGTTCTCGGCCGGGATTGGCATGTTGTCCCCTCGGAATCTCATCCTGGCCGCTATGAGGCCACCCGCCTCAATCATGAGCTTGCCCCCTTTCGTCCACCGGCCATGATCGGCGCACGACAGGCGGCACGGGCCTTTCGCGCCGCCACGGGATGCCAGCTGAAACGCAATTCGCTGGTCAAAACCATCTCGGGGACTTACATCGGCGCGCTTCGCTGTCCATCAGACTAGAGCCGCAACGCCTCTGCGTGTCGGCTCCCTCATTTCAAACAGGTCTTGCGCCGGAAATGTCCCTTGGGGGCTACAAGGTCCGGACGGAGAAAACCCATGAAAATCGCCATCAACGGATTTGGTCGCATTGGCCGGGCAATCCTGCGCCAGATCGTCTGCGCGTCAGAACACAAAGACATCGAAGTCGTGCAGATCAACGATATCGCACCGCTCGACCTATGCGCCTACCTGTTTCAATATGACAGCACCTACGGCCCCTTGCCCGGCGAGGTCGAAACGGAACCGGGCGCGTTGCGCGTCTTGGGCCGCAACATAGCCTTCAGCCGGGAAAGTGATCTGAAGGCTGTTGATCTGTCGGGCGTCGACGTCGTTCTCGAATGCACTGGTATTGCCCGCACGTCAGATGTGGCACGGCGGGGTCTGAAGGCTGGCGCACGAAAAGTTCTCATATCGGGCCCCTCGCCCGCAGCCGAACGCACCATCGTTCTGGGCGCCAATGAGGACACTCTTGGCGACGCGCAGATCGTTTCAAACGCCTCCTGCACCACCAATGGTCTGGCGCCGCTCATTAAGATTCTCGATGATCTGTTCGGGATCGAAACGGCCCATATGACAACGATCCACTGCTACACGAACTCCCAGCCGCTTGTGGATGCTCCGCGCGGCGATTTTGCTCGTTCCCGCAGCGCGGCCATGTCGATGGTGCCCACGACGACCTCAGCCATGCATTTGATTGATGAGGTGCTGCCACACCTCAAGGGGCGCATCAGCGGCGCCGCCGTGCGTGTGCCAACCGCAAGCGTTTCAGCCGTCGATCTGGTCACGCAACTTAAAAACCCAGTCGCTACGGAGAATCTGATCAGCACTCTAAAAGCGGCCGTGGACCGCTCGGCCCAGCTTGGCTGGACAGAGTTGCCATTGGTGTCGTCGGATTTGCGCGCCCGGCCTGAATCGCTGATCCTTGCCGCCCCCGAAGCCCGGATCATAGCCAGCAGCCAACTTCGCCTGTTTGGCTGGTACGACAACGAATGGGGGTTCTCTGCCCGCATGTTGGATGTGGCTCGTCTGATGAGCAAGGCCTGACACAGCGCACATAGGCACTCCCGCCCTGGACTGCCGTGCTTTCTGCAAAAGCCCACTCCCCCGGCTGAGCCCGGCACCGCGCTAGCGCGGTGCTCCGTCTCCCTGGTTCGCGGACCGCTATGATGTCGTTGGCAACTACCTCTCGCAGCAGCACAGCGACCACGTCACCGGCCGTTGAGACCAGGGACGGGACCCTCCATTGGCACCTACCTCTCAAGGAAGACGTCCGCTACAGGCCACTCTCATTGAAACGGAAAAGCGCCGCGCAAAAGCGCGGCGCCAGGCCCAACTGGACCAGATCATCTTTGATGATCGCAGACCAGGCGGGAGCACCCTGCGCCCGCCTGGACATTCATTTCCCGCCCAGACTACCTTGTCCGCGTCCAGCCAAACCGCCTGAGACTTCTTCGGTTGCACTGTCCGCCAACTCTTCGGGTAGAACGAGGTTTAGAACGATGGCAATCACCGCAGCGGGCAACAGGCCGCTGGTCATCAGGATGCGCAAAGTATCCGGGAGGTATTGCACCGCGCCTGGCTCCAACTGGAGGCCCAGCCCAACGGAAAGTGAGATTGCAAAGATCACCATGTTGCGCCGGTTCCAGTTCACGTCCGACAGCATCGAGATTCCTGCCGCGACCACCATGCCGAACATGACAATGACGCCTCCGCCCAGCACCTCGATCGGAATGGTGCGGATGATTGCACCGACCTTGGGCACCAACCCGCAGATGATCAGGAAGATCGCGCCACAGGTCACCACATGGCGGCTCATCACTCCCGTCATGGCGATAAGTCCCACGTTCTGGCTGAACGAGGTATTGGGCAAGCCTCCAAACACCCCTGCGACCGCGGAGCCAAGACCATCGGCATAGGTGGCCCCCGCGATCTCTTTGTCCGTCGCCTCTCGGCCCGCGCCACCACGGGTGATGCCACTGACATCGCCAACGGTCTCTACCGCCGAAACAAAGGCCATCAGACAGAACCCGATGATGGCTGCAAAGGAAAACTCGAACCCGTACTTGAAGGGAACCGGCAGCGCAAAGCCAGCCGCGCGCGACCAGCTGTTGCCGATGACGTCAAAGCTCACCATTCCCACCGTCAGCGCGTAGATGTAACCCACCAGCAGCCCCAGAAGCACTGCGGATACAGACAACATGCCACGGGCAAAGAACTTGAGCCCGAGCGTCGCCACGATCACCACCAACGCCGCTGACCAGTTCAAGAGCGATCCATACTCCGGCTTACCTATCGCAGGTACACCACCAGCGGCATATTGAATGCCGACCTTCACCAGGGCGAGCCCAATCATGGTCACGACCAAACCGGTGACCAAAGGCGGCAAGGCAAAGCGGATCTTGCCGATGAACAGGCCTAAAACTGCATGGAACACGCCCCCGATCAGCACGCCACCATAAAGCGCGCCCAGCGCATCCACGCCTTTTCCCGCCACCAGCGGAATCATGATCGGCAAAAAGGCAAAACTGGTCCCCTGCACGATCGGAAGGGCAGCCCCCACCGGCCCCAGCGTGATGGTCTGCAGTAGCGTTGCAACACCGGCAAAGAGCATGGACATCTGGATGAGATACAACAGCTCGGGAAAATCCGGCGAGTTTGAGCCAAACCCGAACCCGGCAGCCCCGGCAACAATGATGGCCGGGGTAACATTTGAAACAAACATCGCAAGCACGTGCTGGATCCCAAGCGGTATCGCTTGGCTCAGTGGCGGCGTGTAGTTCGGATCGCGCAGCTGCGCTGGCGTTCCTATGGAGCCATCGGCCATTTTCATATTCCCTCTTCTGTTGGCATTTTGTGTTATTTTGTTCCGCCTCTTCTCGGGCAGATAAAAACGCTGGAGAGGGACGTGTCAGGCGCGCCTCACCTCATAGGGCGTATCGAACCAGTGCTCCTGCAGGTTGGCACCTGCCCCGATCCTGTCCACCACCGCAAAAAGACCGGGCGCGCGCAGGGGCGTCAACACACCATGCCAGGTTCCGCGGTGAAAATTGATGGCCTGCCCCGGCTTTGTCTCAAACGCCAGCGGAGCGCCGGGGCCAGTGCCTAAATCCTCGGCGACCACGACAAGAAAGCCGTGTTCGCTCATGGGGATAAAGGCCTGGCTCCCGTCCGGGTGGCGCTCAACCATCTCAAGCTTCAGGGGCAGCGTTCTGGGCTCAGCATTGAAAAGACTCAGTCCGGCGCGCCCATCAGCAAAATCCATCTGCGCCCGATCATGGTAACGTCCACAAAGCCCCTGGTTGATGATCTTGTCGGGCGCACCGGAGGTATCGATCACATCTCCGAAGGGAAGAAAGGCCTCAGAACTGATCGGCCGGATCTTGATGACTCGGCTCATGGCAGAAGGTCCTTGAGGCGAAACTCGGCAATCCGCTCCACCTGATGACACGCCTCATCGAATTCCTCAGCCCGGTCATTGCCGATCCGCCGTTCGAAGGCCGCCAGAATGCTCGCCTTGTCATGATCGCGGACGGCGATGATGAACGGAAAACCATGTTTCTCCATGTAGGCCGCGTTCAAGCGGGTAAAGCGCTCTCGCTCTGCATCCGTGAGAGCATCAAGCCCCGCGCTTGCCTGTTCAGAGGTGCTTTCGGCCGTAAGGCGCTTGGCCGCCGCGAGTTTACCGGCCAAATCAGGGTGGGCGGTCAAGACGCCCAGGCGTTCCACTTCGCTGGCCGAACGGAACACACGAGACAGCGCGTTGTACAGACCGATCGCGGTGTCATGAGCTGCGCCCAATTCCAGCTCGAAGGCCCGATCCGCGACCCACGCGGAATGCTCAAATACTCCTCCATATGCAGCGACGAAATCCTCGCGCTCCATCCGACTGGGCAAATTGCGGCGCTGGTGGGGATGCACACGCGCCCAATGCTCGGCGACATCGATCCGCCGGGGACACCAAACTCCTTCGAAACCCTTGATGTATTCAATAAAGCGCTTCAGTCCAGCAGCCTTGCCCGGTCGCCCGATCAGACGGCAATGAAGGCCGACAGACATCATCTTTGGCGCGCCTGCCTCACCCTCGGCATAAAGGACATCAAAAGCATCCTTCAGATACTGAAAGAACTGCTCACCGGTGATGTACCCCGGAGCTGTTGCAAACCGCATGTCGTTGGCTTCCAGCGTGTAGGGGATGATCAACTGGTCGCGGTTCCCCACTTCCAGCCAATAAGGCAGATCATCATCGTAGGTGTCAGAGATATAGTCAAAACCACCCTCCTCGGCGACAAGGCGCACAGTGTTGACGCTGCAGCGACCGGTGTACCAGCCACGCGGACGAGTGCCGACAACCTCGGTATGCAGCCGAACCGCCTCGGCAATCGCAGCGCGCTCTTCGTCCTCCGGCATATCCTTGTGCTCCACCCACTTCAGCCCGTGTGATGCAATCTCCCACTTTGCATCTTTCATCGCCGCAACCTGCTCTGGTGAGCGTGCAAGGGCGGTCGCAACCCCATAGATCGTCACCGGTATATCGGCGCCAGTGAACATGCGGTGCAGCCGCCAGAAGCCTGCGCGCGCGCCGTACTCGTATATCGACTCCATGTTCCAATGGCGCTGTCCGGGCCAGGGCGCCGCACCGGCAATGTCCGACAGAAAGGCCTCAGAAGCCGCATCACCGTGTAGAACAGAGTTCTCACCGCCCTCTTCATAGTTCAGAACGAATTGCACGGCGATCTTCGCCCCCCCAGGCCAAGCCGCGTCCGGAGGTGTCGCCCCATAGCCAATCATGTTGCGGGGATATCTGATCATAACGGTATCTCTTTCGTCAGGGCGCCAAGGCTGGGTCAACCGCGAGTTTCCTTTTATTATGGCAGAAGACGAGACGTTTTTTTCAAAATTTCACGAATGCACTGTCAATCGCATGCGGTTTGCCGAATGCTCGGGCTTGGTGCAGGAAGTTGCTGCACAACAAGACATCACTTCATTCAGGCTTTGACTGAGGGAGCCCCTATGACTGGATACCTGACCACACATGTTCTGGATACTGCCCGCGGCTGCCCAGCTGCCGGAATGACAATAACACTCTTCCGCGTCGAGGGCGCACGCCGTGAAGCGCTCGCCGAGATGACAACCAACTCGGACGGACGCACAGACAGCCCCATCCTGCCGCAGAACGGTTTTGGTGTCGGCGCCTATGAGCTGGAGTTTGACGCAGGCGCCTATCTGCGCGCCACTGGACAGGCGAGTGAGGATCCTTTGTTCCTTGATACGGTTCCCATCCGCTTTGGCATCAGCGACGCAGACGCACATTACCATGTGCCGCTTCTGCTCTCGCCCTTTGGCTACTCCACCTACCGCGGCAGTTAGGCTCCCCAGCCACAAATCACCGTGTCAAGGGAGGCGCAACCTGCGCGCACCGCGCGCCTTGCGCTTAAGGCGGTGGTTTGTGGGAGCCCCTGGAAAGGGCGCGTTCAGGGCAGACCTGCCCCTGAACCGCTTCCCAGCATTGTCTTAGCGCTGCGCAGCAGCGCCTCATCGTCAAGAAGCCCCGCAACGCAGCCTGCGCTGAACGTCAGCGACTCACTGCAATCACGCGCCGCAACGCGGCGCCCGGCCCAACTCTGGACCCGACACACTTAAGCAAGATCTGTACGAGCCTCGGCCTCTTTGATGACACGGGCCATTCGCTCAGTCATAAAATCCATAAACAGTCGCGTCTTTGGATCCTGATGGCGGCGATGCGTATATAGGCAAGCCATCTGAACCGGCACCGGCGGCGTCTTCGTTGCCACAGGCAGCAGACGCCCCGCCGACAGATGCGTCGCAACCTCAAACACCGGTTTCAGCGCAATCCCCTCACCCGCCAAAGCCCAATCGGTCAGCACATCCCCGTCGTCACATTCATGGCGCCCGGATACTGCAAACCTCTGCGGGCCTTCGGCCGTCTCCAGCATCCACTGGAACTCGCTGGCACCGGGATAGCGCAGGTTGAGACAATTGTGCCCGTCTCGCAGTAGCGCCGCGCCATCTGTCGGCATACCTCTCCTGTTGATGTAGTCAGGCGCGGCACATAGAACCCTCCGGCAATCGGCGATCTTGCGGATTTTCAGGTTGCTGTCCGCAGGCTGACCGAGAAAGAACGCCAGATCCAGGCCTTCCGTGGTAAGATCCACGGCACGATCCGACAGGCGCAAACGCATGTTGATCTCAGGGTACTCAGCCAGGAATTCCGGTACCTGCGGCGCAACCAGCCGCCGCCCCATCCCCAAAGGCGCCGCAACAAACAGGGTACCGCGCGGCGCATCTGTCAGGTGCATCACCTTGGCTTCGGCCTGATCCACCGCCTCCAGAACCGAGACCGCCCCCGGATAAAACGCCTGCCCCTGTTCGGTTGGAGACAGGTTGCGCGTGGTGCGCTGAAACAATCGCACGCCCAGATAATCCTCAAGCTGCGAAATTCGCGCCGAAGTTACAGCCGGTGAGATCCTCAGATCCCGCCCCGCCGCCGACATGGAGCCAAGCTCATAGACACGGACAAAGGTGCGGATATTGTCGAGATAAGACATGGGGCGGCTCGCCATTCTTCCATGATTTTTGATACAGCTTGGAATTTATCTGCAATACCGAAGAAAAGCCGCTTTGCCTAGTGTGCAGCGGCGGCACAAATCAGGGACTTTTGCGCATGTATGAACTTGTGATGATGTGGGATTGGCTGGGCTTTGCGATCCGCTGGCTGCATGTGATCACGGCCATCGCCTGGATCGGATCCTCTTTCTACTTCATCGCGCTGGATCTGGGCCTGCGCAAGGCGTCCGACCTGCCCGTCGGCGCCCATGGCGAAGAATGGCAGGTCCATGGCGGCGGCTTTTACCACATCCGCAAGTATCTGGTGGCGCCCTCCGAGATGCCCGAGCATCTCACCTGGTTCAAATGGGAAAGCTATTCCACCTGGCTCTCTGGGTTTGCCCTATTGATGGTGGTCTATTGGGCAGGCGGAGAGCTCTACCTGATCGACCAGTCAAAGGCGGACCTGACCCTCTGGCAGGGGATCTTGATCTCCGCGGCTACCCTATCGATCGGCTGGATCGTCTACGACCAGCTCTGCAAGTCGGGTCTGGCCGAACGTCCCACCCTGTTGATGGTCCTGCTCTTTGTGCTCTTGGTGGCGATGGGATGGGGCCTAAACCAGGTTTTCACCGGCCGCGCCATGATGCTGCACCTTGGTGCCTTTACCGCCACCATCATGACGGCCAACGTCTTTTTCATCATCATGCCGAACCAGCGCATCGTTGTGAAAGACCTGCAAGAGGGGCGCATGCCAGACGCAAAGTACGGCAAGATCGCCAAGCTGCGCTCGACCCATAACAACTACCTGACCCTGCCGGTCATCTTTCTGATGCTCTCCAACCATTACCCTCTGGCCTTTGCCAGCGATTACAACTGGCTGATCGCAGCGCTGGTCTTTCTGATGGGGGTGACGATCCGGCACTACTTCAACACACGCCACGCCCGCGCGGGCAATCCCACCTGGACCTGGCTTGTGACAGTGCTGTTGTTTCTTGGCGTGATCATCTTGTCGACTGCGGGCCTCGAATACGAAGGCGACGAAGAGACCGACACAGCCGACCTGACCGGAACCGCCCTTGTCATGGCCAACACCGCGGGTTTTGACGAAGTGCATGAGATCGTCATGGGCCGCTGCAGCATGTGCCATGCGCGCGAGCCCTTCTGGGAGGGGATTCGCACGGCACCCAAAGGCGTCCTGCTTGAGACAGGGGCCGATGTTGCCCGCCACGCACGGGAAATCTATCTGCAGGCCGGCCTTACCCATGCCATGCCCCCGGCCAACATCACCTATATGGAGCCCGAGGACCGCGCCGCCATCCGTCGCTGGTTCCGCGCTGCGCAAATGTAAGTCTCCCGGCTCTTGGCGCCGATCCGCCAAGCCGTCTCCGCAGCCGCGCATTTGATACCTTGGCGCCTTTACCTCGACACGCTCTGTGGTACGGTCTGGGCTACTGCACGGGTTCTAACAACCCCGCCCAAAATCGTCCGCCGCTGCCCGGAGAGCCGATGCCGTCAAAACCGAAAGCCCGCACCGCCCTCAAGGGTTTGGTGCCAGTTTTGCTGACCTGCGCGGCCCTGTCCGTCGCTCCGGCCTACAGCGCTGAGACACGACTTTCTGCGCCTGGGGCGCCTGCAGAGCTGACGACGCGCCTGGCAGAGGCTTCCGCCGTTCTGTCTGCGGCTCAGGACAGTGACGTGCAGGACCTCTTGGCTGCGGCCTTGTCGGATTACCGCACCTTGGTTCAGGTGCTTTACGATGCCGGGCACTTTGCCCCTGTTGTCGATATTCGTCTGGACGGGCGTGAAGCTGCGCGCATCGATCCCATTAACCCGCCCCGACGCATCGATGAGATCGAAATAACCGTCGATGTCGGCCCACTGTTTACGTTTGGCAGAACCGAGATTGTGCCCTTGCCACAGGACAGCGACACCGAATTGCCCCAAGGATTTGCCAGCGGCGCGCCCGCCAGCACAGGCGCAATCCGCGATGCCGCCAACAGTGGCATCCGCGCCTGGCGGCGCGCGGGTCATGCAAAGGCCACGCTTGGACCACAAAGGATCACGGCTGACCACCGCAAGGCCACCCTTGATGCACGGCTGACCATCCGCCCCGGTCAGCGCCTGCGCTTTGGAGATATGGCCGTGTCGGGGCCTAGCCGCGTCCGTGAGGACGTCATTCGCAAGATCGCCGGTTTTCCAAAAGGCGAAACCTATCACCCCGATCTGATCACACGGTCTGCGGCCCGTCTGCGCCGGACCGGTACTTTCTCCTCGGTCTCTTTCCAGGAAGCGGAAAAGGCGCAGCCAGATGGTACGATCAACTTCACCGCGACGGTCGAGGACATGCCGCCCCGCAGGCTGACCTTTGGTGCTGAGGTGAGTTCGACCGAAGGACTGTCTGTCACCACCAGCTGGATGCACCGAAACCTTTTTGGCGGCGCCGAGAAACTGCGGTTCGAGGCGCGCATCAGTGGCATTGGCGGCAGTGACGATATCGACGGGCGTGTTGCCCTGCGGCTTGATCGACCCGCGACGCTGGGACCTGATGACAACATATTTTACATGACCGAGGCCGAAAGCCTGGATCAGGAGCATTTCACCGCCGTTCATGGCATGGGTGGTATCGGCATGCGACGGGTCTACTCGGACCAGCTTTATGGCGAAGCTGTGCTTGGGTTCGATTCGATACTGGCCACCGATGCCTTTGGCAAACGCCGTTTCAAATACGTCTTTGCAAGTCTGCGGGCAGAATTCGACGGGCGCGACAGTGCGACGGAGCCTTCCAAAGGCCTGTTTATGAGCGGGAGGGTTTCGCCCTTTTTTGGCGCCGATGGGGGCGATCCGGGCATTCAGGTGACTCTGGATGCTAGAAGCTATCTCGGACTTGGCGAAGATGATCGCATCATCCTGGCGGGACGGGCGCAGCTCGGCTCGGTCATTGGCCCGTCCCACAGCGGCACCTCCCCCACCATGCTGTTCTTTTCCGGCGGTGGTGGCACTGTACGCGGGCATGAGTATCAGTCTCTCGGCGTGCCCGTGGCGGGCGGTACCGCAGGCGGCCGCGGCTTCCTGGCCCTTTCGGGCGAAATCCGCGGGAGGGTCACTGACAAGATCTCTGTCGTCGGCTTTTACGATCACGCCTATGTTGACGCGGACAGCTTCATCACGAGCAGCTCTACAAGCCATTCTGGCGCAGGGCTTGGCCTCCGGTATTCGATTGCGGGCATCGGTTCCATCCGGGTCGATCTGGCTTACCCTGTCACTGGTGGCAACGAAGACGGCGCACAACTCTACATTGGCATAGGACAGGCATTTTGAGTTTTTTTGGCCATTTCTCCGCCCGGAGCCTCCTGCTGGTCGCCGCCATGATCGGTAGCCTGCCGACCTCAGCCCCTGCGCAAGAGCGGGCATCCGCGGACAGCGACGGATTCCTTGTCGGCTTTCTGGAAGATACGCTCTCTGGCGACAGCCGCTATATCTCGGTCGAGGGGCTGACGGGCGCGCTATCGTCCGAGGCTACGATAAAGCGCCTGACCGTGGCGGATGACGACGGCGTATGGCTGATCCTTGATGAGGCAAAGCTGGATTGGAATCGCCTTGCGCTGATCCAAGGTCGGTTTTCCGTGAATACGCTCAGCGCCGAGGCGATCACTGTCTCCCGTACGCCGAACCCCGTCCCTGAAGATCCTGCTCTGCCCTCGCCCGAGGCAACGCCTTTCGCCTTGCCCGATCTGCCTGTTGCGGTTGAAGTGGGAGAGATCCGTGTCTCACGCATTGATCTAGGAGAGGATATTCTGGGCCAGTCAGCCAGCCTAGCTGTCAACGGCGCTTTGACGCTGGCCGACGGGACTCTCAGCTCCAAGCTGGAAATCGCCCGGCTCGACAAACCCGGAGACCGGCTGTCCCTGATGGCTGGATATGTCTCATCGACACGACAGATTGATCTGGATCTGACCCTGTCAGAATCCGCGGACGGGCTGATCGCCACGGCACTAGACCTACCCGGGCGGCCAAACATGCAACTTGTCGCCAAAGGCAGCGGCCCGGTCAGTGATTTTGCCGCGGAGATTGGCCTAAGCAGCAACGGGCAGGATCGCCTCGCAGGTCAGGTTGTTCTGTCCACACCATCACAGCCGACGCAGGAGCCGAGCACGAACACCAATGAGCCAGTCGTGCGGACCTCTGCCATATCCTTTAGGGCAGACCTGTCTGGTGATATCGATCCGCTTCTCAAACCGGACTATCGCCCCTTCTTCGGGCCTGGACTGCGACTGGTGGTGCGAGGGCAGACCGAGAACGATGGTGGCCTGTCCATTGATACGCTTGCGCTGAACACGCAGGCACTGCGCGTAACCGGCTCCCTTGCAAGCGGCGCCGCGGGACGGCTCGAGACCGCAAACCTGAAAGCCGCGATCACGCCGCCCGCGGGAAATGCAGCGATCATCCTGCCCATACCTGGCGCCAGTACCACGCTGGCGGGTGCTGACATGTCGCTGCAGAAGACCGCTGCCGGGCATTGGGCGTTATCAGGCGACCTGCGGCAGCTTTCGCGTCCGGAGGCGAACCTTTCCGAGGCCACGCTGCGCGCCTCAGGGACCATGGTGGCTGCGGGCGACGGCGCTGAGGGCACTGTTCTGGATGGCCAGATTCAGCTCGACGTCAGCGGAGTTGACTTGCGCGACATGGCACTGGCGGCAGCTGTGGGGGACCGGATTACGCTGGAGACCGGGCTGAGCACGAAAGGCGCCTCTGCCTTTCGGCTGACGGACCTACAGCTAGAAGGCACTGATTACCGGCTGGTGGGAGATGTCGCTTTTTCAGGCCTTGATACCGGGATGAAGATCACTGCGGATCTGGATACGGCAGCATCAGACCTGTCGCGTTTCTCGCTCCTAGCACAAAACCAGCTTGGCGGCGCAATGCAGGCCAGAATCAAAGGCACTGCAACCCCTCTGTGGGGTGGCTTCGATGCCGACATCACGTTGATTAGCCGGGATCTGAGCGCAGGCATTGCCCAGATCGATCCTCTTCTTTCCGGTACCATTACGACGCGCCTTGTCGCAGCGCGAGGGGAAGAAGGCATACGTATCGACCACTTCGAGCTGGCCGGAGACAACCTCTCGGCGACGGCAGAGGGCACATTGAACAGCACGTCCGGCTCATTGATCGCAAGCGCAAGGATGGAACATCTTGAGCGTCTGGTGCCGGAAGCCCCCGGACCGCTTGAGCTTTCGACCACCCTGACCCGCAACGCAGATACGCTGTCCGGCAATATACGGCTAAAGGGGCCGCATTCCTCAAATGCTACAGTAAACGGAGAACTCAACCTCAACGGAGACGCCCGATTTGATTTTGATGCGGCCCTGAACGGGTTGGAACGCTTCGTTCCAGAACTCGCCGGGGCAGTTCGGGCGCAAGGCACCGCACAGCGCGACGACGGTCTGTGGCGCCTCAGCGCCACAGCGACCGCGCCGGCACAGACCACGGTTGATGTCGCGGGCACATATTCCGAGACAAGCGGCGGCATCGATGCCACTGCCTCAGGTCAACTGAGGCTGGAGGGTGCCAATCCTTTTATCAAACCCAACCTGGCCAAGGGTAGCGCGCGCTTTGATCTTGCCATGAAAGGCCCGCCCGCTTTGGAGAGCCTTTCCGGGACGATTTCGACGACCGGATCGGTTCTTGCCCTGCCATCGGCCGGTCAGCGCATCGACGCCATCAACGCCAGCCTCTCACTTGGTAACAGCCGGGCCCAGGTGCAGGTCACCGCAAGCCCGGGCGCCAGCGGCACGGTTCAGATCAGCGGCCCGCTGTCCCTGGCCCCGCCCTTCCAAACCGATCTGAGTATCGGCATTCGCGATCTCGTCATGACCGACCATCTCAGTTATGACACCCGCCTGAACGGCGACCTGAGACTGAATGGCGCCCTGGCCAGCAACAGCAGCCTGCGAGGTCGAATTGACATTGGCGAGACAAATATCAACCTCAACACCGCCGCCGGATCGGTCACCGCCGCCCCCATACCAACAATTTCGCATATCGGCGCATCCCAAGCGGTTCAGGCCACAAGGGAGCGTGCGGGCCTGATTGAAAGCACACAAGCCCGGTCATCAAGCAGAGTGTCCCGAACCGCACTTGATGTGGTGATTGACGCGCCACGAAAGGTCTTTGCTCGCGGGCGCGGCCTGCGTGCGGAGATGGGCGGGCGTATTCACTTGCGCGGCAGCACAAACCAGATCAGCCCATCCGGTCAAATCGGCCTGATCCGCGGAAGTTTTGACATCCTCGGGCGCCGCCTGACCCTGGACGAGGGACAGATCACGCTTCTGGGCAACCTGACACCCTATCTTGATTTCCGCTCCTCGGCGCAGACCGAACAGGGCAGCGCCACCCTCAGCATTTCGGGCCTCATTGATGCCCCAGAGATCGTCGTCACCTCAGAACCTCCCCGCCCCAGCGAAGAGGCATTGGCCTTGCTACTCTTTGGTGACAACATCAAGGATCTGTCTCCTCTAGCGCTTGCGCGACTTGCCTCGTCTGCCTTGACGCTGAGCGGGCGCAGCGGCAAAGCCACTCAAACCCTGCGCAACAGTACGGGCGCAGACGATGCAGATATCGGGATGGACCAGCTGGGCGCCGGACAATTGGGCCTGGGCGGTTATATCGCTGAAAACATTTACACCGATCTGGACGTGAATACGCGCGGCGAAAGCGAGTTGAGCCTCAACCTGGACGTCACCGAGAACCTGACCGTAACAGGCAAGGTCGACAGCGTCGGTGAATCCGGTCTCGGGATCTTTTTCAAGCGAGATTACTGAGCCGCGCCCTTGCCGCCTCAATGGCATATCTGGCAGTTCCGCTCACCCCAGCGGCATCGTCGGTGATCAGCCAGAGCGGGACTTCGGCCGCACGCTGCGAGAGCTTGCCCCATGGTTCGGCAAATGCGCTCAGAAACTCCGTCCGGGCATCCGTACCCAAGACGCCGCGGGCCACGCTGCCCGCTAAGAATAACCCCTGCCCTGGCATGTAACCCGGCACCAATTCACGGCTGAACAAACCGAGGAGCCGCGCCCAGACCGGGATCGTGCGTTCTGCCGGATGGCCTGGGACCTTGTCGCGATATGCCGTTACGATCTGGCTGCCCTCTTCCGAAGGGTCCCCGCCCAGCGCACGGTGGAAACGCACAAGACCACGGCCGGAAAACAGCTCTTCCACGCTGGCAAAGCCGTGCACCTCTTTTCCCACAGCATGTGACAATTCCCTTGCGACGGTTTCTGGCAGGCTCGCATGTCCAAGTTCGGCCTCAACCGTGTGCCCCGCAGCCGACAAGGCCACGTTGAAACCGGTACCGACCCCGGCAACCAGCGCCTGCCCACCCTGCTGCCTCCCCGCCCTCAGGGAGGAAAGTTGACCTGGCATCAGAACCGGCAGGGCGTGCCCCAATGCGGCAAGGTCATTGATGACATCAACACGGCCATCGCAAGCCAGCGGCAGACAGTTCTGCAAATCCCGCGCAGTGCCATGCCAGTCCCGATTGGTCAGGCGATAGGCCTCGCCAAAGACCGGCCCAGCCACGGCCAGACAGCACCCGCCGAGAATCGGCAGATCGGGTTGTTCGCAATAGGCGGCGAGTACCTCCTCCAGTGAGGAGTAGCTATCGTTGGAAAAATGCTTGAGCGCGGTCACACCAATCTCAGGACCCGCAAGCGCCAATCGGGTATTGCTGCCTCCGACATCGCCGACAAGCACGGTCAGATCCGTTGCCATTACACCCACCCTCCTCGACAATTCGGATCGCGGGATCATGCAACCCAAAGCTGCTGTTTCGAATATCAAAACGGAAATGTTGGCGCAACCATCACGGTGACTGTTAGCCCTCTTGCCGTCGGTCGCCTTCTGGCCGTAGGGTGGCCATAGACAAACGCAACCGGACAAGACGCCATGACGACCAGCACCGCGCGCATGCCATTGGCCCAGCGGCTGTGCGACCGCATCCGGCGCGACAGGGAACGGCTCCGGTTTCTCGCCTCTCTGCGCCATATCCACGGCCCCCGCCGCAGGTTTGCGGGGCGCAATGACGTCACCATCATCGCCTTGGTACGAAACGGAAGCTACTATCTTGATAGCTTCTTTGACCACTATCAGAGCCTCGGCATTCGGCACTTCGTGTTCTTTGACAATGGATCTGACGACGACACCATAGCGCAGATCCGCAAACGCCCCGGCACGGCTATTTTGCAATCACGCCTGCCATGGGGCACCTACGAGAACATGTTTCGTAGCTACGCAGCCCAGCGTTATGCAAAGAACCGTTGGTGCCTGATTGTCGACATGGATGAAATCTTCGACTTTCCCGGGCGGGCCGACATCGGGCTGAACGGCCTTCTTCGATACCTTGCCTCCCAAGGCCACACGGCAATGATGGCGCAGATGCTTGAGATGTTCCCCAAGGCCCCCCTGTGCGATGTCGCTCAGATGCCCTATCGCGAGGTGCTTCAGGCCTTCAACTTCTATGACCTGAGCGCCATCGCATCCCTACCCTATGATGCAGAGGAAACCGGCCTTTCCTATTTTCTGGCGCGGAACCACACGCCAAACCATGCTGCGCCCGAGGTTCTGTTCGGCGGGGTGCGGGCCAAGGTCTTTGGAGAGAAGTGTTGCCTCACAAAACACCCCCTCGTGTTTGTTGGTCCGGCCGTTGAAGCCGGTGTGCATCCTCATGCCGCGGCAGGCGTGCAGGTCGCCCCGATGACCGCGCTGATCAAGCACTATAAGTTCGCCAACGATTCACTGGCACGGGACCGGCATTCGGTCGCGACCGCCTCCATCACGCATGGTGAGGACAAGCTGCGCGTCGCGCGCATGTCTAAGCAGCCTGACCTGTCGCTATGGTCCGAAACCGCAAGGGCATACGAGGGAACCCGACCTCTGCAGGAGGCGGGTTTCTTGAAAAGCTGCGATGACTACGACGCTTTTTTGGAGCAAATGCGCATGCACCCGGATGCCCCTGCGAGGACCGGCAATGCCTGAAATCTCGCGCACGCAGCACCCCACCCCGCCCCCTATCAACGCCGTGGTGATCGGCCGCAACGAAGGCGAGCGATTGAAGAACTGCCTCAAATCTCTTGCGGGGCAAGTGCACCGGCTGATTTACGTGGACAGCGGATCAAGTGACGGATCCGTCGCTGCAGCGCGTGCCATTGGGGCCGAGGTCGTGGAACTGGATCTCACCGTACCATTTACGGCAGCTCGCGCTCGCAACGCCGGACTCGCGGCTCTAAAAGACCAGAGCGAAACCAGTCTGGTGCAATTTGTGGATGGCGATTGCACTGTTGATGCCCTGTGGCTAGAAACATCCAGCGCTTTTCTGGCAGACCATGACGATGTTGCGGTTGTCTGCGGCAGGCGGCGCGAACAGCATCCCGAGGTCTCTGTCTACAACCGTCTGTGCGATCAAGAATGGGACACCCCCGTTGGAGAGGCCCTGGCCTGCGGGGGCGACGCCCTGATGCGAGTTGGCCCTTTAAGACAACTCGGAGGATACCGGGAGAGCCTGATTGCCGGCGAAGAGCCGGAACTCTGCGTGCGTTTGCGCCAAAATGGATGGCGCATCTGGAGGCTTGATGCCGAGATGACACGCCACGATGCCCAAATCACAAGCTTCGAGCAATGGGCCAAACGCGCCCGGCGCGCCGGGCATGCTTTTGCCGAAGGAGCCGCGCTCCATGGCGCCCCGCCTGAGCGGCATTGGGTACGAGAAACACGACGGGCGCTTTTATGGGGGCTTGCGTTGCCTGCCTCCCTGCTTTCCAGCGTCATGATAAGCCCCTGGGCTCTGTTGGCCCTTGCCATCTATCCCCTGCAATTCCTCAGACTATCCCGCGCAATGCCTCTGGAGCAGGCGTTTTTCACTGTCCTTGGGAAGTTTCCAGAATCTGTCGGTGTATTGGAATACCACTGGAACCGCTTGCGCGGCCGGTCTCGCCGCATCATCGAATACAAATCTGCTGGCTAGCAGAAACAGGCGTTTCGCGCTGTCGCGACACCAGTGTCCCGGCCGGACCGGACGTTGGCTCGGGGGAAAGCAAGGCAGATCAAAGGTGGCCCGCACCTAGCCTGCCTCAGAGCGTACGTCTGAGCCTTAGGGCCGCGCGAATCTGGCGGGGCAGAATGCCGACACATTTCAAGTAGCGTGGCACCATCCGGATCGGATTGCTCAGCGCGCGCCACAACCACTCAAGCGCCATTCGGCGAAGCCACAAGGGCGCTCGGCGCTGGTGCCCGCCCAGAAAGTCCAACCCGGCGCCAACTGAAGCAAACCCCACTTTTGGGGCAAGGATGCGCCCCCGCGCCGCCAGTCTCTCCTGTTTTGGCGCACCGAGCGCTAGAAAACAAAGTCCCACCTGTCTCTGAGCCAACTCAGTGAGGATGTCTGCCGCCTCCTCGCTTTCGGGATCAAACACGCCCGACGGCGCATGGCACCACGTCACCTCCAACCCCGGCACAGCGGCCAGCAGGGCCTCTTGCGCATCCGACAATGCCTGACTCGTGCTACCAACCAATGAGACCGATGCCCCCGTTTCTGCTGCCATACGGCAAAGGGGAATGACCATATCAGAGCCCGGCATAAGGTGGACCGGCCTGCGGGCAAGCTGAGACAGCCAGACCACAGGGCGCCCATCGGCCACGACAAGATCTTGGGCAGCATAAGCTGCAAGAAACTCTGCATCCTGCTCGAGCTTCACCATATGATCCAAGTTGATCGTCGCAAGCGAAAACCCGCGTTTCGCACTGAGGCGCGCCAGAACTTCACGCTCCAGCTGTGCTCTATCGGCAATGTTTACGGTGATTTTTCGATCTTCGTATTCGAAATACAAAGGACCTTTCCCCTTTGATGCCCCTGCTTTCATAGCGTCCCGTTGGCGGTGGCGCCAGCAAAGCAACGTCCCGCGAGTCATATTGTTGCTGTGTTGCCATCTGTTTACCGGATTTTCCTTTCGTTCGGGACAGAATAGAAAACACTGAATAGACTTTTAGACAAACGGTCGGACGCCGACTCGCCACTGAAAACTCGCATCCCAGCATAGGAAAGCTCCGCGCGCCGATGCCCAACGCTCTGGCATATCTGATGCTCATCGCCTGGCCCTTGGTCAGCCTGACACTGTTCCTGCGCCTGCCCCTGGAGCGAGCCATTCTGTGGTGTTTCATTGCCGGGTATCTTTTGCTGCCGCCGCTGGCAGAATTCGATCTGCCTCTCGTCCCGGACATGGACAAGTTCTCGATCCCTGCTGTCATGGCCTTTGGCCTGTGTATCTATGTGCTGCGCAAGCCGGTTCCGATCTGGCCCCAGCCTTTGCTTGCACGGCTGCTGGTGCTTCTGTTTCTGACCTGCGTAATTCCGACGGTTCTGACAAATGGTGATCCGATCCTGTTCCGGGTTCTGCAGAATTCGGATCCAATTATCTTCATTACCGATATCTTGCCGGGACTGCGCTGGCGCGACCTTGGCTCGGTCATCATCAACCAGGCCATACTGCTGATGCCATTCCTTCTGGCACGCCGGTATCTCTCTGACGAAAAGGGGCAAAGAGAGCTGCTTCTGGCACTTTGTCTGGCCGGGCTTGCCTACAGCCTGCCGGCATTGTTCGAAGTTCGTTTCAGCCCGCAGCTCAACACCTGGATCTATGGGTTCTTCCAGCATGACTTTGCTCAAATGATGCGCCAGGGCGGATTTCGCCCCATCGTCTTCCTGCCCCACGCCCTATGGCTGGCGTTCTTCATCTTCTCCTGTGTTGTCGCAGCGACCGCCCTGGCCAGGGCTTCCAAGGACAGGGATCGTACGCGCTTTGCATTTGCTGCGACCTATCTTTTTGTGGTGCTAATCCTGTGCAAAAGCCTCGCCTCGCTGGCCTATGGACTTGCCATCGTACCCATTGTCGCTCTTGCATCAGCGCGCTGGCAAATCCGGCTTGCGGTGCTGATCGCGGTCATTGCCATTACCTACCCGATGCTCAGAAACCTTGGCGTAATCCCGACCGATGCGATCCTGGCCAAGGCCGAAGCAATCAGTGCCGAGCGCGCTCAATCGTTAGGCTATCGCTTTGACAATGAGGCCATGATGCTCGCGCGGGCGGCCGAAAAACCCTGGTTCGGTTGGGGCGGCTGGGGTCGCAATCTAGTCCGGGACCTGGAAACGGGACAGATCATTTCAATCCCGGATGGCCGCTGGATCATCACCTTCGGCACTTTCGGCTGGCTCGGCTATATCGCCGAAATGGGCATTCTCACGCTTCCCATCTTCCTGCTGGCCATCGAATTGCATCGCCGCCAGAACAGGCAGGTCTCGCCCCTTGCGGCCCCCATCGCCCTGATCCTGGCCGCGACTCTGGCCGACATGCTGCTCAACGACACTCTTATCCCCATTACGTGGCTTTGTGCCGGATCGGTCCTCGGCTACGCGGAACGTCTGCGAAACCCACAGGTGTTTTCCGGAAAACGAAGCCTGTTCGACGGGCAACAGAGCATGGCACCCACCACAACCTCAGGGGGATCTCGCAGCATCCTCTAACCCAAATCGGCGCTTTGCCTCATTTTTTTCCCGTTTCAGGCACAATTCATCACCGTCCGTTCATAGCTTGGCCGTATAGGTTTCCCAATTTGGCCGACGGAAAGCTCCGCCTTTGGGGCAGCTTTGATGCGCGTATGATTTCAAACAGGCTTGCGATTGGCGCAATTGCCCAGCGATCAAGGCAAACCTAAGGGCCGATTGGGATTGACAGACCTTAGAAACAGCGCTCCATCTAGGTGGGCATGAGGGGGGCTGACAACACCGGAACGTAAAAGGTGACAACCAAGTTGGATACGCAAGACGACAGCCAAGCACATGCCCGGGAGTATTCCGGCGACATCGCCATCGTCGGTCTATCCGTTGACGTACCAGGAGCGGGGTCGGCTGCGGCGTTCTGGGAGAATCTGCGCGGTGGTATCGAAAGCATTGAGGTCCTCGACGAAGACGCCCTACTTGCAGCCGGAGAACGGCCCGCAACCCTGAGCGATCCGAACTACGTACCTGCGGCGGCGCTGCTGAATGACTATGACAGGTTTGATGCAGAGTTCTTTGGCTTCAGCCCAAAGGAAGCCGCCATTCTCGACCCCCAGCACCGCAAGTTCCTTGAGGTCGCCTGGAGCGCGATGGAAGATGCCGGGCACCCGCCGGAGAGCCTTGATGCGCCCATCGGGGTCTATGCCGGATGCGGCATGGGCAGCTATTTCTACTTCAACATCTGCTCCAACCCGGACCTTGTGGATGAGGTCGGAATGTTCCTGTTGCGTCACACCGGCAACGACAAGGACTTCCTGTCAACCCGTGTCAGCCATGTCTTTGATCTCAAAGGGCCTTCGGTCAACATCCAGACTGCCTGCTCGACATCCCTGGTCGCCGTCCACTATGCCTGTAAGGCGCTGCGCGAGGGCGAATGTGGCATGGCCCTGGCAGGCGGTGTCACCATCGAGCTGCCCCAGGGGCGCGGCTATCTTTACAAGGAAAACGAGATCCTGTCGCCGGACGGTCATTGCCATGCCTTCGATCACCGGGCGCAGGGCACTGTCTTTGGCTCCGGCGCGGGCGCTGTCGCGCTGCGCCGTCTGGAAGACGCAGTTGCCGACGGAGACCACATCTGGGCTGTCATAAAAGGCTCGGCTATCAACAACGATGGCGCTGACAAGGCCGGATACCTGGCACCGTCGGTCGGAGGACAGGCCGCAGCCGTGCGCAAGGCCTTGGCCGCGGCGGATGTGCCCGCTGACACGATTGACTATGTGGAGTGCCATGGCACCGGCACCTATCTGGGTGATCCGATTGAGGTCACCGCCCTGACCGAGGCCTATCGCGACAGCACAGACGAGGTCGGCTATTGCCGCATCGGCTCGGTCAAAACTAACATCGGGCATCTTGATACCGCGGCCGGTGTGGCAGGGCTTGCCAAGGCCACGCTGGCTCTGAAACACAGGCAGATCCCGGCCTCTCTTGGCTATGAGGCGCCGAACCCGGCGATCGATTTCGACCATTCCCCGTTCAAGGTGAACGCGTCCCTGACCGACTGGGCGCCCCATAAGGGGCCGCGCCGGGCCGGGGTCAACGCACTCGGGGTCGGCGGCACGAATGCCCATGTTATTATTGAGGAAGCGCCCGAACGCAGCCCATCTGAGGAAAGCGACTTTCCGTTCCACGTTCTGTGCCTGTCAGGGCGAAGCAAAGGCGCGCTGGACGACAACACCGCCGCCTTGGTGAACTGGCTGCGCGCCAACCCCGAGGCCAAACTTGCCGATGTAGCCTATACACTGAAAGAAGGGCGTCGCGGGTTTGGCAAGCGCCGCGTGGTCGTCGCGGAGACAGCGGCCGAGGCCGCAGATCTGCTTGAGGCTGCAGACTCGCGTCAAGTCTTTACCCATGAACACCTCGGCGACGCGCCTGAGGTGGTTTTCATGTTCCCCGGTGGCGGCGCGCAATATGCGGGAATGGCACGCGACCTTTACGAGACAGAGCCGGTCTTTGCCGACTGGATGGATCGCGGGCTGGATCATCTTCAGGCGAGCCTCGACTATGACATCCGCGCGCTCTGGCTCCCGGAAGAGGGACAGGAGAAGGCCGCGAACGCTGCGCTTCAGAAACCTTCGGTGCAGCTGCCGCTGATCATGATCGTCGAGTATGCTCTGGCGCAGCTGTGGATAAGCTGGGGCGTACGCCCCTCGGCTATGGTTGGGCACTCCATGGGCGAAAACACCGCCGCCTGTCTGGCCGGTGTTCTGTCGTTCGAGGACTGTATCGACCTGGTCCTTTTACGCGGACAGCTGTTCGATACGGTGCCCGCCGGCGGCATGCTGTCGATCTCCCTGCCTCTGGAGGAGGTTCAGGCACTCATCGGTGATGACCTCGATATCGCCAGCGTGAATGCACCGAACCTGACCGCCGTTTCCGGCCCACAGGCCGCACTCGACCGTCTTGCGGAAACGCTGAAAGCGCGTGATATAGACCACCAGCGCATCCAGATCGACATTGCCGCCCATTCGCGGATGCTGGACGGTATCCTCAATCAATACGGCACCTTCCTGCGCGGTCTGACCCTGTCGGCGCCGCAAATCCCGATCCTGTCCAATCGCAGTGGACAGCAGTTGACCGCAGAAGAAGCGACCGATCCAGACTATTGGGTACGCCAGCTGCGCGGCACGGTGCTGTTTGCCGACTGCATGGAAACTCTGAGTGCCGTGGCCGGGCGGATCTATCTTGAGGTTGGCCCCGGCAAGGCCCTGAGCGCACTGGCGCAGATGGCCCCAGCGGTGAAACCCGGACAAGTCCTCAGCTCCCTGCGACACCCGGATCAGAGCGTGATGGACGATGCCTATTTCTTTGGCGTCATTGGGCGGCTCTGGGCCTGCGGCTACGAGGCTGATTGGGATCAGATCTGGGGCGAGGCCACGCGTCATCGCCTCTCCCTGCCCACCTATGCCTTCCAGCGCAGTCGTTACTTCATCGAACCTGGTACCACAAAACAGGCCCCAGAGACGGCGCCATTGGTGCGAACTGATGACCTGAGCGATTGGGGCTATCGCCCGGTCTGGCGCCCCCGCCTTGCCGATTGCACCCTCGACATCGAAACAGAGCTCAGCCAGGATCCGCAAATCTGGTTGATCTTCGACGATGACCTAGGGCTTGCGGCCAAGACGGCTGAAAGGCTCACAGCAGCCGGTCACAAGGTGGCCCGTGTACGCCCGGGTGATACCTATGCACAGCTCTCTGAAACGTCTTTTGTGCTGGCGCCAGAGCAGGGGCGCGCGGGCTATGCCGCCCTTCTGGCCGACTTGGAGCGTGAAGACATGCTCCCAAGCCGCATCGCACATTTCTGGTTGGTAACCGATAAAGAAAGCTTCCGCCCAGGCTCTTCTTTCTTTGACCGCAACCTGGAGATGGGATTTCACTCCCTGACGGCGCTGGCGCAGGAGCTTGGCGGTATGGATCTGCCGAAGCCGCCCCATGTGACCGTCTTCACTACGGGCGCAGCGCAGCTTGGCAACGAACCGCTAGAAAACCCGGAAAAGGCCCTTATTGCCGGCCCCGCCTGCATGCTCCCGCGGGAGCTGCCGGGCTTCACCTGCACGAGCGTGGATATCGAACTGCCAAAAGCGCCGACAGGTCTTCTGGCACGTCTAAGGAGCGCCCAGCCCTCTGACATAACCACGCGTCTTTTGGAAGAGATGCTGGCAGAGCCGATCAATGCAGCCGCGATCTGGCGCGGCGAAAAGCGGTTTGAGAAAGACTGGCGCGCCCTGCCCTTGCCGCAGGCCGAGGCGCCGGTATTCAAAACAGGCGGAACCTACCTGATCACAGGCGGCTATGGCGGCATCGGCCTGACGATCGCCCGCCACTTGATGCAGCATTTTGAGGCTAATGTCGTGCTGATCTCGCGCGACGGATTGCCCCCACGCGACACCTGGGCGCGGCACCTGCGGATGCACAGTCCGGCAAACCGCATTGCACAGCGTATTCGCGCAGTGCAGGACCTCGAAAACATCGAAAAAGGCACAGTAGTGCCACTGGCGGCGGATGTCTGCAACTCAGGCCAAATGAAGCGTGCCGTAGAAGAAACCGAGACACGCTTTGGTGCCATCACCGGCGTGATCCACGGTGCGGGCCACATTGACGATGCGCCGCTGCTGGCCAAAACGGAGGAGCAGATCAGCAAGGTTCTAGCGCCAAAGGTTAGCGGATTGCGCGTGCTGGACGCGCTGTTCCCGGATGGCAGCCTCGACATGATGGTGCTCTTCTCCTCCTCTTCCACCGTAACAGCGCCTGCGGGCCAGGTGGACTACATCGCGGCCAACGAATACCTCAACGCCTTTGCAGCCCATCGCGCGGGCGGGCAGACCCGCGTCATCGCCGTGGACTGGGGCGTCTGGGCGGATACAGGCATGGCCGCCGATGCATTGCGTGCCCGGCAGGGAGGCGGTGAGCCAAGCGAGCTGACACCCTCAGAGCAGCCGCTATGGGACAGTGAAGGCTTCGATGGAGCGGGCAACCGCATCTACCGAACGCGTCTTGATGCGCGGCAGCACTGGCTGCTGGATGAGCACCGCACCAAGGATGGCACCGCCGTCATGCCTGGCACAGGCTATATCGAACTGGCCACCGAAGCGCTTGCCGGACTTGGACGGGCCGAGGAAGGCACCCTGCCCGCGCTTGAACTGCGCGATTTCTATTTTCTGCGCCCTCTTGTTGTTGCTGATGACAAGCCAGCAGATTTGCTCATCCGCCTGGTTGCACAGGAAGATGGCTATGCGCTGAGTTTCTACAGCGCAGCGCAAGACGGGTTTGCGCTCCATGCCGAAGCGCTGGCGACCTATGCGGAAGCCTCACCGGCGAAGCCACTTTCGCTAAAAGACATCAGCGCGCGGTGCCAGCCACCAGAGCCTGCCCAAAACAACCGCCTATGCTCCCCTCAGGAAGCGAACCTCGCCTTCGGCCCCCGCTGGCATGTCTTGCACAAGATGGCATTCGGTGCACGTGAAGGGCTCGCCACTCTGCGCCTTTCCGACGCAGCGAAAGGCGATGGCGCAATCCTGCACCCGGGTCTTCTGGACCTTGCAACCGGCTGGGCCGTGTCTCTGGCGCCGGGGTACAGCCCCGTTTCCCTTTGGGTGCCAGTGTCCTATCAAGCGATCAGAATTCGCGCCCGCCTGAGCGACACGATCCACAGTCACATGCGCCTTTCCGCGCAGGATACCGGTGCACCGGATACCGCGCTCTTTGATATTACCATCAGCGACGAGACTGGTGCAGTCCTTGTCGAGGTCGACGGCTTTCGCATGCAGAAACTCGCGGCTGGTTTTGAGAGCTCGGCAACGGATGAAAAGGATGTCACTGCACTTGAGATCGGTATGGCGCCCAGCAGCAGCGCCCAGCCCCTGTCCAAGGACGAGCAGCGCCTTCGTCACAACATCACCCAAGGGATCCGCGCAGATGAAGGCGGACAGGCCCTCGTTCGTGCGCTGAGTGTCGCCACAGGCCAACGCCTGCCGCAGGTCGTCGTCTCATCGCTGGACCTGAAAGATCTGATCGCCGAGGCCGAGATCCGCCCCGAAGTCTCAGACAAAGAAACCCAGAGCTTTGAACGTCCAGAGCTCGACACCGATTATGTCGCGCCGACAAATGCAGTGGAAGAGCGACTCTCCGAGCATTTCCAGACCCTCCTGGGCGTGGCGCAGGTGGGCACGCAAGACAGTTTCTTTGATCTAGGCGGACATTCCCTGATCGCCGTTCGACTGTTTGCGCAGATCAAACGGGATTATGACGTGGAGTTCCCGCTATCGATCCTGTTCGAGGCTCCCAGTGTTGCGGCTCTGGCTGACCGGATCATTGAGCGAACCGGCGGCGGTGTCAGCGCGGAAACCGCAAGCGAAGGGAACGAGGATGCGGCCACACCCGCGTTCACGCATCTGGTCAAGCTGCATCCGGGCGATGGCACCGGGCGGCGGCCTTTCTTTATCGTGGCGGGCATGTTCGGCAATGTCCTCAACCTCAGGCATCTGGCTCAAATGCTTGGGGCGGACCGACCTGTCTATGGCCTGCAGGCTCGCGGGCTGATTGGCAGCGACGCGCCGCATGATCGCATTAACGACGCCGCTGCGGATTACTTGCGCGAAGTCACAGAGATACAGTCCGAAGGCCCCTATCTCCTGGGTGGCTTCTCTGGCGGCGGGATTACCGCCTACGAGATGGCACAACAATTGCAGGCTGCAGGTGAGGAAACCGCTGCCCTGATCCTGCTCGACACTCCATTGCCCGTGCGCCCCAGCCTGACACGCAAGGACAAGGCGCTGATCAAACTCCAGGAAATCCGCCGCAAGGGCCCGTCTTATCTGACCGAATGGGCCCGCAACCGGATTGCCTGGGAGTTCGAAAAACGCCGGGTGAAACCGGCCGAGGATGGCGCTACACCAGCCTTCAACAACCGCCGCATCGAATTGGCTTTTCGCAAAGCGATTGGGACATACGAGATGCGGGGCTGGGATGGAAAGGTGGCCCTTTTCCGCCCTCCCTTGGACCGCCACTGGGCAGTATCTGGCGGCCGCTTTGTCAGCGCCGAGCGAGAGTATGTCTTCCACGACAACGACTGGACCCGCTGGGCGCCGAATGTAGAAGTGGTTGAGGTGCCGGGCAATCACGACAGTATGGTTTTGGTCCCCAATGTCAGTGTCTTGGCAGCCGAGATTAAAGCGCGCCTTGATCTCTCCGATAGCTTAAGAGCGCAGAGCCGCGCACATCATCAGGCGGCGGAGTAGCAACCATGCCATCATCTCAGGCCAGCAATTTACACCCGGTCGACACTGTAGAAAGCAGCGTGCTGACCATCATTCTGAACTTTCGCACGCCGCAGATGACCCTGCAGGCCGCCGAGGCCGCGCTGGCAGAAATGGAAGAGCTGCCCGGCGGTCTGGTGATCGTTGAGAACGGCTCAGGCGACAATTCCTGGCAAGAACTGCAGGACGGCGCGGCCCGGCGTGGCTGGCTGGACAGCCATAAGGTCCGTCTGATCCGGTCAGAAGTGAACGGCGGTTTCGGCGCCGGAATGAACATTGGCATGATGGCCGGGCTGCCTGATGGCAGCGCACCAGGTTTTTACTACCTTCTCAATTCTGACGCCTTTGTCGAAGGAGAAACCATATCCCGGCTGCGCGATTTCCTGATGCAAAGCCCAGGTGCGGGACTTGCAGGCTCCTTCGTGCATGGAACCGATGACAGCCCGCATCGCACCGCGTTTCGCTTTCCCTCCATCGCCGGCGAGTTCGAGATGGCCGCCCGCACCGGTTTTGTCACCCGCTTGCTGCGCCACTCGGTCGTTGCAATGGATATCCCAGAGAGCGAAACGCAAGTCGATTGGACCGCAGGCGCCAGCTTGATGATCCGCCGCGAAGTTATTGAGGAAATTGGCGGATTTGACGAAACCTTTTTCCTCTACTTTGAGGAAACCGATCTTTGCCAACGCGCCGCCCGCGCCGGATGGCGCACGCATTTTGTCCCCGCCAGCACGGTCGCGCATATCGGATCGGCCTCAACCGGTATGAAATCCTGGGACCGAACACCGCATTACTGGTTCGACTCGCGCCTGCATTACTTTGTGAAAAACCATGGGGCGGCTTATGCGGCGCTGGCGACCCTCGCGCGGATCGGCGGATCAGGCCTTTATGGGCTCAGGCGTCTCATCCAGGGCAAACCGGCCGCTGATGCACCGTACTTCGTTCGTGATCTGACACGGCACGCGCTGCGCGCGATGCTCCGCCCAAAGACTTCCATTCGTGAAACGCGCCTTCACCCCCCCTTCCCGGAGGAGCAGAAATGACCTCATTTTCATCGGTCATCATTGGTAATGAATCCCTAGCCGTTGGCTGTGGAGATGCGCTTTTGGCGCGTGGCCACAAGATCGCGGCCATCGTCTCGCAAGACGATTCGATCCGGATCTGGGCTGCCGAAAAGGGCATCACAGTTCTTGAGAATCCGAATGATTTAAATGCGTTGGAAGATGATTTTGACTGGCTCCTCTCGATTGCAAATCTTCGCGTCATTCCGGATCAGGTCCTTCAACTGGCTACCAAAGGCGCGGTGAACTTTCACGATGGTCCCCTGCCGCGCTACGCTGGCCTCAATGCGCCGAACTGGGCCTTGATCGAAGGCGCTCAGGACTACGGTATCACCTGGCACATGATCGAAGGCGACATCGACGAAGGCGATATCCTCGCGCAGCGCCTGTTCGACGTTGCGACGGATGAAACCGCTTTCAGTCTGAATTCCAAATGCTATGCGGCGGCAATGGACAGCTTTGGCGAGGTGGTCGACCAGCTTGAGACCGGCAGCCTGAACCGTCAGCCGCAGGATCTCAGCCAGCGCAGCTATTACGCCCGCGCAGACCGCCCTGTAGCCGGTGCGCTTTTGGACTTTTCACGCCCGGCAGAAGAGCTAGTCCGGCTTGTTCGTGCGCTTGACTTCGGGGGTTACTGGAACCCACTCTGTGCCCCTAAGATTGCCATCGATGACAAGGTCTATCTGGTGTCTCGGGCAGAAGCGGTCGAAGGCGAAGGCACTCCGGGCTGCGTGCTTGAAAACAGCAATGACGGGCTGACCGTGGCCTGTTTCACCGGTGCTGTGCGCCTCGGTGGATTTAGCGATCCGGCCGGGCGCGCCGTTCCCGCCCTCGATCTCTGCAATGCGGGCGATGTCCTTCCCACCCGGGGCGCCCCCCAAGCAGATGAAATCACTGCCGCCCTTGCTGCGACGCAAAAGGGCGAACACCATTGGCGGCGTGCCCTTGCCACCATGCAGCCAGCTTCAGTGCCACTTGCACGCCAAACCGGTGACCAGGGCGTCAAGCGTTTATCCATCAAGGCGCCCGAAGGTTTGAACGACGCACAGATCACAGCGGCTGTTCTGACCTTCGCCCTGCGCAGCGCTGGTGTTGAAACCTGCGACATTGCTCTTTCGACCGAGAATATGAATCCGCTGGCCGACATCGTCTCCGGCTGGGTACCCCTGCAGGCCCATCACACGGACAGTATTTCAAACGCGCTGAACAAAGCCTCTCAGGACATTGAAAAGGCTAAGTTATACGGCGGTTTCGCCGAGGATTTGGTCACCCGCGCGCCCGAGATTTCCCCACAGGATCAGCCGGGCGTCGGATTGTCCATGGGACGGGATGCGGCCCTTTCGGGATGCGCGCTCACCGTTTCTTGGGCGAATGGCGCAGTTGCGCTCCACGTGGATGGTGCCCAGCTTGACCAAAAGGCCGCAGCGCTGCTCGCCGCGCGGCTGGAACTGGTTCTGGAGGCCATTTCCTCTTCGACTGCTGCCGATGCAAGCGTTGCCGACCTGCCGATCCTGCCGGAAGCTGAGCGACGGCTCATACTGGAAGACTGGAACCAGACCGGCGTGGACGTGGACCTGGACCATACCGTTCATGCAGCCTTTGCAGCTCAGGCAACCCGCACGCCAGACGCCACCGCGCTGGTGTTCGAAGATCGGAGCCTCAGCTACTCAGAACTGGAGGCCTGCGCCAATGGCGTCGCCGCACAGTTGCAGGAGATGGGCATAAAACCGGGGTCCCACGTCGGTATCTATGTCTCTCGCAGCCCCGATCTGGTGGTGGCCGCACTGGCGGTGATGAAGGCAGGCGGTGCCTACGTGCCGCTTGACCCGGCCTATCCGGCAGACCGTATCGCGCATTTCATCTCTGACAGCCGCGCAGAGGTGATCGTGACACAAGAGACGCTGAAAGGGAGTCTTCCCGCTTCTGACGCGCAGATATTGGTTCTGGACGGACCTGACGCGCCCAATCCGAGGGAAACGCCCGTCGATGGCGGCGCAAGCGGCCAGGATTTGGCCTATCTGATCTATACCTCCGGCTCCACCGGCCTCCCCAAGGGGGTGATGGTGCGCCATGCCAACGTGGCGAATTTCTTTGCCGCCATGGATGCCAAGATTCCCCACCAGCCCGGAGACGCCTGGCTGGCCGTGACCAGCCTGTCCTTCGACATCTCGTTGCTGGAGCTGTTCTGGACCCTGTCGCGCGGCTTCAAACTGGTGCTGTCCAGCGATGAAAGCCGCCTGCAGCTGTCCAACGGTCCAATTGCCATCTCTGACCGGAAAATTGACTTCAACCTGTTTTATTGGGGCAACGATGACGGCCCTGGACCGCGCAAATATAACCTGCTGCTGGAAGGCGCGAAATTCGCCGATAAACATGGCTTCAACGCGGTTTGGACACCCGAGCGGCATTTCCACGCCTTTGGCGGCCCCTACCCGAACCCCTCGGTTACCGGGGCGGCGGTGGCGGCGGTGACACAGAACCTTGGGGTGCGGTCGGGGTCGTGCGTTGCCCCGCTCCACCACCCTGCCCGCATCGCCGAGGAATGGGCGGTGATCGACAATCTGACAGCAGGGCGCGCGGGCATCGGCTTTGCCGCCGGCTGGCAGCCAGATGATTTCATCCTGCGCCCGGAGAACACGCCGCCCGCCAACAAGCCCGCCATGTATGAAGCGATTGAGACCGTACGCAAACTGTGGCGTGGCGATGAGGTCGCCTTCCCGCGCAAGGACGGCGGCACCCATCCGGTGATCACCCAGCCGCGCCCGGTGTCACAGGAGCTGCCAGTCTGGGTCACCACCGCAGGCAACCCCGACACCTGGCGCGAAGCCGGAGAGATCGGCGCCAATATCCTCACCCACCTTCTGGGCCAAAGCATTGACGAGGTAGCGGGCAAGATCCGTATCTATCACGATGCCCTGCGCAGTGCAGGTCACGACCCGGCGGATTTCACCGTGACGCTGATGCTGCATACCTACCTGGCAGATACCCGCGAAGAAGCGCGACAGACCGCGCGTGAGCCGATGAAGGATTACCTGCGCTCTGCTGCGGGCCTCATCAAGCAATATGCCTGGGCCTTTCCGGCCTTCAAGAAACCCAAGGGCGTGAACAACCCTTTCGAGATGGACCTTGGCATCCTCTCCGAAGAAGAGCTGGACGCGATCCTGGATTTCGCTTTTGAGCGCTATTTCGAAGACTCAGGCCTGTTCGGCACGGTGCAGGACGGCATCGCCCGTGTGGAGCAATTGAAACGCATTGGCGTCGACGAGATCGCCTGCCTCATCGACTACGGCATCGCGCCGGAGGTGGTGCTCGATGGGCTTAAGCCGTTGGCAGAGGTTCTGCGCCTATCAAATGCGCCGCAAGAAATTGATCCGAATGATTTTTCGCTGGCGGCGCAGATCCTGCGCCACGATGTCAGCCATATGCAATGCACGCCCTCCATGGCGCGCATGATCATGCAGCACGACGAAGCGCGCATGGTGCTGCCCCATCTCCGGCACCTTCTGGTGGGAGGGGAAGCGCTGCCCGGCGATCTGGTGGGCGATCTGCGCGAGGCGGGTCCGGGCGCGATCCACAACATGTATGGACCGACCGAGACCACTATCTGGTCCACAATGCAAACCCTTGATGGCACCCCCTCAGGCGTTGCCGACATCGGATCGCCCATCGCCAATACACAAGTCTATGTTCTTGACGCGAAAGGCGCCCTACAACCCATTGGTGCACCGGGGGAATTGTTCATTGCTGGCGATGGCGTCACGGCCGGGTACTGGCAGCGCGAAGAGCTGACGTCGGACCGCTTTGTCCCCGATCCGTTCAATGGTGGCCGGATGTATCGCACTGGTGATCTGGTGCGCTGGCGTGAGGACGGGCGGCTCGATTTCCTGGGTCGCAGCGATCATCAGGTAAAGATCCGCGGACAGCGCATAGAACTCGGGGAGATAGAAGCCGCTCTTGCAGCACAACCTGATATTACCGGCGCCGTCGTGATGCCCCGAAAGATTGGCACCGGAGAGCAGCTCGTCGGCTACGTCACGGCCTCCGGGGTGATCGACGAGGCTGCACTGAAACAGGCGCTTGCCGCCCGTCTGGCCGATGTGATGGTGCCCGGTCACATCGTCACGCTTGATGCCTTCCCGCTGACCCCGAACAAGAAAATCGACCGCAAGGCCCTGCCCGACCCGAAACCGGCACGCGTGACGGCGCCGACAGCCGCAGCTGCGCCAAAGGCAGGTGCGCAGGCTAAGATTGCAGCGATCTGGGGGCGGATCCTTGGCCTCGACGGGATCGGCCCCCAGGACAATTTCTTTGTCCTCGGTGGGCATTCTCTGCTCGCGGTTCAGGCGCACCGGGATATACGCACCGCGCTGGACGTGCCGAAGCTGTCGATCACGGATATCTTCCGCTTCCCAACGCTGGCCGGGCTGGCAGAGCATGTAGAAAGCCTGACGGGCGGTTCGCAAGCTGAACCGAATCCTATAGACACGGCAGAGACTGCCGCCGCCGAGGCGGCAAAGTCCGAAACCATGTCAAAGCGGCGCGCCATGCGTGCCAACCGCCGAGCCCGAACCGGATGAGCACAAAGACGCAGCTGCGCCCGCATACCTTGACCCAAGAGCGGCTGGACCTGATCCGGCCGCTTTTCGGGCCCGGCGTAGCCATTGCTGCTTTCCACCCCATGGATCAGGTGCCAACGCCTTTTGCTGAGGAATTGGCCTGCCTCAGCCCGCGTGCCGTGGACAAACGTCGCCGCGAGTTTGCGGCAGGGCGCGCGGCGGCTCATCAAGCCATGCGTGATTTAGGCCAGATACCGCGGCCCATCACGGTGGCTCAGACCCGCGCCCCCATTTGGCCCAGGGGGATCACCGGATCCATCACTCACACGCACAGCTGCGCAATAGCCGCCGTGGCTCCTGTGTCGCCGCTTAGAGCCGTTGGTATCGATGTGGAGGAAGATACCCCCCTCAAGGAAGACCTGCGCCCCGCGATCTGCACGTCAAGTGAACTGAGCTGGCTGGCGCAGCAGGAAAACCCTGGCCAGATGGGCAAACTGCTCTTTTCGGCAAAGGAAGCCGCATACAAGTGCCAGCACACGATAAGCCAGGCCTATTTTGGATTTGATGGCATGGAGTTGGAGATCGAAGCTGATGTTCACATGCCCGGGATAAAAGGGGATTTCATCGCCCGCTTCACCGCGGACCAACCGCCTTTCAAACGTGGATCTGCAATAAAAGGTGCCTATGTCATCGGAGCAGGCATAATCTTTACGACAGCTTCGCTTGGGGAGTGAGGAATGAGTAAAAAGACTCTGATCTTGGCACTGACGACCTGTTTGCATGGTCTTTGGAGTGGCATGACAGCACAGGCCGCGCCCTTCCCTGTGCCCCCGCTGACCGCGCCGCAGGCGCCACTCAAAGTATACCACCTCGGGCATTCGCTGGTCGGGTCGGTGATGCCGCATATGCTGGCGCAACTTGCTCCCGAAGGTCACAGCTGGAACAGTCAACTGGGCTCCGGCACTTCTCTGAAACAGCATTGGGAACCGGATGAGCAGATACTGCACTTTGATCGGGTCAACGTGCCGCCTGTCTGGCGCGATGCGAAAGAGGCTATTGGATCGGGGGATTATGACGCTGTAGTCCTGACCGAGATGGTCGAGTTGCGCGATGCGGTGAAATACTTCGGCTCAGCCAAGTATCTGCGCCGCTGGGCTGCTCTGGCCCGTGAGGGAGCGCCCGATACCCGCATTTACCTTTACGAGACCTGGCATCATCTGGACGATCCGGACGGCTGGGAGGCTCGTATTGACGGGGATCTTGAGCGGCTCTGGCTGGGCAAGGTGCTGGGCTCTGACAGTCGCCGCAACCCCAAGCGTCCGGTCTACCTGATCCCGGCCGGACAGGTGATGGCAGCCGTCGCGCGCGCGATCAAAGCAGGTCAAATCGACGGAATATCGGATATTTCAGAGCTCTTTGCCAAGACACCTGAGGGCGAACAAGATACCATCCACATCAACGACTTGGGCGCGTATGTTGTAGCGTTGGCCCATTATGCCGTCCTTTACCACAGATCCCCCGTTGGTCTGCCGCATCGCCTCACCCTCCCGGATGGAGCGCCCGCGACGGCCTTTTCCCCCGCAGCCGCGAGACAGATACAGGAGACCGTCTGGCAGGTCGTGCGTGCGCTTCCGCGCACCGGGCTGGCGGAGGCAGGCCAAGGCTGATGCCCTTTGAGACGCTTGTTGCCTCGGTCCTGATGGTGGGCCATTCGCTGTTCGGTCCGGACAACCCCGTGATGCTCGAGGGCCTGCTGCGCCAAACAGAGCCTTCGGCGAAGGTCGACGCACAGATCATCAATGGCGCTCCGCTCAGCTACAATTGGGAGCACGGAGACAGCGCCGAGGGGGTCAATGCAGCGGAGCGCCTCAAGCAGCCGGTCGATGCGGTAATCCTGACGGAGGCCATTCCGCTGACCAACCACCTTCAATGGAGCAACACCGAAGAGGCGGTCACGCGGTATTATCAGGCCGCGAAGGCAACGAACCCCGATTCAGTGATCTACCTTCAGGAAACCTGGCACAGTCTGAACAGCGGAACGGGGGTCGAGATCCCATTTGACAGCGGGGCCGAGACCCCATGGCGAGATAGGCTGGAGCAGGATCTGCCGCGCTGGCAGGGCGTTGTCGACGCAGTGAACGCCAAGACCGGCGGCGATCTACGCCTTTTGCCGGCAGGTCAGGCCATGGCCCGGCTTGACGATGCGATCCGGGCCGGAACCGTTCCCGGCCTAACGGATATCTCGGATGTGTTCGCTGACGACATACACCCCAACACCATCGGGTTTTACTTTGTCAGCCTCCTGCAATTCTCTGTACTCACAGGAGAAAACTCAATTGGCCTGCCACAACAACTTGAAGGGCGTTGGGGCAAAACATACCGCGTTCCTTCAGCCGACCTTGCACGTCGACTGCAGGAGATCGCCTGGGCCGCTGCCAAGGGAAACGATGTGCGCACTGCCGCTCTTCCGCCTGATCCCGGCCCTTTGCCAACAGAGCCGGTTCTGCCGCGGCTGAATGATACCGCCCCGATGGTCCGGGCGGCTGCGGTCAGCGAGGATCATGAATCGCCCTCGCGACAGCCGATGGCCATGAACCTGATGGGTGTTGCCGATTGGAGCCCGCAGGCGCCGTTCCTTGATCATTTCAAGACCGCGCGCCCGTGGATCGGCCACCTGCCGGGTCGCTGGGGCGGGGTCAGCCATCAGGATCTGGCCGCTGCAGGCTATCTTGACGAAAACGGCTGGCCCACGGCCCTGCCGCCGGAGCTAGGCTCTATCGGAACCGTGATCCTGACTGATTTGCCTTCAGAGGCGCGATCACTGGCCGGGCGATATGTACTGCGGTTCAAGGGCACTGGAATTGTCGAAGTATCCGGGCGCGCCGAAAACGTGCGATACGGCACGGGCGAGGTATCATTCGACTACAGCCCCGGCCCCGGCCCGGTCGAGATCCGCATCCAGCGCACCGGGCGCGGTGGCGATTATGTCCGGGACATCACCGTGGTGCGCGAAGACCAACTTGCTGCCTTTGCAGCGGGCGCGCGCTTCAACCCGCTGTGGCTGGACATGCTGGACGGGTTCGAAGCGCTGCGTTTCATGGATTGGATGGACACCAACGACTCGACTCAGATCGGATGGGAAGACCGCCCCCGCCCCTCGGACTACACTTGGGCGATGAAGGGCGTCCCGGCAGAGATCATGATCGAGCTCTCCAACACACTCGGCGCCGCTCCATGGTTCAACATGCCCCACATGGCCGACGACACCTACATCCGCAATTTCGCGGAACTGGTAAAAGAGCGGCTGGACGAAGATCTGCTCGCCTATGTGGAGTATTCCAACGAGGTCTGGAACTGGCAATTCGAGCAGGCGCAATGGGCCGAAGAGCAGGCACGCGCGCGCTGGCGGGGCGAAAATCTCTGGATGCAGTATTACGGCGGGCGGGCCGCCGAGGTATCACAGATCTGGAGCGCGACTTTCGCAGACAGTGCCGATCAACGGCTTGTGCGCGTCATCTCCAGCCAGACCGGGTGGCTGGGGCTAGAAGAACAGGTTCTCACTGCACCGCTTTGGGTTGCCTCTGAGCCGCACCACAAACCGCCTGCGGAGTATTTTGATGCCTATGCTGTCACGGGCTATTTTGGCGGCATACTCGGTCTGCGGGAGCGCGCGCCCATCGTGCGTGCCTGGCTGTCCGACAGCCGCGACAGGGCACGGGACGCAGCACGCGCCGAAGGGTTGCGAGGAGCGGATGCCGAAGCCTTTGTGGATGTCCATAAGTACGATGTGGCAACGGCCCAGGCAGCATTGGAGTTACAAGACGGGCTCCTGAGCGGCGACAGCGCCGATACTTTGTCCGATCTTCTGGGGCGGGTTCTGCCGTATCACAAGGCGGTTGCGGACCGACATAGCCTAGACCTGATCATGTATGAGGGCGGCAGCCATGTCGTCGGCATTGGCCCCATGGTCGAGGATGAAGAGCTGACTGATTTTTTCAACCACTTCAACTACACCAATGCAATGGCCGGTCTTTACGAGCAGCTTTTGAAAGGCTGGGTCGATCTTGGCGGTACTCTGTTTGGCGTTTACGCGGATGTTGCAGCCCCAGGCAAATGGGGCAGCTGGGGCGCGCGGCGCACCCTCAGCGATGACAACCCCCGCTGGCGTGTGTTGGAAGCTGCCCGGTAAAGCCGCCGCTTCCGGCCCTCGTGACTGCGCGCCTGGCTGGCATCAAGGGGGTTACCCTTCGCGGAGCCTTGCCCAACGGGCACGATCCCGGCTTTGCCGGGATCAAGACGGCGGCAGCCTTCCACCCCCAGGTTTTCCTTAGCCCGCTGACTTTCTGAACAAGACAGCCAGCTTTGCCGCTTCTTTGTCGCTGTCATGACGTTCCAGAACCCGCAGCCGCCCTTGTTTCCCCATTGCCGCCAACTGCTCTTTGGGAAGCCCTGCAATCTCGTGCACCGTTTCCGCCAATGCACTCTCATCGCCCGCGGGGATCAACCAGCCGGTTTCCCCTGCGACAACCAGCTCCGGCGTACCTGCCACGTAAGTGGCAAGCACTGGTCTGGCAGCGGCCATTGCCTCCATCACCACCATGGGAAGCCCTTCGGCAAAGGAGGGCATCACCAGAACATGAGAAGTCGCAAGCTCGGCGCGCACCCCCGCCTCATCCAGCCAGCCCGTGAGGGTGACATTTGCGCCAAGGCCCGAGGTTTCGATCTCTCGCTCAAGATCCGGGCGCATCTCACCATCGCCGATCAACGTGAGGTGCACCTCTGGCCGCGCTGCAACAATCCGTTTCATGGCGCGGATCAGCACCATCTGGCCCTTCTGCTCGACAAACCGCCCGATCGCCACAAGGCGAAGCGGTGCTTCGGGCAATGGGGCCGGGTCTGCAAATCGCTCGGGTTCGATCCCGCAATGCACGATCTTGATGCGGTCCCAACTGCCAAAATCCGCCCATCGGCTGAGCTGGCTTTTTCCAAAGCTGCTGATTGCTACAGTAAAAGCTGCCCGGTTCACCTTTTCTCCCAAGGAAAGGGCATGGGGGGCGTCGAATTCCTCCGGTCCATGAGTGGTAAAGCTGTAGGGAATGCCGCTCAATTCATGTGCCAGCATCGCGACGGCGCTTGCATTGGTCCCAAAATGCGAATGCATGTGCTCTACGCCTTGTGCTGCGCACCGGCGGGCAACGTAAGCGGCCTCCACCAGATAAAGTATATGCCTCAGACTTCCTACCCTCGATGCACGCCCAAGGCGGAGCGCAAGCACAAACGCGCGCAGAAACCTCCGTGGCGCGGTCAGCCCGCACAGCAGTGGGGTCAGGACAAGCCCTGCCAATCCGGCCTTCAATACATAGTGGGTCCGGCGCGCTTCCTCCTGGTCGCCCGCATCCACAAGAGGCGCCTCACTGGCGCGCATGGCACAACGCAGAACCTCTATCCCTTGCCGCTCCAGCGCCTGTACCTCGCGGCGAATAAAACTATGCGAAGGCTGCGGATAAGTATTGAGAATATAGCCAACTTTCACCGAAAACCTGTCCCGCCTGATCTAAGGCACCCAAACGGGCGCCATCTTTTGCGGCAGGTTATACTCTGACAATTGCCCTGCCTAGAGCCATGCGGACAAAGGCCACGCCTTTGCATCAATTGGGGTTTTCTGCCCCTATTGTAGCGCCGCTCAAGCGGCAGACACCCACGGCCCCCGAAAACCGGGGCAATCGGATTGACCTCGTCCCTACCGCTGCCTAGCGTGCTGGAGACTTATTCGGCCAGTACATCAAGGAACTGGGATGCTAAAGCACGCTGCCGCTTTTTCCGGACAGAGCCTGCTGGCGCGGGTGCTGCGTTCGGCGTCCTGGCTGATGATCGGCTACGGCGGTAGTCAGGCCCTGCGCCTTGCCGCCAATCTGATCCTGGCGCGGCTTTTGTTCCCAGAAGCCTTCGGCCTGATGGCCCTGATTACTGTCGTGACAGTGGGACTGTCGCTCTTTTCTGACGTGGGTATCGGCCCAGCCATCGCGCAAAACCCGCGCGGTGACGATCCCGATTTCCTCAATACCGCCTGGACGATCCAGGTCATCAGGGGATTTGGCCTTTGGGCGATGACATTCGTGCTGGCATGGCCAGTTGCCCGGCTCTATGACGCGCCCGATCTGATGCTTTACCTACCCATTGCCGGGATTGCCCTGGTGATCGCTGGCTTCAACCCAACCCGGATCGAAACCGCGCATCGACATCTTCTTGTCGGAAGGCTCACGGCCCTCGATCTGGCTGCTCAGGCCATAGGTGTGGGCATGATGGTTTTGCTGGCATGGGCAACGCAGTCGGTGCTGGCGCTGGTGCTGGGCGGCGTCATTCAGGCTGGCGCGAAACTAATAATTACACACTATGGCCTACCCGGAGACAGGAACCGTTTTCGCTGGGAGCCGAAGGCAGCCAAAGAACTGATCCGTTTTGGCAAGTGGATTTTCCTCTCTACAGCCTTCTGGTTTCTGACCTCGCAAGGCGACCGCGCCATCCTGGGACGCTTTGTGGCGCTGGATGTGCTGGGGATCTACAATATCGGCTATTTCCTGGCGAGTTTCCCCATGCTTCTGGGCCATGCCGTCAATCAGCGCCTGATGATCCCCGTCTATCGAGACAAGCCTGCCGATGGTCCTCCCGAGAACCGACGCAAGCATCGCATGCTGCGCGCCGGGCTCAGCGCCGTCATTCTGTCGATGTTGCTTGCAATGGCCTGGATCGGCCCGTGGCTGACCGAACTCCTGTATGATGCGCGCTACCAGCAGGCCGGCGTGATGATCGTGCTGATCTCACTTGCGCTGGCTCCGGCCGTGATCACCATGACCTATGATCAGGCCGCGCTGGCCGCCGGGGACAGCAAGGCGTTCTTTGTCTTTACGGCCAGCCGGGCGCTGTTGCAGACGGGACTGTTTCTGTTCGGCACGCTATGGTTCGGTCTACCCGGTGGCATTGTGGCCCTAGGTCTCGCGATGGTCGCCGCCTACCCTGTTCTGATCTGGCTTGCCCGTCGCCACGGAGCGTGGGATCCGTGGCATGACCTTGTCTGCACCCTGTGCGTGGCGGTGTTTGGGGGTGGTGCACTGGCCTGGCATTGGACCACGGTTCAGACTCTGATTGCTGCTCTCGCGCCTTGAGATGAGAAGGCCGGGGACGTTAGTCCCGTTTGCGTCGCTGTTTCACAGTCGGAATTGTCACGACCGGCATCAAGCCGGTTTCGCGCTTCATTTGGGCCGCAGATCGCAGGACGGGCTTGCGCATATCCATCAGGAAGGCAATCACCATACCCAACATAAGGCTGGCCACAGCGCCAAGTCCCGCTTTGCGCTTACGCCCTCCGGTCACCGGATAATCTGGCAAGGCCGCCGGTTCCAGAATGGTCAGTCGCTCGGATTGGCGCGATGTCTCAAGCCGAAAGCCGATCTCGGCTTCGTTGAGGCGTGCTCGCACAATATCCAGCTCCCCCTGCAACTGATCACGGCGCCGCTCATACGCCGCCAACTGGCGCTCGACCTCGGGCGTTGTTTCAAGAGTCTGCTCCAACTCTGCCTTGCGCTGTTTCAGCAGGTCACTTTGTGCCAAAAGAGTCGCCAGCTGTTCCTGGAATTCCTCCAGCATCCGCTGCGCCGTGGCAGGTCTTTCGGTCGCAACCGCCTGATCCGCAGCGCGGCGGATCTGGATCTCCTCGCGGGCGATATCCAGTAAGGCTTCGTTCAAGGTCGCAATCTCCGCCTGACGAAACTCCAGCGCTCCGGGCTGAGCGACATCGTTTTCCGCCCGGAAAGCAGCGACCTCATCCTCCAACGCCAGCAAGTCCCTTGCCAAGGCCTGTTCTTTTGCTGAGAAGAAATTGAGCGTCTCACGGGCCTGTTCGATGCGGGAATTCACACTCAACTCGATCGTCCGACGGCCAAATTCCGCAGCAACGTCTCGGGCCTGTTCGGGGCTCGGCATGCGGGCGGTGATCGTGAGAACGGCAATGGTGCCATCATCTGCAAAGCCTTCCCGCACTGCGGCCACACCGGTGATGGACACGTTTTCGCGCACCCGAGCCACCAGTTCAGATGGTTTTAGATCGGGATGGTCCGCGTATAGGCCAAAGGTCTCCACGATTTCGAGGATGGAGCCACGCGCCATCAATCGCTGTTCGATCAACTGCATCCGGCGTGCGGTCGATCCCTCAACCGTTGATTTGGCCAGATCGTCGGCGATGGTGGGTTGGGCCACCTGGATGACTTCGGAGCTTTCGTAAAGGTGCTGTTGCTGGGCAGCGAACCACACCGATGCTACAGAGCCGATACAAAACACCACAAGAATAAGAACTGCGCGCCGACGCAGCATGTCCAGAAAATCCTGCAGCGAGTGGATGGAGCCCATTGCGCGTCTCTTTTGTTCCCGTTGAGTTGACGTGGCTTTGCTGGTCTTTTAAAGGCCCGATCAGGCCTTTTGATCATGGTAAAAGGGCAAAACTTTGGCCGCCAATCGAAAGTTATGCGACGGCCGCAACGCCATTTGCACCACGTCCGCGATTGAGGAGCACACCCAGCAGCGGCACTTGCCCGGCGAGGATCTGCTCGCAGGCTGCCAATTGCGCGGCGGTGGTCTGTGTGCCATCAGAAATCAATAGCACACCATCGACCTGCGCCAGAACCGCAGCGGCGTCGTCATATTCAAGAAGCGGCGGCAGATCGAGCAGCACAGTTTCCGCCTCAGTGCGCAGGATCATGTCGTCCAGAACCGCGGAGCTGCGGCGATCGTGCAGGATTTCGGCCGCATTTTCGGGACGTGCTGCGTTTAGGCCCAGCGCCAGTGTCTCAAGCGGCCGGAGCAAAGCGTCTTCGATTGGGACCTCCCCTGTAAGGAACCGCGGCAGATCCCCTTGCGCCTCCAGACCCAATGCCGCGGCAACGCCGGGCGTGCGAAAGTTGAAATCCATCAGCACTGTTCGGCTGGACGCAACACGCGCAAGGCTCAACGCCAGGTTCACGGCGGTAAAGGTGGTCCCGCAGCCTGTTGTTGGGGCACAGACGGCTATGCTACGCCAGCCACGTGCCTTGAGCGTCTGCAAGAGCCGCGTGCGCAGCAGATCGAACGCCCGCGCAGCGGGTGCATTGCGACAGGCAGACACCAATGGCACAACAGTCGCGACAGGATTTTCCGCATCAAAGGGAACCAAGGGCAGTCTGTCCCAAAGCGGCGGGAGTTTTGCCGGCAGCAAAAACGCCTCTTCAGATTTGGCGTAGGGGTCTGCCTTTCCCCTGCCCCCGCCCGAAAATTCCGCAGGCTGATAAGCTGATTCAGCCTCGTGCAAAATCTCCATGTTGGGGTCAGAAGCCGTGGACGACCTGTGCGTCCTGCGGCGAAACCTTTTGAAGCCCTGTTGCGTCATGCCCTACTTTATCACCTTCTTCGCGCGCACTGATCTGGCTTGAGTGAAAACAGAACTGCACCGTTCGCCAGATAACTCCGAGCCCGCACATTACCATTTCCTTGGATCGAAAACAGCTGGGAGGCTGAGGACCCTTTGTCCGGTTTGCTGCGCTTTGACGGACAATTCGCTTCCTAACAACAAAGGATTAATATCCAGTGCCCTTCACCATGACACCGAAGGTGCGCACGATCAGCCCAAGGTGCGTCCCGAGCCCGAGGCTACGGCGATATTCTGAATCCAGCTTGGCGCGGAAAGCAAAGGTGCTCTCGTTGCGCGCGGAAACCTGCCACAGGCCGGTCAAACCGGGCTTGAGGTCAAAATAGTCCGTCGCATCGCCGTAAAGAGCCTCCTGGTCTGTCATCATCGGCCGTGGACCAACGAGGCTCATATCCCCTTTGATCACGTTCCACAGTTGCGGCAATTCATCTAGCGAGGTCATGCGCAAAATGCGGCCGATACGGGTGATGCGCGGGTCATTCTTGAGCTTTTGCGTGGTCTCCCACTCATGTCGCAGGGCCGGATCCTGCGCAAGGTAGAGCTTGAGCCGAGCATCAGCATCCCGGACCATCGTGCGGAGTTTGAGAATGCGGAACCGCTTGCCGTTCCGACCAAGGCGTTCCTGCGTGTAGAACGGAGCCCCACCTTCGACCATGAGCGCAAGAGCACAGAACAGCATGATCGGCAGGACGACAGGCAACGACAGCAGCGTCAGCGCCAGATCAAGGCTTCTTTTTCCAAACAATTGGTAGAGGCCTCGGTTGGCCTTCGGCCGGGCGTGAAGCCTTGAAACATCGGACGACAGGCGTTGGCCCACTGGCGTTTCCGACATACTTTGATCAAACAAGACGTTATTTATGGGCCCCTCGTTTGAACAAAGCGCCCTCCCTTTGTGAGGCGCTCCCAAACCAATGAACAGGGACTGCTGGTTCACTTTAAATCCGTTGTTGAACAAGTTTCTCATTCACTCCCCCTTAAATCGCCGAGGAACACTTCGGCGCCCCGCGCCCTGCGGAACTGGTTACACTGCTTTGTCCGGCACCACACTCGCCAGATAACGCATCCATTTTGGTAGGATCAGTGAGATGCACCCCCATGCACCTCCCGCTGCACCACATCCTCCGAACTGGTTCAGAAGACCAACGAAATTGCGTCCATCCAACTTTAGTACATTTTTAACAAAAATGCCCAAATTTAGCGGAAAAGGGTTAAGAGCGGCCACATTTGGCACCCGGCGCCAAGCAAGGCGAAACAATACACCAGCGCGTTCATCAACTGTTTCCAGCGCAGCGACTTCCAATTACTAGAATCAATCGCAGTGCATGTCGGCAGCATCTGCTCAGAGCTGACCGCCCCCTGTTTAGAATCTCGTCTCTCTAGGCTCTCAGGGACAAAGCTTCCGCTGAAGACGTGCCCTCCGGGCAGAATGCGCCGGTTTAGGTCAACCCTTGTTTCGAAAACGGCCTGGGCTATGCCCTGTCCATCGCTTGAAGGCATCGTTGAAGGAGGACAAACTGCGATAGCCCAGCAGATTTGAGATCCGCGCAAGGTTCAAATTCGTTTCGCTCAGATATTTCTGCGCCATTTGCAATCTCAAGGCTTCCAGGATCTCAAAATAGCTCGTCCCAAAGTCATCCAGTTTGCGCGACAGCGTTCGTGAACTCATCCCGAGATCCGCCGCGACCTGCTCCAAGGAGAGGTTATCTGCTCCGATCCTTTGGGCGATACGCTGACGCACCTGCTCTGGCAGTTCCATCCGCTTTGGCCCGAGCGTGCCAAGATCTGCGATCGCGGATTTCTTCAATATCCGATGCAAACGAGGATCTGCAGTCACCAGTGCAACAGTCCTGTCCGACGGTGAGAAGTCCAAACGATTGAGTGGCGCATGGTATATGACCTTGCAGCCATAGAACTCGTCGAGTTCGGTGCGGTTCGACACCGGTGCGTGCGTGAAGGCGACTTTCCTCAAAACGATCTGCCGCTGCGTGGCCCGGCGGACCGTCGAGATCAGTAATGCGGCAAGGAACTGATGGTACTGCGCCGCCAGATCAGAATCCTCCAAGTCCCGATGCCCCCAGGTTATCGCTCCCGCATCCTTCAGCTCAGAAGTATCAAAGAATAACCTCTCACCAAAAAGCCCGGTGAACTCAGATAGCACCTCCCAGAAGTCGCCAACATCTGAAGCGCAAAGGGAAAGATAGCCAAGGAGCCCCGCCTCGCGCCAATCCGTTTGTTTTGCAAGCTCAAACCCGAACAGATCATCGCGGCTCAGCTCGGAGGCCCGGGAAAATAACCGGCAAATCGAACGCAGGTCAGTCACCGGCTCGGGTTGCGCGATAAGCTGCTCTGCATCAGGGACATCCGCGAAAACTGCAGCCAACGAAAAATTCAATTCCTGCAGGCGCTGCGTGGCGCAATGCACGAAAACAGCATTTTCCAATGATTGGCGCGTTTCCATTCGAAAATCCTGGTAAGTAAACCGCCGGTGGTCCGACCGCCCGCACAGGCGATACTGTCAGGATAACCCAGCCGCCGCGCATTGGACGCAAGAACAATGGCACTACCGACAGGCCATCCGATCACCGAGCTACCTGATGGAATAGGCAACGGTACCTTTCTGCATATTGGCATACATATTAAGATAGGTCAGAAGCCTGATCCAATCATGTCGCCATCCAGCTTTGCGTGGTGGCGCGATACCAGGCGCATCCAGACCATCAGGGAGTTCTCGACCGACATGGAACACACCAGCAAACCTGAAAATCGCTCATCGCTTTGGATAGCTGCAGAGGCCCGCGGTCTGGACTGGAGCTTTTGGGCCAACTCAGGCGACAGCGTAAAACTGCGCAAACAGGCGCGCTTTTCAGGTGGTCTGAACGATCCCGAGTTTGCGCAGATCTACATGTCTCTTTGTCTTGCGTTGGAGGCAGACTCCGCTGTTCCACTTTTCGCCTGTGGTTTGGATGGCGGGCCGACACAGTCGGTGCCCTGTCGGCCCGATGCGTGCAAAACGGCTGCCATGCCCACAGGTGAACAGACAGCCCTTCCGCCTGCCCTTGAAGCCATTCACGTTGTGCCCGCCCTGTCACAGAGTTCACCCAGCGCCCTGATACGCCATGAAACCGGCCGGATCAGCGGCTTCCTGTCGCTCAATCCCGGTTGGGAGGGCGTGATCTGCCTGCCGGGTGCAACCACACATTGGGCCTTGATCAGCGCAGAAGAAGTCGTGAGCTTTCAGAGCTTCCTGACCACCGGGATAGCCAGTGCCACACTTGCTTCTAACGGTCTGGCATCCGATGACTGGAGCGCTCAATCGATTGCACTGACGGCCGCTGACACGATATCAAGGCCAGAGCTGACCGCCGCTCGACTGGCGGAAGCCCTCGCCGCAGGCGTTGTGCACGGAGCGAGCCCGGAAGACACGGCCGGGATGGTCTGGGGGGCGTTGCTGGGCGCAGAACTGGCGGCATCTCGTCCCTACTGGCTGGGACAGAATCTGGCAATCATCGGCGCCAAGGAGCATGCCGCCCCCTATGTGGTCGCACTGGAGGCCCAAGGGCTGTCTGTGACGGTAGCCGATGCTGAACGCATGTGCCTTGCTGGTCTCACGCGCGCCTGGCGGCAACGCGAGGCTTGAACTGGTCCCGAAAGCACAGATCATGATATGAAGAAACGCACGACAAATGGTGAACTCTGCGTACCGGGAAAACAGAGCGCTCTCGCGCCAGCAAGCGCACGCGCATAGCCCGCAAGCCGGGCCCAATGGGCGAAAGCTTCTGTCAAAAGGCCGACCCTACGCGGGAGTGCTGCCAGATATCACGGCACCCTTAGCTCTTGTGCCGTGCCCCCTTGGCCGGGGGCGTTTCAGGGGGACCGGCAAAACACTGTGCGTTCTCCATCCAGCGCGCCGCATTTGAGCCGATCACTTCAAGATCGGTATCCGCGACATTGCGGACCTGCGTCACCACCTGCGCAAACTCAACCGCAGAACCGCGCACCATATTGCCGTCTTGCCCCTCATTCCAGGTCCACACGGCCCCTGATGGCCCGATGAGATGCACGAAAGGTGCAGGTTCGGGGACCTCTTCCTTGCGGTTGAGGAAGGTCCAGCCGTAGGTCGCCACCCCAAGATGCGCGATATTGCGGATCCGGCCCTGCTCAACTCGCTCCAGTCCCAAAAGATCAAAGACCTCCTGACCGTGCGCCCAAGTCTCCATCTGCCGCGCAGTAATCGACGACAGCGCACTCATGTCCGGACCGACCCATTTGACGCGAGCCTTGGGATCGGCAGCGGAAAAGGCATCGGCGCAGGATTCGGCGCCATCCTTCCAAGCTTCAAAAAGCGCACGCCCGGACAGCCCGTTCAGCCATGGGAACTGACACTCAAGGATCGTCTTGCCCGACTGCATGTCCTGCACAATCGGGCCGATAAACGCGGCAAAGGCCTCTTCGCCCTGCAGAGACGTCTCGGCCGCCACGTTGAAGAGGTGCAAGTGACCGATCACGTGATCAATCGTCCAGTCCTTGAACAATGTGGGCCTGTGAAAATCCGCTTCCGGCAGGTCCTCGAGAATGGCCGCCAGTGCGCGGCTTTCGGCGCGAAAATCCTCTGCTTGCTGCATCGGTGTTTGTCCCTCCCTTTGAACTTCCGCTGCGTCGGTTGTCTTCCAAGCGGATTGAACCGACCGAACGTTCTGTTTTACGATTCCACAGCACGATAGGCCCTCAGATCCAGAATTGGCACCCGAAATGGCGGCAAAGAGCCCAGATAAACCTGACGTCACATCCCCCGAGCCGAGCCGAGCTGACCGCACGCGACTGCGGATATACGATGCCGTGACGGATTGCCTTGACCAGTTTGGTTATGCGGAAACCTCGATCAACAGGGTGCAGACCACCGCGGGCGTATCCCGCGGGGCACTCACCCACCACTTTCCCAGCAAGGAAGAGATGATGGTGCGCACGCTGGAACACCTCCTCGCCCCCGTGCGCGGGCCGAAAGAGGCTGGAGAAACGGGCCACATTCTGCGCAAGGGGGCACAAGGCGATGACCTGCCCGGCGAGCTCCACCATCTTTGGGCGCGCGTCATTAACACCCGGGAGGGGCGCGCCGTAATGGAGATCCTAGTGGCCTCGCGCACGGACGCGGCCCTGCGCAATCGCATCACACCGTCGCTCTGGGATTACAACGACACGTTCAACCGCAATATCGCCAACCTCTATTCGGCGCCCTCTGGCGAAGATCTGGCCCTGCTTTGGTCGATCTGCCGCAGTTTCATGCGGGGGCTACACAGTCAGGCCCCGTATGAGCGCGACCCGGAAATCATCACAAAAATGGTGGACCTTTTCGGTCGCATCATGACCCCGCATCTGGCGGCGCGGGCACACCCGGGAGGACAGAATGAAGAACCCCTTTGAAACCGATGAACATCGTGCCTTTCGGGACAGCCTCCGCAGTTTTGTTGCGAACGAAATTCAGCCCTATTGCGATGACTGGGACGAAGCAGGCGCGATCCCCTGGGAATTGCATCAGAAGATTGGCGCTTTCGGGGTCTGGGGGTTCGGCATTGACGAGGCCTACGGCGGCCTTGGCTTTGACGACTGTTTCATGCGCATTGCCTATAGCGAGGAACTGGCCCGCTGCGGCGCAGGCGGCGTAACAGCTGCCATGGCCGGGCGCACCATTTCCATCGAACCCATAGCCCGTCTGGCGCACGACGAGATAAAATCGCGTGTTTTGCCTGAGATCATTTCGGGGCGCAAAGGATCCTCATTGGGCGTCACCGAACCCGGCGGCGGCTCGGATGTGGCGGCTCTCAAGACCACAGCACGGCGGGACGGGAACCACTGGGTGATCAACGGAAGCAAGGCCTTTATCACTGGCGGGATGACCTCTGACTATTTCGTGATCCCCGCACGAACTGGCGGCGCAGGACTGAAAGGGATCTCTTTATTTTTTGTCGAGGCCGACACGCCCGGTTTCGACCGTAGCGAAATGAGCCGCAAGATGGGGTGGTGGTGTGCCGATCAGGCGACGCTTTTCCTGGACGAGGTGCGCGTGCCAGCCACCAACATGATGGGGGAGGAAGGCAGCGGTTTCATCGCCATCATGAACAATTTCAACATGGAGCGCATCAACCTGATTGCAGGCGTCCTCGGCATGATGAAAACCTGCCTAGAGGACTCCATCGCCTGGGCGCAAGAACGTGAAACCTTTGGCAAGAAGCTGATTGAGCATCAGGTGATCCGCCACAAGATCGCCGAGATGTCGGCCCGGATCGATGCGGTTCAGTCAACGCTTTGGCTAATTGCATGGCAGGTCAATCAAGGTACGATGCCGGTCGCAGAGCTGAGCAAGGCCAAGTTCTTTGCCACCAAGGCCTGCGAGTTCTGTGCCTCGGAAGCGATGCAGATCCTGGGCGGCGCGGGCTATCTACGTGGCAACCGGGTCGAGCGGATCTACCGCGAGGTGAAGGTCATGGCTATCGGCGGTGGCTCCGAAGAGATCATGCGGGATCTGGCGGTGCGGCAGATGGGGCTGTAGCCTCTTTCCAACGCTCGCCTCCTCTCCTGGCGCAGATCAGGCCGACGCAAAACTCTGCTCGGCTGCCTCGAAATTCCGGGTCAGCGGGGCGGTCAAGGCAGATTGGGCCGAGTAATAGGCCCCTACCCGGCACAGCTGCACGGCAAAATCGGGATGCACCCCTGCGTCATCATATTCGCGCACGCGCGCCTTGCGCAGCCAGCCGCGCCGTTTCACCTCGCGCTCGATCAGCTTGAGCCGCTGCACGCAATGGAGCGTCGTGTAGACCGACAGATACTCCATATACTCCGCAATATCATGCCCGCAGCCCGGATCGAAACAATCGATCACAACATCTGCCATGACATCCGGGGCAAGCGGCCAGGTTTCATCCGCGATGAGCCAGGCCAGATCTTCGGCACCATGGCGCAGGCCCGCATATTCGAAGTCGAACCACCGCAAATAGCCATCTTCACCGATGGCGGCATTGCCGGAGCGACAGTCCCATTTGAGAAACTGGACACCGGGAAAGTCCATGAACTCAGAAACCGCAGTCTTGTCAAACCCGGCTGAGATTCCCACTGAATAGGGCTCCATCGCATGCACTGAGTCCACAAAAGAGGAGATCCAGTCAGGATTTGACCCCAGATGCGGCAGGAAATCGGCCAGCTCGGTTTTTCGTGAAGCGGCATGGATGCGGAATATGGCGGCCACAGCTTCGGCGGCCAGCTCCACCTGATCATCGCCCCCATGTTCGAGTATTTCGGTATTAAGCCGATGCACACCGATGTCCGATTGGAACATGACATCGCCGCTCACGCCCAACACTCTTGGAACATCGTCACAGTGCTCTGCCAATTGACCCAGCACATGCGCCTCTAGATGCGTTCTGCGGAACTCAGGGCGCAGGGTTGCGATCACAGTATGCTCGCCGAAATGCAACCGAAGCGAGGACCGGGAAGCCCCGCCCGGCGCGGAAATGTGATCTGGAACCTGCCCAAGAACCGCCTCGGCCGTGGCCGCGATATAGGCCATCCGATCATTGCTACCACCGTCAGCCACCCCGCGATCCTTTCTCCATCAGCCGGACTTGTCGGTTTCATATGCCAGTGGAACGAGGCTCTTTTCGGGACAAACAAAGGCAAAGCTATGAGCGATTCTCAGGTCTCTCAGGGATTCCGCGCTCTCCCGATATTCCGTTTCGCCACAAACCCGGCCGGAATGTCGGCATTGTTTCCGGGTTCTTTCAATTTGATCGAGATTTTAACCAAAATACGGCCAAATAATGGCGAGCCCTGTCTCCACTGCCTAACCTATCTCTCGCGCGGCACGACCTTTTCGGTTCGTGCCCTAATGCTGCAGTTTCGGTGAGCGGGGGTGAAGAGATGCGCTGGGGGCATTTTTCCAAACACAATTGGGGTAAAGGCAGCGGACGAGAAGCCTGCGGCAGCGACAGTTACCACAATGGCGGCGTGCGCGGAGAGCACTTTGCCCGTTGGTACGACAAACACCTTTCGGACCGTTTTGATGGAAAAGACCTCCACCACACATCCTGGTGGGGCAAACATGATCGCAACGAAGACGCGGAGAACGGCAGTGGGACTGGTGGTTCTACCGGGCACGGCAGCCATGGCCTCGGTCGCTCAAAAGGGTCGGGAGGAACAGACAGTTGCGGCTCTGGGTCCTATAGCGGCTCGGGTCACGGCACCTCGGGCGGCAAGGGGGATCACGGCAAGGGCGAGTACAAAGGCAACAATGGTGGCAAGCACTGGTGGCATCACGAAAGGGATGAAGAAGCCTGCGCAAGCCATGGCAGCGGCGGAACAGACGGCAGCGGTGGTGCAGCGGGCAGCGGTGGGACCTCCGGGAGCCACGGCAGTTGCAGTACCGGCGGCACAGGCGGAAGCGGCGGAACAGGTGGCGACGAAACTGGCGTCGATGATGGGAAAACCACGATCAACTTCACGCTTGGCGACGAACGGCAGATCGACGTGGAGGTAACCGAGACCTCGCAGGGCCAGCTCTTTGTTTCGCTCTCTCCCAACTCCTATGACGGAGAGGTCGCAGACATTGATGGCCTTTTCTTCAACCTCCGGGACGACAGCCGTGCCGATGATCTGAACTTCCATCCAAATGAAAGCTCTCCGCCAGTTACTGGGCACAGCGCCACGGCCAATGGGGAAACCAGCCTCGACAATGCCGCGGATGTTGCCAACGCCTATGATGCGCACGCGCAGTTTGGCCAGGTGGCAGATAGCACCGAAGGTGCGGTCAACGCTGTGAACTTCACCCTTTGGTCCGATGACGGGGCGCTTACCTTGCAGGATCTGGACCTGACCAACATCTCTCTCGTGATCAATAGCGACGGCGCCAACCCGGAAGCTGTGACTGGTGGATTGACCGACGAGGCGCAGGCCTTGGTGGATATCGACCCGGGCTCCGCCGGAGGCCGCCCTTTGGCTAGCTGGTCCGAGACCAATCCGGTCACGGTGACACCGCCTGCGGGCACGCCGGATGTCATGACGCTCATGTCGGTCCCGGCAGAGGACCTTGTGTTTCCTGAAGAGCCCTTGGGCACAGAAGAAGACCCGATAGACGAAACTGTCTGAGCCGACTTTGCAGGTTCCGCTCCATTTGGGCCTCACATCGCCGCAAATGCCGTTCGGACCCGCGCCGATGCCCTACTTTGACGATGGCACCGGCCTTCCAGCCTCTTGGCGTGCGTGGCATTCCTAAGCCTTTGTTTACGGAAAGCCGTTAGAACCTGAGCGATGTCGGCGCCCCAGGAGAGCTTACCGTGACGCGAAAAAAGTGCGACGCTTGCAAAAACGGTGCAAAATTCAACGTGCCGATCACCATGGCATTTCAACCCATGGTCGCCATCGGGGCGCAGAAGATCTTCGCATATGAGGCGCTCCTGCGCGGCAAGGACGGCTCCAACCCGCGCGATGTGTTCAGGCAGGTGACGCCAGACACCCTTTATGCTTTTGACCAGAAATGCCGGACCACGTCCATCGAACTGGCTGCCGAGCTGGACCTGGCTGGCGAGGGTGCACTCTTGTCGATGAACTTTTTACCCAATGCCGTATACGACCCCAAAGCGTGCATTCGCTTGACCCTTGAGGTTGCGAAAAAAACCGGTTTCCCCGTCGATCGCATCATGTTCGAGTTCACCGAGACGGAGCAGGTTGACACGCAAAAGATCCTCGACATCCTGACCACCTATCAGCGTCTTGGCTTCAAGACGGCGATTGATGACTTTGGCGCAGGCTATTCCGGGCTTAAACTACTGACCATGTTCCAGCCCGACGTCGTGAAGCTGGATGCAGGCCTGATCCGCGGGATCGACACCTCGCGGGCAAAGCAGGCGATCGTGCGCAACTCCATCCGAATGCTGGAGGAAATGGGCATTCTCATCGTCTGCGAAGGCATTGAAACTGAGGATGAATACAGCGCTCTTTACGACCTGGGCGTCGACCTGATGCAAGGCTACCTTTTTGCGAAACCGGGATTTGAAACCCTGCCAGAGCCCTATTGGCCGGTCCATGAGGCGGTTTCAATGCCCCAGAGCAAAAGGCTCTAGGCGCGGACAAGAGGTCATCCCTGCCATGTCGCAAGGACACTCGCACCGCTAGCGCGCGATCACGATGTCCGCCCGCAAGCCTCCCAGCTCGGGGCTCTCACTCAGGCGCAGCGTACCACCATGAGCCCGCGCCACATCGACAACAATCGCCAGCCCAAGACCAACACCTGACCCAAGGTTCTGATTGCGCGCACTATCAAGGCGCGTGAATGGTCTGACAGCCTCTCCTCGCTGGTCAGGGGCAATGCCGGGGCCGTCATCCTCGACCCGGATTCGCAGGGATTTTTCGGTCAGTGTCACCGCAACCCGTGCGCGCGTGCCATAGCGCACCGCATTGGATATCAGGTTCTCGACCGCCCGGCGCATGGACTGGTGCCGCAGCATCACCTGCCCTGAACCGCTGATCTCACCCAGCATCACGTCCTTTCCCTGCCGCCGCCAGTCCTCGACGATACCCGTGACCATGGCGATCGGATCGACCCGCTCCGGCTCGCCGGTCGAGGCCCCACGGGAAAAATCAAGGAACGCATCCAGAAGCGCCTGCATTTCATCAACGTCCCGCAGCATCGGTTCGGCGTCTTCCTCATCCAGCATCGCAAGCCCCAATTTCAGACGCGTCAGCGGAGTTCGGAGGTCATGACTGACCCCGGACAGCATAAGCGTGCGCTGCTCGATCTGTCGTTCGATACGGGCCCGCATATCGACAAAGGCGCTGCCCGCTGCCCGGACCTCGGTTGCGCCACGAGGAGAATACGGCATCATCCGCCCCCGCCCAAAGGCCTCGGCCGCTTCGGCCAGCCTTTTGATCGGGCGCAGCTGGTTGCGCAGATATATAAAGGCGATCAACGCCATGAAGAGACCAAAAAAGACCATCGTAACGATCAACTGGTGCGGCGCCGCGGCAGTCAGGCGCCGCCTGTCGATCTGCAGCTCGAGCCTCCCAAGATCAGTATCCACAAAAATGTGCACCCTGCGATTGTCAGGAAACTGGGCGGCCAGAAAACCGGGAAGATCCGCTTTTAATTTGTCCCGAACCACGCGGCCCGAGAACTCGTACCAGGCGAGATGATCGTGGGGATCCGGGGCGCCCGTTTGCAGAAAGTCGGCCTCCATCTGCAAAGGCTGAAGAAAGGGCGCGAGGCGCAGCAAATACTCCGACTGCCCCTTTGCACTACCACCCTGCTGGAGCAGCAGGTTGACCTCACGCAGAACGGTGGCCGTCATCTGCGTCGTCACATCCTCCAGGTCCCGCTTTATGAACACGACAGAGACCACCAACTGCAACGAGACGATAGGCACGATCAGGATTAGCGCGGCACGACCATAGAGGCTGCGCGGGGAATATTGTTTGAGCCTTTGCAACACCATGCGCTAAGCCTACAGGTGTGCCGTCACAGTGTGAAGCGACCATCCGGCGACAAGCCACCATTTGGTGAAGGAGCAGAAAACAGATGCAGGCCCCAGACGATTTCAATCCCACTCCAGGCGTTGCGGACCTTTTGCAGCCGGGTGTGCGCCGCATTCTGGCACCGAACCCCTCTCCTATGACCTACCGCGGCACAAATACCTATGTGGTCGGTCAAACCGGGCTTGCGGTCATCGACCCCGGCCCCTTGAGTGACGCGCATCTGGATGCGATTCTGGCAGCCGTTGAGCCGGGACAGCGCATCACCCATGTGATCGTGAGCCACGCCCACGTGGATCATTCGCCCCTTGCAGCAGAATTGTCCCAGCAGACCGGTGCTCCGGTCATGGGATTTGGGCCCGCCACTGCCGGACGAAGCACCGTCATGACGCAGCTTTTGGACCAGGGCCTAAACAGCGGCGGTGAAGGCATCGATACCGATTTCATGCCCGACATCGAAGTCGCGGACGGAGAGACGATCACCGGCGAGGGATGGTCGCTTGAAGTGCTGCATACACCCGGCCATCTGGGCAATCATATCGCCCTGGCGCTAGAGGATGCCTGTTTCACCGCCGACCATGTGATGGGCTGGGCCAGCTCTCTTGTGTCGCCCCCAGACGGAGACCTCACGGATTTCATGGCCTCCTGCCGCAGACTGCGCGCGCGTCCCTGGCGGGTATTCTATCCCGGCCACGGCGCCCCGATCGAGGATCCGTCGGGCAGACTTGATTGGCTGATCAACCACCGCAAAGCGCGGGAGGCCGCAATCCTCAACGCTCTGGAAGCAGGCCCTGCCACCCCTGGTGAATTGGCTCGCCAGATCTACACCGAGACGCCCCCTGCCCTCCTGATGGCCGCCGAGCGCAATGTGTTGGCACATCTCATTGACCTCATGGGGAAATCACGGGTCGCCCCTGAAAACGGCCTGACCGCAACCACCGCCTTTGGCTTGTTGGGGTAATCAGAAATTCATTGCAATCATCGTGATCGCCGTATTGCCACCCCGTGATCTGAAAATTTTCAATTTTTTGCAGCCCCCCTCTGGACGAGGAAGATCACTCTCGCTATACGGCCTGCACCGTTCCGGCGTAGCTCAGCGGTAGAGCAGTTGACTGTTAATCAATTGGTCGTAGGTTCGATCCCTACCGCCGGAGCCAAAGATTTCAAGGACTTAGCGGATGAGCGCTAAGTCCTTTTTCTTTTCGAGTACAGAATAAGTACAGCACACTTACCCGGATCGGTGTTTTTTGATCATTTGTAGCCCTGTGCCATGTGCTTGTGCTCTAAGCGTTGCAACTGACCCACTATTTGGGGTGTATCGGCTGTGCCTCTCCCACGTATATTGGCGCTACGCGCCAATATAGCGGCGATCAAAGTGGATTTTTTCCTCGCTGCGGTCCTTCTGGAAGAAAAAGAAGGCTGGACATTCGTTGGGTTCTACGCTCGTCGTGACCTCGCCCAAAAGAAGCAAGACGAGCATCCGGGCAGTATCTTTATCTGTGTCGGAGAGCTCGATGCGACCGAAGCCGACGAGAGCAAGGCCGAGGCTACAATAGACGCCGAGCAAGCCAACCAGGAGGCTGAGACTGCAGCCGAGCACAACACGCCAAAGCTGACGATCAGCCGCATCACTGAAAAGCTGCTGATGGAAGAGAACTTGGGCTAAGCTACGTTTGTGGAGCAGGCCGTAGGCTATCACCCACCCGCGCAAGAAAGCATCGTTCCAAGGGACCAGAGGCCCGCGATGCACTCACAAGCAAACCGGACCACCCGATGGGGGCAGACCAGTGGCGCCTTCAGTGAAAGCCAGAATGTGTTGAGACTAATTATCCGGGCATGACGATAGTTGAGAGTAAAGACCCCCAAACCCAAAAATGCCCTTGATCCAAAAACCAAAAAAGCCCTCAAGTCTTTGCGACTTAAGGGCTTTTTATGGCTCCGGCGGTAGGGATCGAACCTACGACCAATTGATTAACAGTCAACTGCTCTACCGCTGAGCTACGCCGGAACGGTGGCCGTGGTATAGAATTTCGCACCTCTGCCGTCCAGAGGAAAATCGCACCTGTTCAAAGGTTTTTTCAACCCGGTTCAAAAAGCGTAGCATGATCCCCTAACACCTTGTGTTCAGAACCGAATATCGCCAGCGTCATGCTGCACCACGATTTGGAAAAGCGGTTCTCAGGCACACATATGCAGCGAGAGAAAGCCCTCAGCTTCGCTCCAGATCTCTGCCAGCAACTCCATATCGCGAACTTCGTTTTCTTCCGCCATTTCGATCTGCAGCATCAACTCACGGAATCTGGTCAGCCCCAAAACGGCCGCAGATCCTGCAAGGCGATGCGCTTCCTGCCGAAGGGCGGCTGTCAATTCCGGGGCGGTCGACAGGTCTGCGCGCAATCGTTCAACATCCTGACAGAAAGTCACCAGGAAACCGCGGGCGCGTTCCGGCCCCAAAGCCTCGAAGAACTGGACGATATTCTCGTTTGTCGGCTCATCAGCCAACGCCGGAGTCTTGCCTGCTCTACGCGCGATCAGGTCAGCCAGTTCGCGCTTGCTGATGGGCTTGGTGATGACCTCGGCAAAGCCTGCTTTCAAGATGCGGGCATGATCTTCGGGTGCTGCATGGGCCGTCAGGGCCACAATGTCGGTACCTTCAGCCAGCTTGCGCTCGCGAATCCGGCGGATGGCCTCGATCCCGTCGACCTCGGGCATGCTGATGTCCATCAGAATGAGGTCGAAGCTGCCCTGCTCTGCCGCTTCGACGGCCTCAAGGCCACCGGCGGCAGAGGTGACATCCTGCCCCTGCTGCACGAGCATCTGTTCCAGCAACAAGCGGTTGATATCATTGTCTTCGACAATGAGAACTGCACTAGATCCGCTTTGCGGGTGCGCAGCAGAATCGGGCATGTCCAGCGGGGCGGTGGCCATCGGCAAGGGAATAGACATCGTGAACAGGCTGCCCTCCCCCACTTCACTTTCGCAGGAGATCTGACCGTCCATTGCCAGAACGATCCGGCGGGTGATCGCAAGGCCAAGCCCAGTTCCCTCATTGCCGCGCCGGTAGCTCGCATCCAGCATCGTGAAGTCTTCGAAAATGCGCTGCTGGTCCTCCTCTGGAATACCGGGGCCGGTATCCGCGACCTGGAATTCGACCTGATGGGTTTCACCAATGCGTTGGATATCAACCGAGACGGCGCCTTCCTTGGTGAATTTCAGCGCATTGGCGATGAGGTTAAGCAGTGCCTGCTGGATGGCACGCGGGCGCCCCGCCACAACGGAAGATGCGCCAAGGCTACAATGGAGACTCAGATCAATTCCGCGGCTCAGCGCCATGGCCTGCTGGCTCTCCAGAAGCCCTTCGACCAGCTCTTGCAGATCGAAAACGCGGATCTTCTCGGGATCGACGCCTGCCTCCAGACGCGACAATTGCAAGACATCGTTGACGTGATGCAACAGCAGCTCTCCGGACACACGCATGGCCTGCAGGTAGCGGGCCTGCTCATGACTGGGCTCAGTATCCTCCAAAAGGTCGATTGCTCCAAGCACGCCAGTCAGAGGGGTACGCATTTCGTGGCTCATGACTGTCAGGAGGTTTGCCTTGGCCCGCTCGCCGGCCAGAGCATCATCGCGGGCCGTGCGCAGTTCTTCTTCGGCGGCCATGCGGTCGGATATATCACGCAGGAAGCTGACAAAGACCATATCCTGGCCGGTCTGACTGATGGACAGGGACAGCTCTACCGGGAAGACCTCGCCCGACTTACGCAGCCCTTCGAGCTGGACGCGCCCGGCACCGATGACACGTGTCTCACCACTTTCAAGAAAGCGCTTCATGCCTCGGTCGTGGGCCTCGCGCAAATGCGGCGGGATGATGAGGTTTTGCATCTTCTGGCCGATCGCCTCAGCACTGCTGTAGCCAAAAATCGCTTCTGCAGCACCGTTAAAGGCTAGGATGCGCCCCTCACGGTCGACCACAAGAATTGCATCCAGCGAAGAGGCAATCATCGCCTCCATCCGGGAGGCGGCGCGGCTGCGGTCTTCGGCGAGAAGGCGGCCCCGCCTGTACATCCGGGCGAGCATCAACGCGGTTATGGCAAGGACAACGAAAAGGCCCAGCACAACCCAGGTCAGCTGGGACAAGATACTGAACAGCTTCAGGCGCTTGGCCTTGGTTCCCTCGACCTGGATGACAACTCCGAAGAGCGCAAGTTCGCGCACCTCATCCCCGTTGGTGATCAGTTCGGTTTCGACAAGAGGGATGTTCTGCAACAGCTGTTCGTCACTAACATCGATAAGTTCAGCCATCCGATCCAGCCGTCCACTCAGCTCGCGCAAAAGAGCACCGCCAGTCGCGCTTTGACGCAGTTCCTCGAATAGGGGGCTTTCGACGATCGTCGCAATGCGGCTGTAATAGATGTCGAACCTGCGGCGCAAGTGGGGCAGATCGGCGCCCTCGCGAACGGCGTGCACAGCAGCTTCAAGCTTCAGATGCTCCACCTCGGCCTGGGACATCACCCACTGCATGTTGTCAGTGGCAGCAGTCGACAATCCTTCGAGCCGCAAAAGCACCTGATGGCCCAGGCGAACGGACTGAACCGTCAAAAGCGGCAGCACAACTAGTGCAGCCGCCAAAACCCAGCGCGATGCCAGGGGAAAACGCCAATCCGTCTGCTGTGTCACGGATCCTCCATCTTACCGTTGGACGTCGATCCGCTCCAACTGCCAGATGCTTCGGGAGTAGACCGCTTCCGACTTATACGCAGGATTACTGTCGTAAGGGTAAACGAGCCAAAGGGGGCCCTTTGAACGTACCGACATTTCCTGACCGTTACGCAGATAGGCAACAATCGGCCCACCTTCGACTGCATCTGCAAGCGGAACCTCAACCATATAGTCATTGATCGCACGCGCTTCGAGAACACCCTCGCTCACACCAAGATGTGCGGCCAACGTCTGCAAGGACACGCCGGTGAAGGTCTGAACGCCCGATGTCCAGATTGTCTCTGTTTCAAAAGACGTCTCTCCCAATGCTGCAAGATCGGCGCGCGTAAAGGCCAGCGTCTGCGGATCATCCCCCTTGATCTCTACTGTCAGCAGAACCGGGCCATCCGACGCGGCCTGAGCAATAGGGGCGGCGCCGGGCCACATCAGCAGGGCGAGTGCAAACAAAAGGCTACTCAAACGGATCATGGAAAACTCCTTTGTGACTGAGACCTGTACAGTTAGCGCGCACTATGTCAGTTGCGGCTCCTTTTGACACCAGCACCTGCGGATATGTTCCTATCCTTTCGGATAGGTCGAGGAAACGAACACCTTTCATTTTAGGGTTGTGGACATCTGGACCGTTCTGATTTTAAGCATCTTTGCCTTTGTCTTCCCAAGCTTATGAACCAGCTGTCGCGAAGCGACTTAACTATTGACCGCTTCGGCAGTAAACTCAGAAGTTGATACTTATGAAACCCTTTTGGGGTAGCGTGGGCACTCGACGTCTAATCAAGACTCAGGAAATAAATGCGTATTCTTTTGGCAGACGACCATGACATGGTCCGGGAAACGATATCAGCCTATCTCAGAAATGAAGGCGGAGCTGAGGTCTCTTTGGCGACGGATCTTTCTGGCGCCATGGACCTGATTTCATCCGAAGGGCCATTCGATCTTGTTCTCCTCGACTATCAGATGCCGGGGATGATGGGCCTTGATGGTCTTGCAAAGGCGCTTTCGGCAAACGGCGGAAAAGGGGTCGGCATCCTATCCGGCAGCGCGCCTGCCAATACTGCCAAGGCGGCCCTGGACGCCGGTGCCATCGGCTTTATTCCAAAGACCATGGGTGCCCAGTCCCTCCTCAATGCCGTTCGTTTCATGAGCGCAGGGGAAGTCTACGCTCCGGTAGAACTGATGCGGGCAGAAAGTACATCTGCAACGCATCCGCTCGCCGAACGGCTCAGTCCGCGTGAGCTCGAGGTGCTGGACGGCTTGTGCCGCGGACTTTCTAACAAGGAAATAGCGCGCGAGCTGGACTTGCAGGAAGTAACCATCAAGCTCCACGTACGCACCCTTTGTAAAAAGCTGGACGCAAAAAACCGCACTCAGGCAGCACTTACTGCCAAGGAAGCCGGCCTCTTCTAAAACCTTTGCCTAACCGTCTGGAAGCGCGATCCCCCGCAAAGCAACCTTCTGTGGCCCTGCGGGGTCCGCTCTGCCGTTGCGCTGTCCGACTGGGGAGGCCGGAACCTCGAAGGCGCGGGCAGAATACGAGTTATTTTGTGCTCAACCCCGCGCGCATTCCCGCGCTACGTTAAGCGGCCAGGGTACTGGCAGATGCCTGCAGCCCCTCTAGCGCCCAGTTGCGCTGCTCAAGTGCCAGATCCCGTTCCCAGATGGCTCGTTCATCTGCAGCCACATCCGCGCAGATCGCTACCACGGTCTCCATGCGCATGAGGATCGCTGTTTCAAAGCTCTCGGGGTTGATGCGTCCATAGGCCTCTGAGGCAAGGCGCAGAAATCCTCCGCCCGCGCGCATCTCTGCGACCGCCCGTTTTGTCGATTGCAAAAGCCGTGGCGCGTAGCGTTTGAATGCGGCAAGCAGGCTCCCGGCACGCACCAGATAAACGCCAGCACTGCAAAAGCTCTGCGGGTCACGCGATATCTCAGAGACGCCGACGGAAAACAACGCCTGAACGGGCTGACCACTGCGGACGCGCGACAAGGCGCGCACACGACCGTATGGACCACCCTGATTCCCGGTTACCAGCACCATGTCGCCCCGGAACGCAACAGGCATCGCCTGTTCCATGGCCCTACGGAACGCATCATCTTCGACCTCGGCATGATGTGCAGGCAGGATGAGCAACAAAGCTTCGGGGTCATGTTGGAACCGAAGGGCAAGCGCAGCCAGCAAGGCCGCTGTCTTGGTGTGGCACGGTTCTATGATCAGATCCCCACTCACACCAGCCGCGTCCATCTGCTGTCTTGCCACAAAGCGGTGGGCCTCGCACGCGACAACAGTTGGTGCCGCAAACAGCGGATGGTCAAGACCTCTCAATACCGATTGAAACCGGCTTTCGATTGCCGCCTCCGCGCAGAAATGTGGTGGGAGAGCGCTGTCTGTCGGTTGCGCCTCGCCCTGCAGGCCTGCGAGTACCACTGGGTAGATCATGACGTATTCCTTCCGGATGCCGATACCTCTGTAATACCCGCTTGCCGCCAGCAATACTCCTATCCATGGGGCGCCGCGGCGCGTTCAAAAGGATAGGCAGCATACGCCTTTCAAGAAACGTCCTTGCGTAGCTGGAAAACGTTTTGCCGGGTCAGCGGAGGCGTGCAGGCAGCGCAGCATATCCACGAAAGCGAATGCGCCCCCCCGGCACCCGGCCCGGAAGAAGAGCATATTCGGGAAATCGTTTCAGGAACCGTTCGATCGCAATCTTCCCCTCAAGGCGCGCGAGGGTCAGTCCGACACAGACATGCGGCCCGCCCGCAAAGGCAAGGTGCCGATTTGGCTTGCGCGCAATGTCGAAGGTGCCCGGGTTGGCAAAAACCTCCGGATCACGGTTGGCCGCGCCGATCACCAGATGCAGGTTGGTGCCGCGCGGAATCGTCATGCCGCCGATCTCGACCATGCGCGTGGTTTCCCGGTTGCCCAACTGGTTAGGAGAGCGCACCCGCAGGATCTCCTCGATCGCCGGTTTGATCAGATCGCGATCGGCCAAGAGCCGCACCAACTGATCAGGGTGATCATGGAGCAAGGCCAGACCGTTGCCGATCAGATTGGTGGTGGTTTCATGGCCCGCGTTCAAGATGAAAATACAATTTTGAATGAGCTCGACCTCGCTGAGCTGCGCGTCGGCGCCCTCTCCCCGAATAAGCCGGGTCAGAACATCCGTTTCAGGATCGCCCGGGTTGGCCCGGCGACGGGCGATCAGATCTTTCAGATAGGCCTTGAACTCGTCAACCGCGCGATGCCCACGCTCGAGTTGAGCGGCACTTAGCGATGGCTCCAGCGCACCGAGGATGGCCAGGGACCAGTCCCGCAGGGGGCCGCGCTCTTCCATCGGGACATCCAGAAGATTCCCGATGATCTGGATCGGGATTGTTGAGGCGAAATCCTCGATCAGGTCAACCTCCGCCCGGCCCGACATCGCGTCCAGCAAATGATCCACGGTTTCGACCAGACCCGGCTCCATCTTGGCGATGGCGCGGGGGGTCAGGGCCGAAGTCATGATCTTGCGCACGCGGGTATGAAGCGGGGGATCCGAGAACACCAAAGAGGTCGTGTGATGTTCAAACAAAGGTGATCCCTCGCCGAACTTGGGGCCAAAAGCGGCCTTCTTGTCCGAGGAAAACGAAGTGGTGTCACGATAAACCCGGTCAAGGTCCTCGTGGCGGCACAACAGCACCGATCCGTCAGGCTGTTTCAACACTGGCGCATGGGCCAAAAGCGCATCGTAGCATGGGAAAGGATCCTCGACGAATCCCTCTGGCGGTTTGGCCAGGTCAAAACTCTTAATCTCTTCGGCAGTTGGATGTCTTGTCACGTCAGCTCCTCCCAGAACGCATGGCACGGTCATCCAGAGGTTTGTGACTGTCAATCACCGCGCGGAGAAATTCCGCAGCGCAACCAGCGTGACACAGCCGCAGAAGGCGCTTATGTTCTCCCTATGTCCACATCCATTTCTTCCATTCGCAATCTTGGCCCCGCTTCGGAAGAGGCATTTGCCCGCGCGGGGATACATACCGCCGAGGAACTGCGGGAACTGGGCGCCGATGCCGCCTATGCGCGGCTCTTGCAGGCAGGCAGCCGTCCGCATTTCATTGGCTATTACGTGCTCGTCATGGGCCTTCAAGGTCGCCCCTGGAACGACTGCAAGGGTGAAGAGAAAAAAGCCCTGCGCAAGCGGTTCGATCAGATCAAGGCTGAGAACGTGATGGCCACCACCGAGACGGCTGGCCTATCCCGTCTGGAGCGCGAACTGGACGTTATCGGTGTCATTCCCCGGCGGGGATAGCACATCCTTCCAAGCAAAGAAAAAGGCCGCGCAGGTTGCCCTGCACGGCCCAAACTTCGGGTCAAGAAAGGTCTGCCTTAGCCGACCAGCTCCAGACCGGAGAAGAAGTATGCGATTTCAACCGCTGCGGTTTCCGGTGCGTCGGAGCCGTGGACGGAGTTTTCGCCAACCGATTCTGCGAATTCGGCACGGATGGTGCCGGGGGCCGCGTCTGCGGGGTTGGTTGCGCCCATGATCTCGCGGTTTTTCGCGATGGCGCCTTCGCCTTCCAGAACCTGCGCAACGATCGGCGCGGAGGACATGAATTCGCACAGCTCGTCATAGAAGGGACGCTCAGCGTGCACTTCGTAGAACTTGCCTGCCTGCTCTTTGGTCAGGTGGATGCGTTTCTGAGCAACGATGCGCAGGCCAGCTTCTTCGAACTTGGCGTTGATCGCGCCGGTCAGGTTGCGGCGGGTTGCATCGGGCTTGATGATCGAAAAGGTGCGTTCCAGAGCCATCGGGTGTTCTCCATTTCAAAGTGCGGGCGCGGGCATATCCCACGCTGGATATCTGGCGCGCCGCCTAACATGCCTGCGCGCGCTTGGGAAGGGCCGAGTTGCCTTTGGTCCGGCGTTTCTGGTGCGATGGGCTCAGACGGTGTCCGGCAAAGGCTCGCGCAGGTCCACCCAGCGCACATATAGCGCAGAAGACAGGGCCAGAAGGCTGGAACAGAGGATGATCCCCATGACAGTAAAGGGGGCAAGCGCGGGCTCCACCAGCGCGCCGGTGAGAGAGGTGATCACCGCACCAAGCGCCACTGACAAGGCCCCAGACAAGCCCGAGGCACTGCCCGCCAGATGAGGGCGCACCGACATCAACCCCGCGCTGGCATTGGCGATCGTAAGGCCATTGCCAAACCCCACAAGGATCGCCGAGCCAAAGAAGACGGGAACAGACCCCTGCCCTAGCGCAAAAAGGATCAGACCGCACAGCGGGCCAAGGGTTGCGCTGATACGCCCTGCGATGATCAGGGTCAAAAGCGGCACCCGCCCCGCAGCGCGCCCGGTGATGAAATTCCCGACCATGAAACCGCTGGTTATGATCCCGATCCCAAGGCCTGCCATGGCGGGGCTCAGGTCAAACCACGCAGCGGCAACCAGGGGGGCGCCTGTGATGAAAGCAAAGAACCCGCCAATCGAGAAAGCAACACACAGGCTGTAGCCCCAGAACCGGCGTGAGGCCAATAGCTCGGGGTAGGTCCGTATCTGTGCGCCAAAGGTGGCCGAACGGTTGGTGTTTGTTTCCCCCCAGTCGCCCCAGGCCAGGGCCATCATGCCAAGACCAAGAACAGTATACAGGAAGAAACCCGCTCGCCAACCAAAGGCCATCTCCAGAAAGCCTCCCAGCATCGGCCCCAGCATCGGCGCCAGCGCCATCGCCATGGAGACATAGCCCAGCTTGCTCGCGGCCTCTTCGGCGCTGTGCATATCCCGGATCGCCGCGCGCGAGATCACCTGCCCCGCCACCACCGCGCCCTGCAGCAGGCGAAAGCCCAGAAAGACCCAGATCGACTCCGCCATGGCGCAGCCTATGGATGCAAGAACGAACACCATGATCGACCACAACATGACCGGGCGTCGCCCGAACCGGTCCGACAAGGGTCCCATTACCAGTTGCAACACGGCCGAGATCGCCAGATACCCCGCAATCGACAGGTTCACGAGGCCATAGTCGGCCTGAAAATCCTCTCCGATCCGGGCCAGCGACGGCAGGAACATGTTGAGCGACAGCACCGACAGGGCGGTGCCAAAGATCAGCGTGACGATATGTGGGGCGGTTTGCGCAGGACGCATGGCAGGATCACCAGATGCTAGGTATCAATGTGATCCAGCTAGCACGCACCCAAGGGCAGGACCAGTGCGACACCACGTGCAATCGCGCTGGTTTGCACCAATCGCCTCTGTTATGAGCGCGGCTATGTTACGCATTCAGGATATCACCTATTCGGTTGAAGGCCGCCCCCTGTTCGACGGGGCCAGCGCCACCATTCCCACCGGCCACAAGGTCGGCCTTGTGGGGCGCAACGGGACTGGCAAGACCACGCTCTTTCGCCTGATCAAGGGTGAGCTGTCGCTTGAGGGCGGCAGTATCACCCTGCCTTCAAAGGCGCGGATCGGCGGCATCGCGCAAGAGGCACCCGCCTCGGATGTGTCGCTGATCGACACGGTTCTGGCGGCAGATACCGAGCGCGCCGCCCTGATGTCGGAGGCCGAAACGGCGACGGACCCTACCCGCATTGCTGAGGTGCAGACCCGCCTTGCCGATATCGACGCCTGGTCGGCTGAGGCGCGCGCCGCCTCGATCCTCAAAGGTCTCGGCTTTGACGAAGACGCCCAACAACGTCCCTGCGCCGATTTCTCCGGCGGTTGGCGGATGCGGGTGGCCCTGGCGGCGGTGCTGTTCTCTCAGCCCGATCTTTTGCTGCTGGATGAGCCGACCAACTATCTGGACCTTGAAGGCGCGCTTTGGCTTGAAGCCTATCTGGTCAAATACCCCCATACGGTGATCATCATCAGCCACGACCGCGAACTGCTGAACCGGTCTGTCGGCGGCATCCTGCATCTGGAGGATCGCGGGCTGATCTATTATGGCGGCAACTACGACCAGTTCGCCCGTCAGCGCGCCGCCAACCGCGCCAATCAGGCTGCGGCGGCCAAGAAGCAGGAGGCGCAGCGCGCCCATCTGCAGGCCTTTGTCGACCGGTTCAAGGCCAAAGCCAGCAAGGCCAAACAGGCGCAAAGCCGGGTCAAGATGCTGGAAAAGATGGAGACCATCCGCGCCCCCGAAGATGCCGCGCGCACCGTCTTCACCTTTCCCGAACCCGAAGAGCTGTCACCGCCGATCATCGCGATGGAGGGCGGATCGGTCGGCTATGGAGACACGGTGATCCTGTCGCAGCTCAACCTGCGCATCGATCAGGACGACCGCATCGCGCTACTCGGCAAAAACGGTGAGGGCAAATCGACCCTGTCAAAGCTCTTGTCGGACCGGCTAAAGCCGATGTCGGGCAAGATCACCCGATCCGGCAAGCTCCGCATCGGCTTCTTTGCCCAGCACCAGGTAGACGAGCTTTATATCGACGAAACGCCCCTTCAGCACCTGCAGCGCGAACGCCCCGAGGAAGGCCAAGCCAAGCTGCGTGCCCGCCTTGCGGGCTTTGGTCTGGGGGCAAACCAAGCCGACACCGAGGTCAGGCGCCTCTCAGGCGGGCAAAAGGCGCGCCTGTCGCTACTCTTGGCTACGCTCGATGCACCGCACCTTCTGATCCTCGACGAGCCGACCAACCACCTTGATATCGAAAGCCGTGAGGCTCTCGTTGAGGCGCTCACCGCCTACACCGGCGCGGTGGTTCTGGTGAGCCACGATATGCACCTGCTCAGCCTTGTGGCCGACCGGCTTTGGCTGGTGTCGAAAGGCACGGTTGCGCCCTATGAAGGGGATCTGCCCTCCTACCGCGCGCTTCTCTTGGAAAAGGAAAAACCGGCACCCAAGGCCGCCGCGCCCAAACCCAAGCCTAAACGCCCCTCGCGCGATGCCATGCTGGCCCTGCGCTCAGAGGCGCGCAAAGCCGAGGACCGCGTCAACAAGCTGACCGAGATGAAGGACAAGCTTGACATCAAGCTGGCCGATCCGGAACTTTATGAGACAGAGAAAAAGGACGAGGCCCGCGTCTGGCAGGCCAAGCACGCCGAGGTGATCGAGGCGCTGGAGCGCGCTGAAACCCTTTGGATGCGCGCCCTTGAGAAACTGGAAAAGGCCGAGGCCCTATGATCGACACGGCCTTTCTGATCACTTCCTTTGTCACGCTGTTCGTGATCATCGACCCCATTGGCCTTACCCCGATCTTTCTGGCGCTGACGCAAGGCATGACCCCGCGCGAGCGGCGCGGCGTGGCGATCCGGGCCTCCCTCACGGCGACCTTCATTCTCGCGCTCTTTACCCTCTTTGGCGAAGCGGTTCTCGCCTTCGTCGGCATTTCAATGCCCGCCTTTCGCGTGGCAGGCGGGATCCTCCTGTTCCTGACCGCGCTTGATATGCTGTTCGAACGGCGCACCAAACGGCGCGAAAACCAGGGCGAGGAAGCCACCGAAGTGGAGGATCCGTCCGTCTTTCCCATTTCCATACCGCTGATCGCCGGACCGGGGTCCATCGCAACTGTGATCCTGCTGGCAGGTCAGAAACCGGGGATCGAGGGGTTCGCCCTGGTGATGAGCATAGTCCTCGCCGTGCTGGCACTGATGCTTGTGATGTTCATGGTCTCCGGCGTTCTGGAGCGGCTTTTGGGCAAGACCGGCATCAATGTGGTCACGCGCCTTCTGGGCATGCTGCTGGCGGCGCTGTCGGTGCAATTTGTGCTAGACGGCCTGCGCGCTTTTGGTTTTGCCGCTGGCTAGGACCAGGGGACTAGGAACCCGCACCAGACTTCCTACATCAAGGATCAGGAGGCACCAGCATGAGCAATATGGACACCGCACGGATCATCTATCTGGTTCTGCTGCTCCTGGCAGTGGGATCCTGGGTCTTTGTGCAGAACCGGCAGTCACTTGGCAAAACCGTTCAATCCCTTGCGATCTGGGCTTTCATCTTTCTGGGTGTCATTGCCGCCTACGGGCTTTGGGGCGACATACGCCAGACCGTCATGCCCCAGCAAAGCGTGATGACGGATCAGGGCCGTGTCGAGGTTCCTCTTGCGCCGGATGGGCACTACTACCTTACTCTATCGGTCAACGGAACTCCGGTGAATTTCCTCGTGGATACCGGTGCCAGTCAAGTCGTGCTGAGCCGTTCAGATGCTGAACGCGCCGGGATCGATACCGACAACCTCGCCTACCTGGGGCGCGCGCAGACCGCAAACGGAGAGGTGCGCACCGCTTCCACCTGGGTGGAGGAAATGTCGCTAGGGGGCATCACTGACGAGGGCGTACGTGTCTGGGTCAACAGTGGCGATATGGATAAATCGCTTCTGGGCATGGGTTACCTGCAACGCTGGTCCCGCATTGAAATCCAGAACCGTGCCTTGGTGCTGACCCGCTAGATCATCGTGGCGGGTATTATTTGCTGAGCCGTGCCTTTGGGTATCCAGCCCCCCGAACAGCCACCAACGCCGCTTCACCGGCGCCAGCCTGCGCGAACGGCCCCGCCAGAACCACCTTGTAGCTTTGCCCTTTGCGAGTGACCGTTCCAAGACGCACAGGCAGTCCGGTACGCCGAGCAAGGACCTGCGCGGCAGCGCGGGCAGACTCCGCGTCTGCAAAGGTCGCCGCGCGCACGTAGCGACGCGGCGACGGATCAGCCTCAGGTGCGGATGCAGTCGGCCCTGAGCGGGTCGAAAGACGCATGACCAGGGGGCCGCGCGCATCTGCGGCAGGATTTTGCGCGGCTGCACCGCTCAAACGAACAGTCTGTCGATCAACCGGCCTGCGCACCAGTTTTCGCGGCACAGTGTCTGTCCAGATCTCGGCCATCTGGGCATCGCCTTCCGGCGTCCCCCGCCCGCGCATGGCATTCATTCGATCATCGTCCCGCTCCACCAGCACATAGCCCGGAGGAACAATTGACTGATGGCGGATTGCGGCAGGTGCGGCCGTGCGCTCGGCCCGATGTGGATTCAGCCGATCATCGTCCCAGACCGCGCGATAACCCTCAGGAATTTCGATATCCGTGGTGTAGCGCCGCTCCTGATAAACATGGGTCGGCAGGATCCGGGTGTTGGGCGCCAGTTGCAGGGATGAATTCCGGTCGTCGCGCCCGTAGGTAATGGGAGATTCCGTCTGCGGGCCGCAGCGCACATTCGGACCTGAATTGATATACTTCTGACTGAGCGCCGACGCACCGGGGCAACCTGCGGCCGCTGGTGCCTCCTCTTCCATCACAGGGGATGGCGCTGTCACGATAGGAGCAGGTTTCACCACTCTTTGCGGCGCGGGTGCGGTCACCCGGGCCGGGGTAGCGCTTGTCGTGCTTGCCGTGCGACGCGGTTTCGCCGTTGTCACGACAGAAGGGGCTGCAGTCGGCGCTGCGGCCGGTGCAGACCGAGGCTGCGCCGGGCGGGAAGCAGCAGTTGCGACGCTGGCGGCAGCCTTATTATCGGTGGCATCGGGCTGCTGCGCTCCCGGCAGGGTAATCACCTCGAATGTGGGGGCGGTTTGAGTGCGGGGTTTGGTAGCCCCTTCAACCACGGTAGGCTGATAGCCGCACAATTGCTTGCGGCTGCGGGTGACCCGCGGCACCCAGTTCACATTGCCGTCGATGCCCGCGCGAATGAAAATACAGCCTCGGCTGTCGACATACTGCTTCCCCTTATAGGACGCAGGTGGAATTTCGGCCGGCGGACCTGCCGCGCGCAGGGTCTGGGCCGCAGCCCCCTGTTCTCCCCCCTGAAGCCCGATGGTGCCTGCAATGATGGCGAGCGCGACAATTCTTGTTATTCTCATGACTGAGCCCCACAACATATGGGCGCACGATGCCTGAAAATGAATTTTGAGTAAACCCGGAGCAGGGACAATCTGGCCCCGTTGACCAAAATTGTTGCCCGCTCACAGCATCAAGGAACGAGCGGCGGCGCCCGCAGGGTCCGGGCGCCGCTCGATGCTCACTTGGTGCCGAACATGCGGTCGCCCGCATCGCCAAGACCGGGCATGATGTAACCCTTTTCGTTGAGTTCGCGGTCCAGAGAGGCGGTGACGATCGGAACATCCGGATGCGCCTCTTTCATGCGGGCAACCCCCTCCGGCGCGGCCAGCAGGCACAGGAATCGGATGTTGTTGGCGCCCGCCTCTTTCAGCAAGTCAATCGCCGCCGCCGAGGAATTGCCGGTGGCCAGCATCGGATCCACCGCGATCACCAGACGATCCTTCAGCCCTTCGGGCGCCTTGAAGTAATACTGCACCGGCTGCAGAGTTTCCTCGTCGCGGTAGAGACCGACAAACCCGACGCGGGCCGAGGGGATCAGTTCCAGCACGCCATCCAGCATCCCATTGCCTGCGCGCAGGATCGACACCAGTGCCAGTTTCTTGCCCGCCAGGATCGGCGCTTCCATCTCTTCCATCGGCGTGTCGATGGTGGTGGTGGTCAGCGGCATCTCGCGGGTGATCTCATAGGCCAGAAGCTGGGTGATCTCACGCAGAAGGCGGCGGAAACCGGCGGTGGAAGTGCCCTTGTCCCGCATCAGGGTCAGTTTGTGCTGCACCAGCGGGTGATCGACAACGGTCAGATGGTCGGACATGACGGCATTCTCCTGCAGAATTCTTTGCCCCCTCTTATGCGCCCTTGCACCGCTCAGGCAAGCCGGAAGGGCAGAGCCATCACAGAAAGCTGCGGCCCGGTCCGCCAAATGGAACGCCAAGGTGGTCTGCCACCGAAACGCCCACATCGGCAAAGGCACGGGCGCCAATGCCCCCTGCCCTGCCCGATCCGGCCACCAGAACCGGCACCTGTTCACGGGTGTGATCCGTGCCCGGCCAGGAGGGATCGTTACCGTGATCTGCCGTCAGCACCAGGATGTCGCCCTCCCGCAGGCGCGGCAGCAAGTTGCCGATCTCCGTATCGAACCATTCCAGCGCGCGGGCATAGCCCGAGATATCGCGACGGTGGCCATAAAGACTGTCGAACTCGACAAAGTTGGCAAAGGTGAGGCTGCCCTCCTCTGCCGTCTCGATGGCCGCGCCCAGATGCCCCATCAGATCCGCATCGCTGCCCTTTTTCAGGGTATCGATACCGCTCATGGTGAAGATGTCGCCGATCTTGCCGATGGCGTGGACCTTGCCCCCCGCGTCCTGCACCCAGTTGGTCAGAAGCTTGGCGGGCGGCGCAATCGCAAAATCGCGCCGGTTGGTGGTGCGGGTGAACCCGGTTTCGGGTGTGCCGACAAAGGGCCGTGCGATCACCCGGCCCACTTTCATCTCATGCAGGCGTGGCGCAACAGCGCGGCAAAGGTCCAACAGGCGCTCGAGGCCGAAACTTTCCTCGTGGGCGGCAATCTGGAACACGCTGTCAGCAGAGGTATAGCAGATCGGAGCGCCTGTTTTCATGTGCTCGGCGCCGTGGCGGGCTATGATCTCGGTCCCCGAGGCATGGCAATTGCCCAGCATCCCCGGCGCGCCCGCGGCCTTGGCCACAAAGGCGCTGAGATCCGCCGGAAAGGCCGGATCGGCATCGGGGAAGAAATGCCAGTTCCAGGGCACCGGCAGGCCTGCCAGCTCCCAGTGGCCTGAAGGCGTATCCTTTCCGGGGCTGACTTCGGCCGCGCAGCCCCAAAGCCCCGTCGGCGCCGCATCCAGCCCCGGAAAGGGCACGGAGGAGGCCAGCCGCATGGCAGACCCAAGACCCAGCCGATCAAGGTTGGGCAGGTGCAAGGGCCCGCTGCGCCCCTCTTCGGCGCGCCCTTCGGCGCAGGCCTGAGCAATATGGGCCAGCGTGTTTGCGCCGGTGTCGGGCAAGTCACCGTTGTAGAACCGATCCGCATCCGGCGCGCCGCCAATGCCGACAGAATCCATCACCACAAGAAAGGCACGGGTCATCGGCTGATCCTTTCATGAATGAGCGGTACAGCCTCGGGCGGCTTTGGCGCAATGGTGATTGCCGCCAGAATCTCTGTTGCGGCACGTTCGGCTGCATCCTCCCGCGATGCATGGAGACGCGCCATCGGCGTACCGCGCGCGACCCTGGTGCCAAGCGGCAGGATATCCGACAGGCCCACTGCCGGATCCACCTGGTCGCTCTCCACCATGCGCCCGCCGCCAAGGCGCACCACCGCAAGACCCAGCGCCTCGCCATCGATAGCGCTGATGTAGCCCGCTTCGGGCGCTTTGACCTCACGGATCACGCTGGCCTCGGGCAGAACGCGGCGCCAACCGCTGGCAAAATCCTGTGGTCCGCCCATGGCGGCCACCATGGCTTCGAAGCGGCTTGCAGCGCGGCCATCCCGCAGGACCGCAAACAAAAGCTCTGCCGCGTCTTCCTGCGTTTTCGCAAGCCCGGCCTGCTCCAGCAGAACCGCGCCCAGCGCAACGGTGATTTCCCCAAGGGGGCCGAAGGTCTCGCCGTTCATAACCCGCATAACCTCTGCCACCTCAAGGGCATTGCCAAGGGCGGTGGCCAAAGGCTGGTTCATATCGGTGATCAAGGCCGATGTGGCGCAACCCGCCGCATTGGCGGTATCGACCAGTGACTGTGCCAGCGCGCGCGCATCATCGACCGATTTCATGAAGGCGCCAGACCCGACCTTTACGTCCAGAACCAGCGCATCGGGGCTGGCGGCGAGTTTTTTGGACAGGATCGAGGCGGTGATCAGATCGAGGCTTTCGACCGTGGCCGTCACATCGCGGATCGCATAAAGCCGCTTGTCCGCAGGGGCGATCTGCGAGGTGGCGCCCACAATGGCGCAGCCGACATCGCGCATCAGCTCGTGCAGGCGCTCCTCAGTGACGTTGGTGGAGACACCTGGGATGGCTTCCATCTTGTCGAGCGTTCCGCCCGTATGCCCCAGCCCGCGACCCGAGATCATCGGTACATAGGCCCCGCATTCCGCCAGCGCAGGCGCCAGCAACAGCGAGACGCAATCCCCCACCCCGCCTGTGGAATGCTTGTCCAGCACTGGACCGTCCAGATCCCATGTCAAAACATCGCCGCTGTCGCGCATGGCAAGCGTCAGCGCACGGCGCCCTTCGGTGCTGAGGCCCCGCAGGCAGACCGCCATGGCAAAGGCCCCGGCCTGGGCATCACTGACGGCGCCACTGGCCAGCCCTTCGGCGAACCAGCTGAGGTCGGCGTCACTGGGGGTTTCACCCCGGCGCAGGGCAGCATTGATCGCACGGGCATCCATAGGGGATCAGGTCCCGTCCATGTGGCAGGTCTGAAAGGCGCCGGGCAGCAAGTCGGTAATGGTGCTTTGCCGCTCAGCCCCCTGCATGGTGCCCATGGTAACAGGCACATCCCCTGCCCCGAATTCCGCCAGTTTCTGGCGACAGCCCCCGCACGGGGGCACCGGATCGGGGCAATCGGCGATCACATAGACCTCGGTCAGCTGTTTTTCGCCCGCGGCCACCATGGCGGCAATCGCGCCGGCTTCGGCGCAGGTCCCCTCCGGATAGGCCGCGTTTTCGACGTTACAGCCCACATAGACCGTGCCAGAGGCCGCGCGAATGGCGGCCCCCACCTTGAAGTTGGAATAGGGCGCATGGGCGTTTTCACGAACGGCGGTGGCAGCGTCTTTCAGGCTCATGATGTCTCCAGGCTTGTGGTGAAGCTCCCCGGCAGGCTGACCTCCAGAAGTTCCAGATCTCCGGAGGCATCGCTAAGGCGGGTTTTCATGCCCGGAGGTATCACGAAGGCATCGCCGGTTTCCAGAGCGTAAGGCTCTCGTCCCTCGCCGTGCAGGGTGACGCTGCCGGACATGACGAAGGTGAACAGGATATCGGTGTCATGGCTGGCCCAAGGGCTACTGCCCGCGCCCTCCCCGTCGCCGGGGCGCACCACCTGGACCGAAGCGACGCCCTTGGTGTTTGCGTTGATTGTGGTGTCGCGGCAAATGAACCCCGGCAAGCGGAACGGCAACCAGTCCGCGCCTGCGGCCTGATTGTAGACGAAACGCTGCCCCTGCCATTCGCGGTCCGGGCGATAATGGGGGGTCGGCAGGGTCATCTCGTGATCGATTTCGGTCACATGTTCCGCCGGAACGCCGATCTCGATCACTTGCACGTTGTCGCTGGCCTCAAGCACACGGTGGCGGATCTCGGGCGGCTGGATGAAGCAATCGCCAGCGGTCAGGCGCATCTTCTCGCCCTGATCCTCATAGACAACATCGACCCAACCATGAATGCAAAAGATCAGCTGAAAGCCGACCCGGTGGAAATGCACCATATCCGGCACCGGCCCGCCATCGGGGATACGGATATGGCTGGCGATGATCGAGCCCCCCAGACGATCCGGCACCAGATCGCGGTAATGCATGCCCGCCCGCCCGATGATCCAGGGCGCCTGATCTTTCAGTCTGCGCACCACGAAGGAATGCACCGTCTCGGGCATCACCATGGGCGGGTGGCGCTCCTCGATCTCGATCCTGGTGCCATTCGGAGCCGTCAGGGTACGATTGCCTTCCGCAAACCCGTCGGGGTCATCGGTCAGGATCCGCAGGGTGCCAGGGCCCTCGGGTGCGCCGCGTTCAATCCTCAGGCGCAGACCGTGGCCGGAAAAGACCCCGATCCGCGGATCATCCGCCGGGTAAATCATATCCAGCTTCATCCCCAGAACCTTGGTATAGAATGGAATATCGTCCCGCAGCTCTGTTGTCGGCAGGCGCATCTCAGCGATGGTCTCGGCCATTCGTCTCTCCCTCACGGACTTTTGCGTCGTCTTTTGGCTCGCACAGTGATCCGATTGCCAGGGATGTGCAAGGATGTGCCCATCACACCGAAGTCAATGAAATCCCTGTTTCCCTGACGTCAAATATAGTTTAACGCTAAACTATCAGTTCTGGAGTGCCCCATGTCCGATACGCCCAACCTGCGCGACGCCGCGCTGCGATACCACGAACTCCCCCGTCCCGGTAAGCTTGAGATCCGCGCGACCAAGCCGATGGCAAACGGACGTGACCTGGCGCGGGCCTATTCCCCCGGGGTTGCGGAGGCCTGCCTGGAGATAAAGGAAGATCCGGCGAATGCCGCGCGCTATACCTCGCGCGGAAACCTGGTGGCCGTAGTCAGCAACGGGTCTGCGGTTCTGGGGCTTGGCAATATCGGCCCGCTGGCCTCCAAACCGGTGATGGAGGGCAAGGCGGTCCTGTTCAAGAAGTTCGCAGGGATCGACTGTTTCGATCTTGAGCTGAATGAGAGCGACCCGGAGCGCTTGGCCGATCTGGTCTGCGCGTTGGAGCCCACGTTCGGCGCCATCAACCTGGAAGACATCAAGGCCCCCGACTGTTTCATTGTTGAAAAGCTCTGCCGCGAGCGGATGGGCATCCCGGTATTCCATGACGATCAGCATGGCACGGCCATCGTCGTTGGCGCCGCAGCACGCAACGCGCTGCATGTGGCCGACAAGGCGTTTGAGGACATCAAGGTGGTTTCGACCGGCGGCGGCGCGGCAGGTATTGCCTGCCTCAACATGCTGGTAAAGCTGGGAGTGAAACGCGAGAATATCTGGCTTTGCGACCTGCACGGGCTGGTCTACGAAGGGCGGACCGAGGACATGAACCCGGTGAAATCCGCCTTTGCGCAAGACAGCGATCTGCGCACTCTGGATGACGTGATCGAGGGCGCAGATCTGTTCCTGGGCCTGTCCGGCCCGAATGTTCTGAAACCCGACCATGTGGCCAGGATGGGCAAGCGCCCGATCATCTTTGCGCTTGCGAATCCGAACCCTGAAATCATGCCCGATGAGGCGCGCAAAATCGCCCCGGACGCGATCATTGCAACCGGCCGAAGCGATTTTCCGAACCAGGTGAACAACGTCCTCTGTTTTCCCTTCATCTTTCGCGGGGCGCTGGATGTGGGTGCAACCGAGATCAACGACGAGATGCAGATCGCCTGCGTCGAAGGCATTGCGGAGCTGGCCCGCAGAACCACCTCTGCCGAAGCGGCAGCCGCCTATCAGGGCGAGCAACTGACCTTTGGTGCCGACTACCTGATCCCCAAGCCGTTTGACCCGCGGCTTGTGGGCGTTGTCTCTTCTGCCGTGGCCCGCGCCGCCATGGAGAGTGGGGTCGCCACCCGTCCGATTGCGGATCTTGCGGCCTATCGCGCCAAGCTGAATCAGACCGTATTCAAATCGGCACTGCTTATGAAACCCGTCTTCGAAGCAGCCCGCGCCGCCGCCCGCCGCATCGTCTTTGCCGAGGGGGAGGATGAGCGTGTCCTGCGCGCCGCCCAGGAGGTTTTGGAAGAAACCACCGAGACGCCGATCCTGATCGGACGCCCCGATGTGATCGAGGCCCGCTGCGAAAAGCTTGGCCTGCGCATCCGCCCCGGCAGCGACCTTCAGATTGTCAACCCAGAGAACGATCCGCGCTACTATGACTATTGGAACAGCTATCACCGCATCATGCAGCGCCGCGGTGTGACCCCGGATCTTGCCAAGGCGATCATGCGGACAAACACCACGGCCATCGGCGCCATAATGGTGCAGCGCGGCGAGGCGGACAGCCTGCTCTGCGGCACTTTTGGCGAATACCGCTGGCATCTGAACTACGTCAACCAGGTCCTGGGTGGCGGCACCTATGCCCCCCATGGCGCCCTGTCGATGATGATCCTCGAAGACGGCCCCCTATTCATAGCCGATACCCAAGTGCGGATCGAACCCACGCCCGAGCAGATTGCCCAGACGGTACTCGGCGCCGCACGGCACGTACGGCGCTTTGGCCTTGAACCGAAAATCGCACTCTGCTCGCAATCGCAGTTCGGCAATATCGACTGTGACACTGGCACCCGGCTGCGAGCTGCCATCGACATTTTGGACGGCAAGCGCCGGGACTTTGTCTACGAGGGCGAGATGAACATCGACACCGCTCTGGATGCAGACCTGAGGGCACGTATTTTCCCGAATTCGCGTCTGGACGGGTCTGCAAATGTACTGGTCTTTGCTCATGCGGATGCCGCCAGCGGCGTGCGCAATATTCTCAAGATGCGGTCCGGCGGGCTGGAGGTCGGCCCCATCCTGATGGGCATGGGCAACCGCGCTCATATCGTCAGCCCGTCGATCACGGCACGGGGCCTCTTGAACATGGCGGCCATTGCCGGCACACCCGTCGCCCACTACGGCTAACGCAGTGAGGTGTCGGGACGCGCACCGGGCACAATATCGAAAAAACCGAATATCAACACAAAAATAACCCACGGCCATTAACACGGAAAACAACAGCGCGGTGGGACTGCGTGCGGCGCCACGGTCTGCTTGGAAAAGTGCAGGGTTACCTTTTGCCCGGACGCGCTGCTTCGGTGATGGGGTTGGTACGAAGGTTGATAGAGGTGTCGGAGAACAGTCCGAAACAGAACCAAGGCGGTGCAAAAGATCCCAGCGCCTTCAGTCACCACAGCGATGGGCTGAAACGCGCTGTGGAAATCCGCCTTTTGACCCATGCCTATGAGGGATACACCTCCAATATCATCGTGAATTTGGCCTGCGGGCTGGGTCTTTACTTTAAGTTCTGGCTGAACGACGCAGACACCGGTGTTGTCGATGCGCTGATCCTCTTCTTGATCTTTCAATCGACAATCCGGGCCGTTATCGGACAACGCGATGCGCGGCATCTCTCCAGCGAATCTGATCCTGATTCGAAAGTGGCGCTTGGCGCAGCCCGCCGATACTTCGCTGGGGTTGTCGTTGGCAGCCTGACCTGGGGCGGTCTTCTGCACATGGCGCTGCACAGCGGCAACAACGAGTTGATGTATTTCGCGATCATTGTCGTCTCGGCCATGGCTTCTGGGGCCGCGGGTTTGCTTGCCCCAATGATCAAGAGTGGACGGTTTTATATCAGCGCGCTTTTGGCCGTGACCACCGTGGAGCTTATGCTCATGCCCGTACCGCAATCAGTGCTCGCGATACTGGTCATCGTGTTTGGCGGCGTCATGCTGGGGGCCCATACGCGCAATCACAAGCTGCTGCGCAACTCAATTGAATTGGAGCTGAAGAACAGCGCTCTGATTAATGATCTTCGGGTACAGCAGGAAGCTCTGACCGAGTTCAACGTGACTCTGGAGGACCGGGTCAAACGGCGCACCAGCGATCTGAAACGGCTGGCCGAACATGACAGCCTCACTCAGCTCTTCAATCGCCGCGGCATCATCCAGTGGGTCGAGGAACAGCAACGTCGAATTCCCAACGGATATGCTTTTGCCGTGATCTTTATCGATCTCGACAGGTTCAAGCAGATCAACGATGGGATGGGGCATGCAACAGGCGATTGTGTTTTGGCCGAGATTGGTGAACGCCTGACCGCTGCCGCACCGGAGTATTCGGCCTTCTGCCGCTGGGGCGGAGATGAATTTGTCGGCCTGCTGGCCGTGCCAGAAGAGCGCTGCGCCGATATCGGCCTAGAATACACAGAACAACTGCGGGCCATTGTCGAAAAGCCGATCAGCTTTTCCAACCGCACGGTGTCTGTGGGCTTCAGCGCCGGGCTATCCGTTTCGAAACCTCACCCGGTGACGGTCAGCGAGGCCATCCGCTCTGCCGATCTGGCCGCCGGAGAAATCAAGCGCACGGGGCGTGGCGGCACGCTTCTTTACACGCCTGATCTCGTGGCAGAGCAGGAGCGGAACCTGATCATTGCCCAGCGCCTGAAACACGCCCTGCGCGCGAAGGAAATGCATCTGGCGTTCCAGCCGCTGGTGCATTCTCATGACTTTTCGATCCACTCCTATGAGGTTCTGTTGCGCTGGGACAATCCGATCCTTGGACGTGTCAGCCCGGAGGAATTCATTCCCGTCGCCGAAGACATCGGCGAAATCGTCCACATTGGCGAATTCGTCGTTGATACCGCGCTCGCCTCCTACGTCGAGGAACTGGGGCGCGCTTCGCCAATAAGGCTGGCACTCAACATCTCGCTCCGGCAGCTGGTGGTTCCGGGGTTTGCACAGTTCATCCTTGGCTACCTGGAAAAGTACCGCCTGCCCACCAGCATGCTGATCCTGGAAGTCACCGAAACCATTTTCGATGCGCGCAATCAGGATACCATCATCGGAGTGTTGAACGATCTGCATTCGCTAGGCATCGAAATCCATATTGACGATTTTGGGACGGGCTATTCATCCCTGTCGCGCCTGCATGAGATGCCGATCTCAGCACTCAAGATCGACAAATCCTTTGTCCAGCAGATCGACGACCAGCGCTGCGCCATCATCGAGGGCAGTGTGATGATCGCCCAACGCTTTGGTGTGCATACCGTTGCTGAAGGGGTCGAAACCATCGAGCAAGCCCGACTGCTACACGCCATCGGCGTCACGTATCTGCAAGGATATCTATTCGGCAAGCCGGTGGAGCACTTTGCGGAAGTGGTCGTCAATTCAGACTTCCTGATCTGGCCCGATGCCACCAGAGGCATAGCCTCCTGAGCGCCGGCGCAGCACTGGTCTACTTCTCCGCCTTCTTTTCCCAGCGCCCGCTTTCCTCGGACCAGTATTGCGCCGAACAGCCCGCATCGGTGAGCTTTTTCCATTGCCCCCGCGCATGCTGCACGGCTTCGGGATCGGTTCCATCAAATAGGATGCAGACACGCTCAAGCGCCTGCACCTCATCCGGTGTCACCTCTGCCCCATCTACTGCCATTACGCAGACCGGCATGTTTGCAGCCTCGGCTGCTGTTGTCAGCAGGATCGGCTGCAGCGCATCATGGGGACCACCTGCCAGACCATGCGGCAGAAAGCTCTCATCGCCGCCCAGCCACAGCCGCTCATCCAGCCAGGCCATGCGTTCAGGATCGCGTCCGCGCACCGCGATGCGCCATCCTGCGCCGCGGGCCTTTTCCAGCAGAACCGGTAGCGTTTCCTGCAGCGGCCTGCGCGTCAGGTGGTAAAAAAAGGCAGCCCCCATGGCAGGCTCATTCCGCCTCGAACCGATCCTGCACGAGACGGTTCAACGCCATCACCCCCCAGCCGGTCGCGCCTTTCGGAGCGTATGAGGTGTCACTTTTGACCGAGGCTACGCCGGCAATGTCCAGATGGATCCACGGCATGCCGTCCTGGATGAAGCGCTGCAGGAACTGCGCAGCAGTGATCGATCCAGCCGGGCGTCCGCCCACGTTTTTCATATCCGCAATGCGCGATTTCAGCATGTCGTCATAGGCTTTGCCCAGGGGCATACGCCAGGCGCCCTCGTCCTCGGAACCGGCAGCTTTCAAAAAGCTGTCGCAGAACTTGTCATCGTTGGAGAACACACCGGCGTTTTCGTGCCCAAGGCCAATGATGATCGCCCCCGTCAGGGTGGCAAGATCGATGATCCCGGCCGGTTTGAAACGCTCCTGCGCGTACCAAAGCACATCACACAGCACCAGACGGCCTTCGGCATCGGTATTGATGACCTCGACCGTGTCTCCCTTCATGGTCTTGACCACGTCACCTGGACGCGTGGCATTGCCCGAGGGCATGTTCTCCACAAGGCCAACCAGCCCAACGACATTGGCCTTTGCCTGGCGCAGGGCCAGCGCCTTCATGGTGCCGGTTACGACGCCCGCGCCGCCCATATCCATGGTCATGTCCTCCATGCCGGCCGCCGGTTTCAGCGAAATGCCTCCGGTATCGAAGACCACGCCCTTGCCCACCAGCGCAAGCGGAGCGGCATCCTTGGCACCGCCCTTCCACTGCATGACGGCAACCTTGGAGGGGCTGACCGAGCCCTGCCCGACGGACAGAAGGCAGTGCATGCCCAGTTTTTCGAGGTCCGCCTCTTCGAGGATTTCCACCTCAAGACCGACATCGCGTAGCCCCTCGATACGGGCCGCGAATTCGCTGGTGCTCAGCACATTGGCAGGCTCATTGATCAAATCGCGCGTCATATGCACGCCTTCGGCGACTGCCAGAAGCGGCGCGAAATCGGCTGCGGTTTCTTCGGGCTTTTTGTGGGCTATCACCACATCGCCCTGATCGCTCTTCTCGGAGCTAGTCTTGTGGACGTCAAAACCATAGGCCCTGAGCGCAATCCCCATGGCAAGATCGGCGGTCCGGTTCATATTGCCCGCCATAACGGTCAGGGCTTTGCCTTCCGCCCGCTTGGCCAGTTCCGCCCCGGCCTTGCGCGCCTCGGTCTGATCCACGCGTTTCGGCAGCACCAGCACATGCAGCGCTTCTGCCGCCAGCCCTGCTGGCCAGGCCAAGGTAAAGACCTGCCCCGATTTGGCCGATGTGAACGCCTCGGCGTCCAGCAGCCGGGCAATGGCGCCTTTCGTCAGACGATTGGCGCTGCGTGCCGCCTGGTCCAGACCACCGTCGGGTGTCACCAGAACCACCACATGCCCGGTTACATCGGCCAGTTGCTGGCTCTCATAGGCATCGAAACGGATTGGAATCAGACGGCTCATCACATTAGCTCCTGTCGGTCAGTGCGTGTTGCAGCAACAGCTACCTTTTGAAGCGCAGCTTTACCAGCCCGCAGGTCACATGCTCCGGCGAGCAGAGCAGCATTGCCAGGGCACGGAGCAGATTGCAGTTTTCCCCGCCCGACAATTCCTCTAAGCTGCGACAAAACGACAATGGCAAGATCTGGGGGGATCGGGTGTCACGCTACGACAGATACGTACTGTCGCAATACCTGCTGTTCTTCGGCTTCTTTGCGCTAATTCTTGTGGCTGTTTTCTGGTTGAACCGGGCCGTCGTCCTGTTCGACCGGCTGATTGGTGACGGTCAATCGGCGCTCGTTTTCCTAGAATTCACCGCCCTCGGGCTTCCAAACCTTATCCGGATGGTTCTGCCGGTGGCTGCATTTGCGGCAACGCTCTGGGTGACCAACCGTCTCAACAGCGAGAGCGAGCTGACGGTCCTGCGAGCGACCGGAACCAGCCCTTGGCAGATGGCTCGCCCGGCGCTGGCCTTTGGTGTGATCACGGCGCTGATGATGTCAGCTTTGACACACTTTCTGTTGCCCGCCTCAATTGGCCAACTGCAGGTCAGGGAACGGGAGGTCGCCCGAAACGTAACCGCCAAGCTGCTGACAGAGGGGAATTTTTTGCACCCTGCAGACGGTGTGACCTTCTATATCCGCCAAATCGACCCCGATGGCACGTTGCATGATGTCTTCCTGTCCGACCGGCGCAACCCGGAGCAGACCGTGACCTACACCGGCGCACGAGCCTTTCTGCTGCGCGACGGTGAAAAAGCCCACCTGATCATGGTCGACGGCATGGCCCAGAGGCTGAACGAGAACAACCGAAAGCTCTCCACCACCGTTTTCTCGGACTTTTCGTATGACATCAGTTCCCTGTCGCAGAAGGCCGACAATCCCATCCGCAACATCCGAGCCATTCCCACGCGCGAGTTGATGTTCGCTCAGGCTGCGGTCACAGAGCGGGACGGCTATAGCCCGGGCGTTCAGAATGAAGAGTTGCACCTGAGGTTTGCACGCGCCGTCATCTGTGTGGCCGTATCCCTGATCGGTTATGCCGCTTTGATGCTGGGAACGTTCTCAAGGTTCGGCGTGTGGCGACAGGCGCTTCTGGCCTTCCTGGTTCTGATCCTTGTCGAAGGCTTGCGCGGTGTGGTTTCTGAACCTGTTCTGAAGGTCCCGTCGCTTTGGCCGCTGATCTATCTACCCGCGCTGACAGGCCTTGTCATAGGGGTGGGATTCCTCCAGCTGGCGACCAATCCTGGATTTGCCCAAGGCATCCTGCGGTTCATCGGGAAAAGGCGCAGCGCATGAAACTCGATCTCTACTATGCCAAACGCTTTGCCCAGTGGTTCCTGGTAATTTCAGGTGTTCTCATGACGCTCGTGATCCTGATCGACCTGAACGAGCAGATCCGGCGCTTTGACAGTCTCGACCTCGGCGCTGGCAAGTTGATCGGTCTGACACTGCTGAACGCTCCGGCGGCATTCAACGAATTTCTGCCGCTGATCATGATCCTGACAACCATCGTTTTGTTCGTCGGGCTGGCGCGCAGCAGCGAGCTGGTCGTGACCCGCGCCATAGGCCGCTCTGGAATTCGCGCCCTTGCCGCTCCAGTGCTTGTGGCAGCGCTGATCGGGGTTCTTGCGGTCAGCACGCTCAACCCGATTGTGGCGGCGACCACCAACCAATTCCGCAACCTGTCTGACACCTATCGCAATGGCGGCCCCTCTGCCTTGTCGCTTTCGGGCGAAGGGCTGTGGCTGCGCCAGGGCAGCGCCAACGGTCAGTCCGTCATTCACGCAACGGGCTACACGGCCGACAGCATTGATGCGGACGATGCTGCAAACATCACCCTATTGGATGTCACCATTCACGATTATGCGCCAGACGGCGGGCCGGTCCGTCAGATCATAGCCCACAGCGCCAAGCTCCAGGGCAGTGACTGGGTTTTGCGACAGGCGAAGGTCTGGCCTCTTGCCGCAGGCCTCAACCCTGAGAGCAATTCCGCCGATCATGACGTGCTGATCCTGCCCACAACCCTGACAAGTGACCGCATTCGGGACAGCCTTGGCACATCTGACGGGATCTCAGTCTATGACCTTCCCTCAACCATCCGCGACATGGCCACGGCCGGTTTTTCGACAAAGCGCTACGAAGTGTGGCTCCAGACCGAGTTGGCCCGGCCGTTCTTCCTGGTGGCCATGGTCCTTGTTGGGGCGGCCTTCACCATGCGGCATACGCGTTTCGGCGGAACTGGACTGGCGGTCCTGACGGCTGTTCTGCTTGGCTTTGGTCTTTATTTCATTCGCAACTTTGCACAGGTTCTCGGCGAGAATGGTCAGATTCCGGTGGCCCTCGCCGCCTGGGCGCCCCCGGTGGCTTCGATCATGCTGACTATGGGACTGCTGCTTCATGCCGAGGACGGATAACATGCGCCGCGCCCTACTCCTATCAGTGCTGCTGCCCTGGCTCGGCTTCGGCGCCCCGGTACAAGCGCAGACTGCCCCTGCCCCCGACGAGACAGCCGCTCCGGCCATGCTGGTGGCAGATCGCGTTTACATAACGCCTCAGCGCACTTTGATTGCGACCGGCAATGTCGAGGCCTTCCAGGGTGATATACGGCTGCGGGCTAAAAAGATCAGCTATGACCAGGCCAGCGGCACGCTCAATATCGAAGGTCCAATCCGCATCGACCAGGGCGGCGATGTCACCATCCTGGCCAGCGCGGCGGATCTGGACCGGGATCTGCAGAACGGTCTTCTCAGCAGCGCCCGCATGGTCTTCAAACAGCAGCTGCAACTGGCATCGGTGCAGATGACACGGGTCAGCGGGCGCTACACCCAGCTCTACAAGACAGCCGTCACCTCCTGTCACGTCTGCGAAGACGGGCGCCCGCCGCTGTGGCAGATCCGGGCCGAGCGCGTCACCCATGATCAACTGGCACGACAGCTCTATTTTGAGAATGCACAACTCAGGATTTACGATGTACCCGTGTTCTATTTCCCGGGTATTCGTCTGCCAGATCCAACACTAGAGCGCGCGACGGGCTTTCTCATCCCGTCGATCCGCACGACCTCGAACCTCGGCTCCGGGATCAAGGTTCCCTATTTCTTCCGGATCGGTGATCACAAGGACCTGACGCTTACGCCCTATCTGTCTGGCAAGACGCGCACGCTGGGTGCGCGCTACCGGCAGGCCTTTCGCAGCGGGCGCATCACCTTCGAAGGCGGCTTTACCCGTGATGACCTCAATCCGGGCGAAAGCCGCGGCTATCTTTTTGCAGATGGGCAATTCACGCTCCCGCGTGATGTGAAACTTGTCTTTGATCTAAAGACCGTTTCGGATGACGCCTACCTGGCGGACTATGGCCTTCCGGATCTCGACCGCCTGCGCTCCGAGGTGACGCTGACCAAGGTGCGCCGCGACGTAATGTTCCGGGGCGGCGTCTATCACTACAAGACCCTGCGCGATAGCGAGGATCAGGATCTCATCCCCTCGGCTATCGCAGATGTCGCCTATCAACGGCGATATTTCCCGCAATCCATCGGCGGCGAGATGCGGCTAAGCGTCGAAGGCCATGGACATCGGCGCAAATCGAAGCTGACCAGCACCGGCGCCCTGCCGCAGGGCCGCGATGTGGCGCGGCTGACAGCGGATATCGACTGGCGACGCAACTGGCGTTTTGCCAACGGTCTGGTTGCCGAATGGCAGATCGGTGCCGCAGCGGATGCGTTTTCCGTCTACAATGACGCCAATTTCGCCAACTCCGAAACTCGTTTGGCGCCCCGCAGTGCGCTAACGCTGCGCCTTCCGATGAGCAAACGCAGCGCGTCAGGACAGCAATACTATCTTGAGCCAATCGTGCAGCTTGGCTGGAGCGATCTGACCGGCGATGCTGTGCCCGCCGACGAAAGCAACTTCGTCGAGTTCGATCAGGGGAATCTGCTGGCGCTATCGCGTTTTCCCGCCATCGACGCCCGCGAAGAAGGGCTGACACTGGTCTACGGGCTGAATTGGGCACGTTACTCTACCTCTGGCTGGCAGGCTTTTGCCACCTTGGGTCAGGTTTTCCGAAACAAGGCAGACCCGCGCTTTACCAAGACGTCCGGCCTAGGTGGCACCACGTCGGATATTCTGATGGCAGGCCAGTTAAAGCTGAGCGATGGTCTTTCCCTGACCGCCCGAGGCCTTTTGAATGGATCTTTGAACTTCTCAAAGGCCGAATTCCGCGGTGACTGGCGACATGAGAAAGCCTCACTTTCCAGCACTTACCTCTGGCTCGGCACGGACCCGGCAGAAGGGCGCAGCGAAGAGACCTCCGAAGTTTGGTTTGACGGCTCTTACGACATTTCCCAGGCCTGGCGCGCCAGTGCCAGCCTGCGCTATGATATCTCCGATGCCCGCGCAACGCGCGCAGGAGTTGGCCTAGCGTACAGCAATGAGTGTATCACCGTCGACGTATCGCTCAACCGACGCTATACATCGACAACAAGTGTTGAGCCTTCGACCGATTTTGGGTTTACCATCGCGTTGAACGGGTTCTCCGTGAACAGCGGCAACAAGAAGTACAGGCGATCATGCAGCAATACCTAACCCTCCGGACACCGGCCCCTCTGACCCGGCGCGCCCTGCGGCTTGCCGCCCGCTCGTGCGCGGTGATCGCGCTTTGTGCGACCCTGGCCCTGTCTCCTGCTCAGACGGCGGCGCAGGGACTGTTTTCCCCCGCCATCACCGTTGATGACAGCGCCATCACCTACTATGAGCTCGAACAGCGCGCCCGCTTCATGGGTGTTATGCGTGTGCCTGGCGACCTTGAGAAAGAGGCGCGCAAAGAGCTTATTAATGACCGGCTGAAGCTGGCCGCAATGGAGGAAGCCGGGATCATCCCGAGTGAGGATGAAGTCACAGCTGGGATGACCGAGCTCGCTGGCCGCGCCAATCTGTCGCTCAACGAATTCCTGTCCGCCTTACAGGAAAACGGTATCGATCCCGAGACGGTGCGCGATTTTTCCCGCGTCGGCATCGGCTGGCGCGACTTGATCAGCGCGCGGTTCCTGGCGCGGGCGCGCCCGACCGAAGAAGAAATTGATCGCGCGATGGGACAGGCCGGATCGGGTAGCGTGCAGGTTCTTCTGTCCGAGATCATCCTGCCGATCAACGAACAGAACGCCCCCCAGGTCGAGGATCTGGCCCAGCAGATTGCGGCACTGAATACCAGGGCCGCCTTTGCTGCGGCAGCAACGCAGTATTCTGCGGCCCAAAGCCGCGAAAATGGCGGTGAACTGAATTGGATGCCAATCACAAAACTGCCGCCGCAATTGCAGGAAGTGGTCCTGGCGCTCGACACCGGCGAGGTCACGGAGCCGCTGCCGCTGCAGGGGGCGGTTGCCCTGTTCCAGATGCGAGGGCTACGCGAAGTTGCAGGGCGCGCGCAGCGCTATGACGCCATTGAATACGCTGCCTACTACCTGCCAGGGGGGCGCAGCCCTGAAACCCTTGCAAAAGCGCAGGAAATCATAGCGGGCACAGACACCTGCGACGACCTTTACGGTGTGGCAAAGGGGCAGGATCCCTCAGTGCTGGACCGTGTCAGCCTCGCTCCCGGCGAAATCGATCGAGATATCGCCATTGAGCTGGCAAAGCTCGATCCCGGCGAGACTTCGACCGCTGTGACACGCAACAACGGCCAGACGCTGGTTCTGTTGCGCCTGTGCGGCCGCACCGCAGAGCTGGGTGAGGGCCAAAACCGCGAGACCGTTGCCAATGCCTTGACCGCGCAGCGGGTTGAATCACTGTCTGCAAGCTACCTTGAACAGTTGCGTGCCGACGCGCGCATCGATGAAAAATGACCTCTCTGCCGCCGGTCGCGATCAGCTGTGGTGAACCGGCGGGGATTGGTCCTGAAATCGCAGCCAAGGCCTGGGATGCACTGAAAGACAAAGTACCGATGCTCTGGCTCGGCGATCCTCGGCACTTGCCCGCCAATGTGCCCCGGCAGGAGATCGCAGCCCCGTCCGAAGCCGGCAACGTCTGCCCCCATGCCCTGCCCGTGCTGAAACTGGAGTTTGCAGGGCATGACCGCAGTGGGATTGCCGACCCAAAAAACGCCGAAGGTGTCATTTCTGCAATTGAAACCGGTGTTGACCTAGTCCGTTCCGGCGCTGCCGCTGCGCTCTGCACCGCACCGATCCACAAAAAGGCACTGATCGACGGGGCGGGCTTTGCCTATCCCGGCCACACAGAGTTTCTTGCTCATCTCTCTGGGCGCGAGCGCGTTGTGATGATGCTGGCGAGCGAACAGCTGCGCGTGGTACCGACGACGATCCATATTGCGCTCTCGGATGTGCCACAGGCGCTCACGCCGACCCTTTTGCGCGAGACCATCGCCATCACTGCCGACGGTCTGCGTCGCCAATTTGGCATTGCTCATCCGCGCATCGCCATCGCCGGGCTAAACCCCCATGCGGGCGAAGGTGGTGCCATGGGGCAAGAGGAGCTGGAGTGGATTGCGCCCTTGATCGCAGAACTGCAATGCCAGGAGATGACCCTGAGCGGCCCGCATCCGGCTGACACGCTGTTTCACGCCGCCGCCCGCGCCCGCTATGATGTAGCCATCTGCATGTATCACGATCAGGCGCTGATACCGATCAAGACGCTGGATTTCGACCGGGGCGTCAATGTCACCCTTGGCCTGCCTTTCATTCGTACTTCGCCAGATCATGGCACCGCCTTTGATATTGCCGGAACCGGCCAAGCCAACCCTTCCAGCATGATCGAAGCGGTAAAAATGGCGCATCGCATGGCAACCTCTGGTGCAGCCTGACATCACCTCATGCACGCGGGCCCTTGCCTTGCCCCCGGCTTTCACCGCATAGGTGAGGCATGAGCCAGATCGACACCCTGCCCCCCTTGCGCGACGTGATTGCCACGCATCAGCTATCGGCCCGCAAATCGCTGGGCCAGAACTTCCTGTTGGACCTGAACCTCACCGCAAAGATCGCACGACAGGCCGGGGATCTGACAGGCTGTGATGTGCTGGAGATCGGCCCCGGCCCCGGAGGCCTGACCCGTGGCTTGCTGGCTGAAGGCGCACGCCGAGTACTGGCTCTGGAGAAAGACAGCCGCTGCCTGCCCGCGCTTGCCGAGATCGCCGAGGCCTATCCGGAGCGTCTGCAGGTGATCAATGGCGATGCGCTTGAGATCGATCCACTGGAATACCTGACGCCGCCCGTACGTGTGGTGGCGAACCTGCCTTACAACGTTGGCACCGAGCTTTTGGTTCGCTGGCTCACGCCAAAAGACTGGCCGCCCTTCTGGCAAAGCCTCACCCTGATGTTTCAGCGCGAGGTGGCAGAACGCATCGTGGCCCAGCCCGGCTCCAAGGCCTATGGACGGCTGGCGATCCTGGCGCAATGGCGGGCCGAGGCGCGGATCGTGCTGTCGCTGCCGCCCGGCGCCTTTACCCCTCCGCCCAAAGTCAGCAGCGCCGTGGTGCATCTCGATGCCCTGCCCGAGCCGCGCTACCCGGCCGATGCAGCCACGCTGTCGCGCGTCGTGGCCGCAGCCTTTAATCAGCGCCGTAAAATGCTACGCGCCAGTCTCAAAGGGGTTTCGTCAGACATCGAAGATCATCTGGTTGCTGCAGGCATTCAGCCAACCGAACGCGCCGAACAGGTCAGCCTCGAAGCCTTCTGCGCCCTTGCCCGCAGTTTGAAGCCCACGGGATAAAACCACCTAGTTGTAGCCAGAAAAACAAAAACCCCGACAATTTGCCGGGGTTTGATCTTGGTGTCTTGGCCGGATCACTCAGCCGCTTCTGCCGTATCCTCAGGTTTGGCCTTGGCCCGGCTGCGCGAGGGCTTTTTGGCCGCAGGCTTTTTCGAACCTTCTTCCTTGGCCTCACCCGACGCCGCCTCATCACCTTGTGCATCGTCAGATGCCTTCTTCGGTGCCGTCTTGCGCGGGGCACGGGGCTTGCGCGCTGGCTTTTTGGGCGCAGGCTCAGCCGTCTCATCTTTGCTTTCCGGCGTTTCCACCAGGCCGCTGTCATGATCCTGAGCTGCATCCTGACCGGTGCTTTCCCGAGGATCGATCACATCCGGCTGAGGCGCATCTGCCGGATCCTGGGCCTTTGCAGCCGCTTCCCGCTCCTGGCGCTCCAGGCGTTCTGCGCGTTCGCGGTCGCGCTCTGCCTGACGTTCGCGGTTCTGGCGTTCCTGCTCTTCGCGGCGCGCTTCGATCTCGCGCTGCGCTTCGTTCAGAAGGCGCAGATAATGCTCGGCGTGCTGCTGGAAGTTTTCGGCAGCGACACGGTCATTGCTCAGCTGGGCATCACGCGCCAGCTGGTTATACTTGTCGATGATCTGCTGCGGCGTGCCGCGCACCTTGCCTTCGGGGCCGGAGCTGTCAAACACACGGTTGACTACATTGGCACCATTGGCAGGGCGGTTCCGGTTCGACTTGGAACGCGAACGTGATTTTGACGATCTCATATGTCTAACGTCAGCCTTGATTTAATGTGTCGTGGACCCAATTGAGCGCGCCTTAGCGCCGGATCATCGACTTTTTGGGCTTGATGTCGCCGGGAGGCGTTGGCCTCGCTCTGACAGCGACAGTTTGAGTAACCATTTTAAGCGGCCCCGTACAAGAGGGTCACAGCGATTTTCGACACTTTTTCTTTCTAAAGTACGAATTTCTTTGGTGCAAGCAGGATCAAACCGGCCGAATACCGCTGACAACCCTGTCCCGACCATCCAGATCCGGCAAGATCTGCACCTGACCCAGCCCAGCTTTCTGAAAGAGATCTGCCACCGCAGCACCCTGCTTGGGGCCTATTTCGACCAGAAGGCGCCCCCCTTCCACAAGATGCAGCACTACAGATGCCAGAATATTGCGGTAAGCCTCGAGCCCGTCAGCCCCATCGGTCAGTGCCATTTCCGGCTCATGATCGCGCACCTCCGGCGACAGGTCGTCCATTTCACTGCGCGAAATGTAGGGGGGATTGGAGACGATCAGATCGAACCCGCCCGACACCTCCGTCAACCAGTCCGACTGGCGGATATCTGCGCGGTCGGCCACCCCATGCAGAACCGCGTTGGCGCTGGCCTGAAGACAGGCAGCTTCGCTGAGATCGACGCCAAGCCCGGTTGCCTCCGGCCGTTCTGACAGCAGTGTCACGAGAATGCAGCCCGAGCCGGTGCCCAGATCCAGGATCCGTTCATAGGGGCGCGACAAGGCTGCCTCAATCAAGATTTCAGTCTCCGGCCGCGGATCCAGAACGTCACCCGAAACCTTGAAACGGCGCCCATAGAACTCCCGCTCTCCGATCAGATGCGACACCGGCACCCGGATACAGCGCAAGGAGATCAACTGCTCGTAGCGGTCGGCAATCTCCGATGACAGCTCTTCGGGGGCGATCAGGGTCACGCGGCTGGCTTCGATCTTGGCAGCATGAGCGAGGAGAACACGCGCATCACGCGCGGGATCCGGCACGCCTGCGGCCCGCAGCCGCGCTGCTGCCGCTGCCATGGCCTGTGCTGCTGTGCCGCCCGACAGCTCCACCCTACTGGCCCATCTCGGCCAGCATGCGGGCCTGGTCATCTGCCGTCAGCGCATCAATGATCTCATCCAGATCGCCCTGCATGATCTGATCCAGTTTATAGAGCGTCAGGTTGATGCGATGGTCCGACATGCGCCCTTGCGGGAAGTTGTAGGTGCGGATGCGCTCAGAGCGATCGCCCGAACCGACCTGGCTTGCCCGGCTGGCCGAGCGTTCGCTGTCGATTCGCTGACGCTCCAGATCGTACAGCCGCGTGCGCAGCACCTGCATGGCGATCTCGCGGTTGCGGTGCTGCGATTTCTCCGAGGAGGTCACGACGGTTCCGGTCGGCAGGTGCGTGATCCGAACGGCAGAGTCGGTGGTGTTGACGTGCTGTCCGCCTGCGCCAGACGAGCGCATGGTATCGATGCGCAGGTCATTGGGGTCGATGGTGATGTCCACGTCTTCTGCTTCCGGCAACACAGCGACGGTGGCCGCCGATGTATGAATACGCCCGCCCGATTCGGTCACCGGCACACGCTGCACGCGGTGGACACCGGATTCATACTTTAGCCTGGCAAAGACATTATCGCCCTTGATGTGGGCGGTGACCTCCTTGATGCCGCCAAGTTCGCTGGCCTGTTCCTCGAGGATCTCGAACTTCCAGCCGCGCGCCTCGGCATAGCGCTGGTACATGCGCAAGAGATCACCAGCAAACAGCGCCGCCTCGTCACCGCCGGTGCCGGGCCGGATTTCCAGAATGGCGGGGCGGGCGTCGGCCTTGTCTTTTGGTAGCAGTGAAAGCTGCAGCGCATGCTCGGCTTCGGGCAGTGCCGCTTTCAGGGTCGGCAATTCCTCCTCGGCAAGTTCCTTCATGTCGGGGTCGGCCAACATGGCTTCGGCTTCGGCCATATCCGACAAGAGCTTGCGATAGGCGACAACCTGCTCAACCACGGGCTTCAGCTCGGAATACTCCCGCGCTAGCGCCGCAATATCCCCGCCGCTGGCGCCATCGGCCATCGCTGCTTCAAGGTATTGAAAGCGTTGCAGGATTTGCTCCAGCCGATCTTCGGGTACCATGGGGAAGGCCTACTTTGCTTCTTGAGTCTGTTGGGGTAGCCACGGACGCTTTGGTTCGGGACTTTCCTTGTGATATTCTAGGGTCATGCAATATGCCAGAGCTGTTCTTTTTTTCACCTTTTTCTGCGTTGGGCTGCCTGCCTTCGCAGATGTTGTCGGGCCCGGCGGCAAGACGATCGACTGCTATTGCACCGACAAGGCTGGTACGCGGGTAGAGCTTGGGGAGTTCCGTTGCCTTTTCGTGGACGGGCGCAGCTTCATGGCGCAATGCCAGATGTCGCTGAACGTGCCCATGTGGCGCGAAGTGCAATCAAGCTGTCCCTCGGCCAGCCTGGACAAAGAGGTCCTGCCGCACTCCCGGAATGACGCCAAGCTACCGCGGCTCTAGACCACTGCCATTTGCGCAGGGCGCGCCTCGCCGCGCAACAGCGCGGCGCCCGGCCCAACGGGCGCAGCGCATCCCTGATGCGCGGGCGACGGGCGGGAGAACATGACTGAGCCTTCACGTCGCAAAAGGGGCTTAATGGTTATCGGCCGTATTTGCGGCAAGATCCATCTGCGCCAGCCACGCATCGATCCGCGCCTTGTTGGTCCCCAGATCCGATCGCCCAAACCGGAGCCGCGCGTAAACCTTCAGGAACTCACCATCCTGCCGGGCCGTGGTGTAATCAGGAAACCCAAACAGCTTGGTACGGGTGACATAGGTTGCCATCTGGTCGTCGACCGATCCAGCAAGCAACTTGGTGCGCGGCGCGTTACTTGCAATCCGATCGAACCGTTCAAGCCCTTCTGGCCCGGTGCGCACCACGCGGAAGACACCGCCGCGAAACTCCTTGTCCTCCGAGAGTTCCGGCTGGGTATTCCAATCCAGCGGATCGGACGGGGCTAGTCGAATAAAGCCGAACACAACAACCAAGGCGGCCAGCAAGATCCATCCCAGCATCATCATCCGTCCCATGTAACCTCACGCCCCTGCGCAGTCCTGCGGCCAACGTAAGCCGCAGCGCCCTGCGCTCCGCTTTGCTGGCCTATTTCGTTGTTACACCCGGCAAGACACAGATCATCTCGTAAAGCAGGTTCGCTGCCGTCAGGGCGGTATTGCCCGAAGGATCATAGGGCGGCGACACCTCAACCAAATCGCAGCCCACGATATTGAGGCCCTTGAGGGCGCGGATCAGTTCGAGCGCTTGCGGTGTCGTCAGCCCGCCGATCTCTGGCGTGCCGGTGCCCGGTGCGTAGGCCGGGTCCAGACTATCAATATCATAGGTCACATAGACCGGCCTATTGCCGATATCGCGACGAATTTCCGCACCCATGTTGTGAAGCTGCCGCCCCCACAGCTCCTGCGCCGGGAAGTGCTGGAACCCCCAGGACTGCGCCTCCGCAAAGTCCTGCGCCGAATAACCGGTGCCGCGAATGCCGATCTGATAGGTCTTGTCCGGCACGATCAGGCCTTCCTCGTGGGCGCGGCGGAAGACGGTACCATGGGTTTCCTTTTCCCCGAACATCTCGTCGTTCACATCGGCGTGGGCGTCAATGTGAACGAGGGCTACGGGGCCGTACTTCGCCGCGATGGCCCGCAGGATCGGCAGGGTGATCGAATGATCGCCGCCCATGGCAACGGGAATGGCAGAGCCGCCGAGGATCGCCGCATAGCTGTCCTGGATGATGCGCAGAGAGTCCTTCAGCGAGAAGGTATTGATCGCCAGATCGCCGATATCGGCGATATTCAGGCTGTCAAAGGGGGCGGCCCCGGTCGCCATGTTATAGGGCCGCAGCATGGCGCTTTCGGCGCGGATCTGTTTCGGCCCGAACCGGGTGCCCGAACGCCAGGAGGTACCGATATCCATCGGAATGCCCAGCACCGCCACATCGAGGCCAGCCAGCGAGGTCGCCTGCGGCAGGCGCATATAGGTGTTGGGCCCGGAGAACCGTGCCAGATCGTTGCCACTGATCGGTTGATTGAATTCAGCCATTCTCTGCTCAGCCACTTCTGTTTGTCATGTTCCAGCCCAGAAGGCAGATGATTTCCATCGCCACATGAGCGCCCGCAATCGCCGTGGCGCCGGTGGTGTCGAACGGAGGCGAAACCTCCACCACATCGCCGCCCTTGATATTGATCCCGGCGATATCGCGCAGGATCCGCGCCGCTTGCGCCGAGGTCAGCCCACCCCAAACCGGCGTGCCGGTGCCCGGCGCATAGGCGGGATCCAGGCAATCGATATCGAAGGTCAGGTAGGTGGGACGATCGCCGAGGATTTCCCTGATCCGCCGCGCGGTTTCCACCGGGCCGATCTCATGCACGGTCGGGGCGTCGATGATATTGACGCCCAGCGTATCCTCGTTGGTGGTGCGGATGCCCACCTGCACCGAAGTCGCAGGATCCACGATCCCCGACTTCACCGCCTTGTAGAACATGGTGCCATGGTCCACGCGGGTGAAATCGTCATCCGCCCAGGTGTCGGTATGGGCATCGAAATGCAAAAGCGAGAGCGGCCCGTATTTCTCGGCATAGGCGCGCAGGATCGGAAAGCTGATGTAGTGATCGCCGCCCAGCGCGACCGAGGCGGTGTCGCTGTCCAGAATGCCCTTGATATGGGCCGTCAGCGTCTCCGGGAAGGCGGGCACATTGGCATAGTCGAAGGCCAGATCGCCATAATCCGCAATGGCCAGCTCGCTCAGGGGATCAAAGCCCCAGCCATAAGGCGCATCGGGGCTTTGAAGCAGGCTCGCCTCGCGGATGGCGCGGGGGCCAAGGCGGGTGCCGGGGCGGTTGGTCACCGCCTGATCAAAGGGCACGCCCGTGACGGCAATATCGGCAGCGCTCAGATCCTTGGTGTAGCGGCGACGCGCAAAAGACGGCGCACCACCGAATGTGTTCTCAAAACTGAGGCCCTTCAGGTCTTCGCGGGTGAAGGCCTGATCCACCTGGGTCTTTGCGTCTTCGAGTGCCATCGGGCCTGCCCTGCTGTTGTTAACCCTGTTTTAGCCGGGAATAGCCCACTGGCGAGGGCTTGTCACCTATCCACGCTTATATCAACCTACCGGCTGCGCGCGCTCCACCAGACGGGCAAAGAAGGAGGCTCCGATGGGGGCGATCTCATCGTTGAAATCATACTTCGGATGATGCAGCCCGGCGGTGTCACCCTGACCAAGGAACAGATAGGCACCGGGGCGCGCCTCCAGCATGTAAGAGAAGTCCTCGGCGCCCATTTCGCGCCCGGCTTCGGCCTCCACGTTGTCAGCGCCCGAGATTTCCCGCGCCACTTCGGCAGCGAAATCGGTCTTTTTCGGCTCGTTGATGGTGGCCGGGTAGCCCACCTCATAATCCAGCCGTGCCTCAACGCCGTAGCTGGCCGCCTGCCCTGTCACGATTTCCTCCATCCGGCGCATCACCATCTTCTGCACCTCCGGGTCAAAGGTCCGCACGGTGCCGTTGATATAGGCAGTATCGGGGATCACGTTGTCCACGGTGCCGGTGTGGATCTGGGTGACCGAGACCACAAGATCCTGAAGCGCATAGTGATTGCGGCTGACGATGGTCTGGATCGCCTGGGCAATGCCGCAGGCCGCCATCACCGGATCGCGGGTCTCGTGTGGCATGGCGCCATGGCCACCCTGCCCCTGAATGTAAATGTGAAAGGTATCGACCGCCGCCATGATCGGCCCCGGCGTGGTCAGAAAGGCCCCTACCGGCAAACCCGGCGCATTGTGCAGCGCATAGACTTCATTGATGCCAAAGCGGTCCATGATCCCTTCTTCGACCATAATCCGAGCACCTCCGATGGCCTCTTCGGCGGGCTGGAAGATCAGCGCGACGCGGCCCGAAAAATTGCGCGTCTCCGCCAGATATTTCGCCGCGCCCAATAGCATGGTGGTGTGCCCGTCATGGCCACAGGCATGCATGTTGCCTTCGTGACCAGAGACATAATCGACACCGGTTTCCTCGGGGATCGGCAGGGCGTCCATATCGGCGCGCAGACTGATGGTTTTTGCGCCCGGCGCGTCATGCCCCTGCCCATTGATGATTGCCACCATACCGGTCTGGGCAATCCCCTCGTGCAGCTCATCTACGCCGAATTCGCGCAGCCGCTCGGCGACAAAGGCGGCGGTTTTCGGCAGGTCCAGCGCCAGTTCCGGGATCTGGTGCAGATGGCGGCGCCATGCGATCATCTCGGGGGCGAAATCGGCGATGCGGTTGACGACCGGCATGGGGTGGACTCCTTGGTCAGACTCGGGATGATGCATCTGACACCGATCAATGGGCAGCTGCAATGGCCGAAACAGACCTCATCCACGACGAAACCGCCGGAATTGAACGGCTTTTGCAGATCATGCGCGCCTTGCGCGATCCCGAGGGCGGCTGCCCCTGGGATGTGGCGCAGGATTTCGCCACCATCGCGCCCTATACCATAGAAGAAGCCTATGAGGTCGCCGACGCGATCGAGCGTGAAGCCTGGGATGAGCTGAAGGGAGAGCTGGGCGATCTGCTGTTCCAGTCGGTCTTTCACGCGCAGATGGCCGAGGAAGCCGGGCATTTCACCTTTCAGGACGTGGTCACAACCATGTCCAACAAGATGGTCAGCCGGCACCCCCATGTCTTCGGCGACGAATCGCGGGACAAATCGCCAGAGCAGCAAACCCGCGACTGGGAGGCGATCAAGGCCGCCGAGCGCGCCGAAAAAGCGCAAAAAGGCACGCTGGATGGCGTCGCCGTCGGCCTCCCTGCGCTGTTGCGGGCCTACAAGCTGCAAAAGCGTGCGGCGCGGGTGGGGTTCGACTGGCCCGATGCCTCCCATGTGATCGACAAGATTAGGGAAGAGGCCGAAGAACTGGTCGAGGCGCGCGATACCCTGACACAGGACGCCGTCGAAGAGGAATTTGGCGACCTGATGTTCGTCATGGCCAACCTCGGCCGCCATCTGGGGGTCGAACCCGAGGCCGCCCTGCGCCGAGCCAATGCGAAATTCATCCGCCGCTTCGAAGGCGTGGAGGCACGTCTGGCCGCCATGGAAAAGCGGCCCGAGGACAGCAGCCTTGAAGAAATGGACGCGCTGTGGGATGCCGAAAAGGAAGCCCAGCGTGCCAAACCCGCCTGAGTGCGACTGAAACATAGATATGGAAAGCCCTTTTCATGACTGCACGTAAGATCATCATCGACACGGATCCCGGTCAGGACGACGCCGTTGCCCTGCTGCTGGCACTGGCCTCCCCCGAGGAACTGGAAGTACTCGGCATTACCTGCGTAGCGGGCAACGTGCCCCTGGAGCTGACGCAGAAGAACGCCCGCATGATCTGCGAGGTGGCGAGCCGCACAGATGTACCCGTTTATGCGGGGTGCGACGCCCCCCTGTCCCGTCCCTTGGTCACCGCCGAACATGTGCACGGCAAGACCGGTCTGGATGGCCCCGAGCTGTGGGAGCCGCAACTGCAACTGACCGAAGGGCACGCGGTCGATTTCATCATCCACAGCCTGCGCCGTCATGCACCCGGTACGGTCACGCTGTGCCCGCTGGGGCCGCTGACCAATATCGCCAGCGCCCTTCAGAAGGCCCCCGACATTGCCTCCCGCATCAAGGAAATCGTGCTGATGGGCGGCGCCTATTTCGAGGTGGGCAATGTGACCCCGGCCGCCGAGTTCAACATCTACGTGGACCCAGAGGCGGCCAATAAGGTCTTTACCTCTGGCGTGCCGCTAGTGGTGATGCCGCTCGATGTCACCCACAAGGCGCTGGCCACCCGCCCCCGGGTCGAGGCGATCCGCGTCCTGGATACCCGCGCCGGCCATTTCACCGCCGATATGCTGGATTTCTTCGAACGTTTCGATGTGGCCAAGTACGGCTCCGAAGGCGGCCCGCTGCATGATCCTTGCGTCATTGCCTACCTGCTCAAGCCCGAACTCTTCTCGGGCCGCCATGTGAACGTGGAAATTGAAACCCAGTCCAAGCTGACCCTTGGCATGACCGTGGCCGACTGGTGGGATGTCACCGACCGCGAACCCAATGCCATGTTCATGGGCGATGTGGACGCAGACGGCTTCTTTGCCCTCATAACCGAGCGTTTGGCCAAACTATGAGCGCCGCGCTACACCTCGCCAAACCCGAGCATCTGAGCGCGCTCCTGCCACTGGTCGCCGCCTTTCATGCAGAGGAAGGTATCGAGCGGACCGACGCAGCACGCGAGGCCGCCATCGCGCCGCTGCTCGAAGGGATTCCCTATGGGGCGGTTTACATCCTCGGTCCCACCCGCGCGCCCATCGGCTATATCGTGGTGACCTTCAGCTGGTCGGTGGAGTTCGGCGGCATGGACAGTTTCGTGGACGAGATCTACATCCGCCCCGCCGTGCGCGGGCGCGGCATCGCGACCGAGGTGCTGACGGAACTCCCGAAAACCCTGGCCGAAGCCGGGATCAAGGCCATCCACCTTGAGGTCGACCGGGAAAACGAGCAGGCGCAGCGTCTTTATGCCCGCGCGCGCTTCAAGCCACGCTTGAAATATGTCCTGATGAGCAAGGAGCTTTAGCCGGACCCAGTGCAACGCGCCGTACAAATGAAGAAGTATTGTCTCAATTTGATCTAGAGCAGATCACAGCCTCATATTCGAAGAGAGACTCCTGCTAGGAACCTTACAGGAGACCTCTGATGAAGACCAAAATCACCGCTTTTGCCGCCGCAGCCCTCATGACGCTGACGGCCTGCGATAACCTCACCAGCGAACAGCGCACCGTCGTGGGTGTCACCGGAGGCGCCGCCGCAGGCCTGATCGCCGCCGAAGCGTTGGATGCCAACAAGAACTGGCGCATCATCGCTGCGCTCGCGGGCGCAGCTGCGGGCACCATCGTTGCCCAGAACCAGGCGACCAACACCTGCGCCTATGCTCGCGGCGATGGCACCTACTACGAGGCCCCCTGCCCGTAAGATCAACTCATCCGCCCGCAAGACACGAAAAAGCCCCGCACCAATCGGCGCGGGGCTTTTCTTGTTCTCGAAACCCGTGTCTTCGGGTCCGATCAGCCTTTCAGGATCGAACGGCCCGCATATTCGGCCACTTCGCCCAGCACTTCCTCGATGCGGATCAGCTGGTTGTATTTCGCCAGCCGGTCCGAGCGCGCCAGCGAACCGGTCTTGATCTGGCCGCAGTTGGTGGCAACCGCGAGGTCGGCAATGGTGGCGTCCTCGGTCTCGCCCGAGCGGTGCGACATCACGTTGGTGTAGCGAGCGCGATGCGCCATATCTACCGCGCGCAGCGTTTCGGTGAGCGAGCCGATCTGGTTCACCTTCACCAGCATCGAATTCGCAACGCCGCGCGAGATACCATCGGCCAGACGCGCCGGGTTGGTCACGAACAGATCGTCGCCCACCAGCTGCACCTTGTCACCGATCTTGTCGGTCAGCAGTTTCCAGCCGTCCCAGTCATCCTCGGACATTCCATCCTCGATCGAGATGATCGGGTAATCCGCAACCAGCGCCGCCAGATAGTCGACGTTTTCTTCGGAGGTCAGCGTCTTGCCCTCACCGGACAGGACATATTTGCCGTCCTTGAAATACTCTGTGGCTGCGCAATCAAGCGCCAGATAGATGTCCTCACCGGGGCGATAGCCTGCCTTTTCAACCGACTTCAGGATGAAATCCAGCGCCTCGCGGGAAGAGCCGATATTGGGGGCAAACCCGCCCTCGTCACCGATACCGGTGGAAAGGCCCGCCGCGGACAGCTCTTTCTTCAATGTGTGGAAGACCTCGGCACCCATGCGCACGGCGTCGCGGATGTTTTCCGCTGCGACCGGCATGATCATGAATTCCTGGATGTCGATCGGGTTGTCGGCATGTTCGCCACCATTGATGATGTTCATCATCGGAACCGGCAGAACCCGCGCCGAGGTGCCGCCCACATAACGGAACAGCGGCTGGGTGGTGAAATCGGCAGCGGCCTTTGCCACGGCGAGCGAAACACCGAGGATGGCGTTTGCGCCAAGGCGGCCCTTGTTGTCGGTGCCGTCCAGCTCGATCATGGCGCTGTCAATGGCAACCTGCTCGGTCGCGTCGAAACCGACCAGCTCTTCCGCGATCTCACCGTTGACGGCGGCCACCGCTTCCAGCACGCCCTTACCCATGTAGCGGGACTTGTCGCCATCGCGCTTTTCCACCGCCTCATAGGCGCCGGTCGAGGCGCCCGAGGGCACGGCGGCGCGGCCCATGGTGCCGTCTTCGAGGATGACGTCGACCTCGACGGTCGGGTTACCCCGGCTGTCGAGGATTTCGCGGGCGTGGATGTCGATAATGGTGCTCATCGGTCGGTTCCTGACTGTGGCAATTGGTTGCCAGCGTCATACCAGCCGGAAGAGGAATGTAAACCAGTCTCGTTATCGCTAACGTGCGTAAAATCGCCCCTTTAGGGCTAACAATTCGCTGTTTGCGCCAACAGTTTGCGCCCCCCGCGCGTGACCGGTCAGCTGGCGAGCACACCTGCGCGAGCAAGGCGCCGCTCGCGCATAAACGTGTAGAGGCCGGAGAGGATGATCAGCGCTGCTCCGGCCAGGGTCATGGCATCGGGACGTTCATTGAACATGGCCACCCCAACCAGGATCGAAAAGACCAGGCGCGAATAGCGAAACGGCGTGACGGCCGAGGCATCTCCGACCCGCATGGCCGTGACGATGCCGTAGTAGCCCAGAACGCCAAAGATCACGCCGCCCAGCATCATCAGCCACTCATTGCCTACCAGCAGGCGCGCATCACCCGGTGTCAGCAACAAAAGGATTGCGCCCGCCGGGATCACCACGGCAAAGGCCTGAAAGCTGACCACCGTCGACGGCACCGCGCTGTCCATCACCCGCGTCATCAGATCGCGCCCCGCGACCGCGACAACCGAGACCAGCACCAGCAGAGCCGCCGGTTCAAAACCCGCGAGGCCCGGCCGGATGATCATCAATACCCCGGCAAAACCGACCAGGATCGCACTCCAGCGCCGCCAGCCAACCTGTTCCGCCAGGAACAGAGCCGCCCCCATGGTGATCACCAAAGGCGTGGCCTGAAACACCGCAGCCACCACCGAGATATCGACAAGGGCAAGGGAACTGGCAAAACTCACCGCTGCCACCGCCTCGCACAGGGCGCGCAGAACCGGAAGCCGTCTCCAGGCGCGCGGCGCCAGGATCTGATGACCCTGCCATTTGGCCAGCAGGGCAAAAACCGACCCGCTCCCGATCCCCAGCAGGATCAGGATCTGCCCAACCGGCAGCTGCTCGGACAAGCTCTTTATGAACATGTCCTCAAGAGTGAAGGCCGCCATGGCGCCGATCACCAGGAGAATACCCTGAACGTTGTTCATCTGCGCCCTCTGCCAAAGCCCTCCGCACGGATTGCGCGGTCAGGATGGGCATGCCCAGAGTTCGCCGCCACAGCAAGCAGTTTCATGGCAGGTCAAAGCCACAAGTTGTGATGTTAACCATCACAAGGATTGATTCCCGCCCATGGCCTGCAGCTCAGGATCAGCGTTTCTTGATGGGAACCCCGTAAAGCTCCAGCTTGTGCCCTTTCAGACGATACCCCAGCTTGGCGGCAATCTTTTCCTGCAGCGCCTCGATCTCGGGGTCGCAGAACTCGATCACCTCGCCCGAGTTGATGTCGATGAGGTGGTCGTGATGATCGCGGTCAGCGTCCTCGTAACGTGCGCGCCCGTCGCCGAACTCGAGCCGCTCCAAGATACCTGCCTCTTCAAAGAGCTTCACCGTGCGATAGACCGTCGCCAAGGATATCCCCGCATCCAGCGCGCTGGCACGGGCATAAAGCTCTTCCACGTCAGGATGATCATCGCTGTCCTGAAGCGCACGCGCGATCACGCGGCGCTGGCCGGTCATGCGCAGGCCCTTGGCCTCGCAACGGGCGATAATCGATTCTGGCATCGCGGTCCTCTTTGTTCACTGGGTCCCCTGTATAACGAAGGACGATCCCCGCGCAAACCGGCAATTCGCCCGTCTTTCACCTCGCCTGCCATTGACAATTGCCGCAAAGCCCTCCATCTGAAGCCTAAGGCATCCCTCCCTGCCGCGTGAGCAGAGACAGCCCGGTGCACCTGAGGTGCGATTGATCCCGGCGTCTAGTGATATGCCCTTGTTCCCAAAATCACGCGTGGGGCGTTTGCAGAGGCCAGCGGCCTGGCATTCGGCCAGAGCTTGCCCGAGGTCCCTGCCCCACCACTACCGCGCGCCGGACAGGGTTCCAGCGGTCGCGGCACCGGCTCTTTGCATGTCGCAGGGGCCGCGAAAGGACGACAGTTGACTGAATTTTCCACCATGGGGCTGCCCGAGCAGCTTCTCTCCCGCCTTGATGCCATGGGCCTGAAAGACCCGACCCCGATCCAGGCACGCGCAATTCCGCACGCCCTCAATGGCGAAGACGTGCTGGGCCTGGCGCAAACCGGCACCGGCAAGACCGCAGCGTTCGGCATTCCGCTGGTCACCCGCATGCAGGAATATGGCCGCAAACCGGCAGCCAAGACCGTGCGCGGCCTCATTCTGGCACCGACGCGCGAACTGGCCAACCAGATCGCCGCCACGCTCAGGGATCTGACCGATGGTTCGCCGATGAAGATCGGTCTTGTGGTCGGGGGCGTTTCGATCAATCCGCAGATCCAGCGCATTGCCCGTGGCACCGACATCTTGGTCGCAACGCCCGGGCGCCTGCTCGATATCTTGGATCGCAACGCTCTGGACCTGGGCTCTTGTGATTTCCTGGTGCTGGATGAAGCCGACCAGATGCTGGATCTGGGCTTTATCCATGCTCTGCGCAAGATCTCAGCCCTTCTGCCCGAAGAGCGCCAGACCATGCTGTTCTCGGCCACCATGCCGAAACAGATGAACGAGATCGCAAATTCCTACCTGAAGCGCCCGGTGCGCATCGAGGTGACCCCTCCGGGCAAGCCCGCCGCCAAGGTCACCCAATCGGTGCACTTCATCGCAAAGGCGGAAAAGCTGAACCTCCTGAAAGAGCTGCTCGCCGCCCACAAGGACGAGCGCACCCTGGTCTTTGGTCGTACCAAACATGGCATGGAAAAGCTGATGCGGGTGCTGGACAAGGCCGGTTTTGCCGCTGCCGCCATTCACGGCAACAAGAGCCAGGGCCAGCGCGAGCGCGCATTGGCCGCCTTCAAGTCTGGTGAGATCAAGGTTCTGGTCGCAACAGATGTGGCCGCGCGGGGTCTGGATATCCCGGATGTGAAATACGTCTACAACTACGAGCTGCCCAATGTGCCGGACGCCTATGTGCACCGGATCGGCCGCACCGCGCGGGCCGGCAAGGATGGTCAGGCCGTCGCTTTCTGCGCACCGGATGAGATGGACGAGTTGAAGGCGATCCAGAAAACCATGAAGATCACCATCCCCGTGGCCTCGGGCCGCCCTTGGGAGGTGCTCCCTGATCCAGCCGCGCCCAAAGGCCGTCGTGGCGGTCCCGGTGGTGGTGCCAAACCCGGCGGACGCCCCGGCGGCAATCGCCGTCGTCGCGGCGGCGGCGGTGGCGGCGGGCGCGGTGGCGCTCAGAGCAGTGCTCAGGGTGGCAACCAAGGTGGCGGGCAGCGCCGCCGCTCAAGCTGAGCTAGGTTCAAACTGAACATCGAAAGTCCGCCTGCTGCTGCATGGCGGCCTTTTCGTTATCTATGACTGGACATGGTCACGCACGCCGCAGATCGGCCCAAACCGGCAGGTGATCCGATGCAATATGGGCTGGCTGCGCCTTGTGCACCCCGGTGTGCACCGCCTCCAGACCTTCGCTATGGGCGATCCGATCCAGGGCGCCCAGGGGGCGCAGGGCCGGAAAACTGGGCGCAGGTGGCAGGAACCGCATCATCGGCGCCAGCCGGTCCAGAACCGTACTGCGCGACCATTCGTTGAAGTCCCCTCCCCAGACCACGGGCATATCGATCCAGTTTCCAATGTGTTGTGCCAAATGCTGCACCTGCGCGCGCCGGGCGCGCCCGGTCAGCCCCAGATGGGCGCCGACCACCCGCAAAGGGCCAATGGGGGTATCAAAAGCCGCCCAGACCGCGCCGCGCGGCTCCAGCCCCGGCAGGTCAATGTGTCCCTTGTCGCGCAAGGAGATGCACTGCCCTTTCCAGATCACCGCATTGCCATGCCAGCCAAGTGAGCCTGCCCCGCCCAAGTCGACATCCTGCCAACCCGCCTCGTTCAGCACGAAATGCGGCAATGCAGCAGGCCGGGGCGGCAAGCGCTTGTCAGCCTCCTGAAGCAGAACGATCCGCGCGCCGATATCCTCGAGCACATTCAGGATGCGCCGGGGCTTTCGGCGCAGGTCCAGACCGATGCATTTCTGAATGTTGTAGCTGGCAACGCGCAGGGTGGTTTCGGGCATGTAGACTCCTTTCCTCGCCAGTTTTCATCGCCTTGACAGGCTCTGCAAGAAAAGAACGAAGAGGGTCCCCGTCGGAAGGCGGATTTTGGCGAAAGGTCAGGCTTGACAGTCCCATACCGCTCGGCGCTGATGCGCCCATGACAGAAAAGAGATCCATGGACGCCGCGGGCGCCCTCGCGCTTACGGGGTTTGCCGCCCTTCTGGGCTTCAACCAGGTGGTGATCAAGATCGCCAATGGCGGCTTTGGCCCGGTGTTTCAGGCAGGTTTGCGGTCGCTTATTGCGCTGGCGGTGATCCTGCTTTGGGTCTTTTTGCGCAAACCCAGGCTCCGACCAGATGGCGGCCTGCCAAAAGGGGCGCATTTATGGGGTCTAGTGGTCGGCCTTCTGTTCACGGCCGAGTTCATCTGCCTGTTTTGGGCATTGGACGTCTCATCTGTGTCGCGGGTGACGATCATCTTCAACTCGATGCCGGTCTGGTTGGCGCTGGCCGCACATCTGTGGCTACCCGGAGAGCGGCTGAGCGGCCCTCGCATCGCCGGGCTTGTTTTGGCTATGGGCGGCGTGGTGCTGGCAGTGCTGGACCGGGACGCCAGCGGAGCCTCGGTGCTGGGAGACATGCTGGCGCTGGCATCGACCCTGTGCTGGGCCGGGATTGCCTTCTGCGTGCGCGCAACGCCGCTGTCACAGGTGCCCGCCGTAACGCAGCTCGTTTACCAATTGGCGGTCTCGGCCGTCCTGCTGTTGGTGCTGTCGCCACTCTTCGGCCCGATGCTACGCTCGCCGGAGGCGATCCATATCGCCGGCGTTCTGTTTCAGGCCATCGCCATTGCCAGCCTTGGCTACCTTTTGTGGTTCTGGCTTTTTACCATCTACAAGGCCGGATCCGTCGCTTCCTTCAGCTTCCTGTCGCCCGTTCTGGCCGTGCTTATGGGCTGGCTGATACTTGGCGAGCGGCTGACATACGAGGTCTGGCTTGCACTGGCGCTGGTGGCCGCAGGGGTGTTCCTGATCAACCGCCCCTGATCCTTGGGGTCAGAGCCTCCCGCCCGTCGCGCTTGCATCGAAGATGCCCTCGCTCCCGTTGGGCATGGCGCCCCGACGGGGCGCACGCCGTGCACAGCACGGCGCCGGGCCCAAGGGGGTGAGCGCCTCCGCCAGGAGGCCGATCCCGCGCGGGAGAACGCCTGCTTTCAGGTGCCACAGAAGGTTGCGGGAACCACTTCGTCAGGCTTTGGAGGATTTTGCAGATCAGCGTGTTCCGGCTGGTCCTCATAAGGCCGTGACAAAACCGTATTCATCCGCTCGAAGAGTGCCATATTGCCGCTGACCGCCGCCGCAATCATCTCTTCCATGCGGTGGTTGCGGGGGATGAAGGCCGGGTTGACCTGCTGCATGAGGGTCTTGGGGTTTTCCTCGGCCTCAAGGCGCTGGCGCCAGCCATCCGCCCACCCGTCAAAAGCCTCCGGATCGATGAACTGATCGCGCGCGGCTTCGCCCGAAAGCGCCCGGAAGGTATTGGTGAAATCGGCCTGCCCCGCGGCCATGCGCTCCAGTAGGTCCTCGATCAGCGTCATGTCGCTGGTCTGCGGCCTCGCGATCCCGATCTTGGCGGCAAAGCGCGACAGCCACTCCCGCTCGATCATCCCCGGCATGGCGTGCACGATCTCGGTCGCTTCCTCAACCGCTTCCTGCGGGTCCTCAAGCTGCTGGATCAGGGCCGTTGCCAGCTGGGCCAGATTCCAAACGATGATCCCCGGCTGGTTGTCATATGCGTAACGCCCCATGCGGTCGATCGAGCTGAACACCTGGCTGGGGTTGTAGACATCCATGAAGGCGCAGGGACCGTAATCGATCGTTTCGCCCGATATTGTGCAATTGTCGGTGTTCATCACTCCATGGATGAAGCCCACCGACATCCATTGCGCCACCAGCCGCGCCTGCGCATCCCGCACCGCGCGCAACAGGCCCATCGGCCCATCAACGCCCGGATAATGGCGGTCAATGGCATAATGGGTGAGCCGCTTCAGTGCTTCACGCTCTCCGCGCGCGGCAAAGATCTGAAAGGTGCCGACTCGCAGATGACTGGCAGCAACGCGCGTCAGCACCGCGCCCGGCATGGCGCCCTCGCGCCAGACGGGATCGCCGGTTTCCACCGCCGCCAGCGCGCGCGTCGTCGGGATGCCAAGGGCATGCATCGCCTCGGAGACCACGTATTCCCGCAGCACCGGCCCCATCCAGGCGCGCCCGTCGCCCCGACGTGAATAAGGCGTGCGCCCGGATCCCTTGAGCTGGATATCCCTGCGGATGCCGTCGGTCCCTACGACCTCTCCCAGAAGCACCGCCCGCCCGTCGCCAAGCTGCGGATTGAACGTGCCGAACTGGTGCCCCGCATATAGCTGCGCCAACGGATCGGCCCCCTCCGGCACACGGTTGCCGCCAAAGACCTCGGCCATTTCCGGCAGATCACCGGGCGTGATGCCGAGGAGCTGCGCCAAATCGTGATTGAAGGCGAGCACGCGCGGCTGCGAGACCGGCTCGGGCGCCTGCTTGCTGTAGAACACCGAGCCAAGGGCCGTGTAGGTGTTGTCAAAGGGGATGTGCAGTGTCATGGCTCAAACATATGCGGCAAGGCAGGGATTGCCAGCGCAAAGAGGCGAAATGAAATGGGAGACGGCCCCGTGACAGCCGATGAGATTATCCAGCATCTGGGATTGCAGCCCCACCCCGAGGGCGGCTGGTACCGTCAGACCTGGGTGGCGGAAAACGAGGGCCGCCCATCCGGCACCTGTATCTATTTCCTTCTGAAGGTAGGAGAGGCCAGCCACTGGCACCGGGTCGATGCGGCCGAGATCTGGCTTTTTCACGCGGGCGCACCGCTGGTACTGTCCCTGTCTGCAACGGATGAAGGCCCTGCGACAGATCACCTGCTGACCCCAGATCTGACCAAGGGCGCGCCGCAGCTGATCGTGCCCACGGGCCACTGGCAGGCTGCGCGCACGACCGGCGACTATACGCTGGTCAGCTGCACCGTGTCGCCGGGCTTTCAATTCGAAGGCTTCGAGCTGGCAGAGCCGGGGTTTGATATTCCGCGCCAATGAACCCTTGGAAAATCACGAAATCCGCTTGGCTCCTTCCCTTCTTTGCGGCGGTCCTCATGTGGGGCGAGCAAGAACCTTTTCCAGAGCAATTCCACAAGGCCCGGATCGTTGGAGTGGAGTACCATGTCAGCAGAAGACTTGGCGGGGTTTGGGCCGTTCATGCCAGCCTGTTGGAAGATCCAAAAGCACCGACGGTCAAGCTTTCCCGCCTCAGAAAGTCTTCCAGTGGCCGTCCCCTGTTGAAGGAGGGTGAAGAGGTCTGTCTCGCCTCGGCGGTCCCCATTCTGCGCCCTCGCATGTATTGGGAGACCGTTCCCTACAAGTGCAAATGAAGAACCTAGCGCCGCGCAGAGGCTCAAGGCCCGATGCGCTTTGCACCCGCTCAACAATTCGGGTGCATGAGAGCGGCGCTAGACTCCCCCACCCCCCGGAACGCTGACCACGCCGCCGCCCACGCAGGCTTGCACGCCTGTGGTGCCGGGACAGGAGGTCGGCATGCCCCGCGCGACGCGCACCGCGAGATGGGCAAAGGCCTGGGCCTCCAGCATGTCGCCATCAAGGCCGACATCCTCGACCGGCTTTACAGGACAGTCGAGCGAGACCCGCAGCATCTCCATCAGCACCGGGTTGTGGCGCCCGCCACCGGTGACAAGCACCATTTCGGGCGGCGCCGGGCAATGCTCCATCCCCTGTGCCACGGCGGCGGCACACATGGCCGTCAGCGTCGCGGCGGCGTCTGCATCGCTAAGCTCGCCCACCAGCGTGACCATCTCGGCAAAGTCGTTCCGGTCCAGGGATTTCGGTGGCATCTTTGCAAAGAAGGGCTCGGCTAGGAACAGCTCAAGCGCGCCTTCTTCGACTTCTCCCTTGCGGGCAATCGCGCCATCCTTGTCAAACGGCAGCCCCTGCCGCACCTGTAGCAGATCGTTGAGCGGCGCATTGGCGGGCCCGGTGTCGAAGGCCAAAAGCGCGCCAGAATCTTCGGGGCGATCAAAACGCGGATCCACATAAGTGAGGTTGCCCACCCCGCCGAGGTTCAGGAAGCAAAGCGGAGCCTTGGCGCCGATGTATTTGGCGCAGGCAAAGTGGAAAAACGGCGCAAGCGGCGCGCCCTCCCCGCCCAAAGCGACGTCATCCGATCGGAAGTCCCAGACAACCGGTTTTCCCAGCGCCTCGGCCAGGGCGGCACCGTTACCCACCTGAAGCGTGCCTTGCAGGCGCGGCGCATGGGCCAGGGTCTGACCGTGGAAACCGACGATCTCGGCCTCGGGGAAGGCACTCAAAACCTCTGCATGGACGCGGTCTGTCAGGGCGGCGGCGGCCTTCACCTCTGGCCCGGACCATTTGCCCAGGCCAGCGCGTAGCACAGCGCGTTCTTCTTTTGTGTAGGCACGATAGCGGCTTTCCCCAAAGGAAAAGATCCGCACTCCGTCCGTCTCGACCACCGCTGCATCGGCGCCATCCAGAGACGTGCCACTCATGGCGCCAAGCGCAATCACGCAGCCCGTCTTTGCAATCGCTCGTGTCATCCTTCGCCCTTTTGCCTGAACACCCCAGCAGCCCTCAAAAGCACAGGGGATTTCTGCGGAAAAGCAGGTTCCATGTGCTCCTTTTGCGTTTTATACAGCAGATCGCAATAGACAAGCCGAGGCATGCCATGACCTATCATCCCAAATCGGATTTCATCACCGTGATGATGGAGCGCGGGTTTCTCGCCGACTGTACGGACTATCAGGGTCTGGACGAGGCGCTGATGACCCCGGGCCAGTCCGGCTATATCGGCTTTGACGCCACCGCGAAGTCGCTGCACGTGGGCTCGCTCATCCAGATCATGATGCTGCGCTGGCTGCAAAAGACCGGCCATAAGCCGATCACCCTCATGGGCGGCGGCACCACCAAGGTGGGCGATCCTTCGTTTCGCGCCGATGAGCGCCCACTGCTGACACCCGAACAGATCGACGACAATATCTCCGGCATCAAAAAGGTCTTTTCGGCCTATGTCGATTATAACGATGGCCCGAATGGCGCCATGATGATCAACAACGACGAATGGCTGAGCGATCTCAACTACCTTGAATTCCTGCGCGACATTGGGCGGCATTTCTCAGTCAACCGGATGCTGTCGTTCGAAAGCGTGAAATCGCGTCTGGACCGGGAGCAGTCGCTCTCGTTCCTCGAATTCAACTACATGATCCTGCAGGCCTATGACTTCCTCGAGTTGAACCGCCGCTATGGCTGCATCCTGCAGATGGGCGGCTCTGACCAGTGGGGCAACATCGTCAACGGTATCGACCTTACGCGCCGGGTGCTCGACCATGAGATTTATGGCCTCACCTCGCCGCTGCTGACCACTTCGGACGGCAAGAAGATGGGCAAATCGCAGAACGGGGCCGTGTGGCTTAACCCGGATATGCTCTCCCCTTACGAGTTTTGGCAGTTCTGGCGCAACACCACGGACGCTGATGTGGGCCGGTTCCTGAAGCTTTACACCGAGATGCCGGTGGAGGAATGCGACCGTCTGGGCGCACTTGCGGGGTCCGAGATAAACGCCGCCAAGGTGATCCTCGCCAATGAGGTAACCACCCTGCTGCACGGTGCCGAGGCGGCTAAGGCCGCCGAAGCCACCGCGCGCGAGGTGTTCGAGAAAGGGGGCGTCGGGGACGATCTGCCGACGCTGAACCTGACGCCCGCCGATCTGGGCGACGGGATCTCGATCGTGCAGCTGATCGTGAAATCGGGCCTTGCGAAATCCGGCAAGGAGGCCAAGCGCCTGATCGCAGAGAACGGCGCCCGGATCGACGATGCACCGCTGACGGATGCCGGTCTGATGATTGATGCAGGCGCGCTCGCCTTGCCCATCAAGCTGAGCGCGGGCAAGAAGCGCCACGCTCTGATCCGACTGGTCGATTAGAGACTGGGCGCAGGTCTGTAGCGTCAGAAAGGGGCAGAACATGCCCCTTTTTCTTTGCCAAGACGCATGATCCGAACGGCAAGCCCAGGTCTCCCGCCCGTCGCAGCCGCATCAAAGATGCAACCACTCCGGTTGGGCCTGGCACCGCGCTCTCGCGCGGCGCGGTTGCCCCCAACAGCGAACAAGAGGTCCTAAAAAGATTATACGCTGTTTCCGCTCCCCTCACGCGGCGCAGCCGCGCCAGGCCCAAGGCCGCACAAAGGGGTCGTCGGCACCAGCCGTCGACACCTGCGGGCGCGGGAGCCTCCCTGACCGCAAACAGAACCGGAAGCTACAAAGCTAAAGGAACAGACGGTCCACCAGCGTGAGCAGAATGAACACCGGAATCGACAGAGCAACGGCGATCAAAAAGGCGGCGCTTTTGGTCATACGTGGGCTGGGGGCGCATTGCCCCATGACTTGGCTTTGCTTTTTCATGCCCCCATTAACCCTGAATTAGGTTTCCGTTCCGTAAATGGATGTATGTTCGATTTCATCCCGCCGACCACGCCGAACCGCCCCGACACACAGGGAACCCTACCCCAATCCGAGGAATTCCTGCATGCCCTTCGGGCAACAGGACAGGACCCGCTGGTTCTGGAGAGGATGAACAACGCTGTCGTGCTGAGACAACGGTTCTGGGGGCGGCTGGACGTTGCCATGGTCAACCGCGCACGTATCGCAAACCCCTTGCGGCTTTTGGAGATCCTGCAAGAGGAAGGGCTGCGTCGCACCCCGGTCATCCTCTCCCCCGAAGCGCCTACTCCTGACCTAGCGCAACTTGGTGCAGTGCCCCTCGTCAGCCCCGGCCATATCGCGCGCCTCGATCTGTCACGCAGCCCCGAACGGCGGCGCGCAGCGCTGCATCAGAAGTGGCGCAACCGGCTGAGACACGCCGAGACGCAAGGCCTGCGTCTCACCCGGCAGAACATGCCGGTCGATCCGAACCACTGGCTGCTGACGGCAGACTGCGCGCAGCAATCGCAACGCGGCTACCGCAGTTGGCCGCTTGCCCTAACGCTCGCCTATGCGCAAGCAAACACAGGCATGGCAAAACTGTTCCAGGCCTTTGACGGGAAGGAGCCCGTCGCCGCCATACTGGTCCTGCGTCATGGCCGCGATGCCACCTATCACATCGCCCACACCACTGCGCGCGGCAAGGCCTTGTCCGCGCATAACCTGTTGATGTGGGAAGCGATGAGTTGGCTTTCGGCGCAAGGCTGCAAAACGCTGGACCTAGGCCTGATCAATACCGAAGACTCCCCGGGACTTGCCCGTTTCAAACTGGGAACCGGCGCCAGCCTTCATCGCCTTGGCGGCACCTGGGTCTTTTGGCCACCCATGGGCCGCCTTCTGGCGCCGCTGGCGCGGCTCGACCGGCGCATGATGGGCGCATAGCAACGCTGGACAGTACCAGTCCTCCATGTTTATCTGAACACGTGTTCAGATACCGGGAGGACCCCTTTCATGAAACTTGATCAGACATGTGCTGTGATCACCGGCGGCGCATCCGGTCTTGGTGAGGCCACGGCCCGCCATTTTGCCGACAATGGCGCCAAGGTCACCATTCTCGATCGCGACGCCGAACGCGGCACCAAGGTCGCGGCCGAGATTGGCGGCTTCTTTGTGGAAACCGACGTAACGGACGAAGACTCTGTTGCTGCCGCCATCACCTTTGCCGCCGAAAAGATGGGCCGCATTTCGGCCTGCGTGAACTGCGCCGGCATCGCCTATGGCATCAAGACCGTGGGCAAAGAGGGCGCGCACCCCTTGGATGCCTACAAGCGCACCATCGATATCAACCTGGTGGGCACCTTCAACGTGGCGCGCCTCGCCGCTGTCGAGATCGCCAAGAACGAGCCCGAGCCCGATGGCGCGCGCGGCGTGATCATCAACACCGCATCCATCGCGGCTTTTGACGGGCAGAAGGGTCAGGTGGCCTATTCCGCCTCCAAGGGCGGCGTTGTTGGCATGTGCCTGCCCATGGCGCGCGATCTTGCCTCGACCGGCATCCGCGTCATGACCATCGCGCCGGGCATCTTCATGACCCCGATGCTGGCAGGCCTGCCCGAAGAGGTGCAGCAGCAGCTGGCAGCGGATGTGCCGAACCCGCCCCGTCTGGGAGATCCTGCAGAGTACGGACGCCTAGCCGGCTTCATCGTCGAAATGGGATATCTCAATGGCGAAGTGATCCGCATAGACGGCGCCCTTCGCATGCGCTGAATACGCCTGTTAACAGAATCTTAAGCCACATACTTAAAGGGAGCACTTGTTTGGTGCCCCCTCTCATCAAACCCTCGCAAACATTGCAAAATGTAAATTAATAATTAACGAAAAGGCATTGATTTTAAATATTGTTTCGCATGCGAAACATGGACAGGGGCGTCTCCACTCACGCCCCTTCCGCCTTTTCTTCGAGTTCCAGCCACTCCTCTTCGGCGGCAGCAAGCTTTTCCTGCCGCTCTACAAGGGCTTCGCTGGCCTTCTTGAACTTGATCGGCTCGCGCGTGAAAAGTTCCGGGTCGGCCATCAGCTGCTCCAGTTTGGCGATCTCCTGCTCCAGGCGCTCGATCTCGGCGGGCAGCGACTCTAGCCGGTGCTTTTCCTTGAAGCTGAGACCTTCCTTATGTGAAGCCTCCTGCTTTGCCTTTGGCTTTGACGTCTTTGGCTTTTCGGCCTTTTCCTCTGGCTCTTTCGGAGCGCGCTGCGACAGGTAATCGCTCCAGCCCCCAGCATAGGCTGTGGCGCGCCCGTCCCCCTCCATGGCGATGGTGGTGGTTGCAACACGATCAAGGAAATCCCGGTCATGGCTCACCAAAAGGACCGTGCCATCATATGAGTCCAGCAGTTCCTGAAGCAGATCCAGCGTTTCCACATCCAGATCGTTGGTCGGTTCGTCCAGCACCAGAAGATTGCTTTGCCGCGCCATCAGACGGGCCAGCAAGAGCCGCGCCTTTTCGCCCCCCGACAGGGAGCGCACCGGCGCACGGGCCTGACGTTCATCGAACAGGAATTCCTTTAGATAGCCCACCACGTGTTTGGGCTGACCGCGCACCATGACCTGATCCGCCTTGCCGGAAATCCCAAGCGCCGGGTCGGTGGTGAGGTTCTCCCAAAGCGAGGCCTCTGGGTCGAGCTGATCGCGGGTCTGGTCGAAAAAGGCGATCTCGAGATTGGTGCCAAGCGTGACCCGCCCCTCATCCGGCTGCTCCATACCCAGAAGCATCTTCAGAAGAGTGGTCTTCCCTGCTCCATTGGGTCCGACAAAGGCGATACGGTCGCCACGCTGCACCTTAAGCGAGAAATTCGACACGATAGCCTTGCCATCAAAGGCCTTGCCCAAGCCTTCGGCCTCGATCACCTTGCGGCCCGACTTGGGGCCCGCCTCAAGTGCCAGTTCCGCCGCGCCCTGCCGTTTGATCTGGGCGGCGCGCTCAGCCTTGAGATCCTGCAGCGCACGTACCCGGCCCATGTTGCGCTTGCGCCGGGCCGAGATGCCTTCAACCGCCCAGCGGCTTTCGGATTTGATCAACCGGTTCAACTTGTGGCGCTGCTGGTCCTCTTCTTCCCAGATCTTGTCGCGCCAGGCCTCGAAAGCATCAAAACCCTTTTCCTGACGACGCACCTGCCCCCTGTCGATCCAGAGTGTCGCGCGCGTCAAGGCGCGCAGAAAGGCGCGATCGTGGGAGATCAGAACATAAGCCGCGCGGGTTGACCGAAGCTCACTCTCAAGCCACGTGATCGCCTCGATATCGAGGTGGTTTGTCGGCTCATCCAGCAGCATCAGATCCGGCGCCTCGGCCATCAGCTTGGCCAGCGCGGCGCGGCGGCGCTCCCCGCCCGATGCGGTCTCAACCGGGCGCGCGGGATCGAACTTCAGCCCCTCGCCTGCGCGTTCCACCCGGTACATCTCACCAGGCTCAAGCGCGCTGGCGGCAAAGTCACCCAAGGTCGCAAAGCCGCTCATCTGAGGGTCTTGCTCCATGTAGCCGACGGATTTGCCCGGTGGCACAACAATGCTGCCCTGATCCGGCTCAACAAGCCCCGCCATCACTTTCATCAGCGTGGATTTGCCCGAACCGTTACGGCCTACAAGTGCCACCCGGTCTCCGGGCTGCACCACAAGATCAAGATCGGCGAAGACGGGCTCACCGCCAAAGGTGAGCGAGATGCCGGACATCTGCAAAAGAGGAATTCGTGCCATGAGCGCCAGCTAAACCGCCCCGTGCTCCCCGTCAACGGCGCCTTGGGTGAAATTGCGCGCCGCGGCGTGCGTGCCAGCAAAGGGTCAGGCCGTTTCAGCAACCGCGCGCAACAAACGTTTGCGCGTCTCCGGGATCGCGTCAACCTCAACTGCGGTGAAAACATGCAGCGTGTTCAGGGCTTCATCCACCACCGCATGATCGCTAACCCAGCCCCCCATCAGCAGATAGGTGCGCAGCAAAGGCGGCATGGCGCGCATCCCCGCTCGAAGATCCGGCGCCTGACACGGCAGATCGCAAAAGCCGAAGACCATCGGCGCCTTTACCCTCGGCCGCAGCGGCAGCGGGGCAAGGTGACGTGCCTTTAGCAAGTTAAAACTATCGATGTAGGGGGAAACATCAGTCCCCTTGAAAGAGCTGCACCCGAACAAGAGTTGCAGATTCTCGGCGTCCACAATGGCCGTGATCGCCCCCCAGGCCATCCGCAATATGTCGGGGTCCGCTATGACCCCCTCCCGGATACAGAAACGCCCGACCTCGGCGCAGCCCCCCTGAACCGAGCCAAGCGCAGCAAGGTCGTAGAACTGCGCGGAATAGCTTTCCGCGATCTGATGCGCGTGCTGCAGCACAAGCATTCTGAAACAGCACATCAAACGGCCGCTGGTCTTTTCCTCAATAAGAATATGGCGGCAGAGACTATCGAACCTATCCGCATCGGGACCGTCAGTGGAAAAACACGCACCGCGCAGGGCCTGTGCAGCCTGCACATCCCCCGCCGTTTCCGCAATACGCGCAACATAGCGGCCTTTGGCCAGAAGCGTCATCTGATGCGTCATCCTAGGACCCTCCTGCAGGACAAAGCGCGCCCAGATTTGGTCGCTTGCCCGGTCCTAACACGCGCGCCCACTTACCCAAACAGTTTAACATCACATCCAGACGACGCTCTCCCGAAAGGACAACCCCGCTTGGTCAGAATCACTGTTCCAAAAGTGCACCCGGACCAAAGTTGCCAAGGTTGCCGATCAACTGACGCAGGAAGGTCTTGTCCTCGATGCTGGAGGAGGTCACACGGCGCTGCAGCGGAATGACACGTCCATCTTCCAGGCCGAACTTCTGAACGCCCGTCACAACGCCGTTCTTGTCAAAGTTCACCGCAACCAGATCACGGGATACCGGCTTTGGTTCTGCCGCCCCATAGTGGCGTATGCGGGTCGACACGTAATAATATCCCCCGTCATTCAAAACCCCGGACGAGCTGGGCAGCCCCAGGGTTTCGGCAACCGAGTCGCGGGTGTCGACACCCACGACGACTTCGGCAAGTTGCTCATCCGGCGGCACATAGCCGTGCTTGCGAATGGTTGCCGAGCAGGCGGTCATCGCCCCGAGCGCTAGCAGCATCACCATGCCCCGAAACACCGTTTTCAGACGAATTGACCGTGCACCCATGATGCCCCCCGAATAGTCTTCGCATGTCGGGGCCCATGCCCCGGCTTGATTACACCGCCCATCCCGCTTACCTAATGCACGCTTGTGGTTCAAGAAACGAAAGTCCCTCAAATGTCCGAGAGCACAGCTTTGCGCGTGGCGGATCTGTCCCAAAACGCCCCGACGCCCTTTGAAATTCGCCCCGAAGGCGCCGATCTGGCCGCGCTGGCCGAGGAGCTTGGACTGAACGCCCTGCGAAAGCTGCGCTTTACCGGTGAAATCCGTGCAAGTGGAAAACGAGACTGGGTTCTGGAGGGGATGCTCGGTGCGACCGTGGTGCAAGACTGCGTTGTGACGCTGGAGCCGGTGACGACGCGGATCGACCAGAAAGTGCAGCGCCAGTACCTCGCGACCTATGAAACGCCCGAGGGCGAAGAGGTCGAAATGCCCGAAGATGACACCACCGAACCGCTAGGCAGCCATATCGACCCGCACGGAGTAATGATCGAGGCTCTGAGCCTGGCGGTTCCCGCCTACCCTCGCAAAGAGGGCCAGGAACTTGGCGAGGCGGTTTTTACCGCACCAGGTGTTGCGCCGATGCGTGATGAGGACACCAAGCCCTTTGCGGCCCTGTCCGCACTCAAGGACCAGCTCAAAAACAAGGACTGAGCCCGCGAGAGGCCGCAAAAGGCTGTGGTGCGCATTTATTGCTGGCGCTGCGCCCGCGCCTCCCCTAAAAAACAGCTTGCGCCGAAAAGGATTCGCAGTATTTTCGCGCGCTCATCGGAATTTTTGGTTGGACATCGGACAGGCTGCGGCCTAAACGCACGTCACACCGATCACGACACGACAATGAAATCGCGCGGCGGGGAAGGCCCCAAGGCGCCAAGCAGACAAAGGTTGAGACATGGCCGTCCAACAGAACAAAGTATCCAAATCGCGCCGCAACAACCGTCGTGCGCACGATGCCCTGGTTGCTGCAAATCCCAACGAATGCTCCAGCTGCGGCGAACTTCGCCGTCCGCATCACGTGTGCCCCTCCTGCGGTCACTATGATGACAAGGAAATCATCGCGGCAAACGACGAAATCGACCTGGATGAGGACGCGGCCTAAGCCCCCCTTCCTATTCACGTAACGCCAGGCAGGCATACCAATGACGGGCACACCCGATCGATCTGCGGAACACTCTGGCCGAATCGTGATTTCTGTCGATGCTATGGGCGGAGATGCCGGCCCCACTGCTGTTGTGGCCGGCATCGCGAAATCTGCCGAGAAGAATGAGCGTATCGCCTTTCTTCTGCATGGCCCTGAAGACGAACTGGCGCCGCTGGTTGCCAAACGACGCATCCTGAAGGATCGCGTCGTTATTCGTCATGCGGACAAGGTCGTCACCATGGACGACAAGCCCAGCCAGGTTATGCGCAACGGCAAGGGCACGTCCATGTGGTCGGCCCTCGATGCCGTGAAGAACGGTGAGGCGGCAGGCGTCGTCTCTTGCGGCAATACCGGGGCACTGATGGCGCTCAGCATGTTGCGCCTGCGCAAGATCCCTGGCGTGAACCGTCCTGCCATCGCGATTCTCTGGCCGTCACGCAATCCCCAGGGCTTCAACGTGATGCTCGATGTGGGCGCGGATGTGCGGGCGGATGCTCAGGATCTGCTGCAATACGCTCTGATGGGCACCTCCTACACGCGCAACTCAATGGACATCGCCCGCCCCCGCATTGGCCTACTGAACGTGGGAACCGAAGAGCACAAGGGCAGTGCGGAGTTAAAGGAAGCACACGCGCTGATCGCCGACAACGCCTCTGCCGCCGATTATGACTTTGTCGGGTTCGTGGAAGGCAGCGATATTCCAGGCAATGTTGCCGACGTGATCGTCACCGACGGCTTTACCGGCAATGTGGCAATCAAGACAGGCGAAGGCACCGCCAGCCTGCTGCGCACCGCAGTGAAAGAGGCGTTCGAGTATTCCTTCATGTCCAAACTGGCAGCGATTCTGGCCTACAGCTCGCTGTCTCGGCTGGCCAAGCGGCTTGATCCGCGTCGCGTCAATGGCGGTGTCTTTCTCGGCCTCAATGGTACGGTCGTGAAATCGCACGGTGGCGCCGATGCCACGGGCGTTTCCGCCGCCGTGAAGCTAGCCTTCCGTCTGGCCGAGCAGGGCTTTGCCGATAAACTGGCGGCAAGGGTTGCATCCGCCGTCGAGCGCACCCAAGATGCCGCTACGGCAGGCGATACGCGCTCTACCTCAGAATAACACCCGTAAAGGCAGGCAACGAATGACGCGACGTGCAGTAGTAGTAGGCACAGGACACTATCTTCCCGAACGGGTGGTGGAAAACGCGGAATTCGAGAAGACGCTGGACACATCGGACGAATGGATTCGCGCACGCTCAGGTATCGAGCGGCGCCACTTTGCTTCTGAAGGCGAAACCACCTCCTCGATGGCCACCGCAGCGGCAGAGGCCGCCCTCAAAGATGCAGGACTCACAGCCGATGACATCGATGCCATTGTGCTGGCCACTTCGACCGCCGATCTGACCTTTCCGTCTGCCGCGACGATGGTGCAAGCCCAACTGGGTATGACCCGAGGATTTGCCTTTGACGTGCAGGCGGTCTGTGCGGGCTTTGTTTATGCGCTTTGCAATGCCAATGCGTTGATCGCCTCGGGTCAGGCCGACCGTGTGCTGGTCATCGGGGCGGAAACATTCTCCCGCATCATGGACTGGACCGATCGTTCGACCTGCGTTCTGTTTGGCGACGGCGCTGGCGCGCTGATCCTTGAGGCGCAGACCGGCAAAGGCTCTAACGCGGACCGCGGCATCCTGTCGACCGATCTCAAGTCGGACGGGCGCTATAAGGACCTCCTTTACGTGGATGGTGGGGTTTCGACGCAATCGACCGGGCATCTGCGCATGCAAGGCAACCAGGTGTTCCGCCATGCGGTTGAGAAACTGGCCAAGACAGCAACCACCGCACTAGATCGGGCCGGGTTGGCTGCCCAAGATGTCGATTGGATCGTGCCGCATCAGGCCAATATCCGCATCATCCAGGGTACGGCCAAGAAGATGGGCCTGAGCATGGACAACGTCGTTGTTACCGTTCAGGACCACGGAAATACCTCTGCCGCCTCAATCCCGCTGGCCCTGTCTGTTGGCAAGGAACGCGGTCAGATCAAACCCGGTGACCTGATTGTGACCGAAGCCATTGGCGGCGGGCTGGCCTGGGGGGCGGTTGTGCTGCGCTGGTAGCACGGGGCTGCGCAATCTGGCGCCCTGCAATTCATTGATATTGACAGTGAAATTCACCACACCCTATGCTTGAGCAAACAACGGGGATTGGTATGAGTGAAAAAACTCTGACGCGAATGGACCTGAGTGAGGCCGTTTTCCGCGAAGTCGGCCTGTCGCGCAACGAAAGCGCACAGCTGGTCGAAAGCATGTTGCAGCACATGTCCGACGCTTTGGTACGGGGGGAGCAGGTGAAAATCTCTTCTTTCGGGACCTTTAGCGTCAGGGACAAAACCGCGCGTGTGGGCCGCAACCCCAAGACTGGCGAAGAGGTTCCGATCCAGCCGCGCCGCGTGCTGACCTTCCGGCCCTCTCATTTGATGAAAGACCGCGTCGCCGACGGCAACCGCAGCTGAACTCAGCTGAACGGCATCGGTCCAAAGCAACGGAACCATTATCCATGTCCAAATCACCAGACGCCTTCCGCACGATCAGCGAAGTGGCGGAGTGGCTGGGGGTGCAAGCGCATGTTTTGCGCTTCTGGGAAAGCAAATTCACCCAAGTCAAGCCGATCAAACGGGCCGGTGGACGCAGGTACTATCGCCCCGCCGATATGTTGCTCTTGGGCGGAATCCGCAAACTGCTGCATGACGACGGCATGTCGATCAAAGAAGTGCAGGCTATCCTGCGCGATCTCGGTATTTCACACGTTTCCGAAATGTCTCACAGCCTGGACGCAACGGCGCCGGGCGAGCAACCTGCGGCCAATGACAGCGCGAACGCCGGGACGACGACGTCCAGCACGGTGGCAAAAGAGGAGCCGGAGACTATTGAAGGCGATGCGCCCGAAGACGTAGGTTTCATTCCTTCGAGCAACGAGCCGTTAGATTCTGGCAAATCGCCCTCGGAATCTCATTCGCATCAGGCTTCAGGAGAGGGGGACCGTGACGCGCCCAACGACACAGAGCACGCCGAAAACCTCGCATCACCGGACGCGACTGGCGATGAGACCGACACTGAGGTTGCAGTAGAGGCTGCTTCCCCTGCAGGCCAATCCGAGCCAGTTAGGGCTGAGCCCGACAATGCCGAAGCTGAGGTAACGTCGGCGCCCCTCACAACGACTGATGATATCAACACGCAGACCCCTCCCTCCGAAAACCTTCCCCCAGCGGAAGCAGATCCGTTCGCAGAAAGCGAAATGGCAGTGGGCGTGCCTGCCACGGACGTCCAGCAGCCAGAACAGCTACAAGAGGGTGCTGACGATGCGGCTGATTTGGAAACGCCCGCAGCGTTTGGGGACGACGATGAGGCGGCCACTGCAGCGGCAAACAGCACATCTGTTGATCTGGCCGAACCTGCTGAGCCGGAACAATTCATGATGGATCTGGGCAGTCCAGATCCATCCGACTCAGCCCGATCGACCGAGGAGCCTGCGGCATTGGCCGAAGTCTCGCAAGCGTCAGACGTCACACCTTTTGAGCCAGCTGCGGACGAAAGCCATCTCCCCCCGCAGGACGCGCCAGAATCCGTGTCATCGGAAACCGATGCGCCGATACTCGGGACCGAGTCCGCAGCCGCTGGGGATCCCCCGTCAGGCGACGCTCCGGTCTTTACGGCGAGTGACCCTGCACCGGAAAGCCTTCCGCAATCCGAGGTCCAACTCGTCGACGACACAGCAGCCGCCATCACGCCGCTGTCGGAGGAAATCGGGGAACCGAGTGCCGCTGCCGAAGATGACGAGTTTTCCGCTGATACCAGCATAACGGAATCTGCGCCGCAGGCGCCCCTTGCTGCAGAAGGGGCCGCTGCCGCCTTGCCGAGTACTGGCCCTACCCCTCTTGAGGATCAGGCTCCGCTATCGTCAGAGCCGCAAAGTGATGCCGCTGCAGCAGACCAGTCCAAGGCTTCGGATCTCGAAAGCGCCTCTTTGACCGGTTCAGCACCGCGAATCATCGCTGTTCCAGACGAGGATCTGGCCGCGCAGGTGAACCTTCGCCCCGGCCTCCTTGCCTTATTGGCGCAAACCACGCAAATCCCGCCACAGTCCCGCGATGAGGTGGCGGGCTGCGTCGCGGAACTCCGCGGCTGGCTCGACGGAAAATAAATCTGCATAGCGCGGGAAATTCTTGGCAATGCCTCTTGCTCCCGCCGCGAAAACCGCTAGAAAGCCCCTCAGCGGGCTATGGCGCAGCCTGGTAGCGCGTCCGTCTGGGGGACGGAAGGTCGCAGGTTCGAGTCCTGCTAGCCCGACCATACAAAACGCCTGGGTGTTTGCGCACCCAGGCGTTTTGTGTATCTGTAACCGGGGGTTACGGTGTTTGCCCATCGCAGCACACCGGGCCGGGCCCGGCCAGAGGGGAGAGCGGATATGACAGGCGTATTACCCAGCCAGAGGCTGGAAACCATGCTAAGCCACGGTGAAATCACCTTGTCCGAACCGCTGATCGAGGGCCAGATACAGCCGGCAAGCCTTGATCTGCGCCTTGGTCATGTGGCTTACCGCGTGCGCGCCTCGTTCTTGTCAGGCCATGGCAATACCGTTGCCGACCGCCTCTCGGAATTTGAAATGCACCGCATCGATCTGGATGGCGGTGCGGTTCTTGAAAAGGGCTGCGTCTACGTGGTGCCGCTGATGGAGGGACTGGCCCTGCCTCAGGACGTCTCAGCCGTCGCCAATGCCAAAAGCTCAACCGGGCGCCTTGACCTTCTTACGCGGACCATAACCGATGGCGGCGAAGAGTTTGACCGGATCAAACCGGGCTATACCGGCCCTTTGTATGCTGAAATCTGCCCGCGGTCCTTTTCCGTTCTGGTGCGGCCGGGCATGCGCCTCAATCAAATCCGCTTCCGCACCGGTCAGGCTGTCTTGAGCGATCAGGAGCTTATCAAGCTCCATGCCGAAAGTCCGCTGGTGGATGGCGATGCGGTAATCGAGGACGGCCTTGGGTTTTCCGTCGACCTTCAGCTTCCGGGCAGCGATTTGGTGGGGTATCGCGCCAAGCCCCACACCGGGGTGATCGATCTTGACCGGATCGGAGCATATGATCCGCAGGACTATTGGGAAGAGGTGCGCACCACCAAGGGCCGCATCATTCTGGACCCAGGCGCATTCTACATCCTCGTCAGCCGCGAGGCGGTGCATATCCCGCCCGCCTATGCCGCCGAGATGGCGCCTTATCTGGCTATGGTGGGGGAATTCCGGGTGCATTACGCGGGCTTCTTCGATCCCGGTTTCGGCCATGCCTCGGCCGGTGGAGCGGGATCACGTGGGGTGCTGGAGGTGCGCTGTCACGAGGCGCCTTTTGTACTGGAACACGGTCAGGTCGTTGGACGTCTGGTCTATGAGCGTATGGCCGAGGTGCCGACGCAGCTCTATGGAGCCGGTATCTCCTCCAACTATCAAGGACAGGGGCTGAAGCTGTCCAAACACTTCAAGAACCCGCAATAGACCGCGACCAGCGCCATCAGCTGCGCTGATCACGCTGTGCGCGTCTGGCGCGGCGTTCCTGCCGCATGGCGCGGATGCGCTCTCGTTCAGCGCGCTCTTCGGCTTCGGCCGGGGTTACGGGCCTGTTGCCGCGTCCAATGCCTCTGCCAGCAACCGCGTTGATCCCGGCATCGACCCCTTTATTGACCGCCCGCCCTACGAGGCGGCGCACGATCATATTGAAGATGGACTCGATGTTCATGGCCTGGCTCCGCTTCTGTCAGCCCCCAGATAGCGCAGGAATCTGACCATTTCTGGGCGCAGGCCTTAGCTCTCAAACAGCTCTGGCTGCTCGCCGGACTCATCCTCCCCCGAATCCTCGCTCCCCTGCCCCAGCGGGAAGCTGCCCGGCGGCGGTCGGCTTTCCAGAAGTCCTGCGGCCCTCAGCTCCTTGAGCCCCGGAAGATCCCGCGCGCTTTCCAGACCAAAATGATCGAGGAACACGGGCGTCACCACAAATGTGACCGGGCGCCCCGGTGTCATCCGGCGACGACCAAGACGGATCCATTCCATCTCCAAGAGCTGATCGATGGTCCCGCGCGAAACCGACACACCGCGAATTTCCTCTATCTCGGCGCGCGTCACCGGCTGGTGATAGGCGATGATGGCAAGGGTTTCGATCGCGGCGCGGCTCAGCTTGCGAGTCTCTACGATTTCCTTCTGCATCAGAAAGCCAAGGTCAGGCGCGGTGCGAATTGCCCAGGCATCGCCCACACGCACGACCCGCACCCCGCGCCCCTCGTAGCGTTTGCGCAGATATTCGAGCGCCTCGCCTGGATTGCAGCCGTGCGGCATGCGGGACTCCAGATCGCGGATCGTGACAGGCTCGGTGCTGGCAAAAAGAACCGCTTCGACCATGCGCTCCTGTTCAGCCATGGGCGGGGCCTCAAAAAGGCTTTCGGAGGCCTCGGTCTCAGAGTTGCTGAAGTCTTCCATCAGGGGTCCCCGTTCACATGGCGCAACTGAATTGGTGCAAAGGTTTCGCTCTGGCGCAGTTCCACCTGGCCTTCCTTGACCAGTTGCAGCGAGGCCGCAAAGGTAGCTGCCGTCGCCGAGCGGCGTTTTACAGGATCACTGTGCCAGCCGTCAGGCAGGTAGCTCAACATATCGGTCCAACTACCGGTAAAGCCGATGAGGCCGCGCATACGCTCAAGCGCTTCCTCCATGGTGAAGACCGAGTCGCGATCCATCACAAAGGGCCGGAAATCATCACGGGTGCGGATACGCGCATAGCCCTGCATCAGATCGAGAAGATTGGCGCTATAGGTGACAGTGCGGATCCGTTCCACTGTTTCACTTTGTCCACGGGCAAAGAAATCACGGCCCAGTTGATCCCGTCCCATAAGGCGCGCGGCGGCATCGCGCATCGCCTGCAGCCGTTCGAGCTGAAAGGCCAGGTGCGCAGCAAGCTCCTCACCCGAGGGACCTTCTTCTTCGGGGTCGGGCGGCAACAGCAGACGCGATTTCAGAAAGGCCAGCCAGGCAGCCATGACAAGGTAGTCCGCCGCAAGTTCGATGCGCAGCTCCTTGGCGCGCTCCACAAATGCAAGGTATTGCCGAGCCAGCTCCAAAACCGAAATGCGCCGCAGGTCCACTTTCTGGGTACGCGACAGCATCAGCAACAGGTCGAGCGGCCCCTCATAGCCGTCGACATCGACAATCAGCGCCTCGGCGGCCAGACGGTCTTCGACCGACGGCTCATCCGTTTCCGGAAACAGGGTATCTTCAGACATAGACCTTTCCGCCCATCAGGGCAGCAAGTTCGGCCTCGGCGGCCTCTATGTCAAGCGGCGCAGGCGTTTTACGCGCTTCAACGGCTTTTTCTGCGCGCTTTTGCCCGATCTCATCCAAGCGACCGGCGGCTTCGGCCACTGCTGCGCGTGTGGGTAAGTCGGCATTGCACAACAATACGATATCGCATCCCGCAGCTCGTGAGTGCTGCGCGATCTCCTTCGGGGTGCCTTCCAGGGCCTTCATCGAGATATCATCGGTCATGATCAGCCCGTCAAAACCGATCCTCTGGCGGATCATCCCCATTGCAGCAGATGACAGGGTCGCAGGGCGCGGATCCAGCGTCTCGAAGACGATATGAGCGGTCATTGCCATAGGAAGATCGTTCAGGGCGCGAAACGGGGCAAAGTCCGTCTTGTCCAATTCTTCCAACGGTGTCGTGACATGAGGTAGATCGTAATGGCTGTCCGCCATAGCACGCCCATGGCCGGGGATGTGTTTCAAGACCGGCACGACGCCGCCGTCCAGATGTCCGTCGGCCACCGCACGGGCCAGATCCGCCACCTCAGCAGCCGTCTCACCATAGCAGCGGTTTTTCAGGAAAGGATGGGTCTCGGCCCCAGCGATATCAGCAAGCGGCGCGCAGTTGCTATCGATTCCAAGGGCGCGTAGCTCGTGCGAGATCAGGCGATAGCGCAGGTACATGGCACGGCGCGCGGCCGACCCCGCCTGCACGGCGTGATCCATAGGCGCCATCCACTCGCGTGCCAGCGGCGCTCGCAGGCGCTGCACGCGTCCGCCTTCCTGGTCGATGGTGATCAGACAGTCACGGCCAACCGCTTCGCGCATGTCATTGCAAAGGGCGCGAACCTGATCGGAACTGTCGATATTTCTGGCAAACAGGATGAACCCAAAAGGATCCATCTCGCGAAACAGCGCTTTTTCCTCTGTGGTCAGGCGCAGCCCTGTCGCATCGAGGATTGTGGCCCCAAAGCCGCTCATCGGGTGGTGACGGGGATGCAGTCCGCGTTACCCGCCACGAGCGCCGAACAGAAGCGCCGCGCATCGGAGAGGCCGTCAAAGCCCATGGCGCGCAGCCTGTAGAAGGTACGGCCACCGCTTTCGGCGCGCTGGATCACACGTTTCTTGTCGGCGAGGTAATCTTCAAACTGAGCATAGATACGATCCCATTCGGCGCGAGCGACCTCGGCGCTTTCATAGGCGCCGAGCTGGGCAAGACGGGTCCCTGCCGGCAGGCTGTCCGGGGACACTTCAAGCACAGTCGCAGTGGTTGCGGGTGCTACCGGATCAGCAGCCGGAGTGAACCGCGCCGGGCGCACATTGGGACGCAAAGAGATCTTCACCCCCGGCGCCTTGAGCAAGGCTGCAGAGGGTTGCGGCGCGGTTGCCACGGCAGCGATTTCCACTGGTTTGAGCGGTTCCGGCTGCACGATGACCGGCGCTGAGACCGGCTCAACCTTTACCTGCTCCCCCCTGTCGCCAAGGGCTTCAAGCGGCTCAACGCCCTCGGTCAACTGAGCAACCAGAGTGTCGATTTCACCGCTCTGATAAGCTGCCATGGTACGTTCGGAAACGGCGCCGCCAACCGGCTCGGCCTGATCAGCCCGGTCCTGTTCCGCCAGTTGAGCCAGTTCGGACAAGGGACGGTCGTCTTCGGTCAGCTCGATCGGCTGAGGCGCGAGAACCAGACGGTCAGCGGGATCTTCTGCCGTACCGGTGGCCGCAACCGCGTTGACGGCAAGTCCCTGGTGGTCCGCGGGGCGGCCGCCCGGGTTTTCCGGCTGTATCCGCATCGGACCTTCTACTGCGCGCACGACCGGGACACCGCTCACATCGCGCATCACAAGCTTGTAGCCCCAGACGCTGATCCCAACGACGAGTGCCAGCGACGCGGCGGCCCCCAGAACAGCCGCAAGACGGCCAAAGCGCCCCTGCCTGCCTTCAGCCAGCTCATCAACGCTATCATATCCATAGTCATCGGCGCCGTAGATCTCAGCCTGCGCCGGATCGAATCCGCCATAGCCCTGTTGCGCCTGCGTAGCTTCGGGAGCCACGTAAAGAGATTGAGGCTGCACATTAGGCTGATGCGCCGTAGCCGACAGAGGGGGCTCAGGTGCCACGAAAGTTTGCCGCTGATAGTGAACACCGCCTGAAGCCGCGCCCTGGACGACTCCACCTTGCTCATAGGTCTGGCGCGCGCCAGCCTGCGTAAAATACGCCATTATCCGCCTCACTGCCCATTTGACGCAGCGCATCAGGCGCGCTGCGTGTCAGGGTCTCTTGAACTGCCTCGTTCCGGCGGCCTGTGCGTGTTTTTTTATCGCATCTCTTCCGCCGGGGTCACGCCTAGAATACCAAGACCTGCGGAAATGACAATCGAAACGGCCCGCGCCAGCGCCAAATTGGCATGTGTTGCCGTTTCGCTGCTCTCATTAACAAATCGTAAACCTTTGTCGCTTTTCCCGAGGTGGTACAGACCGTGCAGGTCCGAGGCCAGATCGTAAAGGTAGAAAGCGATGCGGTGCGGCTCGTTGCTGCGCGCGGCGATCTCCACCAGGCGCGGCCATTCCGCCAGTTTGCGGGCCACCGTTTGCTGTGCCGGAGCGGTCAGCAATGACAGATCTGCACTCTGCAATGTGGCGTCATCCACCGCGATCCCGGCGTCTTGCGCCTTTCGAAGTGTCGAGCAAATCCGCGCGTTGGCATACTGCACATAAAAGACCGGGTTGTCCTTTGACTGCTCCAGCGCCTTGTCGAGATCAAAGTCAAAGCCCTGATCGTTCTTGCGGGTGAGCAGCATGAAGCGGGTGACATCAGGGCCGACCGCCTCGACCACATCACGCAGGGTGACAAAGGTCCCTGCCCGCTTGGACATCTTGAATTCCTGACCGTCCTTGAACAGCTTCACCAGCTGGCAGAGCTTGATATCGAGCGGCACCTTGCCATCCGACAGGGCCGAAACGGCTGCTTTCATGCGTTTGACATAGCCACCGTGGTCGGCACCAAAGATGTCGATCAGCATGTCAAAGCCGCGGCTCACCTTGTCATAGTGATAGGCGATATCGGGCGCAAAGTAGGTCCAGGCGCCATCGGATTTCTTGACCGGGCGATCCACGTCATCACCGTGTTCGGTGGATTTGAACAGGGTCTGCTCGCGCGGCTCCCAATCGTCAGGCTTCTTGCCTTTCGGAGGCTCAAGAACGCCCTGATAGATCAGTCCCTTGGCGTCGAGGCTTTCCAGGGCGGCTTCGATCCGGCCGGTGCCGTAGAGGGATTTCTCGGAAAAGAAGACGTCCATTTCGATGCCGAGCAGTTTCAAGTCCTCGCGGATGAGATCCATCATCGCATCGGTGGCGAAATTGCGCACTTCCTCGAGCCAGACCTCCTCGCCCTTGCCGACATAGGCATCGCCCACCTTATCCTTCAGCGCCTCGCCCACCTCGATCAGGTAATCGCCGGGATAGGTACCGTCCTCAAAAGCGACCTCCTGCCCATGCGCTTCAAGGTAACGCAGGTAGACAGAACGGGCCAGAACATCGACCTGCCCGCCGCCATCGTTGATGTAGTACTCGCGGGTGACGTCATAGCCCGCATAGGCCAACAGCGAGGCCAGAGCATCGCCAAAGACCGCGCCGCGGGTATGACCGACGTGCAGGGGACCAGTCGGGTTGGCCGAAACATACTCCACGTTAACCCGCTTGCCCGCGCCCATGCCAGAGCGGCCATAGAAGGGGCCACTTTCCAGAACCGAAGCCAGCACGCCCTGCCAGACCCCGTCCGCCAAACGCAGGTTCAGGAAACCTGGACCCGCGACCTCGGCTGAGGTGATGCGCTCATCCTTCGCCAGATGTGCAGCCAGCGCCTCGGCGATGTCGCGAGGCTTGGCCTTGGCCGGTTTGGCCAGCACCATGGCGGCATTTGTCGCCATATCCCCATGCGCCGGATCACGCGGCGGCTCCACCGCGACATTGTCAAAGGAAAGCCCCTCAGGCAGCACGCCTTCAGCGGTCAGGGCCACGAGGCTGTCGATCACGAGCGAGCGGATATCGGTAAAGAGGTTCATATCGGGCGTCCTATTGCTTTGCCTAGCGGATACCCACGCCTGCGCCGACGGTCAACCAAATCACGCCGAACACTGCTCTCGAGGCGCGCGTATGCGCGTGCCCCGCAGCGCGGCGCCCTGATCAGGACGGGTTGGCCTTGCCCAGGATCAACGTCTCGTGGAGTTGAAGCGCAAAACGGTCGGTCATCCCTGCAATGTAATCCGACACCAGCCGGGCAAGGGCCGTCCGGTTCGCGGCCAGACGGATTTCTGCGTGCCAGCGGTCCGGCATTTCCATCGGATTTTCCAGAAAGAACGGAAACAGGGCCTCGACCACACGAGACACCTCGGCGCGCTTTTCCATCACCTTTGGCGCCCGGTACATGCGCTCAAACAGGAAAGACCGGATGTCCTGCATATCCAGCCACAGCCCATCGGAGAAGGCAATCACGGGCGCATCCAGCGCGCGCACATCCTCAACCGACCGCACGCCCGCCTCCTCCAGCCGCTCACGCGAGGTCTCGATCACATCCTCGACCATCACGCCGAAGACGCGGCGCAAAGCCTCGTGGCGCCGACGGTTTTTCTCAAGGCCTGGATAGCGCAGATCCACATCGCGATAGGCGGAACTGACGATGGGCAGCCGCGCCACCTCGGCGTCAGAGAACAGACCCGCGCGCAAACCGTCGTGCAGATCGTGGTTGTTGTAGGCGATATCATCCGCCAAAGCCGCCACCTGCGCCTCGGCGCTGGCGTGGGTGTGCAGCTCGAGATCCATCTTGGCGTTGAACTCTGCCAAGGCCCAGGGCAGCTTGCCCTTGACCGGTCCGTTGTGTTTGGCAATTGCCTCCAGCGTCTCCCAGGTCAGGTTCAGACCGTCGAAATTCGCGTAGTGACGTTCAAGGCTGGTAACGATGCGGATCGCTTGGGCATTGTGATCAAAGCCGCCATAGGGCCCCATCAGGGCGTGCAGCGCATCTTCGCCCGTGTGGCCGAACGGCGTGTGCCCCAAATCGTGCGCCAGCGCCACCGCCTCGGTAAGTTCCTGATTCAGTCCCAGGGCGCCCGCGATGGTCCGGGCCACCTGCGCCACCTCGATGGAATGGGTCAACCGTGTGCGGTAGTTGTCGCCCTCGTGCTCCACGAAGACCTGGGTCTTGTGTTTGAGACGACGGAACGCGCTGGCATGGATGATACGATCACGGTCCCTCTGAAAGGGAGAGCGGAAATAGCTTTCTTCCTCGGCGACCAGACGACCGCGGCTTTTATCCGGCATCGTGGCAAAAGGTGCGTTCATTCCTGATCTTTATCCTTGTGCAAATCTTGCCGTCCGCTTCGCTCGTTTCTATATAGATCGTAGCACGCTGCAACCTGCATTTGGGAGAGATTTAGATGCAAATGCCCCCAAAAGTAACCGAACGCGCCTTTGAGCGCCTTGCCGAGATCGGAGCCGCTGGTCAGGGCCAGGCTTTGCGTGTTGCCGTCGAAGGCGGCGGGTGTTCGGGTTTTCAGTATGAGATCGCTCTTGATACTCCAAAGGAAGACGATCTCGTGCTTGAAGGTGGCGGCGAAAAAGTCGTGGTCGATGCCGTATCGCTGCCATTTCTGGAAAACGCGGTCATTGACTTCACCGAGGAGCTGATCGGCGCGCGTTTCACCATCGACAACCCGAATGCGATCTCAAGCTGCGGCTGCGGCACTTCTTTTTCCATGTGAGTTTTGTCCATGCGGTGTCCGGCACCGCCATTGCATTGAGCCGGGATTCCTCCGCGTATCAGCCTGCAGTCAGGGATCCGTCTGCGGCACCCCGCTGCGACCCAGCATCGTGCGTCCCATTCCAAACTGATCAAACACCAGATAAAGACCCGAGGCCATGATTGCGGCTGCGCCAGCCCAGGCCTCTGGACGAACGGCCTCCCCAAAGATCAAAGCTCCGATAGCCACCATCCATACGAACTGGAGGTTCATCAGCGGCGTCACGGCGTAGGACGGCAGCAGGCGCAAGGCCGCCACCAGCAGCCAACGGGCTCCGAACAGGGCCACGGCATAACTCATTGCCCAAAGCACATCCGACACAGGCATTGGCTGCCATACGAAAGGCAACGCCGGCAGCATGCACAGGCATAAGGCCAGGTTAGGATAAAAAACCTGCGCCAGAACATTGCTTTCATGGCGACCGATGTAACGCGACAGCGTGATCGACAGCGTGCCGAGGAAAGAGGCCGCAAGCGCCACCCCATGCCCGCCTGAAAGGGCTGCAACTCCGCCAGGAAAAACGCAGATGACTCCGGCACAGCCCGCCGCGAGGGCAATCCACGTCACGAGGCGCACCCTCTCCCCGAGGATGGGACCGGACATTAGCCCCGCCAGCAGCGGCATCAGGCCAATAAAGACAAAGACCTCTGCAAATGGCAGCAGGCGGAACGCATAGAAGAAACAGACGGCCGCAAGCACGGTCGCAGCGGACCGCAGCCCCATGGCCCAACGGCAGTCGGTGCGCAAGCTCCGCAACAGCACCAAACGCTTCGGCACTGTGCTCCGCGCCGCCAGACTGCAGCTCAAGACACACAGCCCTGCGACCATGGCGCCAGACAGCGCATAAAGCTGCGCCGGGGCGTAGCCCCCAGCCAATAGTTTGGTAATCCCATCCGCCGACGCGATAAAGCCGGTATAAACCACCACCAGGAGTGCGCCGCTCAGGGCCTGAGATGACGCCCTCATCATGCGCGCATCGCCCCGGTGAAGCCAACCCTTTCGCTGCGCGCGAAGTGGGCAAAAAACTCTTCGAAGGCGCCCGCGCTGGCCTCAGCCTGCTCCAGAACCGCCATCTGCGCAGGGGCCAGCAGGTTCTGCAAACGCCGTTTTGCAACCTCCCAGTCCGCGAATTGCTTGGGCCCTGCCTCAAAAAAGGCGCGCGAAAGGCTGCGCAGCACACCATCCCCACCCGGTTTTCTCAGAAGCGTCCCGCCGGACGGTAGGCTGCGGGAAAAACTGCTGCTACCGGACACACCTTGCCACCAGTTGCCGACAAAGTAGGTATGGTAATCGTCAGACTGCCCCACAAATCCGCCTTCGGTCACCTCGAATCCGTTCAGTTGCCGCTCAAGCCAGTCCTGCCAGACCTGCGGCACCTCGGCGCCCGCATAGGTCAGCGCCACAGCCACTTCGGCCAGCAGATCCGCATCCTGATCAAGAAACGACACCAACCCCAGATACGTGAGGCTTAGCAGGGCCGCATGCGACAGGCCTGGATCGCGGCGCCCGTATTCCGAGAGGTAAAAGACAATATGAGTCAGCTCATAACCGATCTTCTTGTTCGGAAGCGCGAAGTGATGGGATGCCTCGGTGAAGGCGCGCAGACGGTCATCCAGGCCTGGCATTGTCAGCTCGACACCGCGCCGGGCCAAAAGCCGCCGCGCCTCAGCGCGCTGAAGGTCGGACAGCTCAGCCTCCGGCAGCCCCTGCGCCTTGACCCAATGGGCCAAGGACTCCCCCTTGTTTTCGGCAGAGAACCCCAAATCTTCGAGGTCGAGACAGATTGAAAGAAGGAAACGGTAGTATGGGCGGAAGAAACTCATCCGCCGATCGACAGTTTCATAATAATCCGTGTAGGGCGCAAGGGCCAACGGGTCCACCGGGGCACCCGTGCACTCGAGAATATTCAACAACTCGGCGTTTTCCTTGAGCCAGAACACGCTTTCGGCAGAGTGTCTGCCGTTGGCAAAACTGGCGCAAAGATCAACTTTCCCATTCGTCCGTGCCAGTGCCGCGGCGCGCATGCGTCGACCTGGAAAGGACAGAATCTGGGCGGTCGATCTACGTGTCATTCCCTTGACCTCCTGTTTGCCCCTACTGGATGCGCAAGGGCTTGGCTTGATCAGGCCCTTGCCACACCGCGAGGAACGCGGCGCCCTTACAGGCTTCCGGCTGGGGGCAACTCCGGGCGCACCCGAAGCCACCCAGTTTTCAAGGTCAGCCTTACTCAGCTGCCCGAGGAGAACAGCCCGGTTGCCTCGCCCTGCTCGCGGCGTGCTTCGGCACGCGGCGCGGAGCCTGAGGAGAACAGACCTGTCAGCACGCCACCGGACTGGCACCCCGACGCAGTTGGCGCAGAGCCGGAAGAGAACAACGAAACAGCCTCTCCGCTCATGCTGTCCGCGCTGCGGGGTGCGGAACCAGAGCTGAACATTTCGGCGCCGCCACCGCTGACAAGCTCCTGAGCAGGCGCAGAGCCCGACGAAAACATCTCGGCTCCCTGGCCTGCGAACAGGTCGGCAGATGAGGCGGCCTCGGTGTGTGCCAATACGGATGCGGTGTGGTTTTTCTTGAGCAATGCAGTCATGGAACCCTCCAACGTTTTTGCGTGATTGCTCCAAAACGCTGGCATGGCCGATCCGGACTCTAAAACAGGAATCTTCAATTTCAGGTTGCTTTTCTCGCACCCACAACATGAACTATTACTCACAAAATTTTGTTATTTTTCAGTGTTTTAATGCCATGCACACCTTGTTCCCACTGTTATCCACACACACAGTATTGCACAGCACCAAACCTCAACTCAAGGTAGATATCCACAAAGTCGCAAAGCGATCCCTCCGACACACACAACAGTTGATTCGAATCGCTTCCAAGGTCGGCGGGCGCTCTTGCCCTGAGAGACGCTTTGGGTGATAGAGCATCTACGCCGAAACACTGCGCCAGCGGGCCTGCCTACGTCGGAGACCGGACATGAAAATCGCCACTTTCAACATCAACGGCATCAAGGCACGCGCCAAGGCGCTGCCCGATTGGCTGGATGAGGCGCAGCCGGATGTCGCCGTCCTGCAGGAAATCAAGTCGGTAGACGAGGCCTTCCCGCGCGAGATGTTCGAAGAGCGCGGATACAATGTGGAAACCCACGGGCAGAAAAGTTTCAATGGTGTCGCGATCCTGTCCAAGCTGCCGTTGGAGGATGTGCGCCGCGGCCTACCCGGCGATGACAGCGACGAACAGGCCCGCTGGATCGAGGCGACCGTGGTGGGCAAGCAGGCGATCCGCATCTGCGGGCTATACCTTCCCAATGGCAACCCGGTAGAGCTGGACGAGACCGGCGCACCCGTGTCCGGCGGCAAGTATGCCTACAAGCTGGCCTGGATGGAGCGGCTGCACAGTCGCGCCAAGGCTCTACTGGCGGAGGAAATGCCCGCGCTGATGGCCGGCGACTACAACATCATCCCTCAGCCCGAAGACGCCAAACGCCCGGACGCCTGGGCCGAGGATGCCCTTCACCGCCCCGAAAGCCGTGCTTCGTTTCAGCGGATCGTAAATCTTGGCTTTACCGAGGCCTTCCGCGCCCGCCATCAGGGGCCCGGGCATTATTCCTTCTGGGACTATCAGGCAGGCGCCTGGAACCGCGATGATGGTATCCGTATCGACCACTTTCTGCTCACGCCGCAGGCGGCCGACCTTTTGCTGGATTGCCAGATCGACAAGGATGTGCGCGGGCGGGAAAAGCCGTCAGATCATGTACCTGTGTGGGTCGAACTCGATCTCTGAGCAGCCGCTAGCCAGCCGTCACATCGTGACGATAGATCCAGTCGAACTGTCCCACCATGCGCCTCGGGGCAAAACGCCCACCGAGCTTCAGAATCTGATGCGCAGGCCAGCTGAACGGCGGGCGCAGGTGGTATTTCCAGGCATTGCTGTTGGCCGCTGCCACGACCTTTGCGGCACGTTCACTGCGACGACGCTGATAAAGCGCTAGAGCGGATGGCACATCCGGCGCTTCCTCCAAGCTGACTGAGAGCGCCCAGGCGTCTTCAAGCGCAAGGTTCGCCCCCTGCGCCATGAAGGGCAGGGTCGGGTGCGCCGCATCGCCCAGAAGAGCCACCGCTTCACCATACCAGTTTTCCGCCACCTTGTGACGAAACAGCCCCCAAAGCGACACATCGTCAACAGCACGCAACAGATCGTCGGCAAGACCGCCAAATCCCGCAAAGGCACGGCGCAGGTTCTTGGGGTCATCCTTGAGATTCCAGCCTTCCTCGGCCCATTCCTTGCGCTCCTGCGCGGCCACTAGGTTGACGATGGAGCCATCGCGCATCGGATACGCCACCAAGTGGCGCCCCGGCCCCATGAAGACCTGCGCCTCCGGCCCGAGACCGACCGAGTTAGGCACGATGGCCCGCCAGGCGACTTGCCCAGTGAAAAACGGCTGAGAAACCCCATTGAGCGCGGCCCGCAGGCGGGAATGAAAACCATCAGCGCCTACCACCAGATCGCCGCCGCATTGCGCGCCATTGGCTAGGTGCACCTTGGGCTGCGCGCCGAGTTCGACACGCTCGACCTTCTGCAGCAGACGCACCTTAACGCCTGCGCGCCGGGCCGCGTCGGCCAGAATACCGATGAGATCAGAGCGGTGCACGAAGTAGTAACGCAGATCGGAGGCATATTGTTCCAGATCGAGGCGCAGCACCTCGTCGCTGCGCGCGTGACTGCGCAAAACCACGGCACGCGCGCGCTGGGAACACCAGGACAGATCCTCAGCCAGATCCAGCGCCTTCAGCACCGCCAGCCCATTGGGCGTGACCTGCAGACCAGCGCCCACCTCGGAGATCGCCTCGGCCTGTTCCAGCACCGTCACATGGGCACCCTGCCGACGCAAAGCGATCGCAGCCGTGAGACCACCTATTCCAGCGCCTATGATGGTGACTGTCTTGTCTTTGAGTTGCATAAGGACCTGCAGATTCTCCGCTTGGCTTTTCCCTTAAACGAAAAACGTCGGAGCCACAGGCCCCGACGTCGCTCTTTTCCGAATCCTTGTCGCGATCAGTCGTCGCGGTGGACCTTTTCGCGGCGCTCATGACGCTCCTGAGCCTCAAGGCTCATGGTTGCGATCGGGCGCGCATCCAGGCGTTTCAGGGAAATTGGCTCACCGGTGACTTCGCAGTAACCATATTCGCCTTCATCAATACGGCGGATGGCTGCGTCGATCTTGGCAACCAGCTTGCGCTGGCGATCACGGGTGCGCAGTTCAAGGGCACGGTCCGTTTCTTCGCTTGCGCGGTCGGCAACGTCAGGAATGTTTCGGGTGTTGTCCTGCAATCCTTCGATTGTGTCGCGGCTCTCTGCCAGAAGTTCCTGCTTCCAGTTCAGCAGCTTGCGACGGAAATACTCGGCTTGCCTATCATTCATGAAAGGCTCGTCTTCGGCCGGACGATAGTCTTCCGGCAGAAACATTTCTTGCTTCATTTCGGCTCCTTCGGTCTGGCCCATAATGCTGGTCTCTTCAATTGTTTCCAAGCACTGCGGCTCCCCATGCCGCAGCGTTTATCGCCTGCTGCACGGATTGTCACTACACAATAGTAAACGCAGCAGGTTAAAAGCTCTCTAATCGCGCAAGGCCAGAGGTTCGGGCGCAGACGGATCAACAAGGGATGCAGGACAGACATGCAGTTTCAGGGCACCAAGGACTATGTTGCAACAGATGATCTGAAGGTCGCGGTCAATGCCGCGGTGACGCTGGAGCGCCCGCTTCTGGTCAAAGGCGAGCCCGGCACCGGCAAGACAGAGCTGGCCAAACAGGTCGCCGATGCCCTCGGCCTGCGCATGATCGAATGGAACGTGAAGTCCACCACCCGCGCCCAGCAGGGTCTTTATGAATACGACGCGGTCAGCCGCCTGCGAGACAGCCAGCTCGGGGATGAGCGCGTGCATGACGTCAAGAACTACATCAAGAAGGGCAAACTCTGGGAGGCGTTTGAGGCCGACGAGAAGGTCGTGCTGCTGATTGACGAGATCGACAAGGCAGACATCGAGTTCCCCAATGACTTGCTGCAGGAACTCGACAAGATGGAGTTCCACGTCTACGAGACCGGCGAGACGATCCGCGCCAAGCAGCGCCCGATCATGATCATCACCTCCAACAACGAAAAGGAACTGCCGGACGCCTTTCTGCGCCGCTGCTTCTTCCACTACATCCGTTTCCCCGACGCCGAGACCATGAAGAAAATCGTCGAGGTACACCACCCCGGCATCAAGGAAAGCCTGCTGACCACGGCGCTGACCCAGTTCTACGAGATCCGCGACACGGCCGGGCTCAAGAAGAAACCCTCGACTTCGGAAGTCATCGACTGGCTGAAACTGCTGCTGGCCGAAGATCTGACGGCTGAAGACCTGGCCCGCAACGGTGCCGACGCCCTGCCAAAACTGCACGGCGCTCTTCTCAAGAACGAGCAGGACGTGCATCTGTTCGAGCGGCTGGCCTTCATGGCGCGCGGGCGGCGCGGCTGACCCCTGTGCCCCCTTTTTCCGGGGGGCGCTCACATTTACTTCCTGCCGCAATCTACTATCGTACTCGGGACGCTGCCTGTACGGGCGGCGCCCTGCCCCGTCTGAGCCACGCCGGAGATCGCTGCTCTTGATCACATCTGCGCCCCGTTTTCCGGTCCGGTCATTGCGGCGGGTCGTACTGACCCTCAGTACGGTTGCCCTGATAGGCTGTACGGGCATGACAACCGACAGCCAGCCCAGCCGCGCTGCCATCGCTGAAAGTACCCTGCCCCCGGCTAAGGCCTTCGGTTCATCTCAGCCCGAACCGCCGCAGCGTGCCAACTCCGATATGGTGCGGGATTTTCTGGATCTGCATTTCAATCTGGAAGGGGGCGGCACCCTGCCCGTCCTGACCCGTTTTGAAACCCCGATATCGCTGCGGCTCACGGGCGCCCCCATGCCGAGCCTGCGGCAGGATCTGCGCCGCCTGCTGGCCCGGCTGCGCGATGAGGCCGGGCTGGACATCTCAGTCACGCAGAGCGCTGACGCCCAGATCACCATCGAAACGGTCTCGCGCAAGGCAATCCGCAGAACCCTGCCGTCAGCCGCCTGTTTCGTGGTGCCGAATGTCTCGTCCCTCGCTGAGTTCCGGCGCAAACGCCGCAGCCCGGATACCGACTGGACGCTGCTGCGCAGCCGCGAGCAACTGGCGATCTTCCTGCCCAATGACGTGAGCCCTCAGGAGGCCCGCGATTGCCTGCACGAAGAACTCGCACAAGCCATCGGCCCCCTGAACGATCTCTACCGGCTGCCGGATTCGGTTTTCAACGACGACAATGTCCATACCGTACTGACTGGCTTTGACATGCTGATCCTGCGTGCAACCTATGCCCCGGAACTGCAAACCGGCATGTCCCGAGACGAGGTTGCCGCCCGCCTGCCCGGTATCTTTGCCCGCCTCAACCCCGAAGGGCAGCGCGTTGCGCCCCGTCCGCTGGCGCGCACCCCGCGTTCCTGGATCGATGCCATTGAAACTGCACTTGGTCCTGACACCCGGTTGACACAGCGGCGCATTGCGGCCCGGACCGCAGTGGAAATCGCCCGCAGTCGTGGCTGGCGCGATCACAGGCTTGCCCAAGGATATTATGTACTTGGCCGTCTGATCCAGTCCGAGGATCCCCAGGCCTCACTTCAGCTGTTCTCAGCCGCCATGGACGTCCTGCGCAGCCAGCCCGGCACCGAGCTGCATCAGGCCCGCCTGCGTCCACGCATGGCCGCCGATGCCATCGCGCGCGGGCAACCCCGTCTGGCGCTTGATCTGCTTGGCCCGGTGCCCGCCATAGCCACGCGCCACGAAAACGCGGCCCTATTGGCGACGGCCTTGATGATGCAGGCGGAAGCGCTAGACCTTTCGGGGCAATTCGACGCCGCTGCCTCGGTCAGGCTGGACAGCCTTGGATGGGCACGCTACGGGTTTGGCCCGGATTGGGCCGTTCGGGCCAAGCTGCAGGAAGTGGCCAGCCTCAGGCCCCGAAGCAACTGAAACTTTCGGGGATCACAGTGTCAGGGGCAGCAGGCGCAGGAAACAGAATGAAACAGACGGACAACACATGATCGTAATCGCTGGTTTGGTACTGGGGGCGCTTCTGGGGGCGCTGAAAGCCCGGAAACGTAACGGCAATATGGCCGATATTCTGCAATATGCCGCTGTCTATGCCATCGCCTTTGGTATTGTCGGTTTGCTGGCCACCCTGATCATTCACCGGATGGCCGTGTAACCGCGAAAAGGATAGACATCCGATGTTCCAACCCTTTTTCGAAAACCTGCGAAAGGCCTCCGTTCCCGTTTCCTTGCGGGAGTATCTGACCTTTCTGGAGGGTATGAAACGCGGGCTGGCCACCTATGACATCGATGCCTTCTATTACCTTGCGCGCGCCGCCATGGTGAAGGACGAGCGCAATATCGACAAGTTCGACCGTGCCTTTGCCGCCACCTTCGAAGGGCTGGAGGCGCTACCTGCCACTGCCGTTCTAGAAGCCGTGGACATCCCCGAAGAGTGGCTGCGCAAAATGGCGGAGAAGCACCTTTCCGAGGAAGAGCGCGCAGAGATCGAAGCGCTGGGCGGCTTTGACAAGCTGATGGAGACCTTGAAAGAGCGCCTTAAAGAGCAGGAAGGACGCCATCAAGGCGGCAACAAATGGATCGGCACCGCCGGGACCTCGCCCTTTGGCGCCTATGGCTACAACCCCGAAGGCGTGCGCATCGGCCAGAAGGAAAGCCGCCATCAGCGCGCGGTAAAGGTCTGGGACAAGCGCGAGTTTCGCAATCTAGATGGCGACGTGGAACTCGGCACCCGCAACATCAAGGTTGCCCTGAAACGCCTGCGCCGCTGGGTGCGCGAGGGTGCGCAGGAAGAGCTGGATCTCGACCACACCATCCGCGCCACCGCCGAACATGGCTACCTGGACGTCAAGACCCGCCCCGAGCGGCACAACGCCGTGAAGGTCTTGCTGTTTCTCGATGTGGGCGGCTCGATGGATCCGCATATCAAGGTGGTGGAAGAGCTGTTCTCAGCCGCACGCTCCGAGTTCAAGCACCTTGAATACTATTACTTCCACAACTGCCTTTACGAAGGGGTCTGGCGCGACAACCGGCGCCGCTGGGATGCGCAGACGCCCACCCACGAGGTGCTGCGCACCTACGGGCCGGACTACAAGTGCATCTTTGTGGGCGATGCCTCGATGTCGCCGTATGAAATCGCCTATCCGGGCGGTGCAAACGAACATTGGAACCAGGAGGCGGGCCAGGTCTGGCTGCAGCGGGCACGGGAGCAGTGGAAATCGAACCTCTGGATCAATCCTGTCCCCGAGAAATACTGGGACCACACCCATTCCATCGGCATGATCCGCGAGATCTTTGAGGACAGTATGGTGCCGATGACCCTGCACGGGCTGGAAAAGGGCATGCGCGAGCTGACCCGTTAAGGAGCCAATTCCGCAGGAACGGGCTACTTTCAAATTTCCTAAAACCGGCGGCATTTCCGGCCAGTTGAGCAAGAAATCTTAAACAGGCATTAAGCCTGCCCTTTTAGCGTCGCTGGTCAGTTAAGCGTCCCTTGCGAGTTCTGCTCAGTTTATGATCACCAGCTTTGGAACTGACGGCACCACTGTGCCCGAGTTGCGCCTAGGAGAAATCCTTGGCGCACTCAGCCATGCGCTGGACATGACTGAAGGCCAACCCAAGGGACATTGCATCCGCTGCGCCTGGATTGGCATGCAGGTGGCCGAGGCACTGCACCTGTCCGCGGACACCCGCAAGGATCTCTATTTCACGCTTCTCATGAAGGATACCGGCTGCAGCTCGAATGCGGCGCGGATCAACCAGCTTTACATGATGGACGATCTGGCCTTCAAACGGAACTTCAAGCGCGTGAACGGATGCCGCCAGGGCATGCCCTTTGTCGTGCGTTCCACCGCAAAGGGCGCACCGCCCCTCACGCGGCTGAAAAGGCTGGGCCATGTCATCGCCAAGAAGGAAAGCATCAACGACGAACTGATCCAAACCCGCTGTGGTCGCGGTGCCGAAATCGCCCGCCGCATGCGGTTTTCCGAGGAAGTCGCCGAAGCGATCGCCGCCCTGGACGAACACTGGGATGGCGGCGGCCGTCCGCTCGGCATGAGCGAGGATCAGATCCCGTTGATGTCGCGTATTGCCCTGATGGCGCAGGTGACAGATGTTTTCGTTATGGATTTTAGCGCAGAAGACGCCGCCGCGGAGTTGGAAGCGCGATCCGGGATATGGTTTGATCCAGCCCTCGTCCCCGTGTTTACGCAGATCATCCGCCGCCCCGGGTTCGCCGAAGACCTGAAATCTCCCCAGCTTGAAAATGAAGTATTCTCCAGCGCCCACGCTTTGCAGATCGCAGCCGTTGACGAAGACTACCTCGATGAAATCAGCCATGCCTTTGCGCTGGTCATTGATGCCAAAAGCCCGTTCACCCATGGCCATTCAGAGCGGGTCGCGCGCTACACCCGAATGATCTGCACACAGCTTGGCTTTGCGCCCGGCCACATCCGCTGGATGGCCCGCGCCGCGCTGCTGCATGACATTGGCAAGCTAGGCATATCCAACACACTCCTCGACAAGCCTGGCAAATTGACTTCGGACGAGATGGAGATAATCCGTCAACATCCCATCTGGGGCTACGAGGTTCTCAGCCGTGTGGGCGCCTTTGGTCAGATGGCCGATGTGATTGTTGCCCATCACGAACGTCCAGACGGCATGGGCTATCCCTATGGCCTCAAGGCAGAGGAACTGACTCTGGAAATGCGCATTCTGGCAGTGGCCGATATATTCGACGCGCTGACTGCCGACCGCCCTTACCGCGATGCTCTCTCCCTGGATGAGGCCTACGGCATCATGGACAAGATGGCAGGCGCAGGTATCGATCCCGATTGCTATGTCGCCCTTCAGGATGCCATCACGCAAAGCGGCTGGCCTGCGACCGAATTGGCGGGCGATACCGATTGGATCACCGAAACAGCAATGCCTTCGGGTTCGGGTCAACAAACCGGTTGAGCGGGCGGGCCTGCCGCCCCATTTCCAATCCGTGCCGCATTTGCCCCCATTCCCATCGGCCGGGATCTGCGGTCTGATTTCCCACCGGATTTCCGTCTGGCGAACCCACAGCGATCTGGACGCCCGCCTGGCCCGACTTGCGAATCCGCGCCTGACAAGCCCCCCCACACCGGCAAAGCGGTCTTTTTGCATTAATCTGACGTTATGCCTCCCTGCCTAGACTGCGGCCCGTGTTGCCGGGTCTTCTGGTTTGGCCTGGCCGATGCAGCGATTGAGGTTATGCGGCGTAAATGAACACCCCAGATCCCGTCCATCCCTACCCCGCGGCCTCCAGCTTGCGTCTGGGGGAATTGCTCGGCGCACTCAGCCATGCGCTCGACATGACCGAAGGTCAGCCCAAAGGCCATTGTGTACGCTGCTGCTGGATCGGGCTGGAGGTGGCAGATGCGCTGGCGCTGTCCCACCAGCATCGCGAAGATCTTTATTTTGCGCTGCTGATGAAGGATCTGGGATGCAGCTCCAATGCGGCGCGGATCTGCCAGCTTTATCTGACGGACGATCTGAGATTCAAACGCGATTTCAAGACCGTGCGCGGCACTCGCAAGGGGATCCGGTTTCTGACCAGCAATACTGCCGTGCGATCCTCAGTGATGCAGCGGATCAAGACGCTGGGCCATGTTTTGTCCAACAATGACGCCATCGCGCAGGAGCTGATCCAGACCCGCTGCGACAGGGGGGCCGAGATTGCCCGCCAGATGCGGTTCTCCGAAGAGGTGGCCACGGCCATCGCCTGCCTTGATGAACACTGGGATGGCGCCGGGCGGCCCATGGGCCTGAAGGGCGCAGAGATCCCGCTGATGGCGCGCATTGCCCTGATGGCGCAGGTCACGGATGTGTTTACGCTGGAATTCGGCGCCGAAGCCGCCGCAAAGGAACTGGAGGCCCGCGCAGGCAACTGGTTCGACCCGGATCTGGTGCCCGTGTTTACCGAAGTGATCCGCCGCCCCGGTTTTGCAGAGGATCTGACCGATCCTGCCCGCGAAGAAGATGTCTTTGCCCGCGCGCCAGCCAGCCATACCCTACACTTGGATGAGGACTATCTGGATGAGATCAGCCATGCCTTTGCGCTGGTGATCGACGCCAAGAGCCCCTTTACGCACGGCCATTCGGAACGTGTCGCCCGCTATACGGGCATGATCTGCGAACAATTGGGACATGCCCCTGCCCACCGCCGCTGGATGGTGCGCGCTGCCCTGTTGCATGACATCGGCAAGCTGGGCGTCTCAAACAGCATTCTCGACAAACCCGGCAAACTGACGGACGAGGAATTCGCCCAGATCAAACGCCATCCCGTCCTGGGCCATGAAGTCCTGAGCCGCATCGCCGCCTTTCAGGAACTGGCAGACGTGGCCTCGGCCCACCATGAACGCCTGGACGGAAAGGGATACCCACATGGCGTGGGCGCAGACGCGCTCAGTCTGGACATGCGGATACTTGCGGTTGCGGATATCTTCGATGCGCTGACCGCCGACCGCCCCTATCGCGAAGCCATGCCCCTGGAAAACACCTTCGCGATCATGGACGATCTTGCCGGCACAGCGATAGATACGCACTGCTATGCCGCCCTGCAGGATGCGATCTGCCTCAGCGGCTGGCCGGCGCCTCAGCTGACAACAGATGGCGCAATGGACGCCCCCGAGGAACAAGGCAAACATTCTGCTTGAGCGCAGGCCTGCGCAGCCCCATATCTAGGCCATGCTGCGTTTGACCCCGATCCTTTTGGCCGTGATCTATGGCCTGATTTCCTACCGGATTTCCGTCTGGCGGACCCACCGCGAGCTGGACGCCCGTTCGACCCGGCTTGCCGATCCGCGTCTGAAAAAGCTGACCGACCGCCTGGCCGCCGCGCTTGAGGTCGCGGACATTCCCGTCTTCATCTACGAGGTGGAACCGGTGAACGGACTGGCGGCTCCGGACGGGCGAATCTTCATCACCCGTGGGTTTTACCGCAAGTATGAGGCGGGCGAGGTCACCGATGCCGAGCTGGCCTCGGTCATCGCCCATGAAATCGGCCATGTGGCGCTGGGGCATTCGAAAAAACGGATCATTGATTTTTCCGGCCAGAACGCCCTGCGCACGGCGCTGATGATGATCCTGGGCCGTTACATCCCCTTTGTCGGCCCGTGGATCGCGGGGCTGCTCGCAAATCTGCTGGCTGCGCGCCTGTCGCGCGGCGATGAATACGAGGCAGATGAATATGCCGCCGCCCTTTTGATGAAGGCAGGCATCGGGGTGGAGCCGCAGAAAAGCCTCTTTCTCAAGCTCGAAGAACTCACCCAGTCGCGCGCCGGCATGGCACCAGCTTGGCTGATGAGCCACCCAAAAACCGAGCAGCGCATCGCCGCCATTGAACGGCTCGAAGCAGACTGGGCCGGATTGTAACGCAGGGTCACGCCCCCAGCCGACACCTTGCTTCCCGTGACTGGAAGGGCCACATCTGGGCAAAGACATCGCGACCGAGGCTCCCATGCGCTATTCTCTGCTCGATCTTGCCCCTGTGCCCGAAGGCTCCGACATTCCCCAGGCGCTGAAGAACAGCACCGAGCTCGCGTGCCACGCCGAAAGTCTTGGCTATCACCGCTACTGGCTGGCCGAGCATCACAACATGCCGGGGATCGCTAGCG
>Ga0098070_100020_pt1 | contig 167820 bp, 159 predicted proteins | sample 28_taG_FD_75063 | JGI IMG/M metagenome (GOLD analysis project Ga0098070, IMG submission 75063) | Marine viral communities from Cariaco Basin, Caribbean Sea - 28_WHOI_OMZ | ecosystem: Environmental > Aquatic > Marine > Oceanic | place: Caribbean Sea: Cariaco Basin | collected 2014-11-12
CCGCTAACCCAGGCGCTGGTTCGCGCCGCAGAACAGGAGAAGGACCATGAAGGTCAAGAACTCGCTCCGCTCGCTCAAGAACCGGCACCGTGACTGCCGCGTTGTGCGTCGCAAGGGCCGCGTATACGTGATCAACAAGACCCAGCGCCGCTTCAAAGCGCGTCAGGGCTAAAAGATCCAGACTGATACAGTCACAGAGACATTGTGAAAACCGCATCTTCGGATGCGGTTTTTTTGTGTTTTCACAGGTGGATAAGCTTAGATCAAACCGGACTCTCGTTGCTCGACACACTTTTCCAAGTAAAACTGTCGGTTTTTGTTTTCTTTCATCTCAGAATCATTTAATTGACTAAATCAGTCAGAAACGAGCACAAATCTTTGACGGGAGAAAACATGTCCAAAGCAACCACGATCCTGGCCGGAGCCCTGGCAGCCACGATGGCGACCTCTGCTGCTGCAGAAGGCGAATTGAACCTCTATTCCTCGCGCCACTATGACACTGACGAACGTCTCTACTCCGATTTCGAAGAGGCCACTGGCATCCGCATCAACCGCATCGAAGGCAAGGCGGATGAACTGATCGCCCGCATGCAGGCCGAAGGCGAAAACTCTCCGGCGGATATCCTGCTGACCGTGGATACCTCGCGCCTCGCCCGCGCCAAGGATGCGGGGATTTTGCAAGCGATCGATAGTGCAACCCTGGAATCCCGCGTACCCGGTTACCTGCAGGACGAAGACAACCAGTGGTTCGGCTTCTCCCAGCGCGCGCGCATCATTTTCTATGACAAAGAAGACGTCGCAAACCCACCGCTGACCTACCTTGACCTGGCCGATCCGGCCTACAAGGGCATGATCTGCATCCGCTCCTCGACAAACGTCTACAATCAGACGTTGATGGCGGCAATCGTGACCAATCACGGCAGCGAAGCGGCGACAAAGTGGGCGGAAGGTGTGCTTGCCAATATGGCACGCGACCCACAGGGGGGTGACACTGACCAGCTGCGCGGCATCGTCTCCGGTGAATGTGAAATCGCAGTGTCCAACACTTACTATTTCGCGCGTTCGATCCGCAAAGACGTTAAAGGACTGTCCGATTCCCGCGAGATGCTTGGCTGGGTCTTCCCGGCTCAGGATGCCGAAGGCGCGCACATGAACCTGTCAGGTGGCGGCGTTGCTGCACATGCGCCGAACCGCGAGAACGCAATCAAGTTCCTTGAGTACCTCGCCTCGGATCAGGCGCAGGAGTATTTCTCGGCAGGCAATGATGAATTCCCGGCTGTCCCCGGCGTTGGCCTTGCCCCGAGCATCGCGGCTCTTGGTCACTTCAAACCCGACGATGTAAACCTTTCGGATGTTGCCAAGAACATCCCTGAGGCTCAGAAGATCTTCAACGCCGTCGGCTGGAAGTAAGCGACCTCAAAGCAGGCGAATCGCAATCAAGAAAGGCGCAGAGTGCTCTGCGCCTTTTCATCGTTCAGCAGCCGTCTGATCGAAAACGCGCGCTTGGTCATCACCTTCGCCTGCCATTCCGGCACCCTTAGACAGAAAACGGAGTTTCTACAGGATTCGGTTGATAAACACGCTAAGTTTTACGGTCTGCTTATGGACCTGCCGCGCTTTGCCCCCTATAGGTTCGGCTGTTGTTTAAAGGGGATTGAGACAAATGCAGGCTTACCTGATCACCGGATCATCGCCTCTTGCACGAGGGGCCCTGCTATGAAGAGACTCCCGGTTACGATTATCAGCGGTTACCTTGGCGCGGGAAAGACCAGCCTCATCAACCGCCTGCTGGCCGAAGACCACGGGATGAAGGTGGCCGTCATCGTCAATGATTTTGGCGCAATCAACATAGACGCAGACCTGATCAGTGATACGGACGCGGATACCATTGCACTTTCAAACGGCTGCGTTTGTTGCACTATGGGTACCGATCTTGCCATGACGCTGCGCCAGTTAGCCCTGCGCGAAAACCAACCCTGCCACCTTATCATCGAGGCGAGCGGTGTGTCGGACCCCATCGCCATCACCAATACGGTAATGGCAGAAAGCGGTTTCAGCTATGCAGGGATCATAACCTTGGTTGATGGTAAAAATGCCGAGGCGCTGTTTGACGATGAAGACATCGCGCCGCAGATAACTCAGCAAATCCGTGCAGCTGACCTGACATTGATCTCCAAATGTGAATCCCTTGCGCCCAGCCTGTTGGAAAAACTTCAGGAGATCGGTGCACGCACACCGACGGTTCTGAACGGTGCACCGGTATCTGATCTGCTCCTCGACATTGTACCTTTGCCGAAAGGCAAGAGCACGGCCATGCACCCGGCCTACGCCACCTGGCAGCATAGAAGCAAAGCTCCTCTGGACCGGCGTACATTGGGCGAGAAACTAGCGAACCGTCCAAATGGTCTATATCGGATGAAAGGTCATGTTCTGACCTCTGGCGGGGCCTATCAGTTGCATATCGTCGGTCGGCATGTAGAGGCGCGCCACTGTGATGCAGAAGAAACGCTCCTGGTCGGGCTTGGTCTTGCGGACCGCGTAACGCCCGAACAGATTGATGCCTGGTGGCATAGCTGAAGCTATCTGCGCCGCCCCACCTGACGGCAAATTAGCACAACAGGCAGAAGGCCCACAGCCACGATCACAAGGGAAGGCACCGCCGCCCCTTCAAGCCGCTCGTCCGAGGCCAGGCGATAGGCCTGCACCGCTAAAGTGTCATAGTTGAATGGACGCATGATCAGCGTTGCAGGCAATTCCTTCATCACATCCACAAAGACGATCAAAAGCGCCGTGAGCAGGCTTGGCGTCAGAATCGGCAGATGCACCCGCCGCAGCATCCCAAGCGGGCTTTGCCCGAGTGAGCGCGCGGCTGCATCCATATTGACATGCACCGTGGCCTGCCCGCTTTCATAGGCACCGAGCGCCGCAGCGAGGAAACGCACCATATAGGCGGCAACCAAAAGCCAGATCGATCCGGTGATCAAAAGCCCGGTTCGAATATCGAAAGTGGCCCGCATCCAGGCATCCAGCGCATTGTCAAAGGCAGCGAAGGGCACCATCAACCCCACCGCTATCACACCACCCGGGACCGCATAGCCAAGCCGCGACATATAAGCCGCTGTCGATGATCCGCGTCCTGGACGTAAACGCTGATAAAAGCCCAGCGTCACCGCCGCCAGCACCGTCAGCATCGCCGCCACCGAAGCCAGGATCAGCGAATTCTGGATAAATCCGACATAGCGGCGGCTTAACAGATCCTGCTCTGACTGCAGCCCCATGTTGAACAGGATCACCACCGGCAAAAGAAAGCCAAAGGCAACCGGGATCGCACACAGCACCCAAGCCGCAACTGCGCGCGTGCCCGTCAGCTCGGCGGGCGGCATCTCAGCATGGTGTTTACCGGCCTGATGATAACGCGCCTTGCCGCGGGTCGATCGCTCGACCACCGCCAGCATTAGCGCAAAACTCAACAGGCACAGCGCCAGCTGTGCCGCCCCGGCCCGGTCCGCCAGAGAAAACCAGCTGGTGTAGATACCAGTCGCGAAGGTCTGAACCCCAAAATAGGAGACCGTTCCGAAGTCAGCGATCGTCTCCATCACTGCGAGCAGCACACCCGAGGCAATCGCCGGACGCGCCATCGGCAGGCTCACACGCCAGAAGGCTTCCCATGCGCTTTTTCCAAGAGCGCGCGCGGCCAGAAAGGCGCCTGCGCTTTGCTGCATGAAGGCGGCCCGCGCCAAGAGGTAGACATAGGGGTACAAGACCAGGACCAGCATAACCGCGGCGCCGCCGGTAGAGCGAATTTCCGGGAACCAATAGTCACGCGGCCCCCAACCGGTCACCTGCCGGAGTGTAGTTTGTACGATTCCCGGGTGATCCAGTATGAAGGTATAGGCATAGGCCAGCACGTAGGCCGGAAAGGCAAGTGGCAGAACCAGCGCGATTTCGAACAGGCGCACACCAGGAAAGTAGGTCATTGTCACCAACCAGGCTGCCCCCACCCCAACCAACAGGGTGCCCAGTGACACAAGCGCGACAAGGACAACCGTGGTACCCGTGTAGCGGGGCAAGACGGTCGCGGCGAGATGCGTGATCGTGTCAGTGCCGCCAACCGCAGCGGCCAGCGCCACAGCCAGCATGGGCAGAACGCAGGCCAGCGCCACGAGCCAGCCAAGCGCGACGAACACACCGGTACCGCCCTTGCGCCCACTGCGGGCGCCTTTCGGGGCGTAGTCAGGACTGTGGCTGGCCTCTGTCATGGATGCAGGCGATCCTTTCGGTCTTTTGAGCCTTTCCTATTTCGATCATTTATGTCGGAAATTCCAGCAGGAAACAGGCCTCCCCGGAAAACAGGCAAGAGCAAAACGGAAAACAGCCGGGCCTTTTTGGCAGCCCGGCTGTTTCATGCAACGACTCTCAATTTCTCAGTCGTAACTGCGCTGATCCTCGATCACGAGGCCATCCTTTGGCAGGCTACCGGGCGCGACAACTTCAATCTTACCCTTCAGTTTCAGAACTTCGATCACCGATTTTCCGAATTTGATGTCGTCGCCGCCATCAGCTTCGATCTGCACGGTCATCGTGTCCATCTCGCCATCGCGCGCGGCGATGACGCGGGCCTTCACGATCTCTTCATGCTTGTCGACAAGGGCGGCCACCTGTTCAGGACGTACGAACATGCCCTTGATTTTGGTGGTCTGGTCGGCCCGACCCATCCAGCCCTTGATCCGCATGTTGGTGCGCCCGCAAGGCGAGAAACCCGGCAGTACTGCCGACAGATCGCCGGTGGCAAACCGGATCAGCGGATAGTCGGGGTTGAGGGTCGTCACGACCACCTCACCCACCTCGCCCGGCGCCACGGGGGTGCCTGTACCTGGAGTGACGATTTCAACGATGACGTTTTCGTCGACGATCATTCCCTCCATCGCAGCGCTTTCATAGGCGATATTGCCTAGATCCGCCGTAGCGTAGGACTGCAGGCAGGTGATGCCGCGATCGGCGTACTCTTGACGCAGCGACGGGAACAGAGCCCCGCCCCCGACAGCGGCCTTTTTGAACCCGAGCTGCACGCCCATGGTTTCGGCCTTGTCGAGGATGACTTTCAGGTAGTCAGGCGTACCAGCATAGGCGGTTGCGCCCACATCCCGCGCGGCCGTTACCTGGAGTTCCGTTTGGCCGGTGCCCGCCGGCAGAACCGCAGCGCCCACAGCGCGTGCGCCACTCTCGAAGATCATGCCCGCCGGTGTCAGGTGATAGCCAAAGCAGTTCTGCACCACATCCCCGGCGCCGATGCCGACCGCATGCAGGAACCGCCCCATGCGCCACCAGTCGTGCTCGCTGCCACCCGGCTCGTAGATTGGTCCAGGCGACTGAAAGATATGCGCAAACCCGTGGGCCGGTTTCACCGTAAAACCACCAAAAGGCGCGTTTTCGGCCTGGGCGCGGCTCAGTTCGGATTTGCGCAGCACCGGCAAGGACGCCAGATCCGCAGCGCAGGTAATCGCTGCGGCATCCACATCGGCAAGGGAGGCCCCATAGCCGGCCGCGGATTTGGCGCGGGCGATCTGTTCGGGCAATGCCTTCGCCAGATCCGCCGCGCGTTCATCGGCAGAGCGGGTTTCGAGTGTATCAAAAAAACTCATATCATTTCCGTCCCGCATCAGCTCAACCACCGCTTGCGGCGGCGATAGGACCTTACATCACGGAAGCTCTTTCGGCCCTCGTCGGACATACCGAGGTAGAATTCCTTAACATCCGGGTTCTCACGCAGCTCAGCTGCTGGACCGTCCATCACCACGCGGCCCGATTCAAGGATATAACCATAGTGGGCAAAGCGCAGCGCAACGTTGGTGTTCTGCTCGGCCAAGAGGAAGGTCACGCCCTCGTTCTCGTTGATCGATTTCACGATTCCAAAGATCTGCTCCACCAACTGTGGGGCCAGGCCCATGGAAGGTTCATCCAGAAGGATGGTTTCGGGGCGGCTCATCAAGGCGCGGCCCATGGCCACCATCTGCTGCTCACCGCCTGAGGTGTAGCCCGCCTGCGATTTACGGCGTTCCTTCAGGCGCGGGAAATAGCTGTAGACCATTTCAAGATCGCGCTGAATATCGCCCTTGCTGTCACCACGGGTATAGGCGCCTGTCAGGAGATTCTCTTCGACGGTGAGGTGCTCAAAACAGTGACGGCCTTCCATCACCTGGATCACGCCCTTGCGGACCACATCGGCCGGGTCGAGTGCGTGCATGTCCTGGCCGCGATACTTGATCGAGCCCTTGGTCACTTCGCCGCGTTCAGAATGCAGCAGGTTGGAAACCGCCTTGAGCGTGGTCGTCTTGCCGGCGCCGTTGCCGCCCAGAAGCGCGGTGATACCGCCTTTTGGCACCTTCAGGCTGACGCCTTTCAGCACGAGGATCACGTGATTGTAGATCACCTCGATATTGTTGACCTCAAGCAGGGTTTCGGCCTGCACATCGGTGGTGTTTGCTGCGTCGAGCATCAAAGTTTGTCCTCATGCGGTCACGGCCTGTTGCGGCCTGCTCCGGTTCGGTTCCTGCGCTGTCAATGCACGTTGTCCGTCCGGATCGGTGTCTCTTCGGAGGGGGTGCGGCAGCGCGCCGCCGCACCGGATTTTGATCCCGCTCCTCCCAAGGCAGGAGCGGAATAGGCCTTACTTACAACGCTCTTCGATTTTGTTTTCCGAGGCGTAAGAGGCCGAGTCAGCTTCGATCAGCGGCTGGATCACAGCGGTGTCGGTCTTCTGGAAGTCCGAGATCAGGCTCCAGGTCTTGGTGTCCGCATCCCACTGGGTCATGCCAACGAGGCCGGGGCCACCGTGGTTTTCACAGGAAACGTTGAACGAGGGGCCGAAGTAAGGCATGCCGAGCGAGGACATACGTGCCTCAGGCATTTCCAGCGCTTCCATACCGTCGCGCATCATCGCCGGGGTGATATCCTTCACGCCGTGGATTTCCTGAGCGGTTTTGGCAGCTTCGACAGCCAGCATCGCCGCGTACATGCCACGGTTGTAGAGCACGTTACCAATCTGATCGCCCGCACCAGCTGCGAGGCCCTTGTCCACGACATACGTCTGGATGTCATTGAAGACCGGAAAGTCGCGGCCAACATTGTGGAAGGTCACGGCCTTGTAACCGTCTGCCTTGGCGCCTGCGGACAGAACGTCATGCTCAGCACCGGACCACCAGACGCCGATGAAGTTTTCCATCGGGAAGCGGACGTTCGCGGCTTCCTGGATAGCAACCTGATTCATCACGCCCCAGCCCCACATCACGACATAATCGGGACGGTCGCGGCGGATCTGCAGCCACTGGGACTTCTGCTCCTGACCAGGGTGGTCTACGGGCAGGGTCGACAGTTCGAACCCATGCTTCTTGGACAGCTCTTCCAGAGTGCGGATCGGTTCCTTGCCATAGGCAGAGTTGTGATACAGCAGGGCAATCTTCTTGCCTTTGATGTCGCCGCCATTGCTGTCCAGCAGGTAGGTGATGATGCCCGAGGCGCCATCCCAGTAGTTTGCCGGATAGTTGAAGACGTTGCCGAACACCTTGCCGTTGGCAGCCGAGGTCCGGCCATAGCCCATGGTGTGAAGCGGGATGCCGTCAGCGGCAGTCTTGGGGATCAGCTGGTAGGTGATACCGGTGGACAGCGGTTGATAGATCAGCGCGCCTTCACCTTTGGTGGATTCGTAGCATTCCACACCTTTTTCAGTGTTGTAGCCGGTCTCACATTCGATCACGCGCGCCTTGACGCCACCAATGCCGCCGTCACGCTCGTTCACGAGGGTGAAGTAGTCGGCATATCCATCCGCAAAGGGGATGCCGCCGGCAGCGTAGGGGCCGGTACGATAGCTGAGCGACGGGAACACGAGGTCCGCCATGGCGGGGCCTGCGGCCATCAGCGCACCCAGCGCCAGGGTAGTCAGTTTCATTTTCATCGGGTTCATTCCTCCCATTGGTCTCATCCGATTGGTTTACTGCGGGCTCGTTTTGCTGGATTTTTTCTTATTCCCGCGTCGATCTGCCAGTCCCGCCTCAGTGCGGGAAAGGCCAGAGTCTCAGTTTTTCCTTCGCTACGCGCCACAGCTGGGCCAGCCCGTGCGGCTCGACGATCAGGAAGAAGACGATCAGCGCGCCAACGATCACCAGCTGGAAATGCGCCACGATGTCCGTCGGCCAACCCATCAGGTCCACGCCAATCACCTTCAAAACCACCGGCAGCAGAACCAAGAAGGCCGCACCGGCAAAGGAACCAAAGATCGAGCCCAGACCGCCGATGATCACCATGAACAGCACAAGGAACGACTTGTTGATGCCAAAGGCCTCACCCACTTCGACGGCGCCAAGGTAGACGGCAAAGAACAGCGCGCCCGAGATACCGATGAAGAAACCGGAGACCGCGAAGGCGGTGAGTTTCGCCTTGAGAGGGTTCACGCCGATGATCTCGGCCGCGATGTCCATGTCGCGGATCGCCATCCAGGTCCGCCCGGTGGTGCCGCGCGTCAGATTGCGGGCCACAATGGCGCAGAAGGTGAGGAAAATCAGGCAAAAGAAATAGGTCGCCCACGAGGGTGCATTCGGGCCGGTGATGATGATACCGAAGAAGTCACGCTCGGGCGCGTTGATCTGACCGGAAGCCGAATAGTTGTAGAACCACGGCACTCGGTTGAACAGCCATACCAAGAAGAACTGAGCCGCCAGCGTTGCCACCGCGAGGTAGAAGCCCTTGATGCGCAAGGAAGGCAGGCCGAAGGCGACACAGACAAGCGCCGTAATACCACCCGCCAGCAGAACATGGATGAACATGCTCACTTCGGGGAAGGCGGTCATCAGCTTGTAGACCGCATAGGCGCCCACCGCCATGAAGCCACCGGTGCCGAGGCTCACCTGGCCGCAGTATCCGACGAGGATATTGAGGCCAATGGCCGCGATCGAGTAGATCAGGAACGGCAGCAGGATCGCATTCGCCCAGTAGTCGTTGATGACAAAGGGGATGACCAAGAAGGCCACGGCCAGCACCGCGTAGTAGCGATAGCGATCGAACTTGATCGGAAACGTCTGGCTGTCGTCCTGGTAAGAGACCTTAAAGTCCCCGGCTTCACGGTAGAACATGCTCTAGATGCTCCCTTTTTCCTGCGCGCGGTTGCGGACCGCTGCGTCCAGTTGATTTGTCTTCTTCGCGTATCCGCTGAGCTCGGCCATGCGGGCCAGTCGCAGATAGGCTAGGATCCCTGTAAAAAGACCGGCAGCAGCAAGAAGGGCAGAGATCACGACCTGCGTGTCGGAAAAATCTCCGGAGGTCAGTGCCAGGTAGCCAAAGGCCCAGAAACCCGACCAGGCGATCACATTGACGATGGCGATGAGCTTTCGCATGTGTCTTTCCTCCCCGTCTTTACTTACGTTCAGTCTCCTGCGGTGCGGCCCCATCCCTCCCTGAACGGAGCCACCCTTGATGTCATTGGGTGCGTCAGACCCTTTCGATGATCTTCTCCCCAAAGAGGCCTTGCGGACGGAACACTAGGAACAAAAGCGCCAGCACATAGGCGAACCAGTTCTCGGTGGCGCCGCCAACCATCGGGCCGATGGCGAATTCGAAGAGTTTCTCGCCTACGCCGATGATCAAGCCGCCCACGATGGCGCCGGGGATCGAGGTGAAGCCACCCAGCATCAGCACCGGCAGCGCCTTGAGGGCGATCAGCGACAGCGAGAACTGCACGCCCGACTTGGTGCCCCACATGATGCCCGCGACCAGAGCCACGAAACCGGCAACCGACCAGACCAGAACCCAGATAAAGTTCAGGGAGATCCCGACCGACAGAGCCGCCTGGTGATCATCCGCCACGGCGCGCATGGCGCGGCCTTGTTTGGTGTACTGGGCAAAGATCACAAGGCCCGTCACCAGAAGCGCCGCCACGATGGTCGCCACGATGTCCAGATTGTCGATGAAGAAGCCGTAGCCAAAGATGTTGTAGGTCTTCTCGTCGATCCAGAGATTGATGCCCTGCGGGATGCCCACATCCAGCGTCTTGATCTCGGAGCCCCACATCAGGTCGGCAACGCCTTCGAGGAAGTAGGCCAGGCCAATCGTCGCCATAAAGAGGATGATCGGCTCCTGCCCCACCAGATGCTTCATCACCAGCACCTGCACAAGCCAAGCCAAAAGGACCATCACCGCCACGGTCAGGAGAATCGCTATGAAGGACGGAACCGTCCAGCCAAAGTGGGTGATGTGGCCACCGAAGATCGCGTTGATCAGATGCGCAAAGGGCACCTGCCCGTTCATGATCCCCACCAGTGTCATCGCCGCAAACAGCGCCATGACGCCCTGGGCGTAGTTGAAGATGCCGGATGCCTTGTAGATCAGGACAAATCCGAGCGCGACAAGCGCATAGAGCACGCCGGCCATCAGACCGTTGAGCGTGACTTCCATCGCAAAAATCAGTTGTTCAGGCATGTTTCGCCTCCCTCAAGCCGGTCTGATGGTCAGTCATGCGCAACGCCAAGGTAGGCGTCGATCACATCCTGGTTGTTGCGGACCTCGTCCGGCGTTCCATCGCCGATCTTCTTGCCGTAATCCATCACGACCACCCGGTCGGACAGATCCATCACCACGCCCATATCGTGTTCAATAAGGGCGATTGTGGTGCCGAATTCATCATTCACATCCAGGATAAAGCGGGACATGTCCTCTTTTTCCTCGACGTTCATACCGGCCATGGGTTCATCCAGAAGAAGCAGGCTCGGCTCGGCCGCAAGGGCACGCGCCAATTCCACCCGTTTCTTCAGACCATAGGGCAAACGCGCCACCGGGGTCTTGCGGATGTGCTGGATTTCCAGAAAGTCGATGACCCTTTCCACAACTTCGCGGTTCTCGGTCTCTTCCTGTTCGGCCTTGCCCTTCCACCACGCCTGCTGCAACAGGCCCGTTTTCATGTAGTTGAGCCGTCCGGTCATCACGTTGTCCAGAACGCTCATCCCTTCAAACAGAGCGATATTCTGGAAGGTGCGTGCGATGCCCTGACGCGCAACCTCATAGGGGCGCATCTGGGGGCGCGGTTTGCCCTGATAGAAAACCTCGCCTTCCTGCGGGATGTAGAAGCCCGAGATCACGTTCAGCATCGAGGATTTACCCGCACCGTTCGGACCGATGATCGCGCGGATCTCGCCCTGGCGGATGTCGAACGAGATGTCCTTGATCGCAACCACACCGCCAAACCGCAGGGTGATATTCTTCATTTCCATCACCACACCGCCAATCTTGCGGCCATCCTCGGTGATGTAACCTTCTTCCATATCTTTCACGTGCCCAGCCCCTTTTTCTGGCTGTCTGTCTTTGTCGCTCGGATCATCATTCGGCTGCCACCTGCTGCGGAGCGACCGCAGCCACCTTTGCATCCATGATGGTCAGCGTAGCGCTGATGGCGCCCTTGCGGCCGTCCTCGTAGGTCACCTCGGTTGTGGTCGAGATCTGCTCGGAGCCGTCATAAAGCGCGGTGATGATATCGGCGAACTTGTCCTCGACGATGCGGCGGCGCACCTTGCGGGTGCGGGTCATCTCACCATCATCGGCGTCCAGTTCTTTGTGCAGCACCACAAAGCGATGCACCTGGCAGCCCGACAGCATTTCGTCGGCGGCGACGGATTTGTTCACCTCTTCAACATGCTCGCGGATGCTCTCCAGAACCTTGGGATGGCCCGCCAGCTCCTGATAGGAGGCATAGGCGATGTTGTTGCGTTCGGCCCAGTTGCCCACGGCGGTAAGGTCAATGTTGATGAAGGCCACACAGCGGTCCTTACCATTGCCAAAGAGCACAGCCTCAAGGATATCGGGATAGAACTTCAGCTTGTTCTCGACATACTTGGGCGCGAACATCGCGCCGTTGGCCATTTTGCCGACGTCCTTGGCGCGGTCGATGATGCGCAGGTGGCCGCTGTCCGTCTCGATGAACCCCGCGTCGCCTGTTGCCACCCAACCTTCGGGGTCCTTGGTCGAAGCAGTGGACTCGGCGTTCTTGTAGTATTCCACAAAGACACCCGGCGACCGATAGAAGATCTCACCATTGTCATCGATGCGGATTTCCACATCCGGTGCAGGCACACCAACGGTGTCGGCGCGCACTTCGCCATCGGGCTGCACAGTGATGAACACCGTCGCTTCGGTCTGACCATAGAGCTGTTTGAGGTTGATCCCTAGGGAGCGGTAGAAATCAAAGATCTCCGGGCCAATGGCCTCACCGGCGGTATAGCCGACGCGGATACGGCCATAGCCAAGCGTGTCTTTCAGCGGGCCGTAGACCAGAATGTCACCCAGCTTGTATTTCAGCCGGTCCATGAGGCCCACGGGCTTGCCATCCAGGATGTCGCCGCCGACCTTTTTGGCGTGGGCCAGGAAGTGGTGGAACATCTTGCGCTTGAGACTGCCTGCGTCCTCCATCCGGATCATGACGCTGGTCAGCTGGCCTTCGAACACGCGCGGCGGCGCAAAGAAGTAGGTCGGACCGATCTCGCGAAGGTCGGTCATCATCGTGTCCTGGCTTTCCGGGCAGTTCACGCAGAAGCCGCACCAGTAGGCCTGGCCGATCGAGAAGATGAAATCCCCCACCCAGGCCATCGGCAGGTACGAAAGAATGTCCTCGTTGCGGGTGAGCCCATCGAAATCGACCGAATTCTTTGCGCTTTCAATCACGTTGCGGTTCGAGAGAACCACGCCCTTGGGCTTGCCCGTGGTGCCCGAGGTATAGAGCATCACGCAGGTACTGTCGTAGGTCAGCTTGGCCCGGCGTTCCTTCAGGTCGGTGATCCACTCGTCATAGGCGGCGCGGCCCTGCTCTTGCACGTGGCTGTACTGGTGCAGCGTGTGGTGGTCATATTTGCGCATGCCGCGCGGATCGAGGTAAATCACGTGCTTGAGATCATGCAGCTGGTCCTGGATCTCCAGCACCTTGTCGACCTGTTCCTGATCTTCCGCAATCACATAGCGCGCGCCGCAGTGATCCAGCACATAGGCCAGTTCTTCGGCGGCAGAGTCGTTGTAGACCGGCACCGGCACCGCACCCACGGATTGCGCGGCAACCATCGACCAATAGAGGTAGGGACGGTTGCGCCCGATGATTGCGATGAAGTCGCCTTCCTGAACCCCAAGGTTGATCAGGCCAAGAGCCAGCGCCTCGATCTCCTTGGCGGCTTGCGCCCAGGTCCAGGCCTGCCAAATGCCGAATTCCTTTTCCCGGTAGGCGGGCTGATCGGCAAACTCGGTGGCATTACGTTCAAGCAGCGCCGGCAAGGACTGAAGTCCTGCGGCGCTCGACTGCGTCTGAGCCAATTTTATCTCCTCCCTTTCCGGCCTCCCCCGGCCGGACGATCGCTGTGCCGCGATTCTGGTCCCGATTAGGACCTGCCCCAAGGTAGTGCGTCAACTTTTTCCTGATCTTTTCCCAAATCTTACGAATTGTAACAGGGCCGATTATTCGGCCTTGTCCTTGTTTCATATTGGTTTTCTCGACACCTCGGCATCCCACGCCGGGACACGACACCGCAGCCCTGCCGCGCCCGCAGGTGTCGTGCGATCCCTTGGCGGGCCCGGCTGGGGAGGCGTTTTCGAGAAAATGCCGGTTCAGGCGGGAACGCTTTCCCGCGCGGAAGATTGACACAGCAGCCAACGCGGACTTGAAAGCCTTGCGCGCCCTCTTGCCATGCGGCTGCAGAATGATAGCCAAGGAACGGGAGAAAAAATGAAGCACTCAGACAAACAGCGCGCCGCAATGACGACTGCCGGGCTCAACCTGATTGCCCAGGCCTTGTCGATTTACGACAGTGACCTGCGTCTGGCCGTCTGCAATCGTCGTTTCAAGGAGATGTTCGCCCTGCCCGACAGGTTGGTCACGCCCGGCGCACGCTTCGACGACACCATCCGCCACATCGCCGAAAGCGGAGAATATGGCCCCATCGAGGATATCGACGATTTCGTTCAGGCCCGCGTCGAACAGGCGCTTGCCTTTGTTCCCCACTACCTGGAACGCACCCGGGCCAACGGGCAGGTAATCTCGATCGAAGGGGCGCCACTGCCCCAGGGCGGATGGGTCTCCGTCTACACGGATATCACGCGCACCAAACGGGTCGAACTGTTGCTCAGGGCCCGGTCCGAGGAAATGTCGGATCGGCTGATCACTCACACTGAAGAGCTCTCTGCCGCCAACCGCAAGCTCGCCGCCACCAATAGCGCCCTGGAAGAGGCCAAGCGGCAGCTGACCGAGATCGAAGCGCGCACCCGTCTGACCACCGAGATGATGCCGGCCCATATCGCCCATGTGGACGCGGAGGGCTACTACACCTACACCAACAGGCGGCTTAGCTCGGTTTTTCCCAGCCGCCCCTCGGACATCCTCGGAATGCATATTTCCGAAGCGCTTGGACCTGCCGCCTTTGCCCGGATCGAACCTCACCTTATGGCGGCCTACAAGGGCAGCAGCCCCGTTTTCGAATTCACCGAAGAACACGGCAGCCGCCGCATCCGCGTCGCCTTTACGCCCGACAACAGCGGTGGAGTCTTCATCCTGTCGATGGACGTTACGGAAGAAACCCAGGCCCGCGTCGCCCTGCAACAGGCCCGTCGCCGCGAGATGGCGGCACAGATGACCTCGGGTCTGGCGCATGACTTTTCCAACCTTCTGACCATCATACTTGGCATGCAGGGCAAACTTGCAAAAATGGATCTGCCGCCCGAGGCTGAGGAATTGATCCAAGGCACACTGTCTGCAGCACGGCGCGGCGGTCGGCTGCTCAACCGGATCGGAGAGATGACCGGCCAGCGGACGCTCCGCCCGCAAGCCACGGACATGCATGTGCTTCTCAACGAACTGAAGATCCTTGCCTCCCCCTCTTTGCCGCAGGGCATCGGCCTCAGCATTCTCGACAACATGCCAGATGTCCTGTTGCTGCTCGATGCGGGCAAACTTCAGGATGCCCTGCTGAATTTGATCTTCAATGCTCGCGATGCCTGCGGCACAACCGGGCAGATCACCGTCAGCGCCCATGCGGTTGGGGAAACCTGGCTTGAGATCACGGTCACGGACACAGGCCCGGGCTTTTCCCCCGAAGCGCTCAAGCAGGCGCTGAACCCCTTCTTCACCACCAAGGGCAGCGAAGGGTCAGGTCTTGGCCTGCCCACCGTCTATGATATGGCGAAATCAACCGGCGGAGACATGCGCATCGGCAATACCGTGTCAGGCGCAAGCGTTACCCTGCGCCTACCCTACAGGCTGGCGCCTGACGCCTCAGGCGGGATTGCACTGCTGGTTGAAGACAGCGAGAGCCTGCGCGCCACTTTCCGTGACATGCTGATCGCCCTCGGCTATTCCGTGATCGAAGCCACCAGTGTAGATGAGGCGTCGGCCCTGACGGCGGATATTCCCGATATCGCATTGGTCCTGTCGGATATTCGCTTGGAAGGAGAGGCAACAGGCATCGATCTGGCCGATCGTCTGGCGGGTTCTCACTTGCCGCATATTCTGATGACCTCCCTGCCACCGGGAGATGCGCTTCACCGCGCCGCCCTTCGGCGCGGGCCCGTCCTGCAGAAACCCTTTACCACCCAGCAGCTCTCGGCGCTGATCAAACCGGAGACCGCATCATGAGCGCGCCCTTAGTGACCATTTTGGATGATGAACCGGAAATCCGGCGGATCCTGACCGAAACTCTGGAAGATGCAGGCTTTCGCACGCAGAGTTTCTCTCGCGCACGCGAATTCGAAGCCTCACTGAAGCGCGTGACCCCCGATGTCTGTCTTGTGGACCTGTCGCTTCCCGACACCGACGGGCTGAGCCTGGTGCACCGCCTAGCCCTTGAACAAGGTGCGGCGGTGATCATAATCTCAGGGCGGGCACAGGTACAGGACCGGGTTACTGGCCTAGAGCTGGGCGCCGACGACTACATAACCAAACCTTTTGATCCCACCGAAGTGGTCGCTCGGATCCGTGCCCGCCTGCGCGGCGGTCCCCGCGCACAGGTGCAAGGCGGAAACTCGGCCCAGTTCTCCGGCTGGACGGCGCATTTCGATCGCTATGTGCTCGAAGATGCGGACGGAGGAGAAACGCCCTTTTCCCACGCAGAAGGAGAGGTCCTGCGACTGTTCCTCGAAAGTCCAAAAAGGCTGATTTCCCGCGCCCAGATGCAAGAGGCCTTGGGCGGCGCGGCCGGAGACAGCTTTGACCGAGCAATGGATGTACGCGTCTCCCGTCTGCGTACCAAGCTTCGTGAAGACCCAAAGAACCCCCGGCTTATCAAGACGATATATGGTGCGGGCTATATCTTCCTTGGGGATGTGAGCTGGACCTGAGAACCGAGGCGCTGCACCTCTTTTCGTGCATTTCCCGCCCGTCATTCGCGCCTCGTTGAGGCGCGCCTCCCGTTGGGCCTGGCAACGGGAAGGAGCACCTTCCAGAGTGATCGCCTCTTGTCGCCGCGAATCGGTGTAAGTAAATTCAATACATGACCACCTGCCTGCTCTATCGCCAGACCCCCAAACGCCCTGCGCGGTTCTATCGGATCGAATTGGCAATGAACCTGTTTTCCGAGGTGTCAGTGCTCCGGGAATGGGGCGTTTCAGGGCGAGGCGGGCAGAGCGTCATCAATATCTACGGCAATCTGCGAGAAGCCTCTGTCGCGGCGGACAGACACCGAAACCGCATGCTCAAACGCGGCTACGGCCGGGCCAACATGTCAGCCGTCGCAGCCGAGTAAGAAGCCGTTGGAGGCCCGCAACAGGTCAGAGTACCTCTACCGCCTTTGCAAGCACCTCAAGCCCCAGGACCAGATCCTCTTCATCCGTGTCTTCGTCAAATGCGTGGCTGATCCCGCCGATCGAAGGCACGAAGAGCATTGCGCTTGGCATGATCATTGCCACATTGGACGCGTCATGCAAAGCGCCCGATGGCATCTTGCGCCACTGCCCCGGCGCAAGTTCTTCTGCGGCAAAGGCCAGAGCCGCTTGCAGCCGGGCGTCCATGGCGGTGGGGTCGATACCCATCACGGTGCCGAGATCCGCAACGACCCCGTAGTCACGGGCGATTTCGCTGCAGCTGTCGCGCAGGATCTGCTCCATGACCTCCAGGCGCTGCTTGTCGGCATCGCGCCACTGGAACGTGAAAACAGCCTTACCCGGCACAACCGAGGAAGCATTTGGATGCAGCACCACATGCCCGAGGGTCCAGACCGTTGCAGGCGTGACGACCTCCGCAAACCTTTCGTTGAGGCGCATGTTCAAGGCTGACACTGCCTGGAAGGCGTCCCTGCGCAAATGCATAGGGGTGGTCCCTGCGTGGTTCTGGCGTCCGGTGAACGTGATCTGAACATTCCGAATACCGACGATATCCGTGACCACACCGATCCGGTCTGTGGAGGAATCCAGAACAGGCCCCTGTTCGATGTGCATTTCGAGATAGCCGGTGAACTGATCATGCGGCACGGTCCTGTCCGCCCCTGCCTTCATCCGTTGGCGCGCCGACTGCAAGGTCTGGCCACTGCTATCCGTCAGTTGATCCGCCTTGGACATCGGCAAACGCCCCGTCCAGACATCGGAGCCCGTGAGAACGCCAAAACGCCCCTCTTCATCCTGAAAGCTGACAACGGAAATGGGCGGCCCACCTGCTTCCTTGCTGGCCCGTGCGATCTCCAGCCCGGCGATGACACCCAGCGCACCATCGAGCCAGCCGCCTTCGGGCTGGCTATCACTATGGGAGCCTATGAGGAGCGATTTTTTTCCTGCCAAACCGAACAGATTTCCAAGCGCATCAAAGCGAACCTCAAGCCCTGCTTCCTGCATGCGACTGGCCAGCCATCGACGTGAGGCGATTTCAACAGCGGAATAGGCCGGTCGCACCACCCCTTTGCCAACGCCAGAGGCCCCAAATGACCTCAGTGTATGCAAATCGGCCAAAAAACGCTGGGGATTGATCGTCATCCCGGGTCTCCTTAGTTTCCGGCTCATCCGTCCTGGAGGCCATAGTGCACTTCGCGCAGCGGTTTCCACATCTCCACAATTTGTTAACCTTTTGCAAGCTGCACATTAGACCGGATGTTCAACCGGCAGGACGAGGCGATGGGAAAAACCACCCCCAGCCGGAAACCTTCCTTCCATGTCCGCGATCGCTCGCCTAAGAGTCCCGGCAAAGAGCACTGGAGCAACTGTCATGTCTCACATCACGCTGATCCGCCACGGGCAGGCAAACACCGAGGCGCGCGACGAACACAGCTATGACCGCCTCAGCGATCTGGGGCACCGGCAAGCCGCCTGGCTGGGCGAACACCTGCGCGCCAGCGGCGCCAGCCATCCGCGGATCTATTGCGGCACCCTGACCCGCCATATCGAGACCGCAGCTGGGATGGGCTTCACCGAAGAGGTGGTTCAGGATCCTCGCCTCAACGAGATGGAGTATTTCACGCTGGCGCAAGCAATGGAGGCGCAGCACGGGCTTTCCATCCCGCAAGAACGCGAAGGCTTCATCGCCCATCTGCCACAAGTTCTCAGCGCCTGGGCCGAAGACAAAATCGACGGCGCCCCCGAAAGCTGGCACGATTTTGAAACCCGGACCCAAACGGCCCTGAGCGAGATCGCAGAAGGGGAGGGTCCGGCGCTCGTTGTCACCTCAGGAGGGCTGATATCAATGGCGATGCGGCAATCCATGGCGCTGGATATCAATGGCATGTCTCGTATGGCCCTTGCCATCATGAACACGTCGATGCACCGTCTGTTCCCGATCGGTGGCCAACTGTCTCCGGTGTTGTTCAACGCGGTGCCGCACCTTGAAACGCCAGAGCGGCATTATGCCCAGACGCACCTTTGACCATTCCCAGAACATGAGGATTGACCATGCAGCTCTATTTCACACCCGGAACCATTTCGATTGCCGTGGCCATCGCCCTTGAAGAAGCAGGTCTGCCATACGAATCAGTTCAGGTGGATTTCGCCAGCGCCGAACAGACCAAGCCCGCCTATCACCAGATCAATCCAAAAGGCCGTGTACCCGCACTTGTGGTCGAAGGTGGCATTCTGACGGAAACCGGCGCCCTGCTGGACTATATCGCGGATCTCGCTCCCGAGGCAGGTCTGCGTCCCGAAGATGCGCTGCAACAGGCCCGCATGCGCGAGGTGATGTACTACCTTGCCTCTACCATGCATGTGAATCACGCCCACAAGATGCGCGGCAGCCGCTGGGCGACGCAGCAATCCTCGTTTGACGACATGGCCGCAAAAGTGCCGGAAACCATGGCCACCTCTGCCGCTTATATCAGCGAAAACGGCCTGCGTGGCCCCTTTGTGCTGGGGGAGAGAATCTCCCTTGCGGACTGTTATCTTTTCGTGGTCTGCAACTGGCTCGAAGGGGATGGGGTATCAATTGCAGACTACCCCAAGATCCAGGAATTCATTACGGCGATGGAACAACGCGCCTCGGTCCAGGCGGTGCGCGCCAGATCCATGCTATGACAGACGTTTGAGGGAATGAAAAAGCAATGACTCATCTCTGGGTACGGGCCGAGCAGCGCCCGAACGAAGAACGGGTAGGGCTGACCGGCGAAGGCGCAAAGGCGCTGATCGAGGCCGGGATCAAGGTCACGGTCGAGGAAAGCTCGGTCCGGGCGTTGCCCCTACAAGGCTATATCGATGCGGGCTGCGAGATCGCGCCGGAAAACAGCTGGCCGGAAGCGCCCAAGGACGCGATCATCTTTGGTCTCAAAGAGCTGCCCGAGGATGGCACCCCCTTGCCTCATCGCCACATCATGTTCGGCCATGCCTTCAAGGGACAGCACTCCGGCAAGGAGCTCCTGCGCCGGTTCCGCGAGGGCGGCGGTACGCTTTACGATCTGGAATATCTGGTCGAGGAAAACGGCCGCCGGGTTGCTGCTTTCGGCTATTGGGCCGGCTATGCGGGCGCGGCGGTCACGCTGAAATGCTGGGCCGCACAGCAGCGCGGTGAGACTTGCGGTCCCGTTGGTGTCTACACAGACAAGGATTCGCTGATCGCAGATCTTGCAGCTGAGCTGTACAATGTGGCGAACGCTCGGCCCAATGCCATCGTGATCGGCGCGCTTGGCCGTGTCGGCACTGGTGCGGCAGACCTCTTGGAGACCATGGGCGTCGTGGTCACCAAATGGGACATGGCGGAAACCGCGCATGGCGGCCCCTTCCCGGAAATCCTTGAGCACGATCTGTTCCTCAACTGCATCTTCGCACGCCCCGGCACCCCGGTCTTCGTGCCGCAATCGGCGCTGAACGCACCGCGCAAGTTGACCGCCATCGGCGATGTCGCCTGCGATCCGGACAGCGATTACAACCCGGTGCCTGTTTACAGTCGCGCCACAACCTGGGACGCTCCTGCCGTCCGCGTAGCCGAGGATCCGGTGCTCGATGTGATGGCGATCGACAACCTGCCCTCGATGCTACCGGCCGAAAGCTCGGTCGACTATGCCGAGCAGCTGTTGCCCTCTCTGCTGACGCTTGGCGACCTCGACAAAGGCGTTTGGGGCCGGGCCAAGGCCACCTTTGACGAGCACATGAACTCCTGATGGAACTCTACATCGGATATCTGGCCGGGGCGATGGGTACGATCTGCTGGATCCCTCAGGCGTGGCGCGCCTGGAGTACGCGTGACACATCCGGCCTGTCGCTGGCGGCAAATCTGATGTTTCTACTCACTGTATCGCTCTGGCTCATCTACGGGCTAATGGTGGGCGACATGCCATTGATCCTGGCCAATTTCTGCGCGGTGCTGATCGTCATCAGCATCGTGGCGGCCAAACTGAAATACAAATAGGGAGTCACATTCATGACCATTCACTGGTGCGGAACCGGCCTGTCGGCCATCCCCGGCCTGCGCCGCCTTCTGGAGGCGGGCCATGACGTTGCGGTGTGGAACCGCACCCCCGAAAAAGCGCGCGAAGCGGTGGGTGATCTGACCACCAATATCCATGCCTTCTCAATTTCGAACCTCGCCCAGATGCTGAGCCCGGCCGATGTGGTCGTCTCGATGCTGCCCGGCGACTGGCACGTGGAGCTGGCGGAGCTGGCGATCTCAAAGGGTGCGCATTTCGTCTCCTCCTCCTATATCGCGCCCGAAATGCGCGCACTCGACGACAAGGCCCGTGAGGCGGGTGTGGCGCTGGTGAACGAGGTCGGTCTTGATCCCGGCATCGACCACCTGATGGCCCATGCGCTGGTCCATGACTACAAAGCCTCGGCCGCCTATGATGCCGGCAACCACATCAGCTTTATCTCCTACTGCGGCGGCATTCCCAAAATGCCCAACCCCTTCCGCTACAAGTTCAGCTGGTCGCCGCTTGGCGTGCTGAAGGCGCTGCGCTCGCCCTCGCGCTCGGTGCGGGATTACTCCGAGCTGCGCGTCGACCGCCCCTGGGACGCGATCAGCAGCTATGACGCACCGCTGCCCATCCCCGAAAGTTTCGAGGTTTATCCCAACCGCGACTCCCTGCCCTTCATGGCGCAGTATGAGTTCGAAGAGACCTGGCCGGTTAAGGAATTCGTCCGCGGCACCCTGCGCCTGAATGGCTGGTCCGACGCCTGGGCCGATGTCTTCAAAGAGGTCGAAACCCTCGAAGGCGAGGCTGGCGATGCCCGCCTGAAAGAGATGTCCGACCAGTTCTGGGATGAAAACGCCTATGACGAGGGTGAGCCGGACCGCGTTGTCCTATGCGTCAGCCTGAAGGCGGAAAAGGACGGCGAGACCGTCTGGCACAAGACCTATGTGATGGATGCCTGGGGTGATGAGCGCGGCACTGCAATGGCCCGCCTTGTGTCCTACCCAGTCAGCTTTGCCATCGAGGCGGTGATGAACCGCCAGATCCCAGCGGGCGTCCATGCCGCCCCCAGCGATCCCAAGCTGATCGAAGATTGGATGGGCAAGATCGGCACGCTGGCGCAGCACTTGGAAGTTATCGACCACACAGGGTGATGCATGCGTCAAGGCTCTGCCGTTGCTTTGTGGAGCCTTGACGGTATTGTTTTATTGCATTTGCGATTTACCGGATTTTAGCCTGAACTTGCAAAGGTCCCCTCACGGACTTTCAGGGTCATCAGCATCCGCGCTCAATCGTCCCGGAATCCACCGCGTGCACAACCTGTCGGAGGACTCCGCATGACACCAGAGCAAAAGGCGTTTCTCGACAAGATCGAACAGGCCGTTTTCGTTCTTGAACCGGACGAACAAAACATCCCGCGCTACACGGCATTCAATACTTACGCACGTGGCCACATCCTGCGCCCCGAGTCCGAAATACTGGGCGCAACCATCAAGGACCTTTTCCCGGGACGCAACGGAGAAACAATTTTCGGGCATCATATGCGCGTACTCGAAACAGCCCAACCCTATAGCTATCAGGCCCATCTGCCGCTTCACGGTGACGTTCACCAGATTGAAGTCACGCTCCGGCCGTTGCTCAACGATGCAGGAAAAGTCGTTCAGATCGTTGGAACCACCAAGGATATTTCGACCTTGGGTCACCTTCAAGCCATGCAGATCGGCGCCGAGATCATCCAAGGCGAAATCGAGGATTTCGTCAATCTTGCGGCCCACGACCTGCGTACACCGATGCGCAACGTGACTGCTATTGCCGAAATGCTGCGCGACGATTTCGAGGATCTGGGCGATGGCAAGCTCGAGCTGATAGATATGCTTGAACAGATCGCCACGAAGGCCACGTCGCTGATTTCAGACATCCTGTCTCACGCACAAGCAACTTCGACCAAATCCGACATTCAGGAATTCAGTTTTGAAGACCTCGGGAAAGAGATCTTTGCCCTTCTGGATCCGTTGAAACACTGCGACTTTCACATCACCGGCGGAACACTCCGCGGCGATCGGGCCGCGACGTTGATCGTCCTTCGGAACCTGATCGACAATGCCATCAAGCATGGAAAACCGAAAGACGCAGCCAACGGAAAACTACAGATCCAGATCAGCCTTACGCCAGCGAAACCCGGCTTTTATGCAGTTCAAGTCCAGGACAACGGGCCCGGTCTCGCCGACCCTTCGGTTGCGCTTCTCAACACTGGAACGCTCCGCAAGGATGGCGGGTTCGGCTTGTTTGGCACCCGGCGCCTTGTTCAAAATCGTGGCGGCCTGATCGAGGCGAAGAACTGCGACGCCGGACACGGGGCCATCATCACCTTCACTTTACCGGGCGAAGTATTCACACAAACCTAGAGACGTGACCTGACGACGGCACCATTCAGCGGCCGATCACATCTTCCTCGACATCGCCCACATCAATGCCCAAGGCCTCAAGGCCCGCCTCGATGTTGTCCGCAAGGTGCGGCGTTCCGATCAGGTAGTCGGCGGTCGGGATGGTTGCTTCGCTGCGGGCTGTGGCGATCGCTTCGCCGAGTTCCTCGACCTCGAAACTGCCGCGACCGATCCACATGACCGCTGTCAATTCGGCCTGATCGTCCATGCTCATCCGCTCGATGAAGGCACGCAATTCGCCCTCAGCACGATCCAGTTCGCGCGCCATCATTGCAACCTGGGCCACCTTTCTTGGGGAAATCTCCAACATGTCACTGTCTCTCCTGCTGTTCGCGTGGGTTATCCCCATCAGACAGTAGCAGGTTTCACCGGTCTTTGATCTGGGGCAATTCCCTGTGCATCCGGCTCGATCTGCCCCCGTGCGAAGACAGCCAGACCATTGCTGCGCCCGCGCAGGTGTACCGGTGGCAGGGTGAACCATCCGTCGCGCGCGGGCTCTGTTCCGGCAGCTGCAATAACTGCGTCAGACACAATAATGCGAACATTGGCGCTGCGTGTCAGCTGCTCCAGCCGGGCCGCCGTATTCACCGTATCGCCAAAGACGCTGTACTCCAGCCGCTCTGAATTGCCGACAACGCCTGAGAAAACCTCTCCCCAGTGCAGGCCAATTCCGGCCAGAACGGGTGCCTCTCCGGCATTGGCACGCTCGGTGCTCCAGTCTTCGAGTTCTGCATCAAGGGCATCGACGCAGTCCAGCGCGCGGCAGGCGCCATCCCTGCCTTCGAACAGCAGCATGGCTGCATCGCCAATGTATTTGTCGATCATACCACCGGTTTGCGCTGACGCCCGCTGTACCCGGTGGCGAAACTCGGTGATAAGGGCGCTGACCTCCTGCGGGTCGCGCCCCTCAGACCAACGAGTAAAGCCACGGATGTCGATGAACAAAACGGCCATGTCCTGCCGATGGCCCTGTCGCAGTTCCTCAAGGCCACCATCAGCAAGACGTCCAGCCAGTTGCGCGGGCAGATAGCGGGTCAAATTGGTGCGCGCCTGAGCCTCGGTGATGGAGCGATGCAAGAGGGCGCGCATACGATAGGCCGCCACCACCAGAACCACCCCCGCCAGTGCGATCATCGAGATACGGATGATGTTGGGAGGCAGTGACAGCAGGAACAGAGCCCGTTCTGCAGCCTGAACGGGCATCTCTTCGGGTTGCCAAAGGATCATCAAGGACAGCCCCGAGACAATCAGGATCACCGTATAGGCCTGCAGGTATGGATTAAACCTCAAAACCGCAAAGGCCAGAACGGTCGGCACCAGCCAGATCGGTGGCAACAGGAAAGTCACCCCGCCTGGCAGAGAGGTATTCTCAAGGCCCACCCAGGCATTCACCAACAGAAAGGCACAGTCCAGCGTCACGCCCGTCCAGATCATCCATCCCCGGAACATACCGCGACGGGCGCGCCACAGCGTAAATAGGCCCAGCAGCAGGTATGAAATCATGGTGGCCAGCGCAAAGAGCCATTGCCTGCGCAGATAGTCTTCGACCGTTTCCACACTGTCCCAGACGGTCAGGAAGAAGATCCCAAGCAGCCCCAGCGACACCCCAATCCGCAAAAAGGACACCACGCGTTCGGCGTCCACCTCAGCCCGCCGCAGAAGCTCCCGATCTGGCGCCGTGCTGCTCATCGCTCTGGTTGTCCCAACGGGACGACGGTGGCGCCGGTCTCTGGAGCGGTCGACTGTTCGATCTCTTCAAAGTCGAAGTTGTCGAGCCGCTGCGCCCGCCGCCCGGCCTTGTCGGCGCTGATCTTGATCTCCGCCACATCCTTGGCGGCCTGGGCAAAATGCCGGTCGAGATTACCAACGCGATCCCCCAGCCGCTCCACATCGCGGTGCAAGAGGCCAAGCTCGTTGCGGATGGCCCCCGCTTGTTCGCGCATGCGGGCATCTTTCAGGATCGCACGCATGGTGTTGAGCGTCGCCATGCAGGTGGTGGGTGAGACAATCCAGACCTTCGCTGCAAAGCCTTCGCGCACCAGGTCGGAAAAGTTGGCGTGCAGCTCGGCATAGACCGCCTCGGACGGCAGGAACAGGATCGCGCCGTCTGCTGTCTCTCCTTCGATGATATACTTCTGCGCAATCGCCTGGATATGGGCGCGCAGGGCAGTCTTCATCTGCCGCGCCGCATAGGCGAGTTCGTCCTGCGTCTGCGCCCGGCGCAGAGCCTCATAGGGTTCCAGCGGGAACTTGCTGTCGATCACGATCGGCCCCGGAGGGTTCGGCAGGTCGATCAGGCAGTCCGCGCGCTTGCCATTGCTGAGCGTCGCCTGAAACCGATAGGCATCGGCAGGCAAAGCTTTCGAGACGATATCGTTGAGCTGGATTTCCCCAAAAGCGCCCCGGGTCTGCTTGTTCGACAGGATATCCTGTAGCGTAAGCACATCGCCCGACAGTTTGGTAATATTGTCCTGCGCCTTGTCGATGGTGGCGAGCCGCTCCTGCAGTTGCGTCAGGGAAGTCACGGTGCGTTTCGCACTGCCATGCAGGCTTTCCTGCATCCGCTCCTGCATCTCGGCCATGGCGCGGGCCTGACGCAGAGCATTGTCGGCTAGCCGGTCATTCATATGCTGCTGCACATCCGAAAGCCGCGCCTCCACCGTCTGCACCATCTGCACCTGCGCATTCGCCTGCATGTCAGAGACGTGCTGCAAACCACCACGCAGCTGCTGCACCGACTGGCCGAGGTATTCCATCTGCTGCGCGAGCGGTGCCACCGCAGAGGCCGCCCGGGCCGAGGCACGCAGGGACATCACCAAAAGCAGGATCAGAAGCACCGCAAAACCAGCCGCGATCAGAATCAGCGTCCCGATCTGGTCCATGTTCGCGATGGCCTCTTCCATACCTTCCATCACGTGCGCCCGAACAGCCGTTCAATATCAGAGAGTTTAAGCTCAACGTAAGTCGGGCGGCCGTGGTTGCACTGGCCGGAATGGGGCGTCGCCTCCATTTCCCGCAAAAGCGCGTTCATCTCTTCACCGCGCATCCGTCGCCCAGACCGGATCGAGCCATGACAGGCCACCCGGCTCAGGATCGCCTCAAGCCGCGCCTGCACCAGCTGGCTTTCGCCCTGATCGTCCAGCTCGTCGAGAATGTCCTTCACCATGGCCTCTGCGTTGACCTCTCCCAGGATCGCAGGGGTTTCACGCACAGCGACGGCATTTCCGCCGAAGGCCTCGATCCCGAGGCCGAATTTCGCCAGCTCATCCGCCACCGCCAACAGGCGCGCGCAGTCGTTGTCAGAAAGCTCGATGATCTCCGGGATCAAAAGCGCCTGCGCCGCGACACCGTTTTCGCCCATCTGTTTCTTGAGCTTTTCATAGACCAGCCGTTCATGGGCCGCGTGCTGATCGACGATCACAATGCCGTCGGCGGTCTGGGCGATGATGTAATTCTCATGCACCTGCCCACGCGCCGCCCCCAAGGGGAGCGCCTCGGGCGGTTGCTCCTGTTCTGCCGCGGGCGCTGATGGCTCGTCAATTACCTGCCCGCTATAGGCGCTGGCCATCTCGGCAAAACCGCCTGTCTGCTGCGGCGGCTGATAGGGCGGCACCGGCGCATAATCAGGCCGCTGGGCGCTATAGGCCGCCGTGCGCGCGCCCATCGAGGGGCGATCCATCTGGTAGACATGGGGCGCGCCCTGACCGCCTGCCTGTTCAGGCCGCATGGCGCCTAGCGTGGCCCCGGCAACGGTGGTGGAGGCACGATGCCCCGCCTCTGCCAGAGCATGGCGCAGGGAAGAGACGATCAGCCCGCGCGCCAACCCCGGATCGCGGAACCGCACCTCTGATTTCGCCGGATGCACGTTCACGTCTACCAAAGTCGGGTCACAGTCGATGAACAGCGCTGCTGCCGGGTGACGATCGCGGCTGAGGAAATCGAAATAGGCCGCGCGCAGGGCGCCGGTCAGCATCTTGTCCTTCACGGGGCGCGTGTTCACGAACAGGAACTGCGCCACTGCCGCGCCGCGCGAATAGGTCGGCAGCGCCGCATAGCCAAAAAGACGAAGACCCTCGCGGGTCGCATCGATCTTGAGCGCGTTTTCGGCAAACTCCCGCCCCAGCACCGAAGAGAGCCGCCCGTGCAGCGCATCAAAAAGATCACCCGACAGGGGATCAGCGCGGAAGGTCACGCGCCCCTCGCCCCCGCCCGAGACATCCCGCAGAGTGAAACCCACCGAAGGCTCTGCCATGGCGAGGCGTTTGATGACATCGCCGATCGCCTGCGCCTCTGCCCGGTCAGTGCGCATGAACTTGAGCCGCGCCGGGGTGGCGTAGAACAGATCGCGTAGTTCCACCACGGTGCCCGCGCGCAGGGCGGCAGGCTTCACCGGATCCACCTTGCCCCCGGCAACACGGACCTGAGCGGCATCGTTGCCCGGCGCGCGGCTGGTGATCGTCAGGCGGCCAACTGCGCCAAGGCTGGGCAGGGCCTCACCGCGAAAGCCAAAGGTGTGAATATTGAGCAGGTCCGAGCCATCGATCTTGGAGGTGGCATGGCGCGAAAGGGCAAGCGGCAGATCCTCGGCACTCATGCCGCAGCCATCGTCGGTGACCCGGATCAACGTCTTGCCGCCATCCGCGATGTCTACCGTGATACGGGTAGCGCCCGCGTCGATGGCGTTTTCCACCAATTCCTTAACCGCCGAGGCCGGACGCTCGATCACCTCACCGGCAGCGATGCGGTTGATGGCGCTGTCATCCAGCTGACGGATGGTGGGGCGGGATGCTTCGCTGATTTGGGGGTCTGGGCTGCTCATACCGCTAAATTTAGCATGGAGCCCTTCGATTCTGCCACCCGCAAAGCGCTTGGGTTATACGCCCGCAGGCGCCCCCGCGCGGCGGCGGCAGGGGCCAAACCTGGCGGCCATGGCCAGAATCACGCCCGAGACGGTGGCGATCATGCCCGCCGCGCTCACCGCGTCCGCAGCGCCCAGCCAGAGGGGGCCATAACCCGCCAGAACATAGCCCAGAACGGCAGAAAGGGTGGCGAATACCACGCTCCATCCGATCTGTGTTTCCAGCCGGTCCGTCATCATCCTTGCGGCAGCGGGCGGGCAGATGAACATGGCGATGACGATGATCGACCCCACCGCGTCAAAGGCTGCCACCGCAGCAATCGCTGCCATGATCACCAGCGCCAACCCCAAAAGGTCGGTTCGGATCCCCAGCGTGCGGGCAAAGCCCTCGTCAAAGGTGGAAATCTTCAGCGCCCGCCAGAACAGAGCGATGAACGCGGCCACGCCAAGCAGCGTCAGCGCCATGCGCGGCAACTCGGGCGGCAGATAACGCAGCGCCTCAAGGTCCCAAAGGGAGGACCAGCCCGTCGCATCGAGCCAGATCAGGCTTTCGAGATTGCCATAAAGCGCGTGCTCCACATCCAGGTGCACGGTAGAGGTATCAGTCTGCTCAAGCAGCAACACACAGCCCGCGAACATGGTGGTGAAAATGACGCCCATGGCCGCACCGGGTTCGATGCGGCCCAGGCGACGCACCGCCTCGATCAGGATCACGGCAGTGACGGCGGCGCCGGCGGCGCCAAGCAGCATGGGGCCTGCGGCAATCGCTCCGGTCAAAAGAAAGGCCACGACGATACCCGGCAGAACGACATGGCTGATCGCATCGCCGATCAAAGCCTGTCGGCGCAGCAACAGGAAATTTCCGGGTAAAGCGCAAGCCACGGCGGCAAAGATGCCGATCAGCAGGGGCGTCAGGGACAGGGGGACAAATTCAGCGCCGCTCATCACGCGGAAACCTCCTGCGGGCCGCCGATGCAGCGGTCGATTTCGCTGATCTGATCGGGGGTCAGCACCGTCTCAATCTCGCGCAGACCATCGTAAAGGGCGGCGGCGGCCTCATGCGCCAGATCGCTGCGCACCAGCTCCCAGCGTTTTTCATCGCGCAAGGCCTTGGCAGCGCGGGCGCGCCCTTTTTCGGTGGCCACACCATCGGCGCGCACAAGTCCGGCACGGCGCAACAGGCGCAGGGTGAGCGGCTCATAGATCGGCTGCCGCTGCGCCAAGGCCAGCAACCCCTGCCGCAGATGCACCCGGCGCTGAAACCGCTGGTGGCGCAGCACGGCAGCCAGAACACCTCGGTTTGGGGCGAAGAGCAGCGATAGAACAAAGAGGACAAAGGACACCAGCACGATGATCGGCCCGGTGGGCAGGTTCGGAGCCGAGGCCGAGATCGCCGCGCCCACATAGGCCGAAGCGGCACCGGAGACACCAGCAATGACGACCACGCGGTCTGACCGCTCGGTCCAGAAGCGGGCGGTGACGGCGGGGATGATCAAAAGGGCGACGATCAAGATCAGACCGACAATTTTCAGCCCGACAACGGTCACGGCCATCACCAGCCCCATCATCAACATATCAATGCGATGCACCGGCAGGCCGCGCGCGGCGGCATATTCGGGATCAAAGGCCACCAGCATCATCGGGCGGCGCATCAGGAGGATCACTAAGAGCGCCATCGCACTGCCGCCCGCGATGATCAGCGCATCGCTCAGCAGCATCCCGGCGGTGGAACCCAAAAGGAAGCCTTCAAGCCCCGCCTGCCGTCCAACACCCAGGGTCTGAATTACGGTGAGCAGGACGATCCCAAAGCCGAAGAACACCGACAGCACTGCCCCGATGGCCGCATCCTCGGCCAGACGGGTGTTGCGGGTCAGCCAGTTCATGCACAACAGACCCACGCCCGCCGACAAGGCCGAACCAATCAAAAGCCCCGCCAGATTGCGCCCGTCGCCGCCAAGGAACACCATCACCAGAAAGGCAATTCCGACACCGGGAAGGGTGGCATGGCTTACGGCATCGCTGACCAGCGCCCGCTTGCGCAGGAACAGGAAAGTCCCGGAAATTCCCGCAGCACCGCCAAGCAGGGCCGCCCCGATCGAGACCAGCGTGGCGTTGTAGCCAAGTTGCAAGAGAAGCGCATCCAGCAGCACGAGTTCAGACCTGCAAACCCGAAAGCTGGTCGATCTGCGCGGTCGCCAGCCTGCCGCCATAAGCCGCCTGAAGCGTCTCGGGAGTGAAAGCCTCCGCCACCGGGCCTTCGGCGACCTTGCGGGTGTTGATCAGGAAGACGTTGTCGAAATAGTCTGACACCGTGGCCAGATCGTGATGCACGACGACCACGGATTTACCCGCTTCGCGCAGGGATTTCAAAACGGTGATAATGGCCTTTTCGGTTGCGGCATCCACCCCCGCAAAGGGTTCGTCCAAGAGGTAAAGATCCGCATCCTGCGCCAGGGCGCGCGCAAGGAACACGCGCTGCTGCTGACCGCCCGAAAGCTGGCCGATCTGACGATCCGCGAAATCGCCCATGCCGACGCGATCCAGACAGTCGCGCGCCACGGTGCGATGATGTCCACGGATGCGGCCCAAAAGGCCCAACTCCCGGTAAAGCCCCATCATCACCACGTCGATCACGCGGGTCGGAAAATCCCAGTCGATGCTGGCGCGCTGGGGCACATAGGCGATCCTAGAACGCATTGCCTCCAGAGGGCGGCCAAAGACCTGCCCCCGGCCAGAAACGGGTGGTACGATCCCGAGCGCGGCCTTCAGAAGCGTCGATTTACCGGCGCCATTCGGCCCTATGATCGCCGTCATCTTGCCCGGCTCCACCGTCATGTCGACGCTGAAGACGGCAGGCTTTTCTCCGTAGGTGACCGTCAGACCGCGAATGGCGAGCGGGCTGGCCTCAAGCGGTTGTCCTGCCGTGTCGGCGCCTTGGGTACTTATCAGTTCAACCGTCTGCGCCATGATCAGAGTCCCGCCGACAATTTGCCATCCATGCCACGCTCGGGCACATCGGCGCCCAGCGCCCCGGCAATGGTGGTGATGTTATGATCCAACATGCCAAGGTAGGTGCCCTCGTAAGTACCGTCCGCTCCCATTGCGTCCGAGAACAGCTCTCCGCCGATCTTGACCTCATGACCCTGCGCTGCCGCCCCTTCGATCAGGGCGCGCATGGAGCGGTCCGAGACCGAGCTTTCGACAAAGACTGCGGAAATACGCCGCTGCACCAGAAGGTCGACCAACTCGCTGATCCGGTTAAGGCCCGCCTCGGACTGGGTGGAGATGCCCTGAATGCCCATTACCTCGAAACCAAAGTCACGGCCGAAATAGCCAAAAGCATCATGGGCCGAGATCAACACGCGGCTGTCTTCCGGGACAGAAGCAAGAGTTTCATTGGCATAGGCCAGCAGACGATCCAGATCTGCCATATGCGCCTCGGCATTGGCCGCAAAAACATCCGCTTGGTCCGGGCGGACCTCGCTCAGCACCTCGGCCACTCGCGCCACGACCTCTTTCCACAGAGCGGGCGTCATCCAGACATGCGGATCGAACTTGTTGTCATAGTCATCATGGGCCCGCAGAAGGTCCCTTGGCAGGCTCTCGGCAACTGCAACAACAGTACTCTTGCGGGACAGATCCTTTAGGAAATCCTCCATCTGCGCCTCAAGATAGAGACCGTGATAGAGCACAAGATCCGCGCGGGTCATGGCCACGATGTCAGAACGGGTCTGACGATAGGCATGAGGATCGACGCCCGGCCCCATCAGGGCCCGCACGTCCACGGCATCACCGCCCACCTGACGGGCGGCATCCGCGATCATGCCAGTCGTCGCAACCACCTTGAGCGGCGCCTCTGCCCCGGCACGGCCTGCAGAGGCAACAAGCATCACCGGAACAGCCAGCAACACGGCCAAGCCCATCAACGCATAGCGCAAGCGATTCATTCTGGATCTCCTTTGGACGTCAGACTGACTATAATATGAGAACGGTTCGCAAGAAGGTCAATGTAAATGAGAATTATTCGCAACTAATCTCCTCTTTTTGTCCAAGAGGTCAAAATTACTGCGCGGAAAGCGGGCGGTTTGCTTGCCAAGATGCCGCACCCGTGCGAATTTCGCGCAAACCTGTGATGAGGAAACCCCCGACAATGGAAAGCCACGTCTCTGAGAATGCTGCGCTGGGCACTGCTGCGGGCAATACGCAACTGCCGCAGCTAAGCGAGCCCCGCAATCCAGGTATGGAGCTGGATCTGGATTGGGCACTGGGGCTGCAAGCCAATACCTCTGCCATTGAGAGGCGCTGCGCAAGCCTGCCCGGACGACGCAGCGTAAAGAAAGAATACCAGGCCGCTTGGCTCTTGAAGGCGATCACCTGCATCGACCTGACCACGCTATCGGGCGATGACACCGCCGGGCGGGTTCGGCGCCTTTGTGCCAAGGCGCACCAGCCGGTGCGCGCAGACCTGCTTGAGGCACTTGGCACCCCCGGCATCACCACCGGTGCGGTCTGCGTCTATCACGACATGATCGCCCCAGCCGTCGAGGCACTGAAAGGCACGGGCATTCCCATCGCAGCGGTGTCCACCGGGTTCCCGGCGGGTCTGTCGCCCTTTCATCTGCGCGTTGCCGAAATCGAGGAAAGCGTCAAGGCAGGCGCCCATGAGATCGACATCGTGATCTCGCGTCGCCACGTGCTGAGCGGCAACTGGCAGGCGCTCTATGACGAAATGAAAGCCTTCCGCGCCGCCTGTGGCGAGGCCCATGTAAAGGCAATCCTCGCCACCGGTGAACTGGGGTCCCTGCGCAACGTCGCACGCGCCTCGATGATCTGCATGATGGCGGGGGCCGATTTCATCAAGACCTCAACCGGCAAGGAGAGCGTCAACGCCACTCTGCCTGTCTCCCTGGTGATGATCCGAGCGATCCGCGACTACTACGATCGCACCGGCTACCGCGTCGGCTATAAACCCGCCGGGGGGATTTCCAAGGCCAAGGATGCGCTGGTCTATCTCAGCCTGATGAAAGAAGAGCTGGGCGACCGCTGGTTGCAGCCCGACCTGTTCCGCTTTGGGGCCTCGTCCCTACTGGGCGATATCGAACGCCAGCTCGAACACTATGTCACCGGCGCCTATTCCGCCGGCTACCGCCACGCGATGGCCTGAGGAGTGCGCAAATGTCCATCAAAGAGATCTTTGACACCATGAGCTATGGTCCCGCCCCCGAAAGCGCTGCCGAGGCGCTGGCCTGGCTGGTCGATCAGGGCGACCGCTTTGGCCATTTCATCAACGGTGGTTTCACCGCGCCCGGAGATGGGTTCAACAGCCAGAACCCCGCCACCGGAGAAGTGCTGGCAACCCTGACCCAAGCCACTCAAGCCGATGTGGACGCCGCAGTCGCCGCCGCCCGCAGCGCTCAGCCGAAATGGGAAAAGCTCGGTGGGCCGGGCCGCGCCAGATACCTTTATGCCATCGCGCGTCTTTTGCAGAAACACAGCCGTCTGTTCGCGGTGCTTGAAACCATGGACAACGGCAAGCCGATCCGGGAAAGCCGCGACATCGATATTCCCCTGGCGCAGCGGCATTTCTACTATCACGCCGGCATGGCCCAGCTGATGGAGGGCGAACTGCCGGATCGCACCGCGCTTGGCGTGTGCGGGCAGATCATCCCGTGGAACTTCCCGCTGCTGATGCTGGCCTGGAAGGTCGCGCCCGCCATTGCAATGGGCAACACCGTGGTGCTGAAACCGGCGGAATATACCTCGCTCACCGCGTTTTTGTTCGCCGATATCTGCCGTCAAGCGGGCCTGCCGAAGGGCGTTGTGAACATCGTCACCGGCGATGGCGCCGTGGGTGAGATGATCGTGGCCTCGGATGTGGACAAGATCGCCTTCACCGGCTCCACCGCCGTGGGTCGCCGCATCCGCGAGGCGACCGCAGGCAGCGGCAAAGCGCTGACGCTGGAGCTGGGCGGCAAGTCACCCTACATCGTCTTTGACGATGCCGACATCGACTCAGCTGTCGAAGGGCTGGTGGATGCGATCTGGTTCAACCAGGGTCAGGTCTGCTGCGCAGGCTCGCGTCTGCTGGTGCAGGAAGGCATAGCCGAACGGTTCCACACCAAACTGCGCGCCCGCATGGACAAGCTGCGCATCGGCGATCCCCTGGACAAATGCATCGACGTGGGCGCCGTGGTGGATCCGGTGCAGTTGAAGACCATAACCGATCTGGTCGCCTCCAATGACGCGGGCGAGACCTATCAGGCCAAGGTCGACCTGCCCGAGGAAGGCTGCTTTTACCCACCCACTCTGATCGAGGGGCTGACCCCCGCCGACCGGCTGATGCAGGAAGAGATCTTTGGCCCCGTTCTGGTCTCCTGCACCTTCCGCACCCCCGCTGAGGCGGTAGAACTGGCGAACAATACGCGCTATGGCCTCGCCGCCAGCGTCTGGAGCGAGAACGTGAACCTCGCCCTGGATATCGCGCCGAACCTCGCCAGCGGCGTGGTCTGGGTGAACGGCACCAATATGTTCGACGCCGCCGCCGGATTTGGCGGGGTGCGCGAAAGCGGATTTGGTCGTGAAGGTGGCTGGGAAGGGCTGTCGGCCTACACCAAACCAAAAGGCAAAACCAAGGCGCTGGGCAAAGTCGAAGCCTTCGGCGGTCAGGGCAGCGGCAGCGATCTCATCGATCGCACCGCCAAGATGTACATCGGCGGCAAGCAGGCCCGCCCCGACAGCGGCTATTCCAGCGCGGTATGTGACAGGTCCGGCAATATCCTCGGCCATGTGGGCATGGGCAGCCGCAAGGACGTGCGCAACGCGGTCGAAGCCGCAGCTGGCGCCAAGGGATGGGCCAAGACCACCGGCCACCTGCGGGCGCAAATCCTCTACTACATCGGCGAAAACCTCTCGGCGCGGGCGGATGAGTTTGCCCAGCGCATCGACCACATGACCGGCCGTCGCACCGGCGCGCAGGAGGTTGAGGCCTCAATCCAGCGCCTGTTCACCGCCGCTGCCTGGGCGGACAAATATGACGGTCAGGTCCATGGCGTGCCGATCCGTGGTGTGGCGCTAGCGATGAAAGAACCTGTTGGTGTTATCGGCGCGCTTTGCGCAGACGAGGCGCCACTTCTCGGACTGATTTCCGTGATGGCACCCGCCATTGCCATGGGCAACCGGGTGGTTCTTGCGGCCTCCGAGCCATTCCCGCTGGCGGCCACCGATTTCTATCAAGTGCTGGAGACCTCGGACGTGCCCGCTGGCGTGGTCAACATTCTCACCGGCAGCCACAGCGATCTGGCAGGCCCGCTGGCATCGCATATGAATGTGGATGCGGTCTGGAGCTTTTCCTCGAGCGATCTGTCGGCAGAGATCGAAAAGGCCTCCGCCAGCAACCTCAAGCGAACCTGGGTCAACAACGGTGCCGCGATGGACTGGCACAGCGACCACAGCCGCCGATTCCTGGAAGCCGCGACAGAGGTCAAGAATATCTGGGTGCCCTACGGCGAGTAAAGTTGAACCCAAACCAAACAAAGCGGGCCGAAGAATCATCTCCGGCCCGCTTTCGTTTTTCAATGTGGCTGGGATCAGCCGCCAGTCTTCAAACCTTCAGGCCGTCCAACGACAACGAAATGCAGGTTCTCGGGCAAAAGCACTTCGGAGGCAACTTGCTTAATCTCCTCCAGCGTCACGGCGTTGATCTTGTCGTTTCGGGTCACGACATAGTCGATCGGGAGGTCGTCCATCTGCATCCCCACCAGGATCGAGGCGATCCGTCCATTGCCATCAAAGCGCAAGGGATAGGCGCCGGTCAGATAGGTCTTGGCGTCCTGAAGTTCCTTTTCAGTAACGCCTTCGGTTGCCATGCGGGTCCATTCCGCGCGAATCACCTCCACCGCTTCGGCCATCTTGGTATTCGCAGAGGCAAGCGAGCCCATGTAGACCGCACCGAGGTCGCGGGGCACAAGGTAGGAATACACCCCATAGGTCAGCCCCCTTTTCTCCCGAACTTCATTCATCAAACGGCTTTCAAAGGACCCACCACCAAGGATCTGGTTCATGATATAGGCCGCAAAAAAGCGCGGATCATGCCGATCAAGGCCAATATGGCCAAACAGCGCAACGGACTGCGGCGTGTCAAAATCGATCACCGTCGTACCGCCCGCGATGGAGACATCTGCAGGGCCAGGCTGGGGCGCACCGGTTTCCGGAAGATCGCCAAGCAAAAGGTCCAGCAGGGTGCCAAGTTCCTCTTCGGTGATGTCTCCGACGGCAGAGACATAAAGCCGGTCACGGGCAAATACGGCCGCATGGGCCTCGAACATGTCCTGACGGTTCAGGGCAGACACACTTTCCATCGTGCCGGTTTCGTCGCTCCCGTAGGGATGATCGCCAAAGGCCATCCGGGCAAAGGCGCTGCCAGCGATGCTGTCTGGATCCTTTTCGTCCGAGCGCAACCCGGACAGAACCTGCGCGCGCACCCGGTCGAGCGCATCCTGATCAAAGCGGGGCTCAAGCAGCGTCTGGCGCAACAAATCCACTGCAGCATTGCGATTCTCGGTCAGGAAGCGCGCAGACACCGACAGGGATTCCTTGTCCGCATCATATGAGAAACTCGCTGCAAGGCTTTCCAGCGCCTTGGTGTACTCCTGCGCTCTCATATCACCTGAACCTTCCTCGAGAAGGCCTGTCATCAAATGGATCGCGCCGCGCTTTCCGGGTGCATCCAAAGAGGTGCCCCCCCGGAACCGCAGCTCTAGTGCCGCAAAGGGAATCGAGTGATCTTCCACAAGCCACGCGGTTATGCCGCCGGGAGAAGTGACCTCCTTGATGTCGATCTCCGCCGCTGCCGACAGCACAGAGGACACCAGGGCAAGACACGACAGCAGCCCGGCCCGGATCGTAGTCAAAACAGTCATTGGGTGACCTCCTCTGGGCGCATCATCCATCCAGTGACGGAGACCTCGGGCCGCAGGAATTCCCGCGCGACCGCAAGGATCTCATCTGCGGTGACCGATTGCAGGATCTTCGGCCAGTCCTGCACGTCCTCAACCGTCAAACCCGAGGTCAGCGCCCGGCCATAGCGGTTGGCAATGCGATCCACGTTGTCACGTGCATAGATCTCTGACGCGCGCAGTTGCAGCTTGATCCGGTCCAGTTGCTCTTGATCGACACCATCCTGGAGGAACTGGCGGAAAGTCTCATCAAGGGCATCTTCCGCCTCTTGCAGGGACACCCCTTGGGCAGGGACGATCAGGAAGGTGAAATTGGTCTTGTCCAGAGAGACCCCGGAATAGAATGCTCCTGTGTAAACCGCGGTCTGCTGATCGAACTGCAGGGCATTGGCGAGGTACGAGGTGTTCCCGCCTCCCAGAAGCTCGGAAAGAAGGTAAAGCGCCGCAGCGGTTTCCTGCGCGCCACTGTCGCGTTCAGGCACCAGATAGGAGCGTTGCACATAAGGCTGCGCGACACGCGGATCACGGTAAGTCATGCGCCGCGCTGCAGTTTGTGGCGGATCCTGACTGCGAAACCGTTCAGGCAGATCGGGGTTCGCGGGGATTGCACCGTAGTATTTCTCCGCGAGGGTGCGCACCTCTTCAGGTGTCACATCGCCCGAGACAACCAGGATCGCATTATTGGGGGCATAGTAGGTCTTGTAAAACGAGAGCGCATCCTCACGGTCAAGCGTTTCCATCTCGTGCCGCCATCCGATCACAGGCTGACCATAGCGGTGATTGAGGTATTGCGCTGCGCGCAGCTGTTCCCGGAACAGGGCGCGGGGGTCGTTGTCGGTGCGCTGGTTGCGCTCTTCGAGGATCACTTCACGCTCGGTCGCGATTTCCTCTTCACTGAGACGGATGTTGACCATCCGGTCGCTTTCCATCTTCATCATCAGTTCCAGTCGATCAGCGGCGATGCGCTGGAAATAGGCCGTGTAATCGTAGCTGGTAAAGGCGTTATCGCGGCCCCCATTGGCCGCCACGGTCGCCGAAAGCTCACCGGGTGCCAGAGTATCTGTGCCCTTGAACAGGAGATGCTCCAGAAAATGCGCAACGCCGGACTGACCGGGCGGCTCGTCTGCGGATCCGGCGCGATACCAGACCATGTGCTGAACGACCGGCGCACGGTGATCCTCGATCACCACAACCTCCATACCGTTCTCGAGGGTAAAGGCGGTGACCATATCCTCGGCCTGTTGTTCGGCGCGCAGAGGCGCTGAGATCAGGGCCGTCAAAGCAATGGCACTTAAAACGATCCGTCGGATCATGCGACATCCTCCAATCCTATCGGCCCATGGTGACGCACCATGGACAATCCTGCTTGAGGCTCTCGCAAAGTCGGAAAACCACCGCCCGAAGAGCGCTCGGGCTCCAAGCATTGTGGAGCAATCATGGTTAACCACAAGCTAAGCCGATGTGATTGATGCGCAAGTCGTACAAACAAGAATGTGAAATCAGCCCCATATGAGCCGGGTGTCACTGTATGCCCGCTGTAAGTGTCTTACTCGCTGGTTGCAGGGGGAGCTGTCGGCGTCGCGACGCCTGCGCGGCGGAACCGTTCATTGGCCGCAAAGGGGTCAAGGGTCTGTTTGGCATAAATCTGCTCATAGCGATCAACCGGGAAAAGTTTGATCCTGCCCGTAATCCGCTTGCGCTTGAGGAACTGAGCGTCTTCCTCAGCCAGCTCCTGACGGACGGTTGGGGAGACACCATAGCGGCTGGAGGCAGAGACCAGCGCCAGTTCCGAGCTCGGCACGCCCTGTCCCGGCACCAGCGCCGATGCCTTACCCCCAAGTGCAGCCACGGCATCCGCCTTTGGTGTCGCGTCGGTGATGTTGGTTCCACCCGGTGTAGGGGTTGGCAGGCTGGAGTAATCGGCAGGCTCGCTCAACGGCTTGCTCGGCAGAACGAGGAATTCGTCCGGACCGGTGCCAGTCTTGCGAATATCGCGCAGCCCTTTTTGCGAGCAGCCCGCAACAGCCACCGCGCCCACCAGAACAATCATGCCCAAAGGGATCCGCATTCCCAGATACTCCTGCCAGTTTCGAGGGTCTTCTACCGCAATTTCAGACCAAGGTCACGCGGGGTTTTTCCCGCCTCGGTCAAACAGGATCAAACCTGCCGCCCCGGCAAATATAAAGACATCGGCCACGTTGAAGACAAACGGGTTGGTGATGCCGCAGCAAGACATGTTCAGGAAGTCGAGCACATAACCATAAAGCAGCCGGTCCGCCACATTGCCCAGCGCCCCGCCGATCACCAATCCAGCCGCCAGGGCCATCAATCGCGCACTACGATGTGAACGGTTGATCCAGTAAGCCAATGCAACACAGATGACCAGCGACAGCACGATCAGAACCCAGCGCGACGCATCATCGCCTCCGCCGAACAGGCCGAAGTTGATCCCGGTGTTCTCACCATAGCGAAAGTTCAGCAGGGGAGGCAGCACATCGATGGCCAGGCGCTGTGAAAGGCCCATCCAGTGAATCACCAGATATTTGCTGGCCTGATCCAACAGAAAGGCCCAGAAGGCGCCCCAAAACATCATGCGTACTGCCATATCCCTTGCCATGTGCAGATCAGTGACGGAAGTGCCGCATACCGGTAAAGACCATGGCGAGACCAGCCTCATTGGCCGCCTTGATCACCTCGTCATCGCGCATGGAGCCGCCCGGCTGGATGACGCAGGTCGCGCCGGCAGCCGCGGCTTCCAAGAGACCGTCGGGGAAGGGGAAAAAGGCATCCGAGGCCACGGCAGATCCTTTGGCGAGGCTTTCGTCCAGACCCAACTCATCGGCCATGCGCTGCGCCTTGGCGGCAGCGACATTGGCGCTGTCGAGACGGCTCATCTGACCGGCACCCACGCCCACGGTCGCATCGCCTTTCACATAAACGATTGCATTTGATTTGACGTGCTTGGCCACTTTCCAGGCAAACAGAAGGTCCTGCATCTGCTCTTCTGTCGGGGCCTTTTCGGTGACGACCTTCAGGTCCTCCATGCCGATGTAACCCACGTCCTTGTCCTGTACCAGAACACCACCGGCCACCTGTTTGTAGGCGGTGATCGCCTTGCGTGGATCGGGCAGCGCATCGGTCAGCAGAAGGCGCAGGTTCTTCTTGGCGGCGAAGATTTCCTTGGCCTCGTCCGAGGCGCCCGGGGCGATCACCACCTCGGTGAAGATTTCGGTGATCTTTGCGGCGGTTTCGCCGTCCAGCGGCTGGTTCAGCGCCACGATCCCACCAAACGCCGAGGTGCGGTCGCAGTCGAATGCCTTCTGATAGGCCTCGACCAAGGTCGCGCCACGTGCCACGCCACAGGGGTTGGCGTGCTTGATGATGGCGACGGCAGCGGTTTCCGCCGGGTCGAACTCAGCTACCAGCTCATAGGCGGCGTCGGTGTCGTTGATGTTGTTGTAGGACAGCTCCTTGCCCTGCAGCTGCACGGCGGTTGCCACGCCCGGACGGTTCGAACCATCGGTGTAGAAGGCCGCTTTCTGGTGGCTGTTCTCGCCATAGCGCAGGGTCTGTTTCAGCTCACCGGCAAAGGCACGACGACGCGGCGCTTCCAGCTCCAGCGCGCCTGCCATCCAGTTGGACACGGCGGCGTCGTAGGCAGCGGTGCGGGCATAGGCGGTCTGCGCCAGGCGCTGGCGGAACACATAAGAGGTCTGACCGTCGTTCGCATCCAGCTCGGCCAGCAGCGCGTCGTAGTCCTCGACGTCGGTCACCACGTTCACGAACAGGTGGTTCTTGGAGGCCGCGCGGATCATCGCGGGGCCTCCAATATCGATATTCTCGATCATCTCGTCATAATCTGCGCCGCGCGCCAGCGCTGCCTCGAACGGGTAGAGGTTCACCACCAGAAGATCGATGGCGCCAATGCCGTGTTCGTTCATCGCCGCCACATGAGCATCGTTGTCGCGCAGCGCCAGCAAGCCACCGTGCACCATCGGGTGCAGGGTCTTCACGCGGCCATCCATCATTTCGGGAAAGCCGGTGACGTCCGAGACGTCTTTAACATGAAGCCCTGCATCGCGCAGCGCCTTGGCAGTGCCACCAGTCGAAAGCAGCTCAACCCCGCGTTCGGCGAGGGACTTGCCCAGCTCGATCAGGCCGGTCTTGTCGGATACGGAAAGCAGCGCACGGCGTACGGGGTGAAGGTTGGTCATGGCAGGGCGGTCCTTTGCAGGCTCAGTCAATACTCTCGGGGTCGTCCCGGTTCAGGTCGCGCACGGCATCGGCAGTTTCCTGCGCCTTGCTCAACGTCCACCGGACGCGGGTGGCATAGTCGATCACCCGGCCAGATAAAACGATCTGCTTTGACGCACGCGGCTTCAAGCGGGTCTTTTCCAGATAGACGCCCGGCTCCAGCTTCAGATCACAAGTGCCGTCATGGCGGAAAACCCAGATTTCCCCGCTCTTGAGCGCCATGGATACTGCTGCGCCGCCCAAGTCAAGGGTTGCATCCACTTCCGGGTGCAGATGGAGGCGAATATCAAAGCCAATCCCGTCAGGTCCATGCGACGCTAACGCAGCAGCGCACCGCTTTTCCGCCGCCTCATCCAGAGCGACCAGCATGTCCTCTCCCACCAGCCCGCGCCCGTCAAAGGACAGATCCAGCGTGCGGGCGTGGGTCAGGCCAAACTCGCGCATGTAACCATCATGGCCACCCTGGAACCGGCTGCCGTCGCTCAGATCTTCAAGCTGCACCTGAACCTCGCTCGGTCCGTCGATCAGCTCTTCCTGCCCCGTGCCACGATCTGGAGAGGCAAGCCGCGCGCTGGAATGGCCCTCGAGGCAAAGGGTGGAATGCGAGGGCGTGGCCCGACCTGCACGGCGCCACTCAAGGCCGAAAGTCTCGCCCGAGCCACAGTTGACGATCAGCGGACGCCGCCCGGAGGTCAGTTCAAATGCCAGCGTTGAGGCATGCCCATTGCCCGAAGCGCGCCCCTGAGGCGGGACGGCAGCATCGACCACAACCGAGGTGCGGCGCGCCGACAAACGCGCATAGCCCATGGCAAGCCCTTCAACGGGCCGAGGCGCGACATGACTTGCGGCCAGCGCGTGATCCAACCACCCTTCAAGCCCGCGCCCTCCACCATGAAACCGCGCAAGGCCGCCATCGCTATGGCGCAACGCACGCAAGGTAGGTGCAATACGCTCTATCGCGGCCACCTGAGGTGCCGGGACAGTCCGGCCAGCCTCATGCAGGGCGGCAGCCGTCCAGGTCAGCAGGGTAAAGACTTCCAGCAGCTCTTCGGGATTGCGCGTCGGAAGGCCACCCTGCTCATCGATCTGACGCTCACATTCGTCACTGAGGGCGCGAATCGCGGGATCTGCCAGTTCCTCTTTGCCCTGCAGGGCAAGGCCCGCGTAAATTAGTCCCGCCAGCGCCTCGAACCGGGGAAGCCCTGGTGTGGCACCCTGCCAGCGATGCGCAAGGAACCAGGTCTGCTGCGACAGAGAGCGATAAAAGGCTTCGGTGTCATCCCGCCCCTTGCCGCTGAGCAGGAACAGCGCATGGTTGATCCAGCGGATGACCCTGCGTCCGGTCAGATCTGGCGACCAGCCGGGACCGGTGCCGCGCCCGTGCATCAGGATCCAGCCCCAAACCCAATTCTGCGCCTTCATGCGGGCCTTGATATCCCCCACGGCCGCCAGATCGTCGAGCCAGGCAAATCCGTGCCGTTCGGCATCAAAGGCGGCGTCGGGGGCTGCGACCTCCCAGAGGCCGGTGGTGGTCGACTCAACGAGGTATCCTGCCAGTAGAAGATTGCCTGCAACAAGCTGCCGTCCGCGGGCAAAGCTGCCGATGGTGCGTGGCTCGGGCTGGGATACGAATCCGGTTGCCGCCGGCTGCTTGCGCGCCCGCCATGCATATATCCGGTTCATAAGGCGGGTTCCGCGCCCCGCCAGTCTATCGTATCTGGACATGCTCTTTCCGCCTCACGCCGCTGGCGTTTTGGTCGAAGCATAGCCCGGTCAAACATCCGAGTCACCGAAGAATAACCGCCGCGCACCCCATGGGCGAGAAATGATCATCCCGCTTTGAGCAAAAGCGCCATATAGAAGCCATCCATGCCGCCGCGCTCTGACCAATAGTCAGGGCGCAGGCGAAGGCCTCCCTCTTCGGTGATCCAGGCAAGATCAATGCCAAGGCCGTCAAAACAGCTACGATCCGTCGACATATCCGGAAACATATCGAGCGCCTCTTCGATCTGGCATTCGCCCTCGTCCGGCAACAGGGAGCAGGTGCAAAACACCATGCGACCGCCGGGCCTCACCAAAGTCCAGGCATGCGCCAGCATCTGCGCCTGCAATTCGATCAGAGCGCCGAATTCGCTGCCGTCCTTGGCATGAGGCAGATCGGGGTGGCGGCGAATGGTGCCGGTGGCCGAGCAGGGCGCGTCCAGCAACACCGCATCAAACTGCCCGGCCTGCTCCAACGCATCGCCGACGATCAGATCGGCGCTGAGACCTGTGCGGGAGAGGTTCTCCTGTAGCCGCTCCATCCGCCCGGCCGAGGCATCCACCGCCATCACCTGCGCACCAGCGGCCGCCATCTGCATGGTCTTGCCGCCCGGAGCTGCGCAAAGATCCAGCACCCGCTCGCCCTTTTGTGCGTTGATCATCTTTGCAGGCAGGGCCGCGGCCACATCCTGCACCCACCAGTCCCCGGTGGCATAGCCCGGCAAGGTAGACACCTGCCCCGCATCCGCTAGCCGCACCGAACCGGTCGGCAATAGCTCTCCGCCCAGCGCCGACAGATCCGCGCCGGGTTTTCCGGTGATATCCAGTGGCGCACCCGCGAAATGGGCGGCCTCAATGCCCAGCATCGCCTCGGCGCCCCATGCCTGTACCAGCGGTTTGCGCAGCCAGTTCGGCAAGCGCGGCGTGCGCAACTTCGCCCATTCCGCCGGTCCCTTTTCGGCCACCTTGCGCAAGACCGCGTTGACCATGCCCTTCAATTGCCCGTGGCGGCGGTGTTTCGAGACAATCGTCACCATGGCGTTCACCACTCCGTGGGCTGCACCGCCGGAACACAGCTCAACCGTGCCCAGTCGCAGCGCATTCATCACCGTCAGCGGCGGGGTTTTCTTGAGATGCTTCTGCAACACCCGATCAGCCCGCTCCAAGCTGCGCAGGGTCTCCACCGCCAATCGCTGCGCCCGTGCGCGCTCTTCCGGCGCCAGCCGCTCCAATGCTCCGGCGGCATAGCACTCCGCCAACAAACGTCCCTCGCCCAGCACCTGATCCAGAAGGTAGATCGCGGATTTGCGGGCCTGGAGCGGATCGGGGGTTTTGTCGGACATCGGAGTTCTAGCTTTCTCTGGCGACTTGGGGACCACCGGCGCTGACTTGTTCCCGCCGGACAGGGGCGTATATCATGGTCAAAGCATAAAGGAACCCGCGATGAGCGACGAGACCACACCGAAGGCCCCGACCCAGAAAGACCTCCCCCCCGCCGCCCAGCGCGCCCTCGCGGAGGCTGAAGAGCGCCGCAAGGCCGCCGCCGAAAAGGCCCCGCTGCCCAAGGAGCTGGGCGGACGCGACGGCCCTGATCCTGCTCGCTATGGCGACTGGGAGAAAAAGGGCATTGCCATCGATTTCTGAGCCTTGCGCCAGCGCCTATCCGAATTGGAAACCGACAAGATGATCCTTGAAATCCGCCGCTACCGCCTGAAACCCGGCAAGCGCGATGCGTTCATCCACTTTTTCGAGTCCGTGAACCGCCCGGCACTGCGCGCGGCTGGCATGCTGGTCTTTGGCCCCATGCGCGATCTTGAAGATCCCGACATGGTGCATTGGCTGCGCGCCTTTCCATCCATGGAAGAGCGCGAGAGGATCAAGGCCGCGTTCTATGACGGCCCCGTCTGGGAAAAGGAAGTAGAGCCGATCGTCATGCCGATGATCGAACACTTCGAAGCCTCTGTCGCAGAGGCCACAGAAGGGTTTGAAGGGTTCTCGGAAACAGCCGCCCATTGATGGTGGGACTCAAAGCCCCAGCACGTCGATCATGTCGTATTCACCGGGGGATTTGTCCTGCCCCCACAGCGCCGCCTTCAGGGCGCCACGGGCAAAGATCGCGCGGTCTGTGGCCATGTGGCGCAGAACGATCCGTTCCCCTGCAGCGGCGAACAGCACGTCATGTTCGCCCACGATGTCGCCGCCGCGAATGGCGGTGAAGCCAATGTCGCCGCGTTTGCGTGCGCCGGTGATGCCGTCACGCCCCCGGTCCGAGACATCGGCGAGCTTGACCCCGCGCCCCTCGGCGGCGGCTTCGCCCAGCATCAGCGCGGTGCCGGATGGGGCGTCGACCTTGTGGTGGTGGTGCGCCTCGATCACCTCGATATCGAAATCCTCGTCCAGCGCGGCGGCGACCTTTTTAGTCAGCTGAACCAGAAGGTTCACGCCAAGGGACATGTTGCCAGCCCGCACGATCACCGCGTGGCGCGATGCAGGTTCCAGCCGGGCGATCTGTTCATCGGTCATGCCGGTGGTACCGATCACATGCACGGCGCGGGCCTGTGCGGCGAGGGCAGCGAATTCCAGCGTGGCCTCGGGGGCGGTGAAATCAATCACCGCCTGCGCCTTGGAGAACGCCTCTAGCGCATCGTCGGTAACGGTGACGCCAACCACGGTGCCGCCCATCGCCTCACCCACGTCACGGCCAACCCAATCGTGGCCGCTGCGTTCGACAGCGCCGACCAGCGTGGCCTTGTCGCTTTCCAGCACGGTCTTGATCAGCATCTGCCCCATCCGGCCAGAGGCTCCGGTAATCACGATACCCGGTTTATGAGTCATTGGCCTGATCCTTTATCCCAAGCTGGCGCTTCGTTTCTTGCGGCTTTTGTCCTACCCTTTTGGACGTGTCTTGGCAAAGGGCTGCTTTCGGCATAGATCGAACCCATGGCAAAGAACAAATTCCACGATGGCCCCGGCCCCTCTCAACGTCAGCTGCGCGTCGGCGAGCTGATCCGCCGCTCTCTGTCCGAAGTGCTGGCGCGGGGCGATGTGCATGATCCCGAGCTGAACCGCATGTCGATCACGGTCGGCGAGGTGCGTACCTCCCCGGATCTGAAGATCGCCACCGCCTATGTGCTGCCGCTTGGTGGCAAGGGGCAGGAGGAGGTGCTCAAACTGCTCGCCCGCAACAAGGGCGAGCTGCGCCGGGCAGTGGGCAAGAAGCTGGGCCTGAAGTTCACCCCCGATCTGCGCTTCCAACTGGATCAGACATTCGACCAGATGGACGACACCCGCCGGATGCTGAGTCAGGACGCGGTGCGCCGCGACATCGAAGAGTGACCTTTCGGGCGGCGTCCATCTGCGCTGCCCTTGTTGCGGGGCTATGGGCCAGCAGCGCCGCCGCCGTCGAATGCCGCGATGCCACTTATGACGGCAACCGCTACACCATCTGCGAGGTAGACGCTGGCCGCGAAGAGCTGCGCCTGTTCCTGCGCGCCGAGAACGGCAAACCTTACGGCCATTTCCCCCCCATCGAAGCGAAGTTGGCACGGGAGGGCAAGAGCCTCGCCTTTGCCACCAACGCCGGAATGTACCACGCGGATCGCTCTCCGGTGGGCCTTTACGTCGAGGATGGTCAGCAGGAGATGCGGCTTGTTCCAAACGCAGGCCCCGGCAATTTCGGCCTGCTGCCGAATGGCGTTTTCTGCATTAACGACAGCCGCGCCGATGTGATCGAGACGCTGACCTTCCGGGATCAGGGCACCACCTGCCGCGATGCCACCCAATCGGGACCAATGCTGGTGATCGACGGGGAACTGCACCCGCGCTTCCTACCCGATTCCACCTCATACTACGTGCGCAACGGGGTTGGCACCTCGGCGGACGGGCAGCGCGCGGTCTTTGTCATCTCGCGCAATGCGGTAACCTTTCACCAGTTCGGCAGCCTGTTCCGCGACCACCTGAAACTGCCCAATGCGCTGTATTTTGACGGCAATATCTCGCGCCTGCACGCGCCCCAGCTAGGCCGCTCGGATGTCGGCTTTGCCATGGGGCCTGTGGTGGGCGTGGTGGAATAGCTCTCCCCTACCGTGACGGGTAATTGACAGCTTCTGCCCGATCCGCTACCCCGCGCGCCTCAGCAAGACATCACGGGGAACAGGCATGGCACGCAAACGCAAGGGGCGCGATATTTCCGGCTGGCTGGTGGTGGACAAGCCCGCAGGGCTGACCTCAACCGCTGTCGTGAACAAGGTGCGCTGGGCGCTTGAGGCCAAGAAGGCCGGCCATGCGGGCACGCTTGATCCCGAGGCCACCGGCGTTCTGGCCGTGGCGCTGGGCGAGGCGACCAAGACGGTTCCCTATATCACCGACGCGCTGAAGGCCTATACCTTTACCGTGCGGCTGGGACAGGCGACCAATACCGACGATGCCGAGGGAGAGGTGATCGCCCAGAGCGATGCGCGCCCTTCGGACGAGGAGATCAAGGCAGCACTTGGTCAGTTCATCGGCGAGATCATGCAGGTGCCGCCCAAATTCTCGGCCGTGAAGATCGACGGGCAGCGTGCCTACAAGCTGGCCCGCGACGGGGATGAGGATTTCGAGATCGCCGCCCGCCCGCTTTGGGTGGAGGAACTGGTTCTGGTGGACCGCCCTGACGCCGATCACGTTGTGCTGGAGATGACCTGCGGCAAGGGCGGCTATGTACGCTCCATCGCGCGCGATCTGGGCGCGGCGCTTGGCTGTCATGGCCATGTGAAAGAGTTGCGCCGGATCTGGTCCGGGCCTTTTGATGCCGCCGATGGTCTGTCATTGGAAGAGATCGAGCGGATGCAGCGCACGCCGGAACTCGACACCCACCTGCGCCCGCTGGAGGAGGGTCTGGCCGACCTGCCCGAGCTGAAATGCACGCCCGAAGGCGCCACCCGCCTGCGCAACGGCAATCCCGGCATGGTGCTGGCCTCCGAGGTGGAATACGGGGATGAGGCATGGGCCTCGATTGACGGAAAGGCCGTCGCAGTGGGGATCTACAAATCCGGAGAGCTGCACCCCAGCCGCGTCTTCAACCAGTAACGCCTGCGCTTGCCCCTCTGGGGGCAGCGTGGCATCTCTGCCCCATGATCACCCGCAGCCATACCAAGGGCGATGCGCCCTCCACCGCCGTCTATTCCGACTGCGAGACCTATCGCTACAGCCTGACGCGGGTCTGGGATCCCCACGGGAAAAAGGTGATGTTTGTGATGCTGAACCCTTCGACAGCGACCGAAGTACAGAACGATCCCACCATCGAGCGTTGCGAGCAGCGGGCGCGGGCCTTGGGCTTTGGAGGCTTCCGCGCCACCAATATCTTTGCCATTCGCGCCACCGACCCGCGCGTGATGCGCGCCGCCGAGGATCCCGAGGGGCCAGAGAATGAGGCGGCGATCCTGTCGGGCGCGGAGTGGGCGGATCAGATCATTTGCGCCTGGGGCACTCATGGTACCCACCGGGAGCAGGGTCCGCGGATTGAGGCCGCCTTAAGGGCAACCGGCCGCCCGCTGTTTCATCTCGGCCTCAGCAAGCACGGGCACCCAAAGCACCCTCTCTATATCTCTTACACGCAACAACCGCTGACTTGGACTTAGCCAAACGACCCCGGCTGTTTGCGGATCGTTAACCGATGTTCTCCATTTGTTTTGCATTGCACTGTGGACCGTGTAATCCTTAGCCCTGACATAAATGTATCTTCCGTGGCGTGGAGAGTGGGGCAGTGTTCTGGTTGGCTGGGTTGTTGGGCCTTGTTGCCGTTGGCAGCGCAATACTCGTTGACTTTGGCAGCGACGAGTCAGAGGCCGATGGCGATGTAGACCAGGCCGGCGGAGAACAAGAATCCGAAGTTGTCCCTGTTTCGGACATCATCGACACGCACAAATCGGACCCGGATGACGCTCCTCAAGATGGGCTGAACCTGACGGGGGACGACGATGTGGACCTTCTGTCTGGCAGCGACTTTGGTGACCTCTTGTCGGGCGGGGGAAATGACGATCAGCTGAACGGCTATGGGGGTGATGATGTGCTGTCAGGGGATGACGGCCATGACACCCTTTATGGTGATGTCGGGGAAGACACCTTGTATGGCGGGCAAGGGCGCGACCTTTTGCATGGAGAAGACGGAAATGACTTCCTGTCCGGCGATGCGGGCGATGACAGCCTCTACGGTCATTTCGGAAACGACACGCTCGATGGCGGCGGTGCAGACGACACCGCCCACGGCGGGCAGGGTGATGACCAGCTGAGCGGTGGCTGGGGCAATGATGCGCTGCATGGGAACGATGGCAATGACACGCTCGCCGGAGGCGCGGATACGGACACACTCTTTGGTGGTGTCGGTAATGACCTTGTTTGGGGTGCGGACGATGGCGCAACCAGTGACTTTCTGAATGGCGGGGACGGTGACGACACATTGGTTGCCGGTTCTGGCGATATCGTGACGGTTGGGGAGGGCGCGGATCACGTCATCCTAGACCAGACAGCCGTTGGTCTGGCGGGGGATTCAGCCGCCGTGGACCTGATCGACTATGATCCGGATGAAGATCAACTGATGGTTCTCTGGGAGCCGGACGGCAACGCAGAACCAGAAATCTCGGTCGAACAGAACCCCGACAATCCGGACCAGCATATCATTCGCCTCGACGGGGAGGAGGCCGTTCGAGTCAACGGCTCTGCGCCATTGAGTGACGCCGACATCCAGTTGATCCGCACCGATGATCCCGCCTACCTGAGTCTGCCACAGATCTAGGATTGCACTGAACGCGCCCAGCATTGCAGGGCATCCAAAGGGTGGCCTTGCCATTCCCATCAGATTGTGAATGTTATGTCATAACATAACATATCTTGGAGATCTTCATGCCCGACCCACGCCTCCCTGTCACCGTTCTGTCTGGCTTCCTGGGCGCAGGCAAGACCACTTTGCTGAACCGTATACTGAACAACCGCGAGGGCCGCCGCGTTGCGGTCATCGTCAACGACATGTCCGAGGTGAACATTGATGCCGACTTGGTGCGCGCAGGTTCCGCCGAGATGAGCCAGACAGACGAGACACTGGTGGAGCTCTCCAACGGTTGCATCTGCTGCACCCTGCGAGACGATCTGTTGAAAGAGGTGCGCCGCCTCGCTGAGGCCGGGCGCTACGATTACCTCCTTATTGAATCCACGGGCATTTCTGAGCCGCTTCCCGTCGCGACCACCTTTGAATTTCGCGATGAGGCGGGCGTCAGCCTGTCTGATGTGGCCCGCCTTGACACCATGGTGACCGTGGTCGATGCGGTGAATCTGCCACGTGATTTTTCAAGCCATGACCAGCTAGCCGATCGCGGGGAGAGCATGGGTGAGGAAGACACCAGAAGCCTGGTGCACCTTTTGACCGACCAGATGGAATTTGCAGACGTAGTGGTGCTTAACAAGATTTCGGACGCAGGCCCTGCCAAGGTCGACGCAGCGCGAAAGATTATTCGCAGTCTGAACGCCGATGCCCGCATCATCGAGGTAGATCACAGCCAGGTGAAGGCTGGAGACATCCTCGACACAGGCCTGTTCAGTTTCGAAACCGCACATGAACACCCCATGTGGACAAAAGAACTGTATGGATTTGCCGATCACACCCCCGAAAGCGACGAATATGGCATCCAGTCATTTGTCTTTCGCGCCAGACAGCCTTTTGATCCCGCCGCCATCCACCGGGTTCTGAATGCGGACCTTCCCGGTGTGATCCGGGCCAAAGGGCATTTCTGGATCGCAACCCGCCCCGATTGGGTGGCAGAATTCTCCCTGGCCGGGGCCCTGTCCAGCGTGGCCCCGCTCGGGACCTGGTGGGCGACCGTCCCCGAAGATCGCAGGCCGACCCATGCGCAGGCGCAGGCGTACCTAAGGGAACACTGGCAAGAGCCCTTTGGCGATCGCAGGCAGGAGCTGGTCTTTATCGGCAGCGGGATCGACTGGCCGCGCCTGAAGGCCCGGCTGGAGGCCTGCCTGATGGATGTCCCCGATGCCGACGCTTTATCCGGATTGACAGACATGCCAGATCCCTTTCCGGGCTGGCGCAGAGCATGAGACGATCACACTGGCGAAAAGGCAATTCGATGAACATCGCCTTTGCTTTTTGCCGCGAAACCGCCTATACGCCCGCATCTGCCGTGGAATCGCGGCGGATCTCTCCATGGGCCTGTGCTGGACGACATCCCGGCCTGCGCCATCCACTTTAACCTTATGAAGGAGACCCCGATGTCGATTACTGCTGAAGAAAAAGCACGCCTGATGAAAGAATTCGCAACCAAGGAAGGCGACACCGGTTCGCCCGAAGTTCAGGTTGCCATTCTGACCTCGCGCATCAACACCCTGACCGAGCACTTCAAGACCCACAAGAAAGACAACCACGGTCGTCGTGGTCTGCTGAAGATGGTTGCTCAGCGTCGTAAGCTGCTGGACTACACCAAAGGCAAGGATGAGGCCCGTTACCAGGACCTGATCAAGCGTCTGGGCATCCGCCGCTAAGCGCGACATTGCATTGAGATGCACACGCCCGTTCCGAAAGGAGCGGGCGTTTTTTGTTAGAGCTGTGTGATGCTCCAAAAGGTCGCGCCAGACTGAGGTGATAAATTAGTTCCAGGATATTTTCGCCTTTCCCCTTACAATCTCGGATGGAATGCCCCATGTGTATTGGGCAAAGCTTCTTCCTACGACCTTCTGTTTCCTAACGGCCCCAGTTGTTCTTATGTCGACACTGGGCCGGGTCATCGCGTGTTGCGGATGACATTTATTATGGAGACGACACGATGGCCAATGGCACCGTGAAATGGTTCAACACTCAAAAAGGTTTTGGTTTCATTGCTCCCGAGCATGGATCGCGGGACGTTTTTGTTCATATTTCCGCTCTTGAACGCGCAGGCATCCAGCAGCTTGACGATGGTCAGGCCGTGACCTTTGATCTCGAAAGCGGTCGCGACGGTCGCGAATCTGCAAGCAACCTTGCATTGGCATAAGCCCCTGCGGCCCTGAACAAGGGCCGACAAAAATACGGCGAGAGCGTCCTTTGCCATGCTCTCGCCCTTTGCGGCACCCAGCATCTACCGCGCGCCGCCCGTATCCCAAAAACGACAGAAAGACGAGATTTGATAGAAATTACCTGGGGTTCTCCCATGACGATTTTCCTGCCCTCAGAGGGCCGGACAAAGAAAATCACAACAATCGAACAAGCTCACCACTGGCTGAAAAAGGCCTGGCCGGTTTCAGATCACAGACGGGATCTTGCGCTAGAGCAGATCGACGCCGTCATGGACTGTCTCGCACCAGTCGACGCAGCGCGCATGGCCTTTTTGGCCGCAGTCGAGACCGCCGGTCTGAAAGCCGAACCTTCCATTGCTGCCTAAGCCAGCGGGCACTTGCTGCCCTACGCTCAGACGCCAATAGGATACCCTGCTCTGGGTGCCTCCCCTGCCTTCAAGGATTGAGACAATGCAGAAGCTAACGATTAAGGATCTGGAGAATGCCGGGGTACAGCGCAAGGAAACCGCGCTGGACAAGACAACCCGTGCCGCACGGGAGATCATGGACGACGAAAGCGAGACACGGCGCAGGAAGACCGAACGCCTGAGACGTGCTCGTCTTCAGTACCAAGTTCAGGAGGGCAAGGGATAGCCTCCCCTGGCGAACGTCGACAACCTTAATCTGGTCAGTGGGTTGGCGGAGACCTTGTTTTTCAAGCGGGGCCCGAACACCTGACAATTTTGCGGGTGTTCTTTGTGTGCGCAACCGTTTTTGTCACTGCCACAGCCGCTCCGATAGGGCTTTCCCGGAGCGGCTGTCAGTTAGGCGGCGCCTACTGGCCGGCCTGAAGTTCGCCTTTCCATTTCCCAAGCGCTCTGACCAGTGTGTTGCTCTTGTCGGTGAATGATCCATCAAGGAGTTGGATGGCGGTTTCCCGTTTTCCTGTGGTCGCTTCCTTCAGGACGCTGCCAGCGCACTGGTGAAATTCGCCGTGAAGTCGTTTGATGACCTGATAAGGCACGCCGTTCTTCGTGGTCGGTGTAATCCTATTTGAGTAAAGCCACTTCCCGAAGTCGCAACAATCATCCCTGGCAACCTGATCCACGCTCAGCGTGCTAGTGCCTGTTGCAATCGCAGCTTTCAGCCGCAGTTTCCAAGCACCATGAGCCCGGATGGCGTTTTGTACTTGTTCGACCATTTCATTGTTTGACATACGCATCTCTCTCAGAATCGATTAGTAAGCACCGACACCAATCGATTGCTAACATGTTAACGGCTCTACTTCATCATAAAACCTTGATCTGTAGAAACTAAGATGTGTTGCCAGCATAGTATGATATGTTATTACGTGCCTTCGAAACGCCGTCCTATGGAACTCTCATGCCCCGCTTGCATCGCCGCAATCTTGGTACAACCAGCCTGCCCATCCGGAAACGCTCTGAGAATCCGATGGCGGCCTATGATCGCTTGCCACCCGACCTTCGGGCCTGGATGCAGGACGCGGCATTGCCGTGGTCGCCACGCTCTTGTCGAGCCATCTGGCAGAAGGTTAAGAAACGTGGCGGTTCAGACGCCGAGGCCGCGGCGCGGCTGGCAGCCGTGGAGGCGGCCATGCTCGCCCGGGACCGGCAGATCTGTGATCGGTAGGTACAGGCCCGCATAGACCAAACCCTCCTTTATCTCAGCCGCTTGCGGCGCTTTTCCTTTCAATCCGGCCCAAAGTGATGTAAGGGCCGGGCATCTGAGACGTTGCGCCATGGCCCCGGCGCTCGAAAGAAAGATGGAGGGGGCCGGCGGCAATGGGGCCGCCATGACAACGGGAGACCCGGGATACGCCTGGGAGAGCTCCCACTTAGGATGCTGATATGTTCAACGTTACGAAGAAATCGATGCAGTGGGGCGAGGAAACGCTCACACTGGAAACCGGCAAGGTTGCCCGCCAGGCAGACGGCACAGTGATTGCCACCCTCGGCGAAACCTCGGTTATGGCAAACGTCACCTTTGCCAAGCAGCAAAAGCCCGGCCAGGACTTCTTTCCCCTGACCGTTCACTACCAGGAAAAATACTACGCCGCAGGCAAGGTCCCCGGTGGCTTCTTCAAGCGTGAGGCCCGCCCCACCGAGAAGGAAACCCTCACTGCGCGTCTGATCGACCGTCCGATCCGCCCGCTGTTCGTCCCCGGCTTCAAGAACGAAGTCCTGGTGATGTGCACCGTGCTGAGCCACGATCTGGTCAATGACCCCGACATCGTCGCGATGATTGCGGCCTCTGCCGCGCTGACCATTTCCGGCGCGCCCTTCATGGGCCCGATCGCTGGTGCCCGCGTTGGCTTCGAGGATGGCGAATACGTTCTGAATCCGACCGTCGACGACATGCAGGACCTGCGCCTCAACCCCGAGCAGCGCCTCGACCTGGTTGTCGCAGGTACCAAGAACGCCGTGATGATGGTGGAATCCGAAGCTTACGAGCTGACCGAAGCTGAAATGCTGGGCGCCGTGAACTTTGCACACGAGCAGATTCAGCCGGTGATCGACCTGATTGTCTCGCTGGCCGAAGAAGCCGCGAAAGAGCCCTTCGACTTTGCCGCGCCGGACTACTCCGATCTCTATGCAGCCGTCAAAGCCGCCGGTGAAGAGCAGATGCGCGCCGCCTTCGCGATCACCGACAAGCAGGAGCGCACCGCCGCCGTTGCTGCCGCACGCGACGCGATCAAGGAAGCGCTCAGCGACGAGCAGCTTGAGGACGAGAACCTCGGCTCTGCCCTGAAAAAGCTCGAGGCCAGCATCCTGCGCGGCGACGTGGTGAAAACTGGCAAGCGTATCGACGGCCGCAAGACCGACGAGATCCGCGACATCGTCTGCGAAACCGGCTTTTTGCCGCGCACCCACGGGTCTGCGCTGTTCACCCGTGGTGAAACCCAGGGTCTGGTCGTGACCACGCTGGGCACCGGCGATGACGAGCAGTTCATCGACGCGCTGCACGGCAACTTCAAATCGAACTTCCTGCTGCACTACAACTTCCCACCCTACTCGGTTGGTGAAGTGGGCCGCGTAGGTTCGCCCGGTCGCCGCGAAATCGGCCACGGCAAGCTGGCATGGCGCGCGCTGCAGGCTGTTCTGCCCGCGGCAACCGACTTCCCCTACACCATCCGCGTTGTGTCCGAGATCACCGAATCGAACGGTTCCTCCTCGATGGCGTCGGTCTGTGGTGGCTCCTTGTCGATGATGGATGCAGGTGTTCCCCTGAAAGCTCCGGTGGCCGGTGTGGCCATGGGTCTGATCCTCGAAGATGACGGCTCCTACGCGATCCTGTCGGACATTCTGGGTGACGAAGACCACCTTGGCGACATGGATTTCAAGGTGGCTGGTACCGAGAACGGCATCACCTCGCTTCAGATGGACATCAAGGTTGCAGGCATCACGCCCGAAATCATGGAAAAGGCCCTGGAGCAAGCCAAGGCAGGCCGTCTTCACATCCTCGGTGAGATGGGCAAGGCTCTGACCGAAGCCAAGGGCTTCTCGGCGCATGCACCGCGTATCGAGACCATGAACATCCCCACCGACAAGATCCGTGAAGTGATCGGCTCGGGCGGCAAGGTCATCCGCGAAATCGTGGAAACCTCGGGTGCCAAGGTCGACATCAACGATGATGGCGTGATCAAGATCGCCTCGTCCAACGGTGACGCCATCCAGAAGGCCTATGACATGATCCACGCGATCGTGGCAGAACCGGAAGAAGGCGCGATCTACAAAGGCAAGGTCGTAAAGATCGTCGATTTCGGCGCCTTCGTGAACTTCTTCGGAAAGCGCGACGGCCTGGTGCACGTCAGCCAGATCGAGAACCGTCGCCTGAACCATCCTTCGGACGTTCTGAAGGAAGGCCAGGAGGTCTGGGTCAAGCTTCTGGGCTTTGACGATCGTGGCAAGGTGCGCCTGTCGATGAAAGTTGTCGATCAGGAAACCGGCGAACCCGCCGCACCTGAAAAGAAAGAAGAAGCCGCAGACTGATCTGCAGCCGCATTCTGAAATCGGAAAGGCCCCGCTGGCAACGGCGGGGTCTTGTTCATTGTGAAGAGCCCCTCACAAATCGAGAGACACCTGCCCGCCCCGAAAAGCACCTCGTATCAGATAGCCCGGCTGGCTGATTTCGGGATGGTCCACCTCCCAGTCACGATACCGGTCATTGCTCACGATGCGCGCGCCCAGATCCCGGGCCGCCATCAGGATTGCCGGATCGGCAGGCGTTCCTTTCGGCACCACCATGACCCGGTCACGCGGCAGGCCCAGCGCCTTGGCAAGATGGCCATCGTGCATGTAACTGCCGGATATCAGATACCCGACATTTGCATCAAAGATCACGCCGGGCGAGTACCCATTTCTTTGCAGGCAGAACAGTACCTTCCGAACCGTCTCGAGCTGCGGAACGCCGTCTTTCCAATGCATGACGTTGGAACCATCCAACAAAACGGTCTACTGTCTGCCAGATACACGCCGCCTGGAAGAGCGAGCCCGAACCAAAAGGATCAGACTGGCCAGCATACAGGGAATGCTCACCAACAATAGATCCTGCAATCCGGAGACCAGTAATGCAACAGCCGTGAGAAAGATCGAAAGAGAAGAAAGAACAACCTCAACACGCATAGGGCGACTGTATGTCCGCCACCCGTCAAGTCAATCAGGCCCTGGGACAAAGGCAAGCTTTCTAAAGTGAGCAAAGCGGTTTAGAGGTTTTTCTCATGCATTCGTTGATCATCCATATGTCCGGCAGCAGCAAACGGGCGGCCAATGTAGAGCATCTGCTGTACAGCCTGCCGAATGCAGAGGTGACTGAGGCCGTAAATGGCCGCGAGGCCGTCGCGCATAATATTTTCCCTCTGCGTAAGGGCGACATTCATGCGCCGAGCTATCCGTTCCCCCTATCACCGGGTGAGGTCGGGTGCTTTTTGTCTCATCGCGCCTGCTGGCAACGGATCGTCGATAAGGGCTGGGACTATGCGCTGATCGTGGAAGACGATCTGGCACTGCAACAAGCTGAATGGCAGGCCGCATTATCCCTGATCGAGACCCACGCCGATACGGACAGTTTCATCCGGCTGCCAGCCAAACGCCGGGAAAGCCCAGCAGCGATCATTGATCAAAATGGCGCGGCCAAGCTGTTTCTTCCCCGCGTGATAGGCCTGCAAACCGTGGCACAGGTGGTGGGGCGAAATGCGGCAGAAAATCTGTTGGCCGCCAGTACCAACATCGACCGTCCCGTGGACACCTTCCTGCAAATGCACTGGGTCCACGGCCAAAGAATACAAACCATCCTGCCCAATGGCGTGAGCGAACTGACCGATGAACTGGGTGGATCCACCATCCAGAAACGTAAAAGCGGCAATAAGCTCTCGCGTGAGTTCAAGCGTGCGCTCTACCGCGCGCATGTATCGGCCCGTCCGCAAACATCGTGACCGCTGGACTTCTGAACATCGCTGTGCAAGGCATCATGGCATGAAAGCTTCGGTTCAGCATATTGCCCCTCGGCTCCTTGTCCGAATTAGCATCCCGGCCTGATCGTCGGGCCGGGTGGTCGAACTTTGAACAATCACAGCGCGCCAAACCTTGCACCTTCTGCGCTTCACATGGTTTTCAAAAATGCCCCAATACCATCCCGTGCTGCACATGCTGTGCGGCAAGATCGCCTCTGGAAAATCCACTCTGGCCCAGCGCTTGAAACAGCAAGACGAGGCAGTTCTGATTGCAGAGGATGTATGGCTCAGCACGCTGTTTCCCGGCGAGATCACCTCAGGAGCTGACTACCTGCGCTGCACGGCCAGGCTGCATGCGGCCATCGCGCCCCATGTTGTTGAACTCTTGAACACCGGTCTCTCCGTGGTGCTGGATTTCTCTGCCAACACAATCGAGCAGCGCCAGTGGCTACGCGGACTGTTGGACCAAACCAGCGCGGCCCATCAGCTTCATGTGATAGAGGTGCCCGATGATGTCTGCCTCGCCCGCCTGCGTGCGCGCAATACCAGTGGCGAGCACCCATTTTCGGCCACCGAAGAGCAGTTTCACCAGTTCTCGAAACACTTCATGCTGCCCACGCCGCAGGAGGGGTTCAATATCGTGCTTCACACCGCACCCGAAGAGACATCCGCGAAATGACAAAGGGGCCAAACGGCCCCCTTGCTGAACTTCGAAATGGCTTCCGACTTATTCCGGCGCCTTGGTCTTGCGCAGGTAGGGGAAGATGGTCTCGAACTCGCCGAACTTGGCCTTGGCGTCTTCGTTCGACACGGTCGGCGGGATGATCACGTCTTCACCCGGTACCCAGTTGGCAGGCGTAGCAACGCCGTTGCCGGTCGCCATCTGCAGACCGTCCAGCGCGCGCAGGATCTCGGCAAAGTTACGGCCCACCGACATCGGATAGGTCATCGACAGTTTCAGCTGCTTGTCCGGGCCGATGATGAAGACCGAACGCACGGTGGCGCTGTCGGCAGGGGTGCGGCCATCGGGCAGGTAGGCTTCGGCGGGCAGCATGTCAAAAGCCTTGGAGACTGCCAGCCCTTCGTCCGCGATGATCGGGAAACCGGCAGAGGCCTTGGAATAGCTTTCGATGTCGCCCTTCCACTTCTTATGATCCTCGACACCGTCAACGGAGACACCGATCACCTTGGTGTTGCGCTTCTCCCATTCCTCGGCCAGCTGCGCCACGGCGCCGAACTCGGTGGTGCAGACCGGGGTGAAATCCTTGGGGTGGGAAAACAGGATCGCCCAGCTGTCCCCGATCCAGTCATGGAAGGTGACGGTGCCCTGATCGGTCTCTGCGGTGAAATTCGGAACCACATCGTTGATGCGCAAACCCATGGAGGTCTCCTATCGTCAGTCATATTCTGTTTTTGATACGTATCTTGCTACGCAAGGTAATCACTCGCGGCGCAGGTTAAACCCCTCATGCGTCAACACCAGCACAAAACCGCCAATCACCTGCGACAAAAAGGGAAAACTGTGTTTTCGGACCGGAGATACGGAGGGAATAATTTGATCAAATTTTTCACCTCTGGTCTTGCCCATGGGTCAATGCGGTGACACAGTGGCGCGCGAATACGTCGGCAAGGATCCGGCGAAACGTCTGATTTTTGGGAGATCTGGACATGATCGAGAAACGCGACTTTTACATCAACGGCCAATGGGTTGCCCCTTCGGCTGCAAAGGACCACCTGGTCATCGATCCTTCCACCGAAGAGCCCTGCGCGGTGATTTCCCTCGGCAGCGAGGCGGACACCAATGCCGCCGTTGCAGCCGCCAAGGCCGCGCTGCCCGGCTGGATGGCAACTCCGGTGGAAGAGCGGATCGCTCTGGTGGAAAAGCTGATTGAAGTCTACCAGACCCGCGGTGAGGATCTGGCGCAGGCCATGTCCACCGAAATGGGCGCCCCGATCGAAATGTCCCGCACGCAACAGGTCGGCGCCGGTATCTACCATCTCAAGAACTTCGTGCGCGCCGCCAAGGCCTTTGAATTCGAGCGCCCCCTGAGCGATCGCTTCCAGAACGATCGGATTATCTACGAAGCCGTTGGCGTTGCTGCCCTGATCACGCCTTGGAACTGGCCGATGAACCAGATCACTCTGAAGGTGGGCGCGGCGGCCATCGCGGGCTGCACAATGGTTCTGAAGCCCTCCGAGGAAAGCCCGCTTGATGCGATGATCTTTGCCGAGATGATGGACGAGGCAGGCTTCCCCGCCGGTGTCTTCAACCTCGTGAATGGCGATGGTGTCGGCGTCGGCTCGCAGCTGTCGGCGCACCCGGATGTCGACATGGTATCCTTCACCGGCTCGACCCGCGCAGGCACCGCGATCTCCAAGGCGGCGGCCGATACCCTGAAGAAGGTCCATCTGGAGCTGGGCGGCAAAGGCGCCAATGTGATCTTTGACGATGCAGACGAAAAGGCCGTCAAGCGCGGCGTTCTTCACATGATGAACAACACCGGGCAAAGCTGTAACGCACCCTCGCGGATGCTGGTACAAAAAGGCATCTACGATCAGGCCGTCGCAACCGCCGCCGAGGTTGCCTCCAAGGTCACCGTCGGCCCGGCATCTGAGGAAGGGCGCCATATCGGCCCGGTTGTGAATGAAACTCAGTGGAACAAGATTCAGGACCTGATCCAGAAGGGCATCGACGAAGGCGCCCGCCTGGTTGCCGGGGGCACCGGTCGCCCCGAAGGCTTCAACAAGGGCTTCTATGTCAAACCCACCGTCTTTGCCGATGTGAACAACCAGATGACCATCGCCCGCGAAGAGATCTTTGGCCCGGTCCTGTCGATCATCCCCTTCGAGACCGAAGAAGAAGCTGTCGAGATCGCCAATGACACGCCCTATGGTCTGACCAACTACGTACAGACACAGGACGGTGAAAAGGCCAACCGCATGGCCCGCGTACTGCGCTCGGGCATGGTGGAGATGAACGGCCAGTCCCGCTCTGCGGGATCTCCCTTTGGCGGCATGAAACAGTCGGGCAACGGCCGCGAAGGTGGTATCTTCGGGATCGAGGACTTCCTCGAAGTGAAAGCCGTTGGCGGCTGGTCCACCGACTAAGCCATGATCGACCCATGATCCCTACGGCCGCCCCAGCTCTTGGGGCGGCTCTTTCTTTTCATCTGAAGGTGATTTGGCCAGTCGCCCTGTTACGCGTTTATCGCATGACAAAGGGATCCGGGATCGGATCATCCGAGGTGCGAAGCCACACAGCTTTCACCGTCGTGTAGTCGAGGGCCGCCGCAAGGCCGCCTTCGCGCCCATGGCCCGACAGACCGTGTCCTCCGAATGGAGCAATGGGAGAGACGGCGCGGTACGTGTTGATCCATACGATCCCGGCCCGGATGGCGCGGATCATCCGATGCGCTCGCGCAAGGTCGCGAGTAAAAACACCTGAGGCAAGCCCATAGGGCGTCGCATTCGCCAGGGCGATTGCCTCATCTTCGGTGTCAAACGCCAGAACCGACAAGACCGGGCCAAACAGCTCTTCGGTGATGCAGGGCGCAGCTGGCGCGTCACTGCAATCAAGGATTGTTGGCGGAAAGAAGAACCCTTCTGAAATGGGCGCTTGTCCACCTGTCACCAATTTGGCACCCGCATCGAGCGACTGCGCAATGACGCCTTCGATGCGCTGACGTTGACGCAACGAGCACAGCGGTCCGACCTCGGTTTCCATGTCATCCGGTGCGCCGATACGCACGGCTTTGGCCTTGGCTTTGAGCTGAGCAATGAATGCGTCGCGGACAGAGCGATGAACCAGAAGACGCGAACCGGCAACACAGCTTTGACCGGTAGCCGCAAAGATCCCTGCGACCTGCGCATTCACCGCGCTATCAATGTCGGCATCCTCAAAGACGATAAAGGGAGATTTCCCCCCGAGTTCGAGCGAGGTTTTGGCGAGATTGTCTGCGCTGGCGCGCACGATATGTCGTGCTGTTTCCGGCCCGCCGGTAAAGGCGACATGCGCCACCAGGGGATGCGCCGTCAGGGTTTTGCCCGCCTCGGGGCCGCCGGTGAGAATGTTGACAACACCCGGGGCAAAGCCCGCCTGATGCACGAGCCGCGCGAATTCAAGAAGCGGAGCAGGGCCATCCTCGCTTGCCTTCAGGACCACGGTGCAACCGGCTGCCAGGGCGGGGCCCAGCTTGACGGCGGACAGGAACAGCTGGCTGTTCCAGGGTACGATGGCGGCCACCACGCCGACAGGTTCCCGTCGCAGCCAGACCTCCATGTCGGGCTTGTCGATGGGCAGGTGCGCGCCTTCAATCTTGTCCGCAAGACCAGCATAGTAGCGATAATATTCGGCGACATAGGCGATCTGGGCCGAGGTTTCACGAATGATCTTGCCCGTGTCCCGGGTTTCCAGCGCAGCAAGGCGCGGCGCCGCCTCCTGCACCAGATCTGCGAGCCGATAAAGAAGCTTGCCGCGCTGCGTTGCCGTCAAGCCCGCCCAGTCTGGCGCACAAAAGGCCCGGTCCGCTGCGCGAACGGCGCGGTCCACGTCTGACGCGCTGGCCTCAGGCATGACTGCCCAAGGCAGGCCCGTGGCCGGATCAAGGCTCTCGAAACCAGCGCTCCCATCTTCGAATGCCCCGTCGATATAGTGCTGAAAGCGGTCCATGGCATCCCTCATGCAAATGCTGGCATCACATCCGAAATGAAGCGTTCAAGCGAGGCTTTCTTGCGCTCAAAGCTCATGCCGGAGTCGATCCAGAAGGCATATTCATCATAGCCCATCGCCTCGTAGGATTTGATACGGTCGATCACCGCTTGCGGCGCACCGATGACCAGATCGCGGGACATGGCCTCCGGGGAATAAAACGGGTGCGCCGCGATTTCTTCGTCCGTCAGCTCCTTGATCAGACCTTGCCTGATCTCGCGCTTGTTCATGAACCAGGCTCCGAAATAGTTGTAGAACCGGTTCAACTCTTCGGCGGCCTGCTGCGCGTCGCTTTCGCCCTCCGCCACATAGGTGTGCATCAACAGCATCAGCTTGGGCCTTGGCTTGTCTGGGAGTTTGGCACAGGCGGCGTCAAAAGTTTCCGCCAGATGGCGCACCTCATCATCGCCCTTCCACAATGGCGTGACCTGAACGTTGCAATCGTTGGCAATGGCAAATTCATGGCTGTTCGGATCGCGAGCCGCGACCCAGATGGGCGGACCGTCCTGTTGCAGTGGCAACGGCGCCGAAGTGGTTGCCGGGTAGGAGTTGAACTCCCCCTCCAGCACGTGGTCGCCCTTCCACAGCCCTTTCACGGCAGGGACCAGCTCTCGCATGCGCTGACCGGCTTCCCAGGCGTCCATACCAGGGCGCAGGCGCTCGTATTCAAAACTGTAGGCACCGCGCGCGATGCCCAACTCAAACCGCCCATCAGTCATAATATCCACCATGGCGGCTTCACCAGCAAGCCGGATCGGGTGCCAGAAGGGCGCAATCACCGTTCCGGTGCCAAGGCGCACGTTCTTGGTCTGACGGGCCAGATCAACCAGGTTCAAGAGCGGGTTCGGCGCGATGGTGAAATTCATGCCATGATGTTCGCCGGTCCAAACCGCGTGCATGCCGCCCTTATCGGCGATCTGGCAGAGTTCAACGAACTCCTTGTAGAGCTGCCTTTGATCCTGGCTCTCCGAGATCCGCTCCATATGCGCGAACAGCGAAAATTTCATGTCACAGCGCCCCCATATTGATTTCACGCACCTGCCCGCTGCGTTCGTTTCCGCAATAGACACCAAAACTTCCGAGCTGCATTTCTTCGGCAAAACGCGCCAGCATCGCAACCATGGCCGGGTCGGCAAGATCCATCAGGCTCGAATTGGTCGGTGGCACAAAGGCGCCGGTGCGCGGCATTCCTTCCTCGGCTTCACACAAGAAGGTGATGTGCTGGCATCCACGGTGGGTATCCTCGTAGACCGCGTAGATGAACCCGGCCTCGGTCGTCAGCCCGGTGCGCTCCAGCAATCGGTTCAGCGTGGCGGTGACACCATCGTCCCCGACCTGTGCTTCGGGCAGGGTGAGACTGCCGTCGCGGTGATCGACCAACAGAACCGAGTTGCCTTGCTTGATCAGGGCCGAGACCATGATGCCGGTGCGGCGGTCCAGAGCCTTTGCCTCGGTCCCCGGGGTGACATAGGCGCCCCGCACATATCCCAGACCCGGCGCCGGACCCGTGTCAAAAGCGCGGACCTCACCAATCATGATGGCGTGATCCCCGGCAGGCACGACCTTGTGCATGGAACAATCGAACCAGGCAGAGACCCCCTCCAGCACCGGCGCGCCGTGCGGCCCTTTGTGCCACGCAACATGCTCAAAGCGGTTGTCAGAAGGGCGTGCAAAGATGTTGGAGATCTTTTTTTGAGACTCTGACAGAACGTTGACTGCAAAACCCGAAGCTTCGGTGAACGCCCTCCAGTTGGTCGAGGTATTGGCAAGACAAACCAGCACCAGCGGTGGGTCAAGCGAAACGGAGGTGAAGGAATTGGCGGTAAAGCCCAGGGGCTGACCGTCCTTGTCGCGGCTGGTGACAACCGTCACCCCGGTCATGAAGGCCCCAAAGGCGCGGCGCAGGGCCTGCGGATCTATGGCTGACATGCAACGTTCTCCCTTTTGGAGCAGGTCTCAAGTTTGGAGCAGGTCTCAAGCCAATCTGCGAGCGCGGCATTGACCTTTTCGGGCGCGGTCAGGTTCACCATATGGCCGTGTCCTTCGACGATCACAGCCTGCCCCATCGGGGCGGCTGCAGCCATTGCATGAGACATGGCGGGAGTGGAGTTCAGATCGAGATCGCCGGTCAGCGCCAGCAAAGGGCATCGGATTCTGCCAAAGCCATCGGCATAGCAGTCATCGCCACACGCAAACGCGGAATAGGCCGTAGCATAACCGCCCAGATCCACGGCTCTCAGCCATGCTGCAACGCTGGCACGGATACCACAACTTTCGGATCCTGCTCCGAACCATCGATCAAGAGGCGTTTCAACATCAAAGTTGCCTGTACCGATCTGCGCCGCGCGGGCTTTTACCGCATCGCGGGCAGCATCATCCCGGCGGAAAACCCCGTTCAGCAGTGCGACCCGTTCGACAAGATCCGGTCGGCTCACCGAAAGGCCAGCCGCAACAAGCGCACCCATCGAATGTCCCGCAAGGCTGACCCGATCATGGCCCAGCGCCTGAATGGCGTCTGCAGCCCAATCCACAAATTCGGCCAGCTCAGAGCCTGCGGGCAGAGGCGCGCTCCTGCCATGCCCCGGCAGATCCAGCGCGATCACACGATGTGAGGATGAAAGAGCCGCAAGTTGTGGCGCCCAGGCTGCGGATTGCATACCCACACCATGCAGCAGAACCAGAGGTGCGCCCGTGCCTGCCGCGCGGTAGCCTATGGGTCCGGACTGCTCAGACGGCGGCAGGGTTGTCAACATCATGGCCAAGTTCCTTGAGATCCTGATAGCGGTCGCCGATGCGGTGATGCGGGCGCCCGCCGATCGAAGCACCAAGGGCGATGACAATCTCGTCCGCAGCAGGCGCATCCGCAACAGACAGCTGGATGGTCAGATAGTGGCTGCGGCGGCCCCCATCATTCTTGTCCATCAGCGGTATCATCAGCGGCGCATTGGCGGGGCCACGTGTGTTGCAAAAGGCCAGATAGGACTTGGCCCCGACGGCTTCGCGGTAATGGTTGCCAAAGCGTAGGGTGTGAATCAGCGCCGAGGCGTGCTCTACCTCGCCGTTGACGCCCACGATGGCAGATTTTCCATAACCTTCCACCTTGTCGCCGCCGCCTGCGGCATCAAGGATCATGCCGGTCAACATTTTCCCAAGGCCCGGCGCGCAATCGGCGATCTCGGGGGCCAGGTCTTCGACGAACCCCCGCCCCGCCCAGGGATTGGCGATCACCGCCACGGCAGCGATCATCTTGAGCGGAACAGCCGCCTCTTTACCGCCCTCGATATGCGTTTCTTCCACATGCAACAGCGTCTTGCGGATCTTGGCTGGCATATCAGTTTCCTATCAGCTTCGTATATGATTTGAATATGGCGTACCGTAATACAATCCTACAATCAAGCTTGTCGTGCAACCGGACGGCTGGTAGCGTCCGAGCATGCAGAATCAGGGCCTTCAAAAGATCGACCTTCAGCCGACAACGCTGCGCGATGTGGTGCTGGAGCGTCTTCGCGATGCGATCATCGACGGAACCTTCAAGCCCGGTGAACGGCTGGTGGAGCGTGTTTTATGTGAACAGCTTGGGGTGAGTCGCACGGTGGTGCGCGAAACACTGCGCTATCTGGATGCCGAGGGACTGGTCGAGCATCAGGCAAACGTGGGTCCGCGCGTCTCCCACCTGACCTGGGACGACGCCCGGCAGATCTATGACATCCGGCTTAAGCTCGAAACGGCGGCTGCGGCGGACTGCGCCATCAATATGACAGCGGACCAGCAACGCCAACTCGCGACCGCCCTGCGAGACCTGCAAGGCGCTGCCAAAGATCAGACGCCAGGCGCCCTGTTCAAGGCCACCACCAAATTCTACAGCATCATCTTTGCGGGTGCGGGACATACCATCGCATGGGAAGTGGTGCAGCGCTTGAATGGTCGGATTTCCCGGCTCCGCATCATGACGCTGGCCAGCTCTGATCGCGAGGCCCTTGGCCCCGTGCACATGCACAAGATCTGCGATGCCATCATCAGTCGTGATCCAGTAGCGGCGCGGGCGGCTGTTGAGCGCCACCTGACGGATGCAAAAGCGGTCGCAGCAAAAATGCTCGCCGAAGAGAAAGTTACCCCTTGATGAGGCGTCAGATCGGACCGCCCGCACTTCACGCGGCCCGCGCCTGGCCCTTTGCTACCAAAGGGCTTTGCCCTGACATGAAAGAGGAAGCAGACAAATGAGCAGTTTTGACGAAGATCTTTTCCTCAAGGGCCTCGAGCAGCGAAAAGCCACCCTTGGCGCCGAATATGTGGAGCGTAACCTTGCCGCCGCCGACGACTTTACGCGCCCCTTTCAAGAAGCCATGACCGCCTGGTGCTGGGGCTTTGGCTGGGGTGATGACGTGATTGACGCCAAGACCCGCTCGATGATGAACCTCTCGATGATTGGTGCTTTGGGCAAGATGCATGAATGGGAGCTGCATTGCCGCGGCGCCATCAACAACGGTGTCACACAGGATGAAATCCGCGCCATCATTCATGTCATCGGCATCTATTGCGGCGTGCCGCAAGCACTTGAGTGTTTCCGCGCAGCGCGCAAGGTGATTGAAGAGCAGACATGAATGCCCTGCAACGCATCCGGCGTTCTCGGGACAGTCATGTTACCGAGTGATCTGGACGAAACCTGCTAGCCGTTAGATGTCCAGCGTGTTGTCTTTTTCCCAGCGCGAAAAGTGTGAGACGAAGCTGTTCCATTCCTGCTGCTTCATCTTGACGTAGGACGCGGAAAAGCCGGTACCCATCATTTTTTTCAGTGCCTCATCCGCATCGAAGTTGCGGATCGCGTCGAGCATATTGAGCGGCAGCTTCGGCGCATCGGTGATGAGATGCCCCTCGGCATACATGTCAATGTCATAGCGCTTGCCCGGATCGGCTTTGGCCCGGATGCCGGACAGGCCAGCCGCGATGATAACAGCCTGCAGCAGATAGGGGTTCACCGCCCCGTCGGGCAGGCGCAGCTCGAAACGGCCGGGACCGGGAACGCGGACCATATGAGTGCGGTTGTTGCCGGTCCAAGTTACCGTATTGGGCGCCCAGGTAGCACCGGACATGGTGCTGGGCGCATTGATCCGCTTGTAGCTGTTGACCGTTGGGTTGGTGATTGCCGCCAACGCTTCGGCATGAGACATGATTCCGCCAAGAAAGTAACCGCCCTGCTCTGACAGGCCGACCTCACCGATCTGACCGCCCGCATCTCCGGCAAAGGCGTTGGTCTTGCCGTCCAGATCCCAGACCGAGATATGTGCGTGGCAGCCGTTGCCGGTCAGTCCTTCGACAGGTTTGGGCATGAAGGTCGCCCGGAGCCCGTGCTTTTCGGCGACCGATTTCACCATGAATTTAAAAAAGGAGTGCCGGTCCGCCGTCACCAGCGCATCGTCAAACTCCCAGTTCATCTCGAACTGGCCATTGGCGTCTTCGTGGTCGTTCTGATAGGGGCCCCAGCCAAGCTCGAGCATGTAATCGCAGATCTCTGCGATCACATCATAGCGCCGCATGACCGCCTGCTGATCGTAGCAGGGCTTTTCCGCGGTATCATATGGGTCCGAGATCTTGTCGCCCTCGGGTGACAGCAGAAAGAACTCGGCTTCGATGCCGGTCTTGACGCGCAGCCCGGCATCTGTCGCCTCTATGATCAGCTTTTTCAATACGTTGCGCGGGGCCTGTTCAACCGGGGTGCCCTCCATCACACAGTCTGCGGGTACCCAGGCGACCTCGGGCTTCCAGGGCAGCTGGATAACCGCATCCGGGTCCGGAACGGCGAGCATATCCGGGTGCGCGGGTGACATGTCAAACCAGGTCGCAAAACCGGCAAAGCCTGCGCCTTCTTCCTCCATATCCGCAATGGCTGCGGCGGGCACCAGTTTGGCGCGCTGGCCACCGAACAGATCGGTATAGGAGATCATGAAATATTTGACGCCCTTGTCTGCGGCGAATTTGTCAAGTTTGCTCATCGTTTTGTTCCCTGTTGCTTGTCCAGATATTGAGAGAGGGGCCGCTGGCCCCTCTGTCGATCCGGCTTAAAAGCCGGGCTTACCCGGGTACCAGTTGGTCCCCGCGAGGGGCACCTGGGCCATGGCTGCGGCCTCCATGGTGAGGGCGCATAGGTCTTCTGGTTCGAGATTGTGAATGTGGTTATGTCCACAGGCCCGCGCCAGCGTCTGACATTCAAGCGTCAGCACATTCAGATAATTGCGCAGACGCCGACCGGCGGCCTCGGGGTCAAGACGCGCCATCAGTTCTGGGTCCTGCGTGGTGATCCCGGCAGGGTCGCGCCCTTCATGCCAGTCGTCATAAGCGCCCGTTGTGGTGCCAAGCTTCTGATATTCTGCTTCCCATTTCGGATCATTGTCACCGATCGCCACCAGCGCTGCCGTGCCAATCGCCACTGCATCGGCGCCAAGCGCCAGCGCCTTGGCCACATCCGCGCCAGTGCGGATCCCGCCAGAGACGACCAACTGAACCTCACGGTGAAGCCCAAGATCCTGCAGTGCCTGCACAGCCGGGCGGATACAGGCCAGCGTCGGCTGGCCCACATGTTCGATGAAGACATCCTGCGTGGCGGCCGTGCCGCCCTGCATCCCATCGAGTACAACAACATCCGCGCCCGCCTTGACCGCAAGGGCCGTGTCATAATAGGGGCGGGCGCCGCCGATTTTGACGTAGATCGGCTTTTCCCAATTGGTGATCTCCCGCAGCTCTAGGATCTTGATCTCAAGATCATCCGGCCCGGTCCAATCCGGGTGGCGACAGGCCGAACGCTGGTCAATCCCTTCCGGCAAGTCGCGCATTCCGGCAACGCGTTCAGTGATTTTCTGGCCCAAAAGCATGCCGCCGCCGCCAGGCTTGGCGCCCTGCCCCACAACGACTTCAATCGCGTCAGCACGGCGCAGATCGTCGGGGTTCATGCCATAACGGCTGGGCAGATATTGATAGACCAGCTTTTCGGAATGGCCGCGCTCTTCTTCGGTCATGCCGCCATCCCCGGTGGTGGTCGAGGTGCCCGCCATCGTCGCCCCGCGTCCCAGCGCCTCTTTGGCGTTGCCGGACAGCGCGCCAAAAGACATGCCTGCGATGGTGACTGGGATTTTCAATTCAATCGGCTTCTTGGCAAAGCGGGTTCCAAGGGTCACCGCAGTTTCGCACTTCTCGCGATACCCTTCGAGCGGATAGCGGCTAACCGACGCGCCCAGGAACAGGAGGTCATCGAAATGCGGCACCCTACGTTTGGCGCCGCCGCCGCGAATGTCATAGATACCCGTCGCGGCCGCCCGACGGATCTCAGCGTTGATCTCGTTGGAGAAAGTCCAACTTTGGCGCGGTTCGGTCTGTGGTGTCTCGTACATGTCGCGCTCCTCAGTAGGCGTCTACGTTGTCGATGTTGAAGTGGTAGAGCTGCCGTGCCGAGCCATAGCGCTTGAACTCCTCCGGCTTGGCATCCGCGCCCGCCTTTTCCAGCAGCTCTTTCAGCAGTTCGATATGCTCAAGGCGCATCTCTTTCTCGATGCAGTCGGCGCCGAGGGATTTCACGCTGCCCCGCACAAAAAGCCGCGCCTCGTAAAGGCTATCGCCAAGCGCATCGCCCGCGTCCCCCAGCACAACCAGGTTGCCCTTTTGCGCCATGAAGGCAGACATATGGCCGATATTGCCATGCACGACGATGTCGATACCCTTCATCGAGATCCCGCAGCGTGAACTGGCGTTACCCTTGATGTTCAAAAGCCCGCCATGGCCCGTGGCGCCTGCGTACTGGCTGGCGTCCCCTTCGATGGTGACAACACCTGACATCATGTTCTCGGCCACGCCCGGCCCGGTGGAGCCTTCGACCGTGACCGAAGCCTCCTTGTTCATGCCCGCGCAGTAATAGCCGGTAGAGCCTTTGATGGTGACGTTCAGCGGGCCATCAAGGCCGCAGGCCATGGCATGGCTGCCGCGCGGATTAATGACGACATAGGCCTCATTAGCTTGCGATTTGGCGGCGGCCTGCAGGGTCGTGTTGACCTCTCGCAGATCTGTTGTGGTCATATCGAGCGTTGTTGTCATCTTTCAGCGCTCCCAGAAGTAGACGGTTGCGGGTTCAGGCTCCCAGACCGTGGCAGCCTCAATATTTGGAAGATCCGCAAAGGCGCGGTATTCGCTGGCAAAGGCGACATAGTCTTCGGTCTCGGCCATGACGGCGGGTTTGCAGGCAATCGGGTCACGGACGACGCCAAAGCCGTTTTTGGTGCCGGTCACAAAAGTGAAGAACCCGTCGAGATCGTTGATTGTGCCCTCAAGCGCCTCACCCAGGGTGGCGCCCTCAGCGATCCGGGACGAGATATAGGCCGCGCCGACCTCGGTGTCGTTCTCCGACTGGGTCAGAACACCCTTGCGCGCCAGCTTTCGGCGCATCTGGTTGTGGTTGGACAGCGAACCGTTGTGCACTAGGCATTGATCGGGCGCGGTGGAAAACGGGTGCGCGCCCATGGTGGTGACGGCGGATTCCGTCGCCATGCGCGTGTGACCGATGCCATGGCTGCCTCCCATGTTGCGCAGGTCAAACCGCGCGGCGACGTCGCGCGGCAGGCCGACCTCCTTGAAGATCTCCATCGAAGAGCCAATCCCCATGATGCGCAGACCTTTATCGGCCAAGGCAGACATCACCTCCGCCTCTGCATCGCTGGGCAGCGTCAGGACAGCGTGGGTGTCGAGCACCTTGACGCCCACAGGTAGTCCTGCAGCCGTGGTCAGATCTTCTTTGAGACCTGAAAAGGCCTCGTCCGGGGTATCCGATTGTATCGTGATCTTGAGGCAACCTTCGTCTTCGTCACCATAAATCGCGATCCCGGCGCTATCGGGGCCGCGGTCTGTCATGGTGATCAGCATATCGGTCAGCATATCGCCCAGTCTTGGGCGCATCTCATCGTTCTTCAGAAACAGGCCAACGATGCCGCACATAGGGTCCTCCTGAAACGGATCTGCTAGGCGGGGTCCGCCTTTGCCACCATTGCTATCGGGAAATTTTATTTCCCCAGAGGAATATTTGTGCTGTCAGTATGCTGTGGGTCCAGCGGCCCCCCACCCGATGCGCCGATGCCTAAGTTTCGGACGCAATCACTCTATTTGATCAATAATTGTGCAGGCTGATGACTTAGCGGGCCTGTGGGTATGTGATGACCGAAAGGTAGCGTGTGGGAAACTCGCGGATGTCCTCGGGTCCATGGGGGGAGTCAGCATCAAACAGCAGTGAATCGCCCGGTTTGAGATCGTAAAGTCGATCGCCGTGCCTGTATTCCACCCGCCCTTCGAGCACATAAAGCAGCTCGATCCCCTCATGTTGAAACAGCGGAAAGCGGTCGGATGTGCTATCGAGGGTGATCAGATAGGGTTCGACAACAACCCCGGAGCTGTTCGACCCTATGTGGCCGAGAAGGTTGTACTGATGGCCTGCTCTGGTACCTTCGCGCTGGATTTCGACACCCTGCCCAGCCTTTACATGCATGCAGCCGCGCTCTTCTTCATAGCCTGAGAACAGCTGAACCAAGGGCACTTTCAGCGCATGCGCGAGGGCGGAAATGGTGCTGAGCGAGGGCGATGTCACACCGTTTTCAATCTTTGACAGCATGCCCGTGGAAAGCCCGGTTTGCGCCGCAAGATCCGCGCCGGTCATCCGCTGCTTTTTGCGCAGCTCCCGCACCTGCCGCCCGATGGCCACCTCAAGGTTCTTGTCTCTGCTGTCTTTGATGGCATGCGGGTTCTGCCCAAGAGCTGATTTCATAGGTCGCTTCAAATCCGTTGGTCTCCGGTTGTGTTAGACAGATAACCCTCAAGGCAACTCAAATGAAAAGGTCTCATTTATCAAATCGCCATACCCGACCATCGTGCCGGATCGCCCGTTCACGCCTTTCACGGAGCAGCAGAAGGCAGCAACGTCACCCAAAACGGAACGGTTGGTTTCTCTATCCGGGTGCTCAGAACCTGCTACGCTGACCGAAACGCGAGATGACACCAGCCGGAATATGGGGCGCCTTATGACCTTCTTCGCCCGGTCAGACTATTGAGACGGCGTGTACCCCCGAAGACCGGCCTGCTGTTCGGCAAGACTGCACAGGCGCCATGGAGGGAAATACATGCGAGAATGGTCCAACTGGTCAGGAAGCGCAGTCGCACGCCCCTCTCAGCGCGTGGTCGCCACATCCGAAGAGCAGCTTTCTGCGGTTCTCAAAGGAGCAGAGGGGCCGGTTCGTATGGTCGGTGCGGGTCATTCATTCACGCCCATAGCCGCTGTGGACGGAGGGACACAGGTCTCCCTCGGCGGTTTTGATGATGTGACCGAAGCGGGACAACTCAGGGCGCGGATTGGCGCAGGCGGGCAGCTGGGGGACATTTCCAGAAAACTGCACGCGATGGGATATGCCTTTTCCAACATGGGCGATATCAACGACCAGGCCCTTGGCGGCGCACTGGCCACTGCCACCCATGGATCCGGATTGGAATTCGGTTGCTATTCTTCCATGCTGTCGGAATTCACTGTGATCGACGGCACCGGTGAAAAGCGCGTTCTGTCGCGCGATAAAGAAGGCGATCTTTTCCGCGCGATGGCGGTGGGCATTGGCACCGGTGGTGTCGTGACCGAGGCGGTGATGCACATGGCGCAACCCTATCGCCTTGATCGCAGGCGTTATGCCATCCCGCTCAACGATCTTCTGGAGGAGTTTTCTTCGAAAATGTCGGCCTGTCGCAACGTGGAGTTTTTCTACATCACCGGATCGGGGCAGGCCTTGGTGATCGAAAGCGATACCAGTAGCGACGCACTGATCGCGCGTCCCGAAGACAAGGATCAGGAAGGTCTTGCCCAGTTGCGCATGGCCGCCCGGTTCTTGCGCTGGAGCCCGCGGCTCCGACGCCTTGTTCTGGGTCAGGCCTTGAAGTCCCACACGCAAGAGCACTTTGTAGAGGAATGGCACAAGGCCTATCCAACTGATCGTGACGGCATCCGGTTCAACGAATCCGAATACCACCTGCCCCTCGAACACGGTCCCCGCGCACTACGTGAGGTGGTGGCACTGATCGAAAGCACATTTCCCGAAGTCTATTTCCCGATGGAAGTGCGTACCGTGGCAGGTGATGATCTTTGTCTCAGCCCGTTTTATAAGCGCGACAGTCTGTCCATTGCAGTCCATCACGAAGCGGGCAAACCATTTGAAGGCATTCTCAAAGCCATCGAAGATATCTTTTCACAGTATCAGGGGCGCCCCCATTGGGGCAAAATGCACGGCCTTGAGGCGGCAGACCTTCGGGCGCTGTACCCCGAGTGGGATCTGGCCATCGAAGCGCGGCGGGAGCTGGACCCACAGAACCGCCTGGTCACGCCCTATATCGCAAGACTTCTAGGCCTATGACCCAATACTACGAACGGTTGATCCATGCGGTCAAACTGGCTGGCCTGCATCGCCCGGCGCTGGTCATTGATGCCGAGCGTCTGACAAAGAACCTGAAGACAATACGCGAGGCCCTACCCAACACGGATCGTTTGCGTCTTGCCGATAAATCCATCCCGGTGCCTGCCCTGCTTAAACAAGGCTTTGAGGTATTTGGAACACAGCGGGTGATGTCCTTTCACCTCCCGCTGACGGCGCAACTTCTGGAACATTTTCCCAGGGCAGAAATCCTTTTAGGCAAGCCCATGCCCGTTGCGGCGGCGGCTACATTCATCGATCAGACTCCGCTCGCCAATCAGGTCACATGGCTCATCGACAGCGCAGCCCGTCTTGCCGAGTACCGAGCACTGGCAGAGCAAACCGAAACCACACTTCGCATCGCTTTTGAGGTCAATATCGGCCTTGGTCGCGGGGGTTTTGCCGAACCAGCGGATCTGCGTGTCATTCTCGGCCAGACGGGTCAGCTAAAGGTCTGTGGTCTTATGGGATATGAGGCCCATATCCACGCCCTGCCCAAAATCCTTGGCGGCGGGCAAAACGCCCAGGCCGAGGCGATGAGACGGCTGGCTGATTTTGCTGACTGCTTGACGCCAGATCAGCGCGAGATCATCAACACCGCCGGCAGTTCGACCCTTCTTGGATTGCCGATGTCGGGGCCTGCGAATGATTTCACTATCGGATCCTTGATGATCAAGCCATCCGACTTTGATCAACCCATCAACGCACAGATCGAACCGGCAGCCTTTATCGTGACGCCGGTTCTGAAGACTTATGACCATCAATTGCCCGGCCATCCGCGTCTGACCCGTATCCTGCAAAAGACCGGTATCATCCGGGATCGCATCGCTTTCTGCTATGGCGGCAAATGGATGGCAGATCCGGTTTTCCCAGTCGGCCTGAGCGCCAGCCCGTTCTTTGCGCCCTCCTCAAACCAACATGGGTTCTGCTTGCCACGGCACGCAGTAGAGCCAAGCCAGTTGGTGTTTCGCCCAACACAATCTGAGGCCGTGCTCCAGCAATTCCCCGAGCTGCAGGTCTTTGACGGCGCGCGTATCAGCCAGACGTGGCGCCCCTTCGATGTCTGCTGAAATAGCCCCGCCTTAGGCCCAGACCTGATCAGGATCAGGTAAGGGGATCGCCGACAACAGCTCTTGCGTGTAGGGAGCTGCAGGCGCCGCAAAGAGATCCGCCGTGGCGGCGTTCTCGACGATTTCGCCTTGATAGAGCACCAGAATGCGGCTGCACAGGCGGCGGATCACCGACAGGTCGTGGCTGATGAAGGCCAGCGTAAGGCCCAACTCGCGTACCAGCTCTTCGAGCAGATTCAGCACCTGCGCCTGGCTCGATACATCCAGCCCCGAGACGATCTCATCCGCCAGAATGAAATCGGGGCTTAGGGCGATGGCGCGGGCGATCCCGACGCGCTGACGCTGTCCGCCGGACAATTCATGCGGATAGCGGCTGGCAAAGCTGCGGGGCAGGCCCACCATATCCAGCGCCTCATTGACGCGGGTATCGATCCCCTCTAGCCCCTGCAGGCGCAAAGGCCCGGCGATGATCCCCGCCACCCGGCGGCGCGGGTTGAGCGAGGACAGGGGATCCTGAAAGATCATCTGGAACCGACGCCGCAGGGGTCGCAGTTCGTCCTCGCCCATATGGGTGATGTCTGTTCCCTCGAAATCGATCTGGCCGCTGTCCGGTTCAATCAGCCGGATCAGCGCCCGCCCGAGGGTGGATTTGCCAGAGCCAGACCCGCCGACAATACCCAGCACTTCGCCCTTGGGGATCTGGAAGGTCAGCCCTTTGAGGATTTCGATGCGGGGCGCGGGGCCAAGAATTGGCTTGCGCGACATGTCGGGAAAGCTGAGCCGCAGATCCTTTACGTCATAGATCACATCGCTCATGGCGCGCCCTCCATCTCGCGATCAAAACCCGCGACTTCTTCCTCGACCGCGCGGATCACCGCATCTGGCACCGGGGTCAGGCTACCGTCCGGATCGGTGTATTTCGGCGTCGCTGCCAACAGGGCCGCCGAATAGGGATGCCCCGGGCTGGCGAAGAAATCGCGCACATTCGTGTCCTCGACCACCATGCCAGAATATAGCACGGTCATGGTCTGGCAGACCTTGGAGACCACACCCAGATCATGGGTCACGAACAAGAGCGCGGTACCGTGGCGCTGCTGCATCTCCGAAATCAGCCGCAGGATTTGTTTCTGCACGGTCACATCCAGCGCGGTTGTCGGCTCGTCCGCGATGATCAGCTTCGGCTCTGCCGCAAAGGCCGAGGCAATGAGGATCCGCTGGCGCATCCCCCCAGACAGCTCATGCGGGTAGGCGCGCATGACGCGGGCGGGATCGGGGATGTGGACCTCTTCCAGCAGCTCCAGCGCACGGGCCTCAGCCGCCTTGCGCGACCAGCCAAGGATATCGACGAGGCGATTGGTGATCTGCGGCCCCACCCGACGCGAGGGGTTGAGCGCGGTCAAGGGATCCTGCGGGATCAAAGCGACCTTGGCGCCGATCCTTTGGCGGCGGGCACGGGGGGAGAGCTGCTCCAGATCCTCGCCGTCCAGGATGATCCGCCCACCGGTGATGCCCAGCGCCTGCGGCAGGGTGCCCAGCACCGATTTGCCGATCATGGATTTGCCCGCGCCGCTTTCGCCAACGAGGGCGCGAACCTCTCCCGCCGCCACATCGATGGAGACACGGCGCAGAATCGGCAGGTTGCCCCGCAGCCGCACGGTCAGGTCTTGAATGGACAGAAAGCTCATCGCAGCACCGGATCGAAATGGTCCTTCAGCCCCTCACCCAATTGGGAGAAACTGAGGACGGTGAAGAACAGGGCGACCAACGGGAAGACCAGCACCCACCAGGCCTGATGCACCGAGGTACGCCCCTCGGCGATCATCCCGCCCCATGTGGGCGCATCGGTGGAGATCGACAGGTTCACAAAGCTGAGGATCGCCTCGACGATGACGGCGATGCCCATCTCCAGCGTCAGGAGTGCTACGATGGTGGGCAGCACATTGGGCAGGATCTCGGTCAGGGCCGTGCCGAACCGGCTGCGCCCCACCACTTGGGCCGAGGCCACATAATCCATCTTGGACTGGCTCATCGCCTCGGCCCGGATAACGCGGGCAAAGCGGGTCCAGTCGATCACTACGATGGCGATGATGATGGAGGTCATGCCGGTGCCAAGCACCGCGATCAGGAGGATCGCAAAGAGCACCGGCGGGAAGGCCATCCAGATGTCCACAAGGCGCGAGATCACCAGATCCGCCCAACCGCCATAGTAACCCGCGATCAGCCCCAGTGTGGCCCCGATGAGGCATGTCAGAACCCCGGCAATCAGCGCCACAGTCAAGGCGAGGCGCGCACCATGCAGAATGCGGCTCAGGACATCACGGCCCAGGGAATCTGTGCCAAGCAGGTAGTTGGGATCGGCCCCCGCCTGCCAGAAGGGCGGCATGCGCCCGGCGAACAGATCCTGCGCCAACGGGTCATGCGGACTGATCCAGGGGGCAAGCAGGGCAGCCAGCACCAGAATGGTGATCCAGCCCCCCGACAGCCACAGGCGCAGACCGGGTTTGCGGGTATGTGCTCTTGTATCACGCATGGCGCAGCCTCGGGTTCAGGGCCGCGTAGGTCATGTCGACGACCAGATTGACCACGGTGAAAATTAGCGCAAACAGGATCACAATCCCCTGGATCAGCGGCAGATCGCGATTGATCACCGCGTCAATCGCCATATTCCCCAACCCCTCGTAGGAGAACAGCCGCTCCACGATCACCGTGCCACCAATGAGGAAAGTGAACTGCACCCCCACCAAGGTCAGCGTCGGCAGGATCGCATTTGGCAGCGCTTCGCGGGTGATGATGCTGGTCTCGGAATACCCCTTGGTGCGCGCTAGCGTCACATAGTCCAGATGCATGGTTTCCTTCAGCGATTGTTTCAGCAGTTGCGAGATGATCGCCGCCAGCGGGATCGCCAGCGCCAGCGCAGGCATGAACATATGGGCGACGATATCGGCCCAGACATCGAACCGCAGGCGGACGAAGCTTTCCCAGAGGTAGAAATTCGACTGGAACTCGAACCCCAGCGAGGGCGAAACGCGCCCCGAGATGTGAAACAGCGGCCAAAGGACTCCGAACAGCAGGATCAGCACCAGCCCCCAGAGGAAATCCGGTACCGACAGGGCCATGCCGCCGGTCACATCAATGGCGCCTTCCACCCGCGTTCCACGATACAGCGTCGCGGTCAGCGCCATGGCGCCGCCCAGCACCACCGCGATCACCAACGCCATCACCGACAGCTCCAGCGTGGCGGGCAGACGGCCTAGAACCAGCTCGGACACCGGCTGGCGCAGCGAAATGGAGGTACCGAAGTCGCCCTGAAGCACCCCGCCCGCCCAGATCAGGAACTGCTCGGGGATGGTTTTATCAAGGCCGTAAAGTTCTTGAAGCCGCTGGATATCCGCATCGGTGGCCCCCGGTGGCAGCATCATGGCAATCGGGTTGCCTGGCACCACGCGGATGACCACAAAGACGATGACCGCAACCCCAACCAGCGTCACAGCCGTGGCCGCCAGCCGCGCGATCATTCTGCGCAGGATCTGCATTGTCTACCTTCATTCTGTCAGGTCGTGAAAAAGGGCCGCGGGGGGTCGGCGCAATCAATCCGCCCCCCGCCGCCAAGGAAGACGTGGTGTCAGGCCCGCGTCATCAGGTGGGGCAGAAGCGCCCCGGAGGCATGGGGAACAACCTTGACTTCGTCGCTATGCAGGATCGGCTGAACATATTGCAGCAGCGGAATGACCAGCGCATTGGCGGCGATGAAGCGATCCACCTCTTTCCAGCCATCGATCCGCTTGGCCTCATCCGCTTCACCCCACAAGGGCAGGATCTTCTGCATCAGGTCTTCGCCATCCCAGACCGAATGCGGCGAGGGGCCGAACATGGCAAAGCCGGTCGAGGTGGTGGGATCACCGATCGAGTTGCCCCAGTTGTAGAAGGCCGCCGGCGCCAACGTATCCGCCGCGCGCAGCTCGTAGTGTTTGGCGATCTCGTAGACTTCGATCTCGGCCTCGATCCCGACCCGGCGCCAGAGGCCGACGATGGCCTGGATGATCTCGTAATCCTTCGGCTTGAAGCCGCGGGTGGTCTGGATGGTGAACTTGACCGGATTGTCCGGCCCATGGCCCGATGCCGCCAGCAGCTCCTTGGCCTTCTGAGGGTCATAGGCGACCTTGATCGAGGCGTCATAGGCGGAATAGTCCGGCGTCTGCAGCGTGTCGATGGCAACGCCATAGCCGGACAGCAGGCGGTCGATGATCAACTGCTTGTCGATGGCATGGGCCATGGCCATACGCACATTGGCGTCCTTCATCACGTCCACATCGTTGATGAAGATCATCCCGATATCGGAAACCGGCGCGGCGGTGCCCATGATGCCGGATTTTTCTTTCAGGCGGTCGAACTCCTCGTAAGGCATTTCCAGCGTCACATGGGCGTTGCCCGATTCTACCTCGGCCACACGGCTAGCGGCATCGGTCACGAACTTGATGGTGACGGATTTGAACTCGGGCGCGCCGCCCCAGTAATTTTCATTCGCCTTAAGGCGCACGAAGGCGTTGCGCTCAAACTTTTCGACCATATAGGGGCCGGTGCCCACGGGGGCGGCCTCGAATCCATCGGCGCCGACGGACTCATAGTAATTCTTGGGCAGGATATAGCCGGTGAGGAAGCTCATCCATTTGAAGATCGTCGGCTCATAGGCCAGAACATCCGCCGTCACCCGGTTGCCATCGATGGCATAATTGCCGATCTTGCCCCAGATGAACTGGATCGGGTTGCCGGTCTCGGGATTGCCCGCGCGCTCCAGCGACCAAGCCACGTCCCCAGGGGTCAGGGGGTCGCCATTGTGCCAAGTCACCCCTTCGCGCACATCCATCCAGATCTTGGTCTTGTCCTCATTCCAGCCATAGCCGGTCAGGATGCCAGAGCCGAACGACAGATCCGGGTTCTGCGGAATGAACAGGTCAAACACCGATTGATAGATGCCCTGGATGGTCGGGTTCACCGCCGAGGGACCAACGGTCGGGTCCCAGCTGGGCAGGTTGACGTTATAGGCGATCACCAGTTCCTCGATCCCGGCGGCAAAGCTGGGCAGGCTGGCCCCCGCAAGGGCCACACTGGCGGCGGTACTTTGTAATAACGTGCGTCTTGTGAGTTTCATTTTGCGTTTCCCTGTTGGTTGGAAGACCGGCCTGTTGTTGTGATTAGGCGCCGGCCAGTTTTTGCCCGAGCAGGTATCCCGCCCCGGCCCCGGTTCCCGCGCCTGGCCAGACCGCCGCCCCGGTGTGATAGAGATCACGAATGGGGGTAGAGCCGTCAGCGAACCCGCGCAGGGGCCGGAACATGAAATGCTGGTTCAGATGGTGACTGCCGCAGACCTGGTCCCCGCCCACAAGGTTGGGGTTGTCGGCCTCCAGCATGGCGGGAGTCACGATATGCTGGCCAAGGATCTTTGCCCTTGTGCCGGGTGCATAAGTTTCAAGGAGATCAAGCGCGCGCTCTGCCATCGGCTGCGCAGCCTCTGTCCATTCGGTTGCGGTGATTTCGCCAGCGGCATCGCCTTTGATCTGTCCCGGCACCATGCGCACCTGCAGCCACAGCACATGCTTTCCCTCGGGCGCGCGGCTGGGGTCGATTGCGGTCGGCTGACCGCAGACAATCACCGGCTCATCCGGCAACAGCCCCGCCTTGGCCTGCGCATAGGTGCGGGCCATCTGATCAAGGCTCGGCGCCATATGCACATAGGCGAACCGCTTGAGTTCTTCGCCCGCCGCCCAATCCGGCAGATCCTCCATCGCGAGGTGAATCATCATGGTCCCCGGCGCATGGGCGAATGTCTCCAGCCCGCGATCATATCGTTTGTCAGGCGTGCCACCGGTCAACCGCAACATCGCGGCGGGGGCGACATTGGCGATCACCGCCCGTTTCGCCTCTACCCGCGTGCCATCGGCCAACTCAACGCCAGTAGCCCGCCCGCCAGACTGCAAAACGCGCGAAACCTCTGCCCCGCAGGTGACTGATCCGCCGCGTGCTTCAATCATGGCCACCATCGCCTTGATCATGCCGTCGGCGCCGCCCTGCCCCAGCACCATGCCAAAGGCCTGATTGACCTGCCCTTCGAGATAGGGAAACAGGGCACCGCCCGCCACATCGGGGGCAAAATCCAGATGCATGCCCCAGGCCGCCAGCAGCGCGCGCACCTTGGGCGACTGAAACGTCTCTTCCAGCCAACTACGCGGGGATGAAGCCAGGAACTGACCCAGATCCATCAGCCCGGCAGAGCCCATCTTGCGCCAGGACTTCCACCCTAAAGATGCAAATGCACGTTTATTGATCGAACTTCCGAGAAGAGCGAACAAAGTTTCAGCACGCGACGGGAATTCTGCGCTCAACGCCTCCCAGGCTTTGGCATCCGCCGGGTTCTCACGTTCGATTCGCGCCGTATTCGCACCCGCGTCGGTGCCGATTCCCAGCCAGGTCCCATCCGGAAAAACCGAAGCAAAACAATTGGCCGCAGGCGCGAAAGACAGCCCATGACCCGCAAGCTCCTGTGCATATGCCTGATGAAATGCAGACCCTGCAAAAAGGGATAGATTCATCGCCGCCCAGTCATGGCGAAAGCCGGGACGCGTATATTCACCAGTCTTTACAGCCCCGGGCCGACCCCGGATGCGATCGAGTACCTTCTCAGCAAGGGCATCGTGGGCTGGGGTAGCCAGTGCATCGGCACCGATGCCGGTCAGGCCGGCGGGATGGAGCCGCCCTACCCGGCGCACAACCTGCTGCACCGCGACAACTGCTTTGGCTTGGCCTCGCTTGCCAACCTCGACAAGCTGCCGCCCAAGGGTGCCATCCTGATCGCCGCCCCGCTGAAGATCGAGCGCGGCACCGGCAGCCCGATCCGCGCCTTGGCGCTGGTTCCCAAAGGATAAAAGCAGATGGCCGCCGCTCCGCACATCATCATCGGCTCTGGCATCAACGCGCTGGTCGCCGCCGCGCTCCTGTCCCGCAAGGGGCAGCCGGTTCTGATGCTTGAACGCTCTGACCGGATCGGCGGCTGCATGCGCACCGATGAGATCACGCTGCCGGGCTACGCCCATGACGTGATGGCGGCCACCTTCGTTCTGTTCCTGACCTCACCCGCCTATGCAGAGCTGGCCGAGGATCTGGGCAAGCACGGGCTGGAGTTCTGCCATACCGCCCACCCCACGGCGGTGCTGCGCCCGGATGGACGCGCCACGGTGCTGACCATGGACCGCGCCGCCAATATTGCGGCCTTTGACGCACTACATCCCGGCGACGGGGCGCAGCATGGCCGCGATGTGGGCGGGATCGAGGCGGATGCGGAGTTTCTATTCGCGCTTCTGGGCGGGCCACTCTGGTCGCTGGGCACCGCCAAACTGATGGCGAAACAGGCCTGGAAGCGGGGCTTAAACGGCCTCAAATCCTGGGTCGGCGCGGCGCTGCAACCGGCGCGGGGCTGGCTGGAATCCTCTTACGGCTCCGAAGACATGCAGGCGCTATGGGCGCCCTGGGTCCTTCATTGCGGGCTGACGCCCGAAAGCACCTACTCGGGTCAGATGGGCCGGATCATCGCCTTCGCGCTGGAGGCCGCTGGGGCGCCCGTGGTCAAGGGCGGCGCCGGTGCAGCGGCTGGGGCATTCGGTCGCCTGATCACGGCAAACGGCGGCGTGATCCGCACGGGCACGGATGTGACCCGGATCATCACACAGAACGGGCATGCCGTAGGCGTGGAGACCAACGATGGCGAGGTGATCCACGGCGCCTCGGTCATTGCATCGGTCACCCCCTCGCAGCTGTATGGCCGTCTGTTGCCGCAAGAGGATGCACCCGAAGCCACCAAGAATTATCGCCATGGGCGTGGCAATTTCCAGCTGCACTATGCGCTGGACGCTGCCCCCGAATGGCTAAGCGAAGGCTTGGAAGACGTCGCTCTGATCCACCTTGCCGATGGCGTCGACAGCGTGTCGAAATCCGCCAACGAAGCGGAGCGCGGCATGCTGCCTGAAACCCCGACCATCTGCGTCGGCCAGCCCCATCGCATGGACCCCACCCGCTGCCCGGACGGCAAGGCGATCCTCTGGCTGCAGATCCCCGACGCCCCCCGCGTGATCAAGGGGGATGCCGCAGACCAGATCGAAACAGGGCCAGAGTGGGACGAGGCTACCCGCGAAGCCTTTGCCGACCGGATCGAGGCGATCCTTGCCCGGCACATCAAGGATTTCGACAAGATCAAACTGGCCCGCCGCGCCTATTCCCCCGCCGACCTGCAGGATCTGAACATGAATTTGGTGGGCGGCGACCCCTATGGCGGGGCCTGCACCCTTGACCAGTTCTTTGTCTGGCGCCCCTTCCCTCAATCGGTCAATAACACCACCGCAGTGAAGGACCTGCATATGATTGGCGCTGCGACCCACCCCGGACCTGGTCTGGGCGGCGGGTCCGGCTACAACCTTGCTAAAAGGATGGGTGCATGAACGAGGAAAATGTTGTCACACAAGAACCGCAAGCCGCAGGTACGCCGCGGCTGGGAGAGATCGGGCTGGAGAATTTCCCGCCCTACCTGATGAACCGCATAATGGGGCGCTACAACGCCTCCCTGCGCGAAGAAATGGCGGCCCTGGGCCTAACGACACCCAAGATGCGGACACTGGCGGTGCTTTCCGTGATGGATGGACTATTGATCCGTGAACTTGCCGTCTATGCGGTGGTGGAACAATCGACGCTCAGCCGATCCCTGGACAAGATGGAAAAGGAAGGGCTGATTTCCCGCTGCCCCGACCCGGACGACAGCCGCGCCACCCGCATCTACATGACGCCGAGGGGTCGTGAAACGCAGGAAAAGCTCTGGCCGCATATCGCCGCGGCCTATGCGCAGATGTTCAAAGGCATCAGCGAAGAAGAGCAGCGCCAGTTCGTCGCCACCCTGCAAACCATTCTGCGCAACGTGCGCGTGCACCAGATCTGACCCCCGAAGACAAGCCAAGGAGGCGCCCATGGCCGAAAGGTCGTTCAAGGCAGAAGTCGAGCACCTGCGCAAAGGCGCAGGGCACAGCTTTACCGGAGAGGGTATTCTCGCCATCACCAAGGCTCTGCTCGAAAACGGTGTCGGCTATGTGGGCGGCTATCAGGGGGCTCCGATCTCGCACCTGATGGATGTTCTGGCCGATGCCGAGGATCTGCTTGGCGAACTTGGCGTTCGCTACGAGGCGAACGCGTCAGAGGCGGCAGCAGCAGCGATGCTGGCCGCGTCGGTGCATTATCCCATCCGGGGCGCTGTCACCTTCAAGGGATCGGTCGGGGTCAACGTGGCCTCGGACGCGCTGGCGAACCTCGCTTCCTCCGGGGTCACCGGCGGCGCGCTGGTGGTCGTGGGTGAGGACTACGGCGAAGGCTCCTCGATCATGCAGGAACGCTCCTATGCCTTTGCGATGAAGTCACAGTTCTGGCTCTTGGATCCGCGCCCCAATCTGCCCTCGATCGTGAAATCGGTGGGCGATGGTTTTGGCCTCTCCGAAGCCTCTAACACGCCGGTAATGCTGATGGTGCGCATCCGGTCGTGCCATGTGACCGGCACCTTTGAATGCCGCGACAACCAGCGGCCCAATCTGACCGTGCGCGGTGCGCTGGCCAACCCGCAGCGGGATTTCTCCCGCGTGGTGCTGCCGCCGATGTCCTATCAGCACGAGCATGACAAGATCGACAACCGCTGGCCCGCCGCCGAGAAATACATCCTCGATAATGGCCTCAACGAACGGTTCGGCCCCAAGGAGGGAAAGGTCGGGCTGATCTGCCTTGGCGGTATGTACAACAGCGTGATCCGCGCGCTGCAGCGCCTTGGTCTTGCGGATCTGTCCGGCAACACCGATGTGCCCCTTTACGTGATGAACGTGACCTACCCGCTGGTGCAAAGCGATCTTCTCGATTTCTGCGAAGACAAGGACGCCGTCCTGATGATCGAGGAAGGCCAACCCGAGTTCATCGAGCAGCAACTGGGCGCGATGCTCTACAAAGCGGGCAGCAGCACGAAACTCGAAGGCAAGGGCACTTTCCCCAAGGCGGGCGAATACACCGGCCAGGTGATGAAAGACGGGATCGAAGATTTCCTGCGCACCTATGCCGCAAGCCTTTTGCCCGGTCAGATCCTCGCCCCCAACGAACCCGTGCCCGAGATTCCTGACCTCAGCCAGACCGTGCCGATCCGCCCGCCGGGGTTCTGCACCGGCTGCCCCGAGCGGCCCATCTTTGCCTCGATGAAACTGGTGGAGCAGGAGCTGGGCAAACACCAGATCTCGGCCGATATCGGCTGTCACCTCTTCGCCGCCCTGCCGCCGTTCGAAATCGGCGGGCAGACCATGGGCTATGGTCTTGGCCCGGCCTCAAACGCGGCCTTTGACGGCGGCGGCGAAAAGCGTGCGATCTCGATCCTTGGCGATGGGGGCTTCTGGCACAACGGGCTCAGTTCCTCGATCGGGAACATGGTGTTCAACAAGTCCGACAGCGTCGCCATCATCGTCGATAACTACTATTCCGCTGCCACCGGCGGACAGGATATCCCCTCAAGCCGCGCCGAGAATACCAGCAAGGCGACCAACAACCCGATCACCAAGGCGCTGGAGGGCGCGGGCGTCAAATGGATCCGCCAGATCGACCGCACCTATGACGTCACACAGATGCGCGCCACCATCCGCGAGGCGCTGACCACCGATTATGACGGGCCAAAGGTGATCGTGGCCTCCTCGGAATGCATGCTGAACCGGCAGCGGCGCGAGAAGCCCTTGCGCAATGCCGCCATTAAGGAAGGCACGCGCGTTGAGGTGCCCCGTTTCGGCGTCGATCAGGACATCTGCACCGGCGATCACGCCTGTATCCGCCTGTCGGGCTGCCCGTCGCTGTCCTTGAAGAGACTGGACGATCCCCTGCGCGACGATCCCGTTGCTCATATCGACCAGACCTGCGTCGGGTGTGGCAACTGCGGTGAGGTTGCCGATGCTGCGATCCTATGCCCCTCCTTCTACGAGGCCCGCATGGTGCATAATCCCACCGGGTTTGAGCGTTGGAAGGCAGGGCTGCGAACGCGGGTCATTTCGTGGCTGCAAAACCGTCGTTCGGCACGGCGCCTGCAGTTTTCCAGCACCGTGAGCCAGGGAGCCGCCTGATGTCCATCGAACTGCCAATCGGGGCGGGCCAGCGCGATGCCGGGCTCGAAGGAGTGATCAAACTGGCGATCCTCGCCGTGGGTGGCCAGGGCGGCGGCGTGCTGACCAATTGGATCGAATCCCTGGCGCGGTCTCAAGGCTACAACGCCCAAGCTACCAGCGTTGCGGGCGTCGCCCAGCGCACAGGTGCCACGATCTATTATGTCGAGATGGCTCCGGCCTCAGTCCCGAACCCGGTGTTCTCCCTGGCGCCCGCACAGGGCGACGTGGACGTGATGATTGCCGCCGAGATGATGGAAGCCGGGCGCGCTATCCTGCGCGGCTTTGTAACCCCTGATCGCACGACCCTGATTGCCTCAACCCACCGGGCGCTGGCGGTTTCGGAAAAGATGGTGCCCGGCGACGGTATGGCCGATGCCGAAGAGGTGCGCGCCGCCGCCGAAATGGCCGCTGAAAAGCTGATCATGGCCGATATGGAACGCGCGGCCGTGGGCGCGGGGTCGGTGATCTCGGCGTCACTGTTCGGAGCACTGGCCGGATCCGGCGCCCTGCCGTTTGAACGAACCGCTTTCGAGGATGCGATCCGCGCGTCAGGCAAGGGGGTCGAGGCCAGCCTGCGCGCCTTTGCTGCCGGGTATGATCTCGCGCAGACGGGGGAAGATCGTCCAACAGGACAGCCCAAAGCAATACCGGCGCAGGCTCCATCAGGTTCGCCACGGCAGATCCGCGCGTTCGAGGGCCTGACGGCCCGCATCGCCGCCTTGCCAGCCCAAGTGCAGGAGATGGCAGAGGCAGGCCTCCGGAAGGTGGTGGAATTCCAGGACGTCGCCTATGGTGCGGAATATCTGGACCGGCTCGACACTTTCGTGGCGAAAGACCACGCCAGCCGCGACCACATGTTGTCTCGCGAAGCAGCGAAATACATCGCCAATGCCATGGCCTATGACGACGTGATCCGGGTGGCCGACCTCAAGACCCGTGCCAGCCGGTTCGAACGTATCGAAGGTGAGATGGGCAGCGCAGGCAAGGCGATGACCCTCACTGACTACCTGCATCCCCGTGCCGAGGAGATTGCAGGCTTGTTTCCTGCCCGTCTGGGCGCCCGGGTTGAAGCAAGCCCCACCTGGATGAAGCGGTTGGATCGTCTGTTCAACAAGGGGCGCCGCATCCGAACCGACAGCCTGCGCGGCTTTGTCATGCTTTACTTGATCGGAGGCCTGCGTGGCTGGCGTCGCAAGACCCACCGTCATGCACTGGAGCAGGCCCATCTGGACGATTGGCTGGCCCGCGCCCATGGCTACCTGCCGGATCGCTATGACATGGCGGTCGAAATCCTGCGCTGCCGCAGGCTGATCAAGGGCTATTCCGACACCCATGCGCGGGGTCTTTCGAAGTTTGACCGCGTTCTGGATGGCGCAAGACTAGTCGAGGCCCGCGAAGACGGCCCCGAATGGGTCGCCCGCTTGCGGGAAGCCGCCCTGCAGGACGAAAAAGGCGAAGCACTCGACGGTGCGCTGAAAACCATCCAAAGCTTCATCTGATACGGTCAGGTCAAGGTAGCCCTCCCGCGCCCGCAGGATGCCGTGGCACTGCCACGACACCCTTGGCGGCCTTGGGCCCGGCGCCGCGCAAAGCGCGGCGCCGGGCCCAACAGGAGGCACCCTTCCATTAAGAAGGGTGATGACGGGCGGGAGAGCCTCAGGTCGGTTTCTGAGCAATAGCACCTTGGCAGCAACGGCCTTTCATTGTGTCCGCCACACCGATATGCAGGGCCAAACACAGCACTTTGCAAGGACAGCCCCTGCCATGATCACCGCCCGCCTGCATGGCCGCCTTGGCAATCAGATGTTTCAATATGCCGCCGCACGCGCCCTGGCCGAACGTCTAGGCACCTCGGTCGCCATCGACACGAGGGAGGCGACACAGCGCAGTGAAGGAGTGCTGACGCGGGTCTTCGATCTTGACTTGGCAGCACCCGATGCGCTCCCCCCGCTGAAGTCCGACGCCCCCCTGCACTATGCCCTTTGGCGCAGCTTTGGCAGCAGGCCAAAGTTTCGGCGTGAACGGGGGCTGGGCTACAACGCGGATTTCGAAGCCTGGGGTGATGACACCTATCTACACGGCTACTGGCAGAGCGAAAAATACTTTGCCGATATCGCCGATCGAATCCGTGCCGATTTCACTTTCCCGGAAATCTCTAACCGCCAAAATGCCGAGATGGCCGACCGCATCCAAAACAGCCATGCAATCTCCCTTCATGTGCGCCGCGGCGACTACCTGGCACTTGCGGCCCACGTGCTTTGCGATCAAGCCTACTATGAGGCAGCCCTCAACCGCATCATGGGTGATCTTCCCGGCACACCGACAGTCTATGTCTTTTCTGACGATCCCGATTGGGCGAAGCAAAACCTGCCCCTGCCCTGCGAAAAGGTCGTCGTGGACTTCAACGGGCCAGAGACAGATTACGAGGATATGCGGCTGATGACCCTGTGCCAGCACAACATCATCGCCAACAGCTCTTTCTCCTGGTGGGCAGCCTGGCTCAACCCCAATCCGCAGAAACGCGTGACCGGCCCGGCGCAGTGGTTCGGCAACCCCAAATTGCACAACCCCGACATCCTGCCGGACAGCTGGCACCGGATCGACGCCTGATCAGAATGGCGCCTTGGCCCGGAACTTCAGCGATTCTTCGCTATCGGGATGCTTGATCCGCAGTTCCTCGGAATGCAGCATCATGCGAGGGAAGTCGCGCGCGGCCCCTTCCGCATAAAGGGGGTCGCCCAAGATGGGATGACCAAGCGACAACATATGCACCCGCAGCTGATGTGAGCGCCCGGTCTTGGGCGTCAGGCGTACGCGCGTTTCATCAGCCCCATACTTGATCACTCGCCAATCGGTCAGGGCAGGCTTACCGGTCTCGTGACAAACCATCTGGCGCGGGCGGTTCGGCCAATCGACGATCAGGGGCAGATCCACCGTCCCCGAACGCGGCTCAAGCCGCCCCGAAATGCGTGCTACATAGACCTTGCGAGCGGTGCGCTTTTCAAACTGCATGGACAGGTGCCGCTGCGCATGGGGCGTCAGCGCAAAGACCATGACGCCCGAGGTGTCCCGATCCAGCCGATGCACAAGCAGCGCCTCGGGAAAGGCAAGCTGCACCCGGCTGAGCAGACAATCGGACAGATGCTTCCCCCGGCCCGGCACGCTGAGAAGCCCCGCCGGTTTGTTCACCGCAAGGATCTGCGCATCATGGTGCAGGATCTCCAAAGGCTCCTGCGGCGGGTCATATTCGCTTGATACGGTCATGGCGACTGCCTACTGGCTTGCCGCGACTGCGGCAAGTTCCCGCGACGTCCTTCTTGCTCCGCGCTGCACCCCAAGGGCAGGATCATGCGCAAACAGGGAGAGAGACAATGCACCCAACCATCATTCGCATGCAGGAGGTCGTCGCCAAGGGCGAAGAGCACCTGATCGCCGAGCTTCTGGCCGAGGACGTGAAATTCCTGCCGCCCACCTATTGGAAAACCTGGACCGGGCGCGCTCCCGTGGCCGCCGTTCTGGGGCACGTAGGGCAAGTGTTCTCCGATTTCCGCTACCGCCGCATCATGGGAGAGGGCAACGACTGGGCCCTGGAGTTCCAGTGCAAGATCGGTGAGTTCGACGCCGTGGGCGTGGACCTGATCACCCTGGATGATGACGGGCTGATTGAGACCTTCGAAGTTGTGATGCGCCCCTATAAATCCGTCGGCGCCCTGCGCGATGCGATGAATGCGCGGGTTCAGACCGATGCCCGTTTCCTGAAATTCCGCGAGGCACTTAGCTAAAATCGCTTTGTTAGAGCCTGTTTTCTAAACACCGATGATTGCAGCCGACCAGATCCTGCGCCTGCCGCTTTTGCCCCTTTTGATCGCACAAGGGATGGTCGTACGGCGCAAGGCTCTGCGCCTGCCGGAACCGGAAGGCCCCAGACAGGGGCGGTTGGGATCGGGTCCGTTCTTGCGTTTGTTAATTGCCGGGGACAGTTCTGCAGCCGGGGTTGGCGCCTCCGATCAGACACAGGCCCTTGCGGGGCAGTTGGCACAGCGTCTTGCGCAAGGACATACAGTGCATTGGCAACTGGAGGCGACCACCGGACACCGTACCGCGGACACCTTGCGCCGCATTTCGCAGTTGCCTGCGCGACCTTTTGATGTGGCCATTCTGGCGCTTGGGGTGAATGACGTGACCGGAGCGGTCTCACAGGGACGATTTGCGCAGCAGCAGCAGCAATTGGCCAGTCTCCTCAAGGATCGGTTTTCTGTGCGCCATATCCTCGTCTCTGGTGTCCCGCACATGGAGCATTTTCCGGCCTTGCCACAGCCCCTGGCATGGGTACTCGGACAACAAGCTCGGCGGCTTGATCATCGGCTTGCGCGGCTTTCCACGCAAATCGACGGGTTTCACCACCTGCCGTTTGACCTGCCAAGCGATCCGCACTTTGCCGCCGGGGATGGCTATCATCCAAACCCAAAAGCCTATTCGTTTTGGGCCGAGCGTTTGGCTCATGAGATCGAAAAACTGTGTATTAGAGCCTGATTCAGGTCGGGTTTTGCACCTTTGGCTTGCGCCGCATCTGCCGGATCAGCGGCACTGAATAGATCACCAAAGCGGCCCAAATCATCGGGAAGGCGATCATCCGGGCGCGGCCGAATTCCTCACCAAAAACAAAGACAGCCACCAGAAAGATCATCGTGGGAGCGATATACTGCAGGATCCCGATGGTCGACAGCCGCAGCAGCTTGGCCCCATTGGCATAAATGATCAGCGGCACCGCCGTCACCACGCCGCAGCCCATCAACAATAGGCTTTGCTGCCAGCTGACGGTGAAATGCCCTGCCCCCACGGCCCCCAGATAGGCAAGATAGCCAAGGGCAGGTACCGACAGGATCAGCACCTCCAGTAGAAATCCCTGGTTCGGGCCAACCGGCAGCCATTTCTTGAAGAAGGCATAAAACCCCCAACTAAAGGTCAGGCCGATTGCTGCCCAGGGCAGGCTTCCGGTCTCGACCGTCAAGACCACCACCGCCGCCGCCGCAAGGGCGATGGCGACCATCTGCGTGCGGGTTGGACGTTCTCCCAGGAGGAGCGCCCCTAATGCGACACTAAACAAGGGATTTATGTAGTATCCAAGCGCTGCATCCAGCGCATGATCTGTCGCTATAGACCAGACGTATATGCCCCAGTTGATCGAAATGAGCGCCGCCGTAATACATGCCATAAGCAGGGTTCGCGGACTGCGAAGAGCCGCACGCAGATCATCGGTCCGGCGCAACAGGATCAGCAATGCGCCCGCCAGGGGCACAGACCAGATCACTCGGTGCGCCACTACCTCCGCCGCCGGAATGTGAGAAACAGCTTTCAGGTACAAAGGCAGAACTCCCCACATCAGATAGGCCGTAATCGCAAAGGCGAGACCCTGTGGGGTGTCGACATTATCGGGCTTTTGGCTGGTCATCTCGGCTCTCCTCTGCCGCCTTTATGGCAGCTTTGCGAGCGAAGGGAATGAAGAAAAACACGAGGGGTGGTCGCAGTACGCACCACGCCTGCCCTCTTGTAAAACTCGCCCGGAATAGAGCCTGGTTTATACCTTCACGCGCTCTGATTTCGGGTCATACATCGGCTTTAATGATGCCTCTGCTTTTACGCGGGTGCCCATCACGTCGATCTCGTAAGTGGAGGCCAGCACCTCGGCCGCACTTTGGCCTTCGCAAGGGACATAGCCCATGCCGATGGCACCGCCCAGGGTATGCCCATAGGCGCCTGAAGAGACATAGCCCACGATCTCTCCATCCCGCAGCAGCGGTTCATTGTGATAGAGCAGCGGTTCAGCGTCGGTCAGCCGGAATTGCAGCATCCGCGCCTTGGGGCCACTTTCCTTGCGGGCAGCAACCGCCCCCTTGCCGATGAAGTCATCCTTTTTCATGTCGACGGCAAAGCCCAGCCCCGCGTCGATTACATGATCCTCGCAAGTGATGTCATGGCCAAAGTGGCGAAAGCCCTTTTCGATCCGGCAACTGTCCATCATATGCATGCCGCACAGCTTGAGGTCCATGTCCTGCCCGGCCTCGTGCAGCACTTCGAACACATGTCCGGCCATGTCAGCAGAGACGTAGATCTCCCAGCCAAGCTCGCCCACGTAGGAAACTCGATGCGCGCGCGCTAGCCCCATGCCGATCTCGATCTGTTGCGCGGTGCCAAAGGGGTTCACCGCATTGCTGAAATCATTGGGCGAAACCTTTTGCAAAAGCGCGCGTGATTGCGGCCCCATCACGGCCAGAACGCCTTCGCCTGCCGTTACATCGGTGATGGTCACGCGCCGCTCGCCCACCAGACGCCGCATGCGCGTTTCATCCGCCAGCCGGGTGATTGCGGGCGTCACAACCAAGTATACAGTCTCTGACAGGCGGGTGACGGTCACATCCGCCTCGATCCCGCCGCGGCTGTTCAGGAACTGAGTGTAGACGATCTTGCCCACAGGGACGGACATATTCGCCCCGCAGATATGGTTCAGGAAACTTTCCGCATCGGGCCCTTCCACACGGATCTTTCCGAAGGAAGACATATCATACATCCCGACATTTTCGCGCACTGCATGGTGTTCGGAAGCCGAATTCTGGAACCAGTTCTGCCGCTTCCAGCTGTAGCGGTATTCCCGGTGCTGGCCTTCGTCGGCGAACCAGTTGGCGCGCTCCCAGCCCGCCAGTTCGCCAAAGACCGCGCCCGCTTCGGAAAGGTGGTGATGGAAAGGCGAGCGTCGCACCCCGCGTGCGGTCGCCTTTTGCCGATAGGGGAAGTGATCGGCATAAAGCAGGCCCAGCGTCTCTTTGGAGCGTTCAAAGAGGTAGTGTTTGTTGCCTTGGAACGGCTGCATGCGCGTGATGTCCACATCGCCTAGGTCAAAGGGTTTCTCTCCATCCTCCATCCATTGCGCCAGCGCCATGCCGGCACCGCCCGCCGACTGGATTCCGATCGAATTGAACCCCGCCGCGACCCAGACATTGTCCATCTCGGGCGCAAGGCCCAGGTGATAGGCGTCATCGGGCGTAAAGCTTTCGGGGCCGTTGAAGAAGGTATGAATCCCCGCCTCAGCCAGCATCGGCATGCGGGTGCAGGCGGCCTCCAGTATGGGTTCGAAATGGTCAAAATCTTCGGGCAGCTGGTCGAATTCGAAAATGTCGGGAATGCCCTCCATGCCCCAGGGTTTGGCGTTCGGCTCAAAGGCGCCCAGCATGATCTTGCCCGCGTCCTCTTTGTAGTAGGCGCATTCATCCGGCACCCGCAGCACCGGCATCTGGGTGAGGCCCTGGATCGGTTCAGAGACGATGTAGAAGTGCTCGCAGGCATGGAGCGGCACGTTGACGCCCGCCATCCGGCCCACCTCATGCCCCCACATTCCGGCGCAGTTGACCACCATGTCACAGGCGATATGCCCCATGTTAGAGCCTGAATCGGAAGCCCAATCAACCCCGGTGACACGGCGACCTTCGCGGGAAATGCCGGTCACCTTGATCCGCTCTTTCACCAGGGCGCCGCGTTGGCGGGCGCCCTTGGCCAGGGCCAGCGCGATATTGGCCGGGTCCGCCTGACCGTCCGTGGGCAGCCAGACACCGCCGGTGACGCTATCGAGGTTGATGTGCTCATAGCGGGCTTTCACCTCAGCCGGGGACAGCTCCTCGACCGGCACGCCAAAGGCGCGCGCCATGGCGGCATTGCGATAGAGTTCCTCAAGCCTCTCATCCGTCAGTGCGACCGATACGGAACCGACCTGCCGCATGCCGGTGGCAACTCCGGTTTCTTCTTCCAGGCCCAGATAAAGATCGGCAGAGTAGCGTGCGAGTTTCGTCATGTTTGAGGAAGCGCGTAACTGACCGATCAGCCCCGCCGCATGCCATGTGGTGCCGGAGGTGAGCTGCTTGCGCTCCAGCAGTACAACGTCTTTCCATCCCAGCTTTGTCAGGTGGTATGCCACCGAACAGCCCACCACGCCGCCGCCAATGATGACCACGCGGGCCGATGTTGGAAGATCGCTCATCTTGTGCACTCCAAAGGCATTATCTTTATCCCATGATGGCACAGATAGACGGCAGGAAATGCACCAAAAACGTCAGCTCTAGCCCGGTCTTTGCCTGACCTATGATGAAACGCTAGCCGACAGAAGACCGGGCCCGGCGCTGTTTGCGTAGGGCAAAGGGCGTGATCCCGAAGACGGATTTATAGAGCGAGGAAAACCCATTGGGAAATCCACAGGCGAGACCAATTTCGCGCACGCTGAGGGTCGTGTTCAGAAGCAGATTATTGGCCTTGGCGAGTCGCATCTCGCGGTAAAAGCCATTTGGTGTCGTGCCAAAAAAGGTCTTGAACTTGCGTTCCAGAGACCGGTTGGAGAGACCCAGCTCAGCCACGATTGCGCTGATCGGCAAGGGCTCTTCGATGTGGGCCTGCATCAGGCGAACGCAGTGATCCAGATCGCGATCCCCCGATGTGGTCGGCGCATGCCCTGCAAATGGCTGCAGCGAGGCAAAATCGCGGATGTGATCATGCAAGAGGATATTCGCCACTGTCACCTGCACTGCCGCCGAAGTGAGCCGCCCAACCAGCGCCAGAACGATATCGGTGGTGGCGCCCATCCCGGCGCAGGTTACGACCAGCCCGTCCTCATGGGCCAGGGTCTGGCTGCCCGGGTCTAGACCAAGCTGCTCGCGCAACAGATCCGAGTTTTCCCAATGGGTTGTATGGGGGCCGACCTGTCCCCTCTGATTGCGGATGTGACGGGCCGCAGCTTCGGCGAGCAGATAAACCTTGGTCCCACGGCTGGTATAACTCTGGATCACACGGTTCAGTGAAAGACCAGGATGGCTGGGATCGGTATTTCCAAGCACAAAGGCGAAATCCGCATCAGGCCGCGTGACAAAGGGCTTGGTTTCCACATCAAGGCCGGAACGGCAGCCGATAGGCCCGCCAATGGCCGAGCGTACGGTCCATTCAAATTGGCGGCGCGCCATGACCCGGTTGGCAATCCGCAGCGTATCCGTCACCGCTGCCATTTCAGTCAAAACGAAGCCCTCGCAGACCAGAATATCGATCTGCCAGGGCCCTTTTTCCTGAGTGCCGGTTTTCCGCGTCATCGCGCCCCTTTTCCAATCGGTCAGATGATCCGATGCCCTTCTGCCGTCAGGCGGCGCGCCAGCTCGGTGATGTGATCGGGACCAACCTCGCAGCAACCACCAACGATTGTGGCACCCTGATTAATCCAGCCCATGACCAGATCCGCATAGGCTTTGGGCCCCAGATCCTTGCGCTCTTCCAGGGCGTCTACTGTCGGGGCGTCCTTCAGGAACCCTTCGGAGATCTTGGTGAAACCGTTCGCATAGGCGCCAAAGGGGCGACCAAAGGTTTTGAGGATCTCAAGGCCCGCCGGGATTGCCTCGGGGCGCGAGCAGTTGATCAGCACCGCATCGGGGGCAAATTCCGCCACCACAGGCGCCAGATCCGCCACCGGCTCACCGGAGCGCAGGCGAGCTCCGTCCTCATCATCGACCGTCACCGACAGCCACACCGGGCGGTCTGCCTTCTGGCAGCCCATCAATCCGCCCCGCGCCTGATCGACCGAGGCGACGGTTTCCAGAATGAAGAGATCCACCCGGTCGCGCATCAGATCAACCAATTCGGCAAAAAGCGGCGCGGCTTGCTCTGCCGGGGGCGTCTTGTCGGTGCGGTAGGTGGCACCAAGCGGCCCCATCGCCCCGGCCACCCTTCCCCCGCCATTGGCATCGCGCGCGGCCCCAGCGCCCTGCAAGGCCATGTCGATCAGATCTTCAAAGCGATCCTCAAGCCCGCCCATGGGCAGGCGGTCCCGGTGCACCGCATAGGTATTTGCCGTGGCAATGGTCGCTCCCGCATCGAAATAGGCCTTGTGCACAGCCTCAACGGCTTCGGGCTGATCCAGCATCACCGAGGTCGACCACATGGGCGTCGGCTGCCCCTTGGCCCGCTTCACCAGCTCCTGACCAATGGAGCCATCCAGCAATGTAATATCCGACATTTCATGCCTCTTGCTTTACCTGACTGCGGCCTAACCCCGGAGCATCATGCGCGCAAGCGGGCGTTTTCCGGATCCCAGAGCGGCTCATCCTTTTGCACCATGGCAGGGCACATCTGCCCGTAGATTTCGACCTCCAGCTTGGTGCCGGCGACGGCCAGATCGGTCCGCACCATGCCCAGAGCGATGGAGGCGCCGACGCGGTATCCCCAATCGCCCGAGGTGGTCTCTCCGACAATCTCCCCATCCTTCCAGATGCAGGACATGTAAGGGGCGTCCGCCTCTGCCGCCTCGACGATCAGGGTGACAAAGCGTTTTGCCGGTCCGGCCTTTGCCTCTGCCGCGAGCTCCGCCTTGCCCGGGAAGTGCTGCGGTTTGTCCAACCGAATGAACCGGTCGAGCCCGCCTTCGATTGCCGAATAATCGGTGGAGAGATCCCCTTTCCAGGCGCGATAGCCTTTCTCGATCCGCAGGGAATTCAGCGCGTACATGCCAAAGGGTTTGGCGCCCGCCTCCAGCACCGCGTCATAAAGCGCCGGAATGTCATCGGGGGCAGCGTGGATTTCCCAGCCTAGCTCCCCGGCGAATGAGACACGCGCCAATCCGCAGTCGATCCCGGAAATGCGCGCGGTCTGCACCGAAAGCCAAGGTAGCGACAGGTCGGCTTCGGTTTTAATGGCAGTGAAGATTTCGCGCGCGGCGGGACCATTGACGATCAGGGTCGAGAAATCCGTGGTGCAGTCGCGCAGCGTGATCCCTCCGGGCAGGTCATGTGCCAGCACATCGTAGTCATGCCACTGGGCCGTGGCGGCGGTGATCAGCATGTAGTGGTCTTCCCCGTGCCACATGACGCTCATCTCGGTCAGGATACGGCCACGGGGATCGGTGAAATAGGCCAGCCCCATGCGCCCCGGCCCGGGCAAGGCGCCGGTGATCTTACCCAAGAGCCACTCGCGCGCACCGGGTCCCTTGACCTCGAACCGGGAAAAACCGGGCAAGTCCAGCACGCCGCAGTGATCGCGCACCGCCTCGCATTCTTCGCGGATGCGGGCCTCCCAGGGGCCAGCGCGCCCCCAGGTGCGAGTGGCCTCCTCCGACGTGTCATCGCCGGGTTTGGCGAACCAGTTGGCGCGCTCCCAGCCATTGTAGGCGCCCATCTGCCCGCCCAGCGCCTTGACCCTTTCATGCAAGGGCGAAAGTTTCTTGTCGCGCCCGGCGGGCCATTCGTGGCGGGGGAAATGCATGGCGTATTCGTGGCCGTAGACCTCCATCCCCTTGGCGACACAGTAGTCGTGATCGGTGTAATCGGTGTAGCGGCGCGGATCGCAGGACCACATGTCCCATTCGGTCTGCCCATCGACGATCCATTCCGCCAACACCTTGCCCGCGCCGCCGCCTTGGGCGATGCCGAAGGTGAAAACACAAGCTTCGAAAGCGTTCTTTACGCCAGGCATCGGCCCCAGCAAGGGCAACCCATCGGGAGCATAGGGGATCGGCCCGTTGATCACGCGGGAGACCCCCGCCGTGGCCAGCGCGGGCACCCGCTCCATCGCGTCGGTGACGATGTCTTCGATGCGGTCCAGATCGTCGTTCCACAGCTGGAATGAGAAATCCTCGGGCATGGGGTCGGCGTCGGTGTCCCAATGCGCGCGGCAGTTGGGTTCATAGGGGCCGAGGTTGAAGCCATGCTTTTCCTGCCGCAGGTAGTAGGAGACATCCACATCCCGCAGGAGCGGCAGTTTTCTCCCGGTCTTTTTGCTGTGGGCTTCGATCTCGGGGATTTCCTCGGACAGAAGGTATTGGTGGCTCATCACCATCATCGGCACCGTGCGCCCGCCATAGGGTTTGAACCATTCACCGACGCGCTGCGCGTAATATCCGGCGGCGTTGACCACATAGTCGCAGGCGATGTCGCCCTTGTCGGTGTGCACGATCCAGCCGTCATCCGTTTGCGTGACGCCCGTCGCGGGGCAGAAGCGCAGGATTTTGGCGCCCATGTCACGCGCGCCCTTGGCCAGGGCCTGCGTCACCTGCGCGGGGTCGATATCGCCGTCGTTGGGATCATAAAGAGCGCCCGCCAGATCGTGGGTTTCAAGGAAGGGATAGCGATCCTTGGCCTGTTGCGGGGTCAGGATCTCCATCCCCATGCCCTGATAGCGACCCATGGCTGCGGCCCGCTCGAACTCCTGCATCCGTTCTTTCGTGTGCGCCAACCGGATCGACCCCGTCTGATGATAATTCATCGGGTAGTCAACCTCATCGCCCAGCCGCGCATAAAGCTCGGTCGAATAGCGCTGCATGTTCATGATCGACCAGGAGGTCGAGAAAGTCGGCACATTGCCTGCCGCGTGCCAGGTCGAGCCCGCCGTCAACTCGTTCTTTTCCAAGAGCACGCAATCGCTCCAGCCCTTCTTGGCCAGATGATATAGGGAGGAACAGCCGACGACACCGCCGCCAATGATGACCACGCGGGCCTTTGATGGAAAATCAGACATATCCGCTCCCTTTTGCTGAATGAGGTGTTGGGACTGGTGGCTGTGTCATTGCGGCACCTCCACGTTTGGTGTGCTGCTGGCCCCCAGCAGAATCCCATATGTAATGAAGCACAGAGCCAGCACCCGGCGGATCCAGACATTGAAGACCGCCTTGAGCGCCGCCTTGCCCATCAGAACGCCCAATAGCGTGAACCCAGTGTAGCTGAGCGTCGTCAGAACCAGCGCCGTGGGCATGATGACCGCCATCTGATCCCAGATCGGCACGCCGGGCTGCACGAACTGGGAAAAGGCGGCAAGATATCCGGCGACGCTTTTGGGGTTGATCGTGGCGACCGCCAGCGCGTGCAGGTAGACATGGCGCGCGGGCCGTTCGACCGCGGGCGTGGGGCGCGTTGCGTTAAGCCAGCCGCGAATGCCAAGGAAGATGAGAAAGCCCGCGCCGATCACCTTGGCCACGAAAAACGCCGTGGGAGAGGCCGCGATCAGTGCCGTCACTCCAAGGGCCGACAGAACCAGAAATGCACTGGCCTGCGTCAGGATCGCAAGCACCCCGAGCATCGCCTTGGGCAGGCCGAGGCTCATGCCGTTCGAGATGCAGTTCACCGCGTTTGGCCCCGGTGTGGTGACAAAGACCACCCAGAACAGGGCAAAAACACTCCAGGCTTCGAAACTCATTGTTGCCCCCCTTAGTACACCGGCGGGGCGATGACCCAGACGGCCACGGCGGGCGTGTCATAGGGGTTGGCCCATTGATATGGTTCATGGCGAATGCGGAAACTGTCTCCGGGGCCCACGGTGAACGCCCGCCCGCCGATCACCAGATCCAGCTTGCCCGAGATGATGTAGCCCACCTCCTGCGTGGGGCGGTCCGCGGGGGTCTGCATGCGTGAGCGGGGCGCAAAGGTGGAATGCACCATTTCAAAATCATCGGTGAGGTCCGGCGAGAGCAGCTCTTCGATCAGACCTTCCTCGCCCGACCCCATTGGACGGCGCGCACCTGCACGCACCACATAACCCTGTTCCTCGGCCGGAGCGTTCGAATGGGCAAAGAGCATGGACATCGGCACGCCCAGACACTGCGCGATCTGGCGCAGGTCCGAGATTGACGGATCAGACAGGTCCCGCTCCACCTGACTGAGCCAGCCCACAGAGCGGTCAAGCCGTTCTGCGATGTCCGTCAGGGTCAGCCCGCGCGCCTTGCGCAGGGCACGGATGTCGGCGCCAAGGGTGGCAGAGGGCGGGGACAGGTCGGACAAGAGGAGGCTCCGGGACGTGAAAAAATGCAGTTCTTTTTCACGATGCCCCGAGTCAGTGAAATTTCAAAGAATTTTTTCACGAATATCTCAAAAGCCCGTCAAACGGCGAAGACCTGTTTCAGGATCGCAGCCAGTTGGTCGGCATCCTCTTGCGTAAAAGCATCCGGCTGGTCGCTATCGATATCAAAGACGCCGATCAGATCCCCCGCTTTGTTCCAGACCGGCAGAACCAGTTCCGACCGTGTGGAAGAGGCGCAGGCGATATGGCCGGGAAAAGCCTCCACATCCGGCACAAGCTGCACTTCGCCGCTGCGCGCCGCCGCGCCGCAGACCCCGCGCGAAAACGGGATCTGCAGGCAGCCGTGCCCGCCCTGATAGGGCCCGATCTTCAGCAGTTCGGGCGCCACCACCCGATAGAACCCGGTCCAGTCGAACCGGTCGTCGCTGTGATGCACTTCGCAGGCCACGGTGGCCATCAGGGCGACTTCGTCGTCCTCCCCCTCAGTCAGGGCGGCGATCGTCTTTTCTAGGGTGCTGTAATCGAGGCTCATGGGGCAGGCTCCCGCATCTGTCATTTTCATGGCTGCTGTATCCCGCGACGGGCGCAGCAGTGCAAGACCGCGTCACGAGTCGGCATTCAGCGCCAGTCCCAGCCACGTCGCTGCCTCGGAAATGGCCAGATCCCCTTGCGGGACCACCTTGGTGAGGTTCAGGAAACCGTGGATCTGGCCCGGATAGCGCGAGAGGGTGACCGCAACACCTGCCTGCTCCAGCGCCGCGGCATAGGACAAGCCGTCGTCCCACAAGGGATCGTGACCTGCAACCAGTACAAAGGCCTGCGGCTGCCCTGCCAGTTTCCGAGACATCACCGGAGAAACCTCCGGCGCCAGCCTGTCCTGACCTGCAGGGAGATACTGGTCCATGTACCACTCCATCCGAGGGCGCGACAAAAGGGCATGCTCGTGCAGCGCCTCAACCGAGGCGGAATTGAGCCGCGCATCCACCGCCGGGTAGAACAAGAGCTGCGCTTGTGGCAGGGGCACTGCCGCCTCGGACAGGCTGTGCATCAGGCTGGCCGTCAGGTTGGCACCGGCGCTGTCGCCACCGACCGCAATACGGTGTGGGTCTATGCCAAGCTCCTCGGCATGGTCCAAAAGAGCCCGATATCCCGCCATCACATCCTGAGGCGCCGCCGGAAAAGGGTGCTCGGGCGCAAGACGATAGCTGTAGGCCACAACACAAATACCTGCACGCGCCGCCAGTTTGGCACAAAGCGCATCATGGGTATCGATGCTGCCCTGAATCCAGCCTCCTCCATGTAGATACATCAGGCAGGGCAAAGACTGGCCCGGATCAATCGCGTCCGGCAGGTACTGGCGCGCAGGGCGCGGGCCATCCGCACCGGGCAGTGTGATGTCGCGCCGCGCCACTCGGGCCATGCAGGGCGCGTCGAACTTCTCGATGAAACCGGCCAGCTGCGCGCGGCTTTCCGCGACCGTGGGCACGGCGCCCGGATCGCGCACCAGACCCACCAGATCTGCAACGGCCTGCGCCTTGGGATCGGCCTGCCTCTCATCAACGACCGGCAAGGATCCACTATAGAGCCTGCGTACAAGACCCTCGGGCAACAAAACACGCACCAGCGCCCAAAGCAGCTTCAGTTTCTTCATTGGAAATCTCCCAGCACCAAACCCGCCAGTGGCTCAGTCAACACGTCATTGAATATGTGAAACAGAGTGCGGGGAGTTGAGCGGCCGCGCAAGTCATGTAACGCGGCGGCAGATCAGAAACGAAAAAAGGCGAGGGACTGGTCCCCGCCTTTTGAAGGAATTGATCCGCGATCAGACGCGCTCGATCGCGATGGCTGTACCTTCGCCGCCGCCGATGCAGATCGCCGCAACGCCCCGCTTCAACCCGCGTTTTTCAAGCGCATTGAGCAGCGTCACCATGATCCGCGCGCCCGAGGCTCCGATGGGATGTCCCAAAGCGCAGGCGCCGCCGTTGACGTTCACCTTGTCACGGGTGATCCCCATCTCGTGCATGAAGGCCATGGGCACTACGGCAAAGGCCTCGTTCACCTCCCACAGATCCACGTCATCGACGGACCAGCCAAGCCGTTTCAAGAGATTCTGCGCCGCCGGAACCGGCGCGGTGGTGAACCAGCCGGGTGCCTGAGCATGGCTGGCATGGCCCATGATGCGCGCCCGCACATTTAGACCCTTTTCCTTGGCCGCCTCTTCGGAGGCCAGAACCAGCGCTGCAGCCCCATCGGAAATGGAAGAGGCATTGGCCGCCGTCACCGTGCCATCCTTGCGGAAAGCAGGTTTCAGGTTCGGGATCTTTTCCGGGCGGGCCGACTGGGGCTGCTCATCGGTGGTGATGATCCGCTCGCCGCTACGGGTGTGGAGGGTTACGGGCGTGATCTCACCTTCAAAGGCACCACTGCGCTCGGCATCCAGCGCGTTGGACAGGGAAGCCAGAGCGTATTGATCCTGCGCTTCGCGGGTGAACTGGAACTTCTCGGCGCAATCTTCGGCAAAGGTACCCATCAGCCGACCCTTGTCATAGGCATCTTCCAACCCATCGAGGAACATGTGATCGATGACCTGGCCGTGACCGATGCGCGCACCACCACGCATCTTGGGCAACAGGTAGGGGGCATTGGTCATGCTCTCCATCCCGCCTGCAATCATTGTATCGGCATGGCCCAGCGCGATCTGGTCAAAGGCAATCATAGCCGCCTTCATACCGGACCCGCACATCTTGTTGAGCGTGGTAGCGGGCACCTCTTCACCCAAACCGGCTGCAAACCCGGCCTGCCGCGCGGGCGCCTGACCCTGACCTGCCGGCAGAACGCAGCCCATAAGAACCTCGTCCACCGTATCTGCGCCAGCGCCAGACAGGGCTGCCTTGATCGCGGCTCCGCCCAGTTCTGCAGCTGTCACACCGTCGAATACGCCCTGAAAGCCGCCCATTGGCGTTCGGGCCGCACCGGCAATCACAACTTGTTTCATGAAATTTTCCTCCAATCGTCGAAATTATCCATACAGAATGCTAAGGTTTGAGGTCTAGAGTTCTTGTGAAGTACAGATTGACGCCCGGGGAAATACTATGAGCCTATCCAGCACTGTAACGGACGGCGCGCAGATCGTGACGGTCAATGCCGAGAGGATCGACGCTGCCATGGCGATTCGGTTCAAAGAGGACATGCGGTCAGCCACCGAAAGTGGCCCGGATCGTGTGATTTTGGATCTGTCCGAGGTCCAGTTCATCGATTCAAGTGGTCTGGGAGCGATTGTAGCTGCCATGAAGCAGCTTGGACAGGGGCGGCGCCTTGATCTGGCCGGTCCCACACCCATGGTAGAAAAAGTCTTCCGCCTGACGCGCATGGACACGATCTTCAACCTGTACGGATCGCTCAAAGAGGCGATCTCAGAAACCAAAGTCGGCACATGATTGCGCACGTGAGTGCGCAAATGCGAAACCGCGCGAAGCGAGATGAAAATGGCTGAAATCTTTGCCTGCTCGTTCACGGCTACAGAACTGGATGCACGCTCGGGCATCACAGAAGTCGTGACGCGATTGCGCAAGATGGGTATCCCCGAACTGCGAGCGGATGAAGTGCAGATTGCCCTGGCCGAGGCGGTCAACAACGTGGTTGAGCATGCCTATGCCGGAACTGCACCGGGGGATGTCCGCATCCGGTGTTCGCTGGACCCACAGCGACTTTGGATCAATATCAGCGATGCAGGCGCGCCATTCCCGGACGGGCAGCTCCCGGACGGAAAAGCGGCCGACATCGACGTTCCTTTGGATCAGTTGCCCGAAGGCGGGTTTGGCTGGTTCCTGATCCGCGAGTTGACCAGCGATATCCACTACGAGCGAAACGCAGGCAACAATCAACTTTCTCTATGTTTCGAGATCCAGGTTACACAAGCCTAATACCAGCGCCCCAATTGCACCACAAATTCGACCCAATAGCGCCCAATTGGTGTGGCTTACATTAAGAATAAGCTTCTAATGGCTGTGCCCGGCGCCATGTGTCACTGCCCCCACCAAAGTCCTGGCGCCGGGTGTTTTTATCTAGGCCAGCGTAACAGTCCTCCACTCCGTCACGACAGGTTTATCCCGCATGCTGGTCCCCAGCCTGGTGACTGACCAGCCATCACGTCTTTCGCATTGCCTTTAAGTAAGGAGACACTACTGTGCGCCCGAAGCAGAAAGGGAGAGGTACATGCGCGACTTTCAACAACCGGGACGATCTGCAGTTTTTGCTCAAAATGGAATGTGTGCCACGTCACACCCAGTGGCAGCAAGCGCTGCCATCGACATTCTCAAACAAGGCGGCAACGCTATGGATGCTGCCATCGCCGGTGCAGTGCTTTTGGGGATTTGCGAACCTCAGATGACCGGAATCGGTGGCGACTGCTTCGTGCTCTATACCCGCCCCGGCAGTGAAGAAATCCACGCGCTCAATGGTTCGGGCCAGGCGCCTGCTGCCGCAAATGCCGCAGACTTGCGCGCTGAAGGGCTTAAGACCATCCCCCTGCAAAGCCCACACGCTGTATCCGTTCCCGGGGCAATCGATGCATTCTGCCACCTCTCTGAAAACGAAGGCAAACTGGGTCTCGACACCATCCTTGCACCCGCAATTCACTACGCCGAAAACGGTGTGCCCGTGGCACCGCGGGTAGCATTTGACTGGGCCAATGACGCAGACACACTTCAGGGTTCGGCACGCGAAAGCTATCTGTTCGGTGGCAAAGCACCCTCGGTCGGACAGATCTTCCGCGCGCCCGGTCAAGCCGAAGTCCTGCGGCGCATTGCCAAGAGCGGGCGCGATGCCTTCTACACCGGAGAAGTAGCCGAAGACATGGTTGCTGCTCTCAATGCTCTTGGCGGGGTCCATACCGCTGACGACTTTGCCGCTACGGCCTGCATGAAAACCACGCCTGTTGCAGGAGACTACAAAGGCATCGACTTGGTAGAGCATCCGCCCAACGGCCAGGGGGCAACAGCCATCCTCATGCTGAACATCCTCAAACACTTCGAAATCGCTGGTATGGCCCCATTTGGCGCCGAACGCGCTCACATCGAAGCCGAAGCAGCCAAGCTCGCCTATGATGCCCGCAACCGTTTCATCGCCGATCCGGATCATACAAGCCGCCTGGAGCACATGCTGGCGCCGGAAACGGCCGCAAAACTGGCCGCGCTCATCGATCCGAAACGCGCCATGGCCGCTGCCGCACCGATCAGCGAGGCAGTGCACAAGGACACGATCTACATCACCGTTGTAGACAAGGACCGTATGGCAGTCTCACTGATCTATTCGATCTTCCACGGCTTCGGCTCGGGCATCGCTTCAGAGAAGTTTGGCATCCTGCTGCAAAACCGCGGTGCAGGCTTTACCCTCGAAGAAGGCCACGCAAACGAGCTGGGCGGTGGCAAGCGCCCCATGCACACGATCATTCCCGGTATGCTGCGTCAGAACGGCAAGGTCATCATGCCCTTCGGCGTCATGGGCGGAGCCTATCAACCCAACGGCCACGCGCGCTTTGTCTCAAACATCACCGATTTCGGTATGGAGCCTCAGGCCGCAATGGATGCGCCGCGCAGCTTCTCGGATGCAGGTGTGTTGAAGGTGGAACGCGGCTATTCAGATGCCGTGCGCCAAGAGCTTGCAGACATGGGTCACTCCGTCGAAATTCCGGAAACCGCGATTGGCGGATCGCAGGCGATCCGTATCCACGAGGGTGACCTCCTCGAAGGTGCAAGCGATCCTCGCAAGGATGGCTGCGCTCTCGGTTACTGATCAGGGGGCATTCACCGTCACGCGCGACCGCGCTGCACCGGAAGGTGCAGCGCCGGGCCCAAGGCTGTAAGGCTAGATCGGCACAGCCGATCTAACCGCAGGCGCGGGAGCGCTTGCCGTCCTTTGACTACCCCTGATTGGAAAAGCGCCTAGTTCAGCTGGTACTGCAGGGAATATGTAGCACCATCAAATTGTCCGAACATCTCTGGTACGTCCGGATGGCTGACCGGCTCACCAGAATAATCGGCCACAAGATTCTGCTCGGATACATAAGCAACGTAATAGGTCTGATCGTTTTCAGCCAAAAGGTGGTAGAACGGCTGGTCTTTGACCGGCCTGCTGTCCTCGGGGATGGCTTCGTACCATTCCTCTGTGTTGGCAAAGGTCGGGTCCACATCGAACACCACCCCGCGGAAGGGATGCTTCCGGTGGCGGACGATCTGGCCCAGGTTATATTTTGCGCGCGTTCTCAACATGGTCTTGCTGCCCCCGTGGATTACTACTAACGCGTATGGGCGACGGATGTCCAACTCTTGAGGCAAATTTTCGGGGAAACAGACTGTGAACCTTGCTGTAACAGTGCTCGAGATCGTAGCCCCTGTCTTCCTTCTGGCAGGTGTTGGTTTCACCTGGGTGCGCCTCGGTTTTGAATACAGAATTCAGTTTGTTACCAGACTGGCGATGACTCTGGCCGTGCCCTGCTTGATCTTCACTGCCCTGATGAAGACCGAGCTGGATAAGAGCGCGATAGGCTGGTTCGTGCTCGCCGCCCTGGCAGGGCATGCCCTTCTGGCACTCGTCGGTGCTGCACTGGTCCGGATCATGCAACTTGAGCGGCGCAGTTATCTTGCCCCCTTCATATTTGGCAACACCGGCAACCTGGGCATTCCCCTTTCCCTTTTTGCCTTTGGGGACGCAGGTCTCGGCTATGCAGTGGCGATGCTGGCGGTCTCGGCCGTCCTATCCTTTACCTTCGGGATCTACCTCGTCGCCGGTGAAGGCGGTGGCAGCAAGGCCCTCCGCGAACCAATGGTCTGGGCGACTCTGGTAGGGGCGCTCTTCCTGTGGCAAGGCTGGCAGACGCCCCTGTTCCTGACAAATGCGCTGGATCTGATCGGCCAGATGGCCATTCCGCTGATGCTGATCACGCTTGGTGTTGCCGTAGCGCGGCTGACCCCGGGAAAGACCGGTCTGGCGATTGTGCTGTCGCTGATCAAGGTCACGCTCAGCGCCGCCATTGGATGGGGGCTTGGACTGGCATTTGGCCTTGATTACACCGCCTTCGGCGTGCTGGTTCTGCAATTGGCAACGCCCGTTGCCGTAACCTCGTACCTGCTTGCCGAAAAGTTCGAAGCGGATGCTCAGGCCGTGGCCGGCATGGTCGTGGTTTCGACCCTGATGTCCGTTGCAGCCTTGCCTCTGCTTCTGTCCCTGCTTCTGGAAATGTGATTTCCCCCGAAGGGTGAAATCGCTACACTGCACGAAAACAAAAGGCAGAGGCAATGAGCAGAATCATCGTCGCCCTGATCCTCCTGTTGGCAGTTGCCTCCTGTGGAGGTGGGTACAAGTCTCCGCCGCGTAACCTTGATAACGCCTGCAGCATTATCAAGCAGCGGCCGGAATACCTGAAGGCCTTCCGCGCGACCGAGCGCCGCTGGGGCGTTCCAGTGCATGTGCAGATGGCTACGATCTATCACGAAAGCCGGTTTGACGGCGATGCCCGTACGCCGCATCGCTATCTTCTGGGGGTCATCCCGATGGGCCGCCAGTCAAGCGCCTATGGCTATAGCCAGGCACTGGACGGGACCTGGGACGAGTATCGCCGCGAAACCGGAAAGCGCCGCGCCAAGCGGGACCGGATCCGGGACGCTTCGGATTTCATGGGCTGGTATATGAACAAGACCCGTGAACGGAACGGCATCCCGCTATATGATGCGCGCAACCAATATCTTGCCTATCACGAGGGCCACAGCGGCTATGCCCGCGGCACCTATCGCAGGAAGTCCTGGCTCATCCGTGTCGCAGACAAAGTCGAAGATCGCGCGCTGATGTATCAGGCGCAGCTTGCCGCTTGCCGAAAGTTTCGATGATTGAAAAGCGTGTCGCTTGCAATCGAAGGATAAGGCGCTGCCACCTGTCTTAGGCCCTTACAAGAAGGTCCTTCACCTATTGGGCTCGGCACTGCACGACCGGCGGTGCGGTTCGCATTTGGCGCCTCTTGTCTCTGCGTGTTCGCCAATAGCGCCTGGCCTGATTCCGCACAAAAGGGGGTCATGCACGACCTAGGCACCTGCGGGAGCGGGAGGATTTTCTGCACAAAGACGAAACTGCCATTTGCACAGATCTAGCCCTGCTCGTGATCAACGCGACTTGCTGCCTGCTCCGGTATTGAAGAGAAAAGAAGACAGTTTCCCACCCGTCTCAAGTGCGCCAAGGATCACCGTCGTCTTTCCCCCGGCACTGTCATAGACAACCCACTTGCGCAGCTCCACGGGATCACCGGTGAACATCAGTTCAAGCCCGCCCTGCTCTGGATTCTCGGGATCCTGTGCTTGCAGGATCGTCGAGGTCCCATCGAATTGATGCCCAACCACCATGCCCGCTCGCGCCAAATCCACATTCTTGGCCAATATGATAGACAAAGGCGTACGTTTCAGGGGGTAGGTTTCGGGCGGCTGGTTCGATTTAGGGTCATGGATCACAACGGATCCCGATCCAGCCACAACGGTCGCGCCATTGTCCCCGTCATATTCAAACCGCATCCGGCCAGGGCGATGCATATAGAGCTTGCCGGTAGACAGGCTCCCATCATCATTGATCTGGGTAAAGGGCGCCTCGGCCGTGGTCAGCCCGTTGAGATAGGCGGACAGCTCATTGAGGCTCAGCTTTTCAGCCGCATATGCGGCCGGCGCCGCAAGAACAAACGCGATTGCGAATAGGATCTGTTTCATGAGGTTTAGATAAGCCCTGCGGCACCAAAAGGAAGAGGCCGCCCTTTCCAAGGGCGGCCCTGCGCACCGATCCGCCGATCGGCGTTCGTGCGGCCTTTATTGTTCAGGGACAAGGATCTCGCGCTTGCCGACGTGGTTTGCAGGAGAGACGAGGCCCTCTTCTTCCATCTGTTCCACCAGCCGGGCAGCCTTGTTGTAGCCGATCGCCAGCTTGCGCTGGATGTAGGAGGTGGAGCACTTGCGGTCCTTGATCACAATCTGCACGGCAGAATCATAAAGCGCATCCTCACCAGTGGTATTGCCACCTGTCGATAGGCCCAGAACCGCGTCGATATCCTCGGCCTTTTCCTCATCCGGGCCATCCAGAACTGTGCCCACATAGGCGGGCGGGCCGAACTGCTTGAGGTGGGTGACGACTTCCTCGACCTCTTCGTCAGAGACGAAGGGTCCATGGCAGCGGGTGATCTTGGCGCCCCCTGCCATATAGAGCATGTCGCCCATGCCCAAGAGTTGCTCGGCGCCCATCTCACCCAAGATGGTACGGCTGTCGATCTTTCCGGTCACCTGGAAGGAGATCCGGGTCGGGAAGTTCGCCTTGATGGTGCCGGTGATTACGTCAACCGAGGGGCGCTGCGTGGCCATGATCAGGTGAATGCCGCTCGCCCGCGCCATTTGCGCCAGACGCTGGATGCAGGCTTCGATCTCCTTGCCCGCGACCATCATCAGGTCGGCCATCTCATCGACGATGACAACGATGTAGGGCAGCGCCTCGGGTGCGAACTCTTCCGTCTCGAACACTGGCTCGCCGGTGTCATCGTCAAAACCAGTCTGCACTGTGCGGGAGAACATCTCGCCCTTGGACAGCGCCTCTTTCACGCGACCGTTGTAGCCGGCGATGTTACGCACGCCCATCTTGGACATCTTGCGATAGCGGTCTTCCATCTCGCCCACGACCCATTTGAGGGCGACAACCGCCTTTTTCGGGTCGGTCACCACCGGCGACAGGAGGTGCGGGATGCCGTCATAGACGGACAGCTCCAGCATCTTGGGGTCGATCATGATCAGGCGGCATTCATCCGGGCTGAGCTTATAGAGCAGCGACAGAATCATCGTGTTGATAGCAACAGACTTACCGGAGCCGGTGGTACCTGCGATCAGCAAGTGAGGCATCTTCGACAGATCAGCGACGACCGCATCGCCGCCAATGTCCTTGCCGAGGGCCAGCGGCAGGTTCTGGGTGCCGTCACCATAATCGCGGCTCGACAGGATTTCACGGAAGCTGACCATCTCGCGCTTGTCATTCGGGAGTTCGATCCCGATGACCGAGCGCCCCGGCACGGTCGAAACACGGGCCGACAAGGCAGACATCGAGCGCGCGATGTCATCTGCCAGACCGATCACCCGGCTCGCCTTGAGGCCAGGTGCAGGCTCCAACTCATACATGGTGACAACGGGACCGGGGCGGACCGAAACAATCTCACCCTTTACACCATAGTCATCCAGCACCGATTCCAGCATCCGCGCGTTCTCTTCCAGCGCTTCGTCACTCAGGTGATGACGTTCAATGGAGGCCGGATTGGACAATAGCGACAGGGGTGGCAGCTCGAACGCATCCTGATCTTCCTCTTCAAACGCAAGGCTCGGCTGGGCTTCTGCCTTGGCGCGGGTGGAGGGTTCAGGCGCGCGTCGCTGAGGTTTTTCCACGACAACTTTGCGCGGCTCCGCCACCGGAAGCTCCATCGCCCCAGCCGGTTCAGCAACCCGTGCGGCCGCGGGCGCCGGCGGCAGTGTCGATACGGCCGTTTCAGCCGCAGCCGCCTGCGGCGCCGCTGGCACCTGCGCAAGGCCTTCCTCGAACGAGACCTCCGGCGAAGCAACGGCCTGCGCCGCTGTCAGAGGCGGTTCTGGCGGAAGTCCCTCATGCGGCGACGGATCGGCATTGAAGACCAGCGGTTCTGGGCGACGGCCGCGCCCCTTGGTCAGGGGCAGATTAGGATCGGGTTCCGTCACCTTGCCCGCAGCACGGCGCACGCGGATGGCATTGGCTATCTTCTGGGAAATGCGGTCATCTCCCGGCAAGTCTTCGTCCAGGATCGACGGCTCTTGCTCCACCAGTTCCGGCTGCGGCATCGGTGCATTCGTCAGATCCGGATCAGCGCGGCGGATCAGGCTCGGCACACGCGCAAACAAGCCTGCCTTTTCAGGTGTAGGCGCAGGCGTGGGATCTTCGGGGTATGTTTCGAACATCTGTGGCTCTGCCGAGGCCTCGGCAATTGCCGCGCTTTGTGCAGCTGCAGCTTCGGCGCGGGCAGCGCGCTTTTCGCGGTGGGCCTTGGCAGCCTGCAAACCACCCGAGACGCCACGGCCCAGAAGGCTGGCCAGTGCGCCGTAGACCATCACCACACCCACCAGCAGGAAGCGAGCGGCGCGCGTCAATTCGGCACGAGAGAAACCGCAGACATAGACACCCAGAGCGACCATGCCCAGCGCCATCAGGAACGACATCAATTTTACAGCGAAATGAGAACTGATCGGCACGAGTGTCAGCAAAGCGCCCATCACCGTATCGCCAAAAAGACCGCCCAGACCAAAGCTGTGCGTCGACAACCAGTCCGCGCCGGGCACCAGCGTGGCAGCGTAGACCGACGCCACCGCAACAAGAACGGGCGCAAAAACAACCCGGGCAATCGCTCGTTCCGATCCGCGATGCAGCAGGAAGCGGATCCCCCAAGCTAGGAGCGTCACGGCAAAGGCCACACCGCCCCAACCCACGACCATGAACAGTGGCGCCGCAATCGAGGCGCCCATGCGGCCCATCCAGTTCTGAACGGGCGCATCCGTGGAGACCATCCAGTTGGGATCATCAGGTGTGTACGAGCCGATCATCGCAGCCGCGATCAGACCGCACCCCAAAAGGGCAATGCCGATCAGTTCCTTGCCACGCTTTTCAATGGCTGCCTGCATATTGCTGTCCAGCAACGGATCCCGGCTGCGAGTTTGAAATGCCATGCCTACCTCGGTTCCAGTTTATCGCAGGCCGCCCGGCTTGGTGTCGGATCTTCGCCTGCATTGGTCTATTGATCTTGGCCGCCCGCCCCACTGCCGGGGGCGAACCGCAGTCTTTATTCGTACAGGCACGCGCGCAATGTGGTCAGCGCCGCCCGTGTTGTTTCTGCCGGGGCGACAAGCGCCGCCCTGATATATCCTTTGCCGGGGTTCTCTGTCCCCTCGCCCTGCGCCAGGTAGGCGCCAGGAAGAACGCGCACACCCGTCTCGGTCCATAGCTTTAGCGCTGCAGCCTCACCATCCTCGACCGGCAGCCACAAGAAGAAGCCCGCTTCGGGCGCCATGTATCCATTGAGGCCACCCAGAACATCGTCCGCGATGCGGTATTTCTCCTGATAAAGCGCACGGTTTTCCGCCACATGAGCCTCATCCGCCCAGACCCGCGCCGCCGCTGCCTGCAAGGGACCGGGAATTGGGGCACCGCTATAGGCGCGCAGCTGCTTGATACGCTTGATGCTTTCCGGCCCGCCCGCGATCAGCCCCGCGCGCAGACCCGGCAGGTTCGAGCGTTTCGACAAGGAGTTGAAAAGCAACACACGCTCAGGATCGGCGCCCAGTTCCTGCGCCACGGTAAGCGCGCCAACAGGCGCTTCATCGCGGTAGATCTCTGAGTAGCATTCATCGGCAAAGATGCGGAAATCATACTTTTCTGCCAGCCGGATCAGATCAATCCAGTAGTCGCGTGAGGCAACAGCCCCCTGCGGATTCGCCGGAGAGCAGATATAGGCCACCGCAGTGCGGTTCAGCACCTCTTCGGGAAGGTTTGCGTAATCGGGCAAGTGACCAGTGGCAGAGGTTGCAGGCACAAAGACCGGCTCTGCCCCAACCGAAATTGTGGCCACCATATAGACTTGGTAGAACGGGTTCGGGATCAACACCACCGGCCGAGCGTCATTCTTGGTCTCCGGGCAAAGCGCCATGGCCGCATTATAGAGCCCTTCGCGGGTTCCGTTCAGCGCCATAACGCGGCCGTCCGGATCCAACGTCACACCATAGCGGCGCGCAATCCAATCGCACATGGCACCGCGCAATTCGTCAGATCCATCATTTGGCGGGTAGCTGTTAAACCCGGCAGCATTCTGCGCGATGACATCCGTGACCCAGGCCGGAAACGCATGTTTCGGCTCACCAATGGTCATATGCACCACATCCCCGCCGGGAGTGTGGTGGTCCAACAACGCCCGCAGACGCGGAAACGCATAGGCTGGCAGGTTCGAAAACCGCTCAGGGAAGTTCATCGCATATGCCTCAGGTTCGGGATCATTGGCGCCCCGTTTGCAAACAAGGTACAGAGCACGACCCCATCCGTCCAGTCGCATGGACCCTGCACGGTGAATTTGTGGCTTTCAGGACAACGTCCGCAAAAGCTACGCAAGCCTACCGAAATTTTGTCACAACAAGACGGCTTCTACCCCCGCTCCGATTCTCAGCAGCGCCTCTTCGCAGTCGGGCTGACCCAGGATCTGCAACCCACAGGACGCCTTGCCAGTCGGCAAGGTCAGGGCGCAAAGGCCCATCAGATTTCCAATCCGTGTGTTGCGCAGGGTCAGAAGGTTGGCCTTGACGTAGTAATCGCGATCCTTCTCCAGCCGGTCCATGTTGGGCGGAAGGATAGGGCATGTTGGCGTCAACACCCCGTCAAAGCCCGAAACCGCCTGATCCCAGACCATGCGGCACTGCTCCAGCTTAGCCCAAGCGGCCACATAATCGGGCCCGCTGAACTGGGCGCCCGCCCGGAAGCGTTCAAGGATTTCGGCAAACATCACCTCGGGGCTGGACTCGATGACGTCCTTCCAAAGCCCGTAGGCCTCGGTTGTGTAGAGGATGGCGCTGAGATCCATAGCCTCTTGCAGCTGCGGCACCTCAAGTGGCACGATTTCGGCGCCAGCCGCCTTCAGCTTGCCCAGAGTTTCGACATGGGCCGCTGCAACCCCCGGTTCCAAATCATCACGTGCGATTGTGCGCAGATCGGCAAAGCGGCGGCCTTTCAGCGTTGGCGGGTTGCGCAGATCCGGGCCATTGGTGCCCTCCATGAGACCCAGCATCAGACCGGCATCTTCGACCGAGCGGGCCAATGGGCCGACGGTATCGAACTTGAGGCACAGAGGCACGACTCCTTCAAGGCTGATACGGCCCGAGGTGGTCTTGAGCCCGACAAGGTTATTCCAAGCCGAGGGAATCCGCACCGATCCGCCCGTATCAGAGCCGATCCCGCAAGCGGCCAGACCAAAGGCAACCGAAGCCGCGGCACCGGAAGACGACCCGCCGGGAACAGCACCTTCATTACTCACACAAGGTGGGGTTGCCTTTACGGGGTTGAGGCCAAGACCGGAGAAGGCCAACTCGCTCATATGCGTCTTGCCCAGACATACCGTTCCCATGGAGGTGGCACTTTCCAGAACACGCGCATCGCGCTCAGGCACGCGACCTTTCAGAAGGTCAGATCCCGCTTCAGTCCTGGTTCCGGCGCTGTCGAACAGATCTTTCCAGCTGATCGGCACCCCATCTAGAGCCGATCGTCGCAGATCCAGCTTGGCCCGCTTGGAGGCGGCCTCGGCCTCGGCAAGAGCGCGGTCATGAGTGACCTCGGCATAAATCCTGTCGCGCAGAGGATGAGCATCGATGGCATCCAGATAACAGCCGGTCAGGTCAATCGGATCGATCTCTCCTGCACCGATTCCGCGTCCCAGCTCTGCCGCAGTCATCTTCAGCCACTCATGCATCCGTCGTTTCTCCCGTTTTGCACCCTGCACGCCCTGTGTCTTTGGGCGCGACGGTAACGATAGGTTGTCGGTGGGACAATCCCGCACGGGCGCAAGCGGGACATTCGGTTGGACAATCTCCGTACAAAGCGCATATTGCACCCAATGATGAACAGCTCTGATATCCTGATTGTTGGCGGCGGGCTGAACGGCCCTGCGCTGGCGCTGGCGCTGGCCCAGACTGGCCACAGCGTGACCGTGATCGACGCCCTGCCCGAACTGGCCCTGCAAGACGACGGCTTCGACGGGCGCGGCTATGCGCTGGCGCTGGCCTCCAAACGCCTGCTCGACCGGATCGGCGTCTGGCCGCATGTGGCGGACAAGGCGCAGCCCATGCTCGAGATCAAAGCATCGGACGGTCACGCGGGCGAAGGACCCGCCCCTTTCTTCATTCACTTTGACCATACCGAGATCGAAGAAGGCCCCATGGGCTATATGGTCGAAGACCGCTTCCTGCGCCGTGCCTTCCTTGAGGCAATGAAGGACGAGCCGCTGATCACCACGGTAAATGGGCGCCGTGTGGTAGCACAGTCGCCGGACGCAACTGGGGTTATCGTGACCCTAGATGACGGGTCCGAATTGCGCAGCAATCTGCTGGTCGGCTCGGACGGGCGCAAAAGCGGCACCGCACAGCGGGCCGGGATCAAGCGCAGCGGCTGGGACTACGGGCAGACCGCGCTGGTCTGCGCCATCGAACATGAGAAGCCCCATGGCGGAATTGCCCATCAGTTCTTCATGCCCGCAGGGCCGCTGGCTATCCTGCCCCTTCCCGGCAATCGCTCCTCCATCGTCTGGAGCGAAAGGACCGAGACTGCCGCAGCCATACACGCGCTAGATGATGCCGGTTACATCGCAGCTCTGAAGCCTCGGTTCGGGGATTTCCTGGGCGAGATTTCACTGGCAGGCAAACGCTTCACCTATCCGCTGAACCTGACCGTCGCAAACAGCTTCATCGCGGATCATCTGGCCCTGATCGGCGATGCCGCCCATGGGATGCACCCGATTGCCGGACAGGGCCTGAACGCGGGCCTGCGCGATGTGGGAGCGCTGGCCGAGGTGCTGACCGAGGCGACACGGCGGGGCGAGGATATTGGATCTTCACTCGTTCTGGAACGCTACCAGCGGTGGCGCCGGTTTGACACCGCGACACTGGCCATGGCGACCGATGTGTTCAACCGGCTCTTTTCCAACGACAACCCACTTCTGCGGCTGGGGCGCGACATCGGTATGGGACTGGCAGGTGCCCTGCCCGGCCTGCGCCGAGGCTTCATGCGCGAGGCTGCCGGTCTTACCGGGGATCTACCCCGCTTGCTGCAAGGCAAGCCCATCTGAGTGAGGCACAACCGCGCCGCGCACCAGCGCGGCGCCGGGCCCAAGTCCGCGCCTTTGCTTTGGCGCAGCCAAAGGGCAGGCCGGACGCGGGAGCCCTCCCCTTTTGTTAGAGTTCGGACCAGAACTCCAACGACGGCTCACAGACATTATGCAAAGGCGCGATAAACCGCCCGGGGTGTTCGATCCTGTCATACTGCATACGTCTTGGCGACCAGTTGAAGTACTGACGCCCATCGTCATTTTCGACGATCATGACCCATGAAAGTACCAGCCAGAGTTTGATTTGTACCCTGAATCGGTTTTGTACAAAGAAAACCCCCGCAGATCCCAGATCGACCGGATCTGCGCCGAAGGACCATGATGCGCAATGCAGAATGGCGCTCCCCCGGCAAGTCTGTTTGCATGACCAATCACCATGACAGCCGACAGGATCGACCAGAGTGCAGTCACTGTGGCGACGACAATTCCCGACAAAGCAGCGCGTGCTGCAAACGGCCCCAGCCGCTTGCCCCCCAAGAACAGCAGGCTTGCTGCCACCCCTAGTGACAGCGCACCACCATGGAACATCACCATAAGGTCCGATTTTGGCGTAGCGAATGCCGAGAAGATCAGCGTCAACAGAAATCCAGACAGAAGAACAGCGATTGAAGCTGATTTTGCCAGCACCGGCGATACAGGGGTTTTTCGCAAACGCTCTGTCAGTATCGCAATCAAGGGAACCAAAGGAGCAGCCCACACCATCAGGGCGAAAAGTGAAAACACCCCTATCGATGAAAGCGATACCCTGGCATCCATCATCTGAAGAAAGCCGACAGCTATAAGACCAGCACATGCAGCGCGTATGGAAACAGAGGTCCTTGGCGCCCAACCTCGCCAGGTCAAAACACTCTCACTCCAGCGGGCGCGCCTCGTCCACCAGCATCACCGGGATGCCACCCCGGATCGGGAAGGCCAGGTTGGCGGGCTTGGAGATCAGCTCCTGCGCCTCAGCGTCGTATTCGAGCACCGCATTGGTCACAGGGCAGACGAGCGCCTCCAACATGCGTCGGTCAAAGGCGGGCGACTGGTTCTGCTCTTCGCTCATTGCAGGGGATCCTCATTCGAACCGCTACGCAAAGCGAATTCGATCAACGTGACAAGGGTTTCCCGCCTTGTTGCAAGAGAAGGCGCCTCAAGCAAGGCCTGTTTATCCTCAGGTTCGAAATCGAGCAGCATCGACAGGGAATTGATCAGAAGCTCATCATCCGCCCCCTCAAGCGCCTCCCAGTCCGTAGAGAGGTTTCGCGCAGCGAAATACCGAGACAACAGCTCCAGCAGTGCCCCGCGCTCAAATCCGCAGTCGGGTTCAGCCCGGCCCAGATCCGCCTCGAACCCTGACCAATCAACCTCGCATTTGCGATAGGGCGTAAAACCGGTGATTTCGCTGCTGACCCGAAACCTGGATACGCCCGAGAGCGTGATCAGGTATCGGCCGTCCTCAGTTTCGGAAAACTGGGTGACACGCCCGGCACAGCCAATGGCATGCAAAGCGTTCCCCTGTCCATCGCGGGTCGGACACGGTTGCACCATACCAATAAGCCGCTCCCGTGTCTTCAGAGCATCCTCAAGCATCTGCAGGTAACGCGGCTCAAATATATGCAGCGGCAGTTTAGACCGGGGCAGCAAAAGTGCCCCGGGCAGTGGAAAAACGGGCAAAGAGCCCGGCAGGTCCGCGTGTTTCAACATGGGCTGAAGTGTAGCGCGCCAGCCGTCTCAGGCAAATATCATTGAACTCAATTTGCGACGTCCTTCGAGGACCACCGGATCGCTCGGCTGGAGCGCATCGAAGATCGTGAAAAGCTGCGCCTTGGCAGCGCCATCGTTCCACTCACGATCGCGGCGGAAGAGTTCCAGCAACTCGGCAACGGCACCAGCTGCATCACCTGAGGCATGCAAGGCCTGTGCCAGATCGAACCGGGCTGCGTGATCGGCCGGATCGGCCTCCACCTTGGTGCGCAGTTCGGCAACCGGCCCCGCATTCGCTGCCTGACGGGCGAGTTCGATCTGGGCGCGAGCCGCTTCGATCTCAGACGCGTCAGAAATCTCAGCCGGAGCGCCATTCAGGATCGCTTCAGCCTGATCCAGATCTTCCAGCGCAATATGCGCCCGCGCCAGACCCCCATACGCGGCCGCGTTCTTGTCATCCTCACCGAGAACAGCAGCAAAGGTCTGGGCCGCATCGGCCACGGCGCCTTCGGCTAGCATCTCTTCGGCGGCTTCAAGAGCAGCGCCAAGGCCTCCGTCCGCTTCACCGCCCGCAGCCTCAATCACCTTTTTCAGGAAGGCATCGATTTCACTGGGAGGCAACGCGCCTTGGAACATATCGATGGGACGCCCCTGCACAAAGGCGACAACCGTCGGAATTGATTGCAGCGGCAGCCCCTGCTGCGCCAGGGCCTGCGCCAGGCGCTGGTTCTGATCCACGTCGATCTTGGCCATCGTCACAGCACCCTTGGCACGCGTCACCGCAGCCTCCAGCGCCGGGCCAAGGGTCTTGCAGGGGCCACACCAGGGTGCCCAGAAATCGACAATCACCGGTGCTTGCATCGAGGCGTCGACCACGTCCTGCATAAAGGTCGCTTCCGTGACGTCCTTGATCAGATCACCTGCGGACGCAGCCGTGCCCGCACTACCGAGAATATCCATCATGCTCTTGTTCTCCGTTTGGAACTTGCCCCCTATATGGATTGCTGAGGCTCAGAAACCAAGAGAGGAGTTCTCGGGCGCCCAGCGTAAGGCAAGCCCTCCCGCGCCCACAGCCGCCCTGAAGGGCGCCTTATGCGGCCTTGGGCCGCGCAGCGCGCACGCGCGCTGCGGTTACGCGTCTATCCATGACTGCGGCCAACAGAGACCCGCCGTGCGCCAGCAAGGCGCACGGCCCAACTGTGGCGGCGCAATCTTTGATTGCTCCAGAACAGGCGGGAGCGCCCCGCCCTGCCACCAAGTGCTAGAGATCGAAAGTCGCAAAGACCGGCGCGTGGTCGCTGGGCTTTTCCCAGCCGCGGGCATCGCGCAGGATCCGGCTGGAATGACCCGCGTTCGAAATGTCGCCGGTGGCCCAGACGTGGTCCAGCCGCCGCCCCTTGTCCGCCGCATCCCAGTCTTTCGCCCGATAGGACCACCAGCTGTAAAGGCGCCCGTCCGGGATGTCCTGCCGGGTGATATCGACCCAACCGCCTGCATCCTGTGTCTCTGCCAGATGCTCGACCTCGATGGGCGTATGGCTCACGATCTTCAGCAGTTTCTTGTGGTCCCAGACATCATCCTCGCGCGGGGCGATGTTGAGATCCCCGACCAGGATGGATTTCTGGGGTTTCTCCCCATGGAACCAGTCCCGCATGCCAGTGAGGTAATCGAGCTTCTGGCCGAATTTTTCGTTGATCTCGCGGTCGGGTTTGTCGCCCCCCGCCGGGACATAGAAATTGTGGATGGTGACGCCATTCTCCAACTGTCCCGCGATGTGGCGCGCGTGGCCAAGATCCGCGAAATCCTCGCTGCCGACCTCGGTGATGGGCAGGCGCGACAGGATCGCAACGCCATTGTAGCCCTTCTGCCCGCGCGCCACCATGTGGGTGTAACCAAGCGCGGCAAAGCCCTCCATCGGGATCTTCTCCACCGGGCTTTTGCATTCCTGTAGACACAGCACATCCGGCGCCTCTTCCTGCAACAGCTTTTGCACGATCGGCTCGCGCAGGCGGACGGAGTTGATGTTCCAGGTGCAAAGTGTGAAGGGCATTACACATCTCTTTCATAGCGGCGGGTCGGCGCCATTCTTGCCCTCAGGCCGCGCTGGATACCAGAGGCGAATTCGCTGACCCGCCATAGAACGACGGGCCATAGGCCAAAAAAAGACCGGGCGCCAGGCCCGGTCCAGTCCAACAGGGAGGTGCATATCGTAACCCGGATATGCGCGGGATTTGGTGAAGATCCATTGCAGGATAAAGGTGACTGCTAGATCTCTCTTTGATCTGCGTCAACGGCCTTCCCCTGCGTCAGGATGACTTCCTTTCACCCTCAGGTCGCCAGCCGATACCCACCCGATTCCGTTACCAGGATCCTTGCATTCGAGGGATCAGGCTCGATCTTCTGGCGCAGGCGGTAGATATGTGTTTCCAGCGTATGGGTGGTGACGCCCGCATTATAGCCCCAGACTTCGTGCAGCAGCACATCGCGGGCAACAACACCATCGTTGGAGCGATAGAGGAACTTCAGGATATTGGTTTCCTTCTCGGTCAAGCGGATCTTGCGGTTGTCCTCGGTTTCAAGGAGCTTCATCGCTGGCTTGAAGATATAGGGGCCAAGGCCGAACACCGCGTCCTCGGACTGTTCGTGAGTGCGCAATTGGGCACGAATGCGGGCCAGCAGAACCGGAAACTTGAAGGGTTTTGTCACATAGTCGTTGGCACCCGCATCAAGACCCAAAATGGTGTCCGCATCGCTGTCGTGACCGGTCAGCATCAGGATCGGTGCCTTGACGCCCTGCTTACGCATCAGGCGGCACAATTCCCGGCCGTCAGTGTCAGGCAGTCCTACATCGAGGATAACCAGATCGTACAACGCCTCTTTGGCGCGTTCCATAGCGGCCTGGCCGTTCTCGGCTTCAAAGACGTCGAAATCTTCGGTCATGATCAGCTGCTCGCTCAGCGCCTCGCGCAGATCGTCGTCGTCGTCCACCAGCAGTATCTTTTTCAATTGCGCCACGGCACTGTCCTCCTTTGCGTTGGCAAACAGATGCGGTCAGCATCGCACAACCACAAGATATGCTTCAAAAGTTTCACGCCCTCGTGTCCATGACGCAGGATTTGTTTCACTTCCGTTGCATTTGGGCCTAGGTAGGGAGCGTTATAATGTCACGAACATCCGGATGGTTGCATGAGCCTGCTGCCCACCACACTCGAACTGCTGGCCCGCGCGCGGGTTGATCTTCGCATGGGGCTGCCCGTGGTGCTGGAGGGGGGCGGCACGACAACACTGGCGCTTGCAGCCGAAAGCCTGACGGCCGAGCGCTTGGCGGATCTGCGCGCTCTTGGTCCGGTATCACTGGCGCTGACCGCACGGCGCGCCGAAACGCTCAAAGCACGCGCCTATGATGGCGATCTTGCTCGGATCGAAGTTCCGGCGGACGCCACCATGGGCTGGATACAGGCGCTCGCCGACCCCGCGGATGACCTGAACACTCCGATGAAAGGCCCGCTTATCAGCCTGCGCGACGGGCCTGCAGACCTGCACCGCCTTTCCATCGCGCTGGTGAAATCGGCGCGCCTGCTGCCCGCCGCGCTTGTGGTGCCTATCGACTCGAGTGCGCCCTACGTTGGCGATTATGGGCTGACGCGCATTGCCGAGGCCGCCGCCGAACCGCTCCTGAGCCAAAGCTCTCCGCTCCACCCGGTCGCAGCAGCCCGCCTGCCCATGGATGCCGCTGAGGCTGGCCGCCTGCACATCTTCCGGCCCGAGGACGGCGGCGAAGAACATTACGCCGTTGAAATCGGCCGCCCCGACCGCAGCAAGCCGGTACTGGCGCGGCTGCATTCGGCCTGTTTCACCGGAGACGTCCTTGGATCGCTCAAATGCGATTGCGGCCCGCAATTGCGCGGCGCGCTGGCGCAGATGGGCGAGGAAGGCGCGGGCGTTCTCTTGTACCTCAACCAGGAAGGGCGCGGCATCGGACTTGCCAACAAGATGCGCGCCTACAGCCTGCAGGATCAGGGATTCGACACGGTCGAGGCCAACCACCGTCTTGGGTTCGAGGATGATGAGCGCGATTTCCGCCTCGGCGCGGCAATCCTAAAAGAAATGGGATTCAGTGCCGTCCGCCTGATGACCAACAATCCCGGCAAGATCGCGATGATGGAGAAAGCCGGAGTTGCCGTCACTGAGCGCGTTCCATTGAAGGTCGGCGAAAACGCCCACAACCGCGCCTACCTTGCAACCAAGGCTGCCAAATCGGGGCACATGCTATGATGATGACGCGGGCCGCCTCTGCCTCTGACCTGGTCCTGACGCCGCGCGGTGTCCGCTTCATGGGGCGCACCCTGCCCTGTTCAATCGGAAAAGGCGGGCTGACTGCAAACAAGCGCGAAGGCGATGGCGCGACGCCGACAGGCGTACATGGCATTGTCGGGATGCTTTATCGGCCCGATCGCATCGCAAGACCTGCGAATTGGGCGGTTCCCATCGGGCCAAATGATCTGTGGTCAGACGATGTGAAAGATCCTGACTACAACCTGATGGTCCGCACGCCGCATAGCTACAGTCACGAGCGCCTGCGCCGCGCCGATCCGCTTTATGATCTGGTGCTGATCACCGACTGGAACTGGCCGGGTGCGGTCAAGGGGCGCGGCTCGGCGATCTTCCTGCATCAATGGCGTAGGCCGGGCTACCCGACCGAAGGCTGCATCGCCTTCAGTCGCAGCGACCTGCACTGGATTGCGCCACGCCTTCGGTACGGCTGCCGTGTGATCATTCCGCCGGTTTGACCCGCTCGCCAAAGATGGCCGAGCCGACCCTCACGTGGGTTGCGCCAAGCGCGATGGCGCTCTCAAAATCGCCGCTCATCCCCATCGAGAGACCGGTCAGCTCGTTGCGTTCGGCGATCTTGGCCAATAGCGCGAAATGCAGCGTCGGCTCTTCGTCCACCGGGGGGATGCACATCAGGCCTTTGATCGGCAGATCCAGCGCGCGACACTCCGCGATGAAGGAATCTGCATCGGCAGGCAGCACGCCCGCCTTCTGCTCTTCCTCGCCGGTGTTGACCTGAATGAAGAGATCCGGGCAATGGCCGACCTCCTGCGCGAGGCGTGCAAGGGTCTTGGCCAGTTTGAGGCGGTCGACCGAGTGGATGCTGTCGAACAGCTCCATCGCCTGACGGGCCTTGTTGGTCTGCAAAGGGCCGATCAGATGCAGATCAATCCCGTCGAATCGCGTTGCAAAATCGGGCCACTTGCCTGCGGCCTCCTGCACACGGTTTTCCCCGAAACAGCGGTGGCCCTGCTCCAGCACGGCTTCTACCCGCTCGTTAGGCTGGACCTTGGACACGGCGATCAGATGCACCGATCCCGACGCCCGGCCTGCGGCCTGTTCGGCCTTTGCGATGCGGGTCTTGATCTCTTCCAGGGACATGGGTGGCCTCCGAGCAATGAAAATGCGGTTGGATCTCGGCGCAGAGAAACACTGTTTGGGGCAAAATGTTAAGAGGCAAAAGAAAAGGGCGAGCCTGCAAGCAGGCCCGCCCCCAATTTCACGCTAAGCGTGGTTCAGCTTAGAAGCTGAAGTACACACCAGCCTGGAACTGGTTGTCGTCGTCGGCTTCGTCAACGTAACCGGCAACGATGGTTGCGCCGCCACCCAGGTCGTACTGGTAGTTGATGCCGAAGGAGGTGCCGTCAACGCCGCCGTCACCTTTAACGGTGGACACGGAACCAGGTGCGTCAGCGGAGTTCACCCAAACCAGGATGTTGGACGCTGCGCCGATGTCCATGTTGCCTTCCAGAGTGAACGAGTCAACCTGGTCGGTCGAACCGTATGCCAGTTTCGCGCCGAATGCACCGAAGTTACCGCCGATGGCAGCAAAGGTGATGTCGTTGGCTGCAACGGAGGAGGACTGCATCGCTGCGGTGACATAGTAGTCGCCGAAGGAGTAGGTGACCATTGCGCCGGTGCGGTCTTCGCCGCCTGCGGTACCGGCAACGGTGCCGCCGTTACGCTGCGAGTAGGACAGGTGACCGGTGAAGCCGCCAGCAGAGTACAGAGCTTCGATGCCGTTCACGCCAGTGCCAGCGGAGGAGTACGCATCCCAGTTAAAGGTGGTGCCGCCGTTGGTTTTGATCGCTATCTGGTGGAAGCCCATGCCGTCGATGCCGGTGCCGGCGGAACGGGTGCCGGATGCATACAGGCCGGGTGCGTTTTCAACAGCACCGATGATGTTGCCAACGTTCACGGTGATACCGTTGTAGGTCACACCAAAACGAGCGCCGTTGAATACTGCGGTGCCGGCGGTGCCGTCACGGCTTTCAGCCTGTGCGCGGAAACGAGCGTTGAAGCCAACACCCGCGTCGGTTTCGGTGGACATGTCCACCTGCAGACGCAGACGGCTGGTGATGTTGGTTTTGGAGCGGCCGACGACGCGCTCGTTAGCGGAGTTGTAGTCCAGACCAAAACGGCCGTAACCGCCGAATTTGACGTCTGCAGCAGCCATGCCCGCGGTCGCGATCAGCGCGGTGGTTGCGAAGAGAACCTTTTTCATAGTTTTTCCCTCGTTTTTCAATTCACATGCCCAAACCGGGGAATCCGGCGTGGGTATGACAAGGGGTTTCGCTTTTTAGCCCCCGGTTTGGCAAGAGGTGCCCATTGACCGCAGATCATTGCCCCCCATGATGGTGCAGCTTTGCCACAGTTCTGTTTACCATGTGGTTTGAACGCCCAGTCAGCAGCGGTCATTGGACTGCAGCAGGATCGCCTTCGAAGCCCCGTATATGTACATATATAACTCTGCCGCGATCACGTCCGCCTGTGTCACCGCTCTCGGATTCGTTTCGACCCTGACGTTTTCCACCTTCGCCCAAACCGTTTTGAAATGCGCTCCCTCGAAGCCGTCCGCTGGACTGAAGTTATACATGCAAGGATCGGAATTCTGTCCCGCCTTTGAATCAGGCTTGTAGGACACCGCGCTAAAGCGCTTGCCCCGCTTGTAGCGCATGCGATAGGACTGCCTCAGGTCAAAGGCTCCGGGAGCGGCTATGAAACTGCAGACTATTTCCAAGGTAACACTCATTGGCGCACTCTGCCTGGGCGTCGCCGCCTGCGGCGGGCGCGGCAACAACCGCCCGGCCAACACCAGTGTCCCACAGGAATTCAATAACGATGTGGATGCGGCTCAAAGCAGTAGCTCTTCGATCTGGGATGTCTTTGGTGGCAAACCGGACCAGAAAGTGCAGGTCAACCGCTACCTCTGGAATGCCAGCTTGGATGTATTGAGCTTTCTGCCCGTTCAAAGCGTCGACCCCTTCACCGGTGTGATCGTTACCGGATATGGCACCCCGCCCGGCGGTGGACGGGCTTATCGCGCGACGGTCCATATCAAGGATCCCGCGCTGGATGCGCGTTCGCTGAATGTATCACTCCACTCCAAGGGCGGACCGGTGAGCGCCTCCACCACGCGGGCGGTCGAAGATGCGATTCTGTCGCGCGCACGGCAGCTGCGCATTGCGGACAAAAACTTCTAAGGTCTCTACCCTCTGGAAAGCCGCGAAAAACATCAGTATCACCAGCGCCGGGCCCCATCGCCCGGCGTTTTCACTCTCAAAGGACCGCATCCATGTCGCGTTACTCTGCCTCCGAGATCGAAGCAAAATGGCAGGAAGCCTGGGATAAAGCCGGGATTTTCCAGGCCAAACGGACGGCAGACAAGCCAAAGTACTATGTCCTGGAGATGTTCCCCTACCCATCGGGCCGCATCCACATGGGGCATGTGCGCAACTACACCATGGGCGACGTGGTGGCGCGCTACAAGATGTCCACCGGCCACAACGTGCTGCACCCGATGGGCTGGGACGCTTTCGGGATGCCCGCGGAAAACGCCGCAATGGCCATCGGCGGCCACCCCAAGGACTGGACCTATAACAACATCGCCGACATGCGCGGCCAGATGAAACCGCTGGGCCTGTCGATCGACTGGTCCCGCGAATTCGCCACCTGCGATCCCGAATACTATGGCCAGCAGCAGTCCCTGTTCCTTGATTTCCTTGAAAAAGGTCTCGTCTACCGCAAGAACGCCGTAGTCAACTGGGACCCGGTCGACATGACCGTTCTGGCCAACGAACAGGTCGAAAACGGGCGTGGCTGGCGTTCCGGCGCGCTGGTGGAACGGCGCGAGCTAACCCAGTGGTTCTTCAAGATCTCCGACTACTCCGAGGAACTGCTAGAGGCGCTAGACGGATTGGAGAACTGGCCCGCCAAGGTGCGGCTGATGCAGGAAAACTGGATCGGCAAATCCCGCGGTCTGCAGTTATCGTTCGAGCGCACCGATGGCGGCAAAGCGATCGAGGTCTACACCACCCGCCCCGATACGCTGATGGGCGCGTCTTTTGTCGGCATCTCGCCCGATCACCCGATTGCCAAGCAGCTTGAGGCCGAAAGCCCCGAACTGGCCGAGTTCCTCGCCGAATGCCGCAAGGGCGGCACCACAGCCGAGGCCATCGAGACCGCGCCGAAACTGGGCCGTGACACCGGCATCCGTGTGAAACACCCGTTGGATCCGAACTGGGAGCTGCCGGTCTGGATCGCCAACTTCATCCTGATGGATTACGGCACCGGCGCGATCTTTGCCTGCCCGGCGCATGACCAACGCGACCTTGATTTCTGCCGCAAATACGATCTGCCGGTCACCGATACCTTTGTCGCGCTGGACGATCCCAAGCCGGTCGAGAACGATGCCTTCGTGCCGCCAAAGACCGAAAAGGTGAAATGGATCAACCATTTCGCAGGTCTCGACGTGGCCACCGGCGAAGAGGCGATCAACATCACCATCGACAAGGCCGAGGCCGAAGGCTGGGGTCAAGGCGTCACCAAGTTCCGCCTGCGTGACTGGGGACTTTCCCGTCAGCGCTACTGGGGCTGCCCGATTCCGGTCGTCCATTGCGACAGCTGCGGCGTAGTGCCTGAGAAAAAGGAAAACCTGCCCGTCCGCCTGCCGGATGATGTGAGTTTCGACAAGCCCGGCAATCCGCTGGACCGCCACCCCACATGGCGTGACTGTGCCTGCCCGAAGTGTGGCAAGCCCGCCCAGCGCGAAACAGACACCATGGATACCTTCGTGGATTCGTCCTGGTATTTCGCCCGCTTCACCGCCCCGCGCGCCGAAACGCCCACAGTGATGGAAGAAGCAGAATACTGGATGAACGTCGATCAATACATCGGCGGCATAGAACACGCGATTCTGCACCTCTTGTACTCGCGCTTCTTTGCCCGCGCGATGCACATCTGCGGCCACCTGCCCGAGAAATCGAAAGAGCCGTTCGATGCACTCTTCACGCAAGGGATGGTGACCCATGCGATCTACCAGACGATGGGCGACAATGGCCGCCCGGTTTATCACTACCCCGAACAAGTAGAGCTGCAGGGCGACAAGGCCTTCCTCAAGGAAACCGGCGCCGAGGTTGAGGTGATTCCCTCGGCCAAGATGTCGAAATCCAAGAACAACGTGGTCGACCCGCTCAGCATCATCTCGTCCTTCGGCGCCGATACCGCGCGCTGGTTCGTGCTGTCCGACAGCCCGCCGGAACGCGACGTGGAATGGACCGCCGCCGGGGCCGAGGCTGCCTATAAGCACCTGAACCGGGTCTGGAATCTCTCGGTGAAGATCTCCGAGATGGACGCGGGCGAGACCGGTTCGGGCGATGAGGACCTGTTGCGTGAGATGCACAAGGCGATCCGCGACGTGACGCTGGGCGTGGAATCCTTCGGCTTCAACGCCGCGATTGCCAAGCTTTATGCCTTCACCAACACGCTGGCAAAATCCAAGGCGGGCGCCGCCGCGCAGAAACAGGCGATCCGCACCCTGGCGCAGCTGATGTCGCCGATGACCCCGCACCTGGCCGAGGCCATCTGGGAAGCGCAGGGCGGCGAAGGTCTGGTGACTGTCGCACCCTGGCCCGTTGCCGACGAATCGATGCTGGTCGAGGACAGCGTCACCCTGCCGATCCAGATCAACGGCAAACGCCGCGGCGAAATCACCGTCGCCAAGGATCTGGACAAGGCTGAGGTTGAAAAAATCGCGCTGGCGCACGAAGCTGTGCAAAAGGCGCTGGATGGCGGCGCCCCGAAGAAGGTGATCGTGGTGCCGGGCCGTATCGTCAATGTCGTTGCCTGATCTGAGGCATATCCTGCTTTTGCCGCTGGCCGTGGTCCTTGGACTGTCGGCCTGCGGTTTCACTCCGGTCCATGCGCCGGGCGGTACGGGCAGTGCTCTTTATGGCAATGTCAGCGTACAGGCGCCTGAAGACATCCGCGCCGAAAGCGATGTGGACGCCTACCACCTGGTGCGCAACCTGGAAGAACGCCTGGGGCGCGCAAGCGGTGGAGACTACCGGCTGGACCTGACGCTCCGCACCCGCAGCGAGGGGCAGGCGATCACCGCCGACAACGCGACCACCCGCTATTCCATTGTGGGCACTGCAGGTTTTGTGCTGACCCGCCTCTCGGACGGCGTGATTGTTGCCAGCGGCAGCGAAGACGCCTTCACCGGATATTCCGCAACGGGGTCGACCGTGGAAACCCTGGCCGGTGAACGCGACGCGCACGAGAGACTGATGCAGATCCTCGCCGATCAGATCACAGCGCGGCTCTTGACCACGGCGTATCTGTCACCTGCATCCACCGATCCGGTAGAGGGATGAAACTCTCCCCACGTGAGGCAGAGGGCTATTTCGCCAAGCCCGCCCCGGACAAGACCGGCCTTCTGATCTATGGCGCCGATTCCATGCGGGTGGCACTGAAACGGCAGCAGGTTTTGGCCGCACTGCTAGGCCCCGGCGCCGAAGAAGAAATGCGCCTGTCGCGCATGCCCGGCTCTGATCTGCGAAAGGACCCCGCACAACTCTTGGATGCGGTCAAGGCGGTGGGCTTCTTTCCCGGCGCCCGCGCCGTCTTTGTCGAGGACGCTACAGATGCGGCGGCCCCCGCGATTCTGACCGCACTGGAGGACTGGCAGCCGGGCGATGCCCAGATCATCGTCACCGCCGGGCAGCTCAAGGCCACATCGAAACTGCGAAAAGGGTTCGAAGGCCACCGCAACGCCTATGCCACGGGCATCTACGACGATCCCCCCTCGCGGGCCGAGATCGAACGGATCCTGTCGGAGGCGCAGATCCGCGACGTGCCCGGCGACAGCATGTCGGCCCTCACGGACATCGCCAATGATATCGGTCCCGGTGATTTCTCCCGCATGATCGAAAAACTTGCGCTCTACAAATACCAGGACACAAGCCCGCTGACGCTGGAAGATATCGATGCGGTCGCGCCGCAATCCACCGAGGCCGCGCTGGACGATGTGCTGAACGTGGTGGCCGAGGGCCGTAGCGCCGAGATCGGCCCGCTGTTGCGACGTCTTCAGGCGCAGGGCACCAATGCGGTGACGCTCTGTATCGGGGCAACCCGCCATTTCCGCACGCTTTACACCGTGGCCGCCGATCCGGGCGGTCCTGCGCAGGGCATCGGCCGGTTGCGCCCGCCGCTTTATGGCAAACGCCGAGACCGGGTGCTGCGGCAGGCACAGGGCTGGGGCGCGGCAAAACTCCAGACCGCGCTGACCATTCTGACCGATACAGACTTGCAGCTGCGCTCTGCCGGGCAGACCGCACCCGCGCTGGCCATGATGGAGCGCGCCCTGATCCGCCTCGCCATGCTGGGCCGGTCACGCTAGGCCGTAACGTCCCAATTCTTATGCCTTGACGCTACGACATCCGCGCGCATCTGATGCGACCAACACATTTGGGAGAGAGACACATGTACACCGTGATCGGCAAACCGATGACCCGCGCCTTCCGCGTGATCTGGACGCTTGAGGAGCTGGGTCAACCCTATGATCTGAACACTGCCGCTCCGCACAGCCAGGACATCCTCGCCGTGAACCCCTCGGGCAAGGTTCCGACCCTGGTCGAGGATGGCGAGGTCATCACCGATTCCACCGCCATCATCACCTATCTGGCCGACAAGCACGGCGCGCTCACCGCCCCCGCAGGGACCTTGGCACGCGCCAAGCAAGACGCTGTGATGCACCAGATCCTGGATGAGATCGACGCCGTTCTCTGGACCGCTGCCCGCCACAGCTTTGCCCTGCCAGAAGAGCAACGCGTGCCCGAAATCAAGGACAGCCTGCGCTGGGAGTTCGAGCGCAACATCGCCCGGCTGGAGAAGCGCCTGACCGGCCCCTACCTGATGGGCGAAGACTTCACCGTTGCCGATATCATCTGCGTGCACTGCCTGAACTGGGCCTATGGCGCCAAGTTCCCGGTCGAAAGCCGCGCCCTGCTGGACTATTCCAAGACGGTGCGCAGCCGCGAGGCCTTTCAGCGCACCGCCGCGCTCGCCAAGTAATCGACCGCGCCCCGCCCGGCCCAGCGCCCGGTGGCAAGGCAGGCGGTCAGGAGGTAGCCCCCGGTGGGCGCCTCCCAATCCAGCATCTCCCCGGCGCAAAACGTGCCGGGGACAGCTTTCAGCATCAACGCCTCATCCAAGGCATCGTGGCAGACGCCGCCAGCGGTCGAGATTGCCTCGTCCATCGGTCGCAGCCCCTGGTGGCGTACTGGCAGCGCTTTGATCAGCGCCGCAAGTTCTGCCGGGTCCTGCGGCAGAGGCCGGGCGAATTCCTGCAACAGAGCGATCTGCACGGGCGGCAGTTTCAGCACCTTGCGTAGATGGTTCGACAGGCTCGCCTTGCCGCGTGGACGCTGCAACCGGCGCGTGACCTCTTCAACTGTCAGATCCGGCAGCAAGTCCAGCGTCAGATCCCCCCCCTCCCGCACCTCTGCACAAATGGCGTAGATTCCGCCCCCTTCAAGACCGCGAGCAGAGATCACCGCCTCCCCGCGCGAAGACAGCGCCCCGGCCCGCAGCGCGATGCCTTTCAGGGGCGCGCCGAAATGCGTTTCAATGTGATCCGACCACGCCACCACCAGCCCGGCATTGGCCGGTTTGAAAGGCTCCAGTTGCACGCCCCGGTCCGCCAGCAACGACGCCCAGGCTCCATCCGAGCCGAGCCGCGCCCAGCTTGCACCGCCCAGCGCCAGGACGGTCACCTTGGCGCGGATCGCCGCCGGTCCCTCAGGGGTGTCAAAGGTCAAGTCTTCACCCTCCCAGCCGATCCAGCGCCAACGCGTCCGCCGCATAACGCCCAGTTCCTCAAGCCGCGCAAGCCACGCCCGCAGCAAGGGCGAGCCCTTCATTTCCTTCGGGAACACCCGCCCGCTGGAGCCAGTGAACAGATCGCGCCCCAGCCCGCGCGCCCAGTCCTGCACGGCACCCGCATCAAACGCCCGCACCATCGGCGCCAGCCAGCCCCGCGCAGCGCCGTAGTGATAGATCAGATCCTCGAAAGGCTCATCCTTGGTCAGGTTCAGGCCCGACTTTCCCGCCATCAGGAATTTGCGCGCAACCGAAGGCTTTGCCTCCGCCACCAACACGGCATACCCGGCACGCGCCAGCTCTTCAGCCGCCATCAAGCCCGCTGGTCCGGCGCCGATCACCACCGCATCCCACTGTTCCACCTGATCGCCCATGGTCGCGCCCATGTCACCCCTTGCCTACGCCTGTTTCCGCCGCATCTAATGCACCCAAGCCGCAAAGACGAGAGGCCAAGATGTCAGATCCGATCTGCCCCCTCTGCCAACGCCCCATACCTGCGGAGGTCCCGCAAAGCCTGCACCACCTCGTCCCGAAACTCAAAGGCGGCAAGGGCGGGCCGACCGTATTGCTCCACCACATCTGCCACCGCGAGATCCACGCAGCCCTGACCGAGGCCGAACTCGCCCGCGACTATTCCACCGTCGAAGCGCTGCACAGCCATCCCCGTCTTGCCCGTTTCATCGCCTGGATCCGGAAACGCCCGCCCGGCTTCTCCTCCCGCGTCCCCGGCAAGCGGCGCAAACGCTAAGGCGCGCCCCGGCACCGGCAGCGGGTCAAGGCTGGCCAAAGGCCACCCTGCGCAGCAGGGCCAAAGGGCCTTGAGGCGATGGCGGAGCCAATACGCTTGATATGGCCCTCTGAGGCAGATCCTGCCTTCAGAGGGCCTCTCAGCAAAAGGAAACGCCGCGCATCAGCGCGGCGCTACGCCCAACGGGACGCGGGGCATGCAAATGTCCCAAGGACGGGCGGGAGCCGCCCTGACCTCTAGCGACACATCTGCAGAATGCCCTGGGCTGTTTCGGGCTGGGCGGCCAGCGCATCACTCAGCAAAGCACGGGCACTCTCCATCAGATCATCAGCCTCAACGATCCGGTCCACCAGCCCCCAGGCGCAGGCCTCTTCGGCCTCGATCTTTTGCCCACCGGCCAGGATCATCTTGGTGCGGGCAGGACCGATCAGGGCCACCATCCGCGCCGGGTCCGAAGGTTGCGGCAGGTAACCCAGCTTCATTACCGGGTAAAAGAACTTCGCCGAAGGCACCGCAAGACGGATGTCACAGGCCAGAACCATGCCGTTGGCACCCCCCGCAAGGGTGCCATTCAGTGCAGCAATCTTGAGGCAGGGCAGCGCGGCGATGGCAGCCGACAGCCGCTCCCACAGCGGCGAGGTGGCAAGACCGGCCCGTGCTTCATCCAGGTCAGCACCAGCGCTGAAGACCTTTCCAGTGCCTGTCAGAATAAACCCACGGGCGTCGCCCGCGCGTTCGGCAATCTCGGACAGCTCGGTCAGCATCTCCCCCGTCAGGGAGTTGGCCTTCTCCGGGCGGTTGATCGTGACCGTCCAAAGGCCGTCGTCTGAAATATCCAGATCAATCATATCAGCCCAACCCGGCGGCGAATTGACTCATCGCGCAGTGCGATTTCCTGTCCAACATATTCATCTGCGTCGCCGCTGCACATCCAAAGCAGCGTCCGCGCCGGCCATTCGGCGGGAATGTGGTCTTCCCAGTTGAGCTCGCTCACCGGGTTTATTCCGCTGGCCTTGATCTCACGCTGCATCTGGGTGGCGACGGTTCCGGGAGACAGGCCCATGGCACGGATGCCATTCTCGCCTTCCTCAAGGTGAAGCGCACGGGTCAGCATCGCCGCGCCTGCCTTGGAGGTGCAATAGGCGCTCCAGGCCTCCAGCGGATTATGCGCGGCACCAGAACTCACGGTGATAATTGTGCCGCCACCGGCCGGTTTCATCAGCGGCAGGGCCGCGCGGATGCCATAGAAGACACCCTTGATGTTGATGTCGATCAGCTTGCCCCAGGCCGCCGGATCCGCTTCCTCCAAGCGAACGATTGGGTCGATCACGCCTGCATTGTTGATCAGCACATCAAGGCTGCCAAATTGATCATGCGCCTTCTTCAGTGCCGCTGAAACAGCTTCCGGATCAGCCACGTCACAGGCACAGGCCAGCGCCTTGTCGCCGATCTCTGCTACCAGATCCTCCAACGCCGCAGCGCTGCGCGCCAAGAGGACAACACTTGCCCCCGCCGCCGCGAAAACCCGCGCCGCATCTGCCCCGATGCCACGGCTGGCACCGGTGATGACAACGGTCTTGCCCTTCATATCCATGGTTTCGCTCCCAAATCCTTCGGCCACCCCTGCGGCGGTTCCAATCCTGTGTATGTGGTAAACCGCCTAGGGGGAACGGTCCAGCCCCAGGCCCCCTTGACGGCAGGGACGCACCATCGGACGATGGTTGAAAATGGCGGCTATGAGAGGTTTCATCCAATGTCCATTTTCTTTGTGCGCAGCTTTGGCGCCACTGCCATGCTTGCTTTCTCGGCGCAGGGAGCGCTGGCCGATTTGAGCGCCCAGGACGTCTGGTCGGACTGGAAGTCCTACATGACAGGCACGGGCTATGAAATCACCGCCACCGAAAGCCAGTCCGGCGGCACCCTCACCGTTTCGGACCTGTCCATGATGATGCCGATCCCCGATGAGGAAGACGTGACGGCGGCGATCAGCATGCCGGAGATAAAGTTCACCGAGAACGGCGACGGAACCGTAAGCATTCTGCTGCCAGCAGAATTCCCGATGACCGTCCGCGCGAGCGAGGATGACGAGAAATTCACGGTTTCCGTGACCGTCGCCCACGATGGCACGCCGATGACAGTTTCAGGCGATCCAACGGCCATGACCTATGACTATGCCACCAGCCAGATGACTGTGACGCTGGACAGCATCGAGGCAACCGGCGAGGACATTCCGGCCGGGGCAGTCAAAGCCAGCGCAAGTCTTGCTGATTTTGTCGCAAAGACAACCATGTCTGTGACCGATACACGCAGTTACATGCAGAGTTGGACCGCGTCCTCTTTCACCTACAACATCGACGTCCGGGAGCCGGGAGGTGATGATCACGTTTCAGCGGTTGGAACGATGCTTGGGGTGGAAACCCTCGGCAACAGCACCGTGCCCACCGAGCTTGACAAGGCAAGTGACATGGCCGCGCTTCTGGCCTCTGGTTTTGGTGTTGACGCCTCCTTCTCTTATGCAAGCGGCAACTCCGCGATTTCGATCCAGGATGGCAGCGATAACTTTGCCTTCAACAGCACCTCTGGCGGTGGCGACATCGGCATGGTGATGGATGCAAGCAAGCTTTCCTATGACGTCAGCCAGAAGGATATGGACTTTAACGTCACCGGCTCTGATATCCCTTTCCCGATCGCGCTGAGCATGGCCGAGGCGGGCTTCAACATCACCATGCCACTGGCCCAGTCCGAGGAAGAGCAGGACTTTGCCCTCGGCATTTCCCTGCGTGACTTTGCCGTGCCGGAAATGCTGTGGGGCATGATCGACCCAGCAGGCACACTGCCACATGATCCGGCAAGCGTGGTGTTGAGCCTCACAGGCAAGGGCAAGGTCCTGTTTGACATCTTCGATCCCGAAGCCATGGAGCAGGTCGAGGACGGCGACATCGCACCGGGTGAGCTGAACGCGGTCACAATCGAGCAACTGCTGGTCTCCGCCGCAGGCGCCAAGCTGACCGGCACCGGCGATTTCACCTTCAACAACGAAGATCTGGTCAGCTTTGACGGCATGCCTGCACCATCAGGTGAAGCAAACCTGTCCCTTAGCGGCGCGAATACGCTGATCGACAAGCTGATCGAGATGGGCCTGATGAGCGATGAAGATGCAATGGGCGCGCGCATGATGATGGGCATGCTGGCGGTTCCGGGTGAAGGCGAGGATACGCTGAACTCCAAGATCGAGATCACTGAGGATGGCAAGATCCTGGCCAACGGTCAGCGCTTGAAGTAACCAATCTCTCGCGAGAATGCATGTTTGGGACCGCCCCTGAGCGGTCCCTTTTTATTGGCATTTGTGGATCATTCTGTCCTCTGCCCTTGCGGCAGGGGGTCACTCTGGCTAGCTCTATGGCAACTCAGAATAACAAGATGGCCCTTTGCGCATGACCCAATCTCCCGAAACCCTCTGCCATGCCCTGATCGATGCCGCGCGCAAGGCTGGCGCCGATGCCGCCGATGCGATGGCCGCAGATGGCTCCTCGCTCAGCATTGAGGTGCGCGAGGGTAAGCTGGAACATGCCGAACGCTCGGAAGGCACGGATCTGGGCCTGCGGGTTTTCATTGGGCAACGGCAGGCGCAGGTCTCCTCCTCGGACAGCCGCCCCGAAACCATCGCGGCCATGGCCGAACGCGCTGTCGCGATGGCTCGTGAAGCACCGGAAGACCCCTACGCAGGCCTCGCCGATCCCGGGCAACTGGCCAAGGGCTGGGATCTGGCGGCACTGGATCTCGTTGACCCTGCAGACGAACCCGCCCCCGCCGCCCTGCAGGACGACGCGCTAGCCGCTGAGGCTGCCTGCCAGGCCATCAAGGGCGTAACTCAGGTACAGTCGGCGGCAGCGGGCTATGGCCGCCACACGGTGTACCTTGCGACCTCAACTGGGTTTGCAGGCGGCTACACACGCACCGGGCGCTCGACCTCCTGCACAGGTATTTCCGGCACCGGCACCGGGATGGAGCGCGACTATGATGGCGATTCCCGCACCTATCAAACCGATCTGCGCAGCCCCGAAGACATAGGTCGCACCGCGGGCGAACGCGCCGTGGCCCGGCTTGGCGCGCGCAAGCCCAAAACCGGCAGCTATCCGGTCCTGTTCGACGAGCGGATTTCCTCTTCGTTGATCGGGCACCTGTTGTCGGCGGCCAATGGCGCGGCCATTGCGCGTGGCTCTTCCTGGCTAAAGGACTCTCTCGGCCAGCAGGTTCTGCCCGCGCATCTGTCGGTGATCGAAGATCCACACCGCCCCCGGATCGCCGGCTCCCGCCCCTTTGATGGCGAAGGACTGCCCACCCGGCGCCGTGCCATTATCGAGAACGGCGTGCTGACCGGCTGGACGCTGGATCTGGCCTCGGCCCGCAAGCTGGGCATGCAAAGCACCGGCAACGCCGCGCGCGGCATCGGCTCGGTGCCATCACCGTCGAACTGGAATATTGCGCTGACCGAGGGCGATCAAAGCCGCGCCGATCTGATCGCGGGCATGGGCACTGGCCTTCTGGTGACCTCGCTGATCGGATCGACCATCAACCCCAACACCGGGGACTATTCGCGCGGCGCCTCGGGCTTCTGGGTGGAGAACGGCGAAATCGCCTACCCGGTCAACGAATGCACCATCGCGGGTAATCTGATTGAGATGCTGATGCGGATCGTGCCTGCCAATGATGCGCGCAGCTACCTGTCGCGCGTGGTGCCATCGCTGCTGGTCGAGGGGATGACGCTTGCCGGCAACTGAGGATCTGCAGATAGGCGACATGTCGGATCTGGATCTACTGACCCGCGCCGCAGAGGCTGCGGGTGAGATCGCCCTGCGCTTTAGCGGGCCAGAGGCGCGGCGCTGGGACAAGCCGGATGGCCAAGGCCCCGTGACCGAGGCTGATCTGGCGGTCAATGCTCTTCTGGAGGAGATGCTGCCCGCCGCCCGACCCGATTATGGCTGGCTGTCCGAGGAAACCGAGGACAGCGCCGACCGGCTAACACGAGACAGCGTTTTTATAATTGATCCCATCGACGGCACCCGCGCCTTTGCCGAAGGGTCCCGCACCTGGGCGCACTCGCTTGCCGTGGCTAGGGGTGGGCGGATCACCGCCGCCGTCATCTATTTGCCCCAACGCGAACGGATGTATTCGGCGGCTTTGGGGCAAGGCGCTGCTCTGAACGGCATCGCGATCGAAACCAGCGCCCTCACCGACCTTGCGCAGGCCGATGTGCTGACAGCACGGCCCAATCTTGCCCCGGAACACTGGAAAGGCCGCCAGCCGCCCGGTTTCAACCGCAGCTATCGCCCCTCGCTCGCCTATCGCATGGCCAAGGTGGCCGATGGCCGTGCAGGCGCCATGCTGACCCTGCGACGCAGCTGGGAATGGGATATCGCCGCCGGTGATCTGATCCTGCGCGAAGCCGGCGGGCGGGCCAGTGACCGATTTGGAAGCGATCTGCGCTTCAACAACCCTGTGCCACTGCTTGATGGGGTGGTGGCCGGGCCCAAGGCCCTGCATAAGGAGTTGATCGCGGCGCTGGATCCGAACGGACCCGGCATAGGCGGCTGACCCGCTTTTGCGCGCCACCTGATGACTGGAATTGACGGACTGACACCATGGCCCTCAGCGAAGCCTCCATGCCAGACCAGACCGGCCGCCCGGACGGCGAAGTGTTGTGGGTCCATGCCACCAGCACCGAACGCTTTCTGGCGCTCTGTGATCTTGGCGCCCGGCTGAAGACGGCCCGGCCAGATCTTGTGATCCTGGGCACCTGGGAGCCAGACATGGTTGTGCCCGAGGATACCGAAGGCTGCGATATTGCTGCAGGTCTCCTGCCTCCGGATACCGTAGTGGATGTGCGTGCCTTTCTGGACCGCTGGCGTCCTGACTTCTGCATCTGGTCCGGTGGCAGACTGCGCCGCACCCTGTTGCGCCGTATGCGCGAGCAGGAACTTGATGCGCTTTTAGTAGATGTTACGGAGGACGAACTGCCCAGCCGCACCAGCCGCTGGCTTCCTGATCAGCGCAAACGCATGTTTGATGGGTTCTCCGCGATCCTAACAGCCGATCCCGCCGTGCGCGCCCAGCTTTTGCGCATCGGTTTGTCACCGCAGAAAGTACAGGTTTCCGGGCGTCTGCGGATATCGACCACCCCACCGGGCTGCAATGACGACGACCTTGAAGACATGCAGAGCACGCTGGGAAGTCGGCCCGTCTGGCTAGCTGCCCATGTGCGCCCCGATGAATTGCCAATGGTCCTGGAGTCACAGCGGATCGCGCTTCGGCTGCTCCATAGGCTGATACTGGTCCTTTCCCCGGACGGTGCTGCCAACCTTGAAATCTTTCGCTCGGCCCTGCGCGACAGTGGATTGCAATTTGCCGATTGGGAGGCCGGAGACGTGCCGGATGACTACACCCAGATCCTATTGACCAATGGAGAGGAACTGGGTCTTTGGTACCGTCTTTCACCGGTCTGCCTGATGGGTGGCAGCCTCTTGCGCGGGCGCGAGGGGCATTCTCCCCTCGATGCGGCCGCGCTTGGCTCGGCCATCCTGCATGGGCCCGGAACGGTGCGCCACCAAGAAATCTATGCCCAACTGGCCGAGGTGGGCGCCGCCGAATGTATCTACACGGCACAGGAACTGGCTGAAATGGTGCTGCATCTCTCCGCCCCGGATATGGCCGCCGAAATGGCCCTTGCCGGCTGGGAGGCCGTGACCGAAGGCGCGGCAGTGACGGATGAGTTGATCGACCGGGTGCAGGACCTTCTGGATGAGCGGGAGGCCCATCATGCGACCTCCTGAGTTCTGGACCAAACCGGTCGGCGCCTTTGATCTACGCTCAACGCTCCTTGCGCCGCTCGGCTGGGTCTACGCGGCTGCAACCCGCTCTCGCCTTTCAAAAGCGACGCCGGAACGCATTGGGGTTCCGGTCATTTGCGTTGGCAACCTGAACGCAGGTGGCACTGGCAAAACCCCCACCGTGATCTGGCTGATCGAAGCCTTGCGCGCCATGGGGCACACACCCCATGTGGTCAGCCGCGGCTATGGCGGCAGCATCACTGGCCCCGAAGAGGTGGACCCGGCGCGGCACAAGGCGTCACACACCGGGGACGAACCGCTGTTGCTGGCCGCCTTTGCCGATGTCTGGGTCGCCCGCGACCGGGCCGCCGGAGCGCGCGCGGCCGCGGATGCGGGTGCAACGGTGATCCTTCTGGACGACGGTTTTCAGAACCCCGCATTGGCAAAGGATCTTTCCCTCGTGGTGGTGGATGCGACGCGGGGCTTTGGCAACGGCCGCTGCCTGCCCGCAGGCCCCCTGCGCGAACCGGTGGCCGAGGGGCTGAAGCGCGCCGATGCGGTGCTCTCCATCGGTGATCCTGCAGCGCAAGAGAAGTTTGCCCGCCTGTGGGGCCAAGCCATCGGGGATCTGCCTCACGTCACAGGACACCTCGCCCCCCTGCCAACTGGAATGCCCTGGCAGGGAACGCGGGTTCTCGCCTTTGCCGGGATCGGCTATCCGCAAAAGTTCTTTGACACGCTCAAGGCCCTCGGCGCCGATCTGGTCCGGGCCGAGGCGCTGGATGATCACCAGACCCTTCCAGCAGCGCTGCTGACACGGCTGGAAGCGGAGGCAAAAGCGCTGAACGCCCAGCTTGTCACCACCGAAAAAGACGCCGTACGCCTGCCTGCGAGTTTCCGCTACAAGGTGATCACACTACCCGTGCGCCTTGAGATCGAAGATGCAGATTCTTTGATGGATCTTGTGAAACGAAAGGCACCACGGCCAGCTTAGCCGGAATAAGCGAAAACACTGTAAGGTCTGCTTTGCGGTTTTTTCCGCCGTTGGGCCACAGGCAAGGATTCTACACTACGAAAGAATCGATTTGTGAATCCTTTGGTGGCTGATCAGGGCAGCGCCACGGCCTCGAGAAACGCAACAGTTTTTCCCTCCGCACTACGCAACTCCATCGTGGGACCTGTCACGATGACCTCGCTCACCGAGGCTATGCCCTCGGTCCACGCCCGTTCGACCTCATCGAGCGGCGGTGGGCAAGCCATCATGGTCATGGGGCCTGCAGCCAGCTTGAGTGATGGGACATCGAGTGAATAGCTTCCGTTGACGGTGTTGCAGCCAATGGTTGAGGTAAATGCCCCTTCATCTGGCCGCAGGATGATGTGCGGCTCTCGCCGATCCTCGGCGGCCTCAATCGTTGCGCCGCCAATCGACAGGATGCGCCAATAGGTGTTTTCGACATCCGAGTCGGCCATTGCACGCTCACAGGTCATCCCGGGCACGAACCCGGCAAGCCGGTCAATCACCAGCATATCGCGCCGACCGCCTTCCATGCCGTCGCGTTCGACAATCTCTCCGTCCAAGACGGCAACGACCGAAGCCATCGGCTCGGCCTGCGCGTCGAGGTAACCGCGTTCGGCAATGGGATACGCACCTTCCATAGCAACTGGATAGGTTTCCTCTCCTCCGCATGTGATAAACGTCGCAGCATCCGCGAAATACACGAACTCTCCGATCATTCGGCGGGGCGGTTCAGCCAGAACCTGTACCTGCACCATGGTTATCGACACGTCGGTGCCCGCGCCATCCGATAGGACAGGGGTATGAGTGTCAGTCGTGAACAACAACCGCTCGCCCATCCGCAGACTGGCGCGCACGGTATAGCGCCGTCCATCCTGGATTGCGTCTGGGTTATAAGGGATGATGATGTCGTATGGCGGGTTGCCCGCCTCGTTCATAGTTACCTCACTGATGATTTTTGCCGGGGCGTCCATCCGTGATACGTCTTCAAGTTGCACCTCAAGGGTCACACCGGGCGGCATGGCAATCCGTTCGCGGTATGTGACTGATCCGCTGATCGTCTCCGCGGCATTCGCTCCACCTACCGCTATGACAAACGCCGCCGCGAGAGTAGATACAAGTATCCGCATCGAGATGGTCCTTTCCTTGATCTCTTGCTAGCATCCTAAAGCAAGCGACGATTACACGTCCATAACTCAAGCCCCGGGTGTCTGTTCGCACAGTTCCATCCGAAGGGTGACAGCTCCGGGGCCAAAGCGGACCAAAACGCCTTGTCGATTTCATCATTGAAAAACCCGGCCACTGGGACCGGGTTTTGCCTTCTCGCATTTCTGAAGCGGATCAGCCTTCCAGTTCAGCGTCTATAAGTGCCTTGAAGGACTCGTAGGACTGGTTCTCGATCTTTCTGCCGTTCAGAACGAAAGACGGCGTCGACGTCACATCATCCTTTTCGGCGTTTTCCTGATACCAGGTCACCAAGGTCTGCAGTTTGGTGCCGTCCTGCAGGCAGGCCTCCAGCTGGTCCTTTTCGAGGCCAGCCAGAAGGCCGATCTTGCGCAGCGCATCGACGATCTCGGTGGCACCGCCAGCACGGGCCCACTCGGATTGCTGCTGGAAGATCAGATCGGTGATGCCAAAGAACTTATCCGGGCCAGCGCAGCGCGCGATGGCCGATGCCCAGAGGCCGTAGCGGTCAAAATAGACCTCACGGTAGATAAACTTAACCTTGCCGGTGTCGATGTAATCCGCCTTCAGCTGCTTATAAGGGCCGGTATGGAAGTTGGCGCAGTGCGGACAGGTGTAGGAGGCGTATTCGATCAGTGTCACCGGCGCGTCCTCGGCGCCCTGCACCATCTCGATGATGGTCGAGGTGTCGACCTCGGCTTCCTGCGCGACAGCAGCGCCGATCAGCGGGTTTTCAGGCAACCGGTTTTGGCCACCCAGTCCAGAGATGGCATAGGCCCCGGCAACAAGCGCCACCACGGCAAAGACACCAGACATAAGACGGGTCATTCATACCCCTTTCGCATTGTTTTCTGTTTTGTAAGAACGTTGCGCCCCAGCCGTTCCAGCGCGGCGCGCAGCCCCTCATCACCGACACCTTCGGCCACATGGGCGGCCTCAGTAACCGCCTGTGGATCAGGCTGGATCGGAGCGGCCTGTTTGGGCGCATATTTGAACGAGACCTGACCGTCGGAAAACCCGATCGGAGCGGTCTGGGTGATCAGAACTTTGGAGATCGCATTGTAGCCGTAGACCGCGTTGACCTTTTCCCGCAGCTTTTCCTTTTGCATTTCCAGCATCGGCGCATTGGCGCCCGTGGTCAGCACCGTTAGCGTCGCCCCGAAAGAGCTACGCCCGTAGCCGACCTTGACAGGCCGCGCCATGGCCGCCAGATCGGCTCCGACGATCTCTTCCCAATGGGTGAGCAGACGGGACACCGCAAAGCCCCGGCTTTCGCCCGCCTTGCGAATCTGATCGTTCAAAAGCTTGGAGGTCCGTGCGAACCCGCGTGTGCTGCTGCGTCTGACTGACATGACTGTGGTTTTGCGTGACTGTGCGCCCTATTGTAAAGGGTCCGTTTGCAAGCGCCAGCGAAACAAGATCAGGCAGGGGGTAAACTATGCGTGACCTGAAAGAGGATGCCGAAGGGCTAGGGCGCGATCTGTTGGATTGGTACGATACCCACGCCCGCAGCCTGCCCTGGCGTGTCAGCCCTGCGGATCGCGCGGCAGGTGTACTGCCCGATCCCTATCGCGTGTGGCTGAGCGAGGTGATGCTGCAGCAAACCACCGTTGCCGCCGTGAAGGATTATTTTCACCGTTTCACAAGCCGCTGGCCGACGGTCATGGATCTTGCTGCTGCTGCTGACGCTGATGTCATGGGCGAATGGGCCGGTCTTGGCTACTACGCCCGCGCCCGCAATCTCCTCAAATGCGCACGTGTCGTGGCGCATGATCTGGATGGCACCTTTCCCGACACCTACGAGGGCCTGCTGAAACTCCCCGGCATCGGCCCCTACACTGCCGCCGCCATCGCCTCGATCGCATTTGACCACTCTGAAGTGGTTCTGGATGGCAATGTAGAGCGGGTGATGGCCCGCCTACATGACATTCACGAGCCGCTCCCCGGCTCGAAGCCGCTCTTGAAAGAGCGTGCAGCAGAGCTGACACCGCAAGAGCGCCCCGGCTGCCATGCTCAGGCGGTGATGGATCTGGGCGCCACCATCTGCACGCCGAAATCGCCTGCCTGCGGCATCTGCCCCTGGCGGGATCCTTGCGCAGCGCGCGTTGCAGGCACGGCGGCAGAGCTGCCCAAGAAGACGCCGAAAAAACCGAAACCCACCCGCCATGGTATCGTCTACCTTGCGCGGAGCGCTGCAGGCGACTGGTTGCTTGAGCGGCGTCCGGACAAGGGGTTGTTGGGCGGCATGCTTGGCTGGCCCGGTTCGGACTGGAATGACGCGCCCGAGCCTGCCCCGCCGTTCAAGGCCGATTGGCAGGATCTGGGTGCCGAAGTGCGCCATACCTTCACCCATTTCCACCTGATCCTGCGGGTGATGGTGGCTGAACTGCCGGGCAGTTTCTCCCCTGGCCCAGCGCATGAGGTGATCCCCAAGCATGATTTCCGCCCATCCGACCTGCCCACGGTGATGCGCAAGGCCTTTGACCTGTGGCGCGGGGGCCAAAACGCGAAAAACTGAAGCCATTCGCCCCCTTGGGTTTCCAGCCCTCCCGGCATAGGGTTTCACCAGACGCGCCATGAGTTCATCGGAGAGCCGAGGATGAAACCTTCTGCAACTGCCGACCGTATCGCACACAGGATCACGCCGGACACCCTGCGGCGCTGGCAATCTGCCCTGCCCTTCTGGCTGTCTTTCCTCCTGGTGCCGCTGTTATGGTTCTCCGCAATTATGGGCGGCTGGTGGATTCTGCTGACACCGCTGGTGACATGGTATCTTTTTGCCGCACTTGATGGCGTTTTTGGCCTCAACCTCGACAATGCCGATCCCCAGACTCCCGAGGATGACCTGCGCTGGTACAGCCTTTTGACCATCGCCTGGGTCCCGATCCAATTCCTGACGCTGTTCGGGTTGATCGCCTATGTGGCCGGAAACGAGAGCCTCAGCGGTTTGGAGAAATTCGGCCTATTCTTCGGCATGGGCGTGATCGGCGGCACCGTGGGCATCAACTACAGTCACGAGCTGATGCACCAGCGCAGCCGCCTTGAGCGCTGGCTGGCCGATATCCTTCTGGCGATGGTGCTCTACTCGCATTTCCGATCAGAGCATCTCCTGGTGCATCACCGCTATGTCGGCACCCCGCGCGATCCGGTCACCGCACGCTACAACGAGGGTTTTCACCGGTTCTATCCGCGCGTGCTGCGCGAATGCTGGCAATCCGCCTTTCGCGCCGAGAAGGAGAAGCTCGCCAAGAAAGATCGTCCCTGGACGGATCTTTCCAATCCCTTCTTCCGCTACTGGGCCTTGCAGGGCGCGATGCTGCTGCTTGCGGTCATTCTGGGTGGCTTCGGCGGGCTGGTGCTGTTCCTGGTGCAGGCGGGTGTCGCCATCTGGCAGCTAGAGCTGGTGAACTATGTGGAGCACTACGGTCTAACTCGCAAGCACCTCGGCGATGGCAAGTACGAACATGTGCGCCCCTGCCATTCCTGGAATGCGGCACACAAGGCGTCGAACTGGCTCTTGATAAATCTGCAGCGTCATTCGGACCACCACTACAAACCCGATCGGCGCTTTCCCCTTTTGCAGAACTACACCGAAGCCGATGCGCCTCAGTTGCCCTACGGCTATCCGGTGATGACCATTGCCGCGATGATGCCGCCGGTCTGGCGCCGTATGATGAACCCGCGCGTGCGCCGCTGGCGTCAGATGTATTACCCCGAAATCACCAATTGGACGCCCTACAACCGCGCCAGTAATCCGATGCCGCGCTAATAGAGCCGCCCGCACCGCGCACAGCGCGGTGCCACGCCCAACCGAAGAAGGGCATGGCAATGCTCGCCGACGGGCGGTAGCCCTGCCAATTGGATCGGTTCAGGAGGCGCGACTGTAACGCACTCCTTCCGGCTTATGGGCGTCGAATTGGCTGGCAATGATCCGCGTCAGGGCGCGACCCTCGGGCAAGATCGAAAGGCCCTGCTCGTCCAGTGTCACCAGATCGCCGAACCGCGCCTGAATGGCAGCCATCTCGATATCAAGGCTGCGGGCCATATCGCCGTACTCCCGGATCAGGGCCCTGCGGTCAAGGTAGAAGTCACACATCACCATCTCGATGGCGCGGGCGCGCAAGTGGTCATCCTCGTTCATCTCGTGACCCCGCGCTCCCGCCAGATCTCCGGCCTCGATCCGCTCCACATAGGCAGGCGTCGCTGCTGCGTTCTGGACGTATCCCCCGGCGTAACGAGAAATCGAGGAAGCACCGAGGCCAATCAACGTCGGGCAGCGGTCGTCGGTATAACCTTGGAAATTGCGACGCAGATGGCCGCTCTTGGCTGCTTTTGCCAACCCGTCGCCCGGCAATGCGAAATGGTCGATCCCAATTGTTTCGAACCCGGCGGCCCGGAATTGATCGCCTGCAAGACAGGCCAGCTCATAACGCTCGGCGTCCCCCGGCAAGGCCAGCTCATCAATCAGCTGCTGACGCTTGGCCACCCATGGTACGTGAGCATAGCCAAAAAGCGCGATCCGGTCCGGCGCAAGACTCAGCACCTTTTCCACCGTGTCCGAGAGCCTCACAGCGTCCTGATGGGGCAGCCCGTAAATCAGATCTGCGTTGAGGGACATGATCCCGGCCTCGCGAAGATCCTCTACGCAGGCACGCGTCACCTCATAGGATTGATCCCGCCCAATCGCCGCCTGAACCTCTGGATTGAAGTCCTGAATGCCGATGCTGGCGCGGTTCATTCCCACATCCGCCAGGGCAGCGATTTTCTCTCGGTCTACGAGGGTCGGGTCGATCTCCACCGAGAATTCCCAGTCGGTTGTCTTTGGAAAGACGGACCTTACAGCGGCAGCCAGCCGGTAAATCAGATGCGGCGGCAGAATCGTCGGAGTCCCACCGCCCCAATGAAGGCGCCCCATCTGCACCCCTTTGGGGAGATGCTGCGCCACCAGTTTCAGCTCTGCCTCCAGCGTCCCGATATAAGCCTCCACAGGATCAAGGCGCCGGGTGCCTTGGGTTCGGCAGGCACAGAACCAGCACAGTCGTTCGCAAAACGGTATGTGGACATAAACGGACACCGGGACGGCAGGATCCAGCGTCTGCAGATGCACAGCCTGCTCCGTTGCGCCCACAGTCGGCGAAAAGACCGGGGCGGTAGGATATGAGGTGTAGCGGGGCACCCGGCTGTCGAACAGCCCGAGAGTAGCGAGGCGATCTATCTGTGTCATACCAACCTTTTTGGCAAGGTCGGGACACCTCGACTTTGCGCAGGATCAAACTTGACGGTCAAATCGGCGCAAATCCATGGGTAAAAACATCCGTACTGCCACCGTATCTGCGAAAACAATTCACTGAAAATTCTTGTGAAGTCCGTGGCATGAACCCCGGTGCAAAGAAATTGTCACACCAGCTTCATTTTGGGTTTGACGCTTCTTGCGACTCCGCTTATACGCCCAGTCCACGACACCTGCCCAGGTGGCGGAATTGGTAGACGCGCTAGCTTCAGGTGCTAGTGTCCGTATGGACGTGGAGGTTCGAGTCCTCTCCTGGGCACCATCCCCAAAACACAGACGAGAAATGATCGACCGTGGTGGTCATCACACCGGCATTCGGCGTGGTCCGGGGGCTGTGGTCGGGCCCTTGCCTGTGCTACGTCTCGGCTGCAATCCGCAGCCATTGCTGCGATCTCAAAGGAGCGCCCCGGATGTCATCCCCCCTATTCGACCTGCCTCAACCTCCCGCTATTCCCATTATTGGCGAAGAACGCAGTTACCCGATCGGTCGGATTTTTTGCGTCGGACGCAACTACGCCGCCCATGCCGCCGAAATGGGCAATGAAGTCGATCGCGAAGCGCCGTTCTACTTCACCAAATCCGCCGTCAACGCGGTGCTGAGTGGCGCTGCGGTTCCCTATCCACCGGGGACGGAAGACTACCATCATGAAATGGAGCTGGCCGTGGCCTTGGGCGCTTCCCTGTTCCGGGCAAGTCCGGAACAGGCGCGGGCCGCGGTCTTTGCCTATGGATGCGCGCTCGACATGACCCGGCGGGATCTACAGGGACAGGCGAAGGACAAACGCCGCCCGTGGGATCTGGGAAAAGACCTTGAACAGGGTAGTGTCTTTGCCCCCCTGACCCGCAGCGCAGACTGGGATGGCCCTGACAACAAACGAATCTGGCTCACCGTGGACAATGCGCCGCGTCAGGATGCGAATCTGAATGAAATGATCTGGGCGGTGACGGACATACTTTGCCATCTGTCAGGTTATTATCATCTGCGTCCGGGAGACATCATCATGACCGGCACTCCGGCCGGAGTTGGTCCGGTCACGGCCGGACAGGTGATTGAAGGGGGAATCGACGGCCTTTCGCCAGTCAAGCTCACCCTGTTGCCAGCTTAAAAGGCCACAGAGTAACTGCCCGCGTTGCCAAAGGTTCGATATCGTCAAGAAGATGTGCGCTGGGTCCATTCCTGACGCCATCCAACTACGCCTATGACTTACATAAGCGCGCGCAAATCGCACGATTTAAAATGGGGGATTGTCTAGAATTAGATCACGTGAACCACTCGGCAAGTGGTCTGAAAGGCGTTTTTCGACGCTGAAACGCCAATCAGTGATTGATCTTCACGTAACGAAATGCTGGAATGTATCACGCAGTCCAAAATTGTGGAAATTTTGTAACATTTCTGCAAACGGTCTGTGGCTGATTTGGGACCAGCCAATTCATGAGTGAAAAATGCATGATCTGCTGTTGATGGTTACAAATGCACCAAATAGCAGAGGGTCGCTAAGGTTTGTTTTGTGAACCGCAGGGGTGTGGACGGGACCAAAGCAGAAAGAAATAGGCAATATATTGCAATATTCTTAGTTGACGGCATTATGTTGCTTGGAAATAGGGTCAAAGGGAGGAATCACATGACCACTCGCAGAAAGATTCTTGGTGCAGCAGGCGCGGCGGCAATTGCCGCGATGTGCGCTACGTCCGCCTTCGCTCAGGAGGTGACGCTGAAGCTTCACCAGTTCCTGCCGGCACAGGCAAATGTGCCGAAGCTGGTCTTGGATGTCTGGGCCGACAACGTTGAGGCCTCCTCGAACGGCCGTATCAAGATCGACCGGTATCCCTCGATGCAGCTGGGCGGCAAGCCGCCAGAGCTGATGGACCAGGCCATCGACGGCGTTGCGGATATCGTCTGGACCGTGGTCGGCTACACGCCGGGCCGCTTCCCTTCGACCGAAGTCTTCGAACTGCCCTTCATGATGACCAATGCGCGCGCCACCTCGCACGCCTATTGGGAAATGTTCGAGCGCCATATGAAGGATACGGAATTCAAGGACGTTCACATCCTCGGCACCTGGGTTCATGGCCCTGGCATGATCCACACCACCGACCCGGTTGAAACCGCAGACGACCTGCAGGGCATGAAAATCCGCGGCGGCTCCCGCTCAGTCAACGCACTGCTGACCCAGCTGGGCGCAACCCCGGTTGGTATGCCTGTTCCCGCCATCCCCGAAGGTCTGTCCAAAGGCGTGATCGACGGCACCACCATTCCGTGGGAAGTCACCACCGCCCTGAAGGTTCCGGAGCTGGTCGAAAACCACACCGAGTTCACCGGCAAGGCGCTTTACACCCTGACCTTTGTTCTGGCTATGAACAAAGAGAAGTATGAGAGCCTGCCCGACGATCTGAAGAAAGCCATCGACGACAACTCGGGCCTCGAGTTCTCGGTTTTCGCCGGCGGCACCCAGGCCGACTCGGATGATCCGGCCCGTGAATTCGCGCTGGACAACGGCAACAACGTGATCACTCTCAGCCAGGAGCAGACCGACGAATGGCGCGCACTGGCACAGCCGATCTACAACGACTGGCTGGCTGACATGGCGGAAAAAGGTATCGACGGACAGGCACTGCTTGAAGAAGCAACCTACCTGATCGAAAAATACACTCCGCAATACGTGAAGTAAGCGATAGCATAGCCAAAGGGCCGCAGCGCACTTGTGCCGCGGCCCTTTGTGTACTCAGAAAGAGGTAAACACCATGCATAAGCTCATGATGGGGTTGGCCAGAAAGATGGCCATTCTGGGCGGTATGGTCCTGGTTCTCCTGATCCTCCTGACCTGCCTGTCTATCATCGGTCGTCTGCTGAACGGCGTTTTGCACGGAGACTTCATGCAAGGACTGGCGCCGGATCTGTCGAACTGGCTGATCAACTACATCGGGCCAATCAACGGTGATTTTGAAATGGTCGAAGCTGGGGTCGCGTTTGCGATCTTCGCCTTCATTCCCCTGTGCCAGATTACCTCGGGACATGCCTCGGTCGATGTGGTGGCCAACGCGTTCCCGCGCAAGGTCAACAGGTTCCTGCGCATGGTGATTGCCATCCTGTTTGCCGGTGTTCTGGGGCTGATCACGGTCAAGCTCGCCGACGGGATGATCGGAAAATACCACAATGGCGAAACCTCGTTCTTGCTCGAGTTTCCGACCTGGTGGGCCTATGCCGCCAGCCTGTTCGGCGCAACCATGGCCGCCATCGTTGGAATCTACATGGCCATCGTGCGCACAACTGAATTTATGACCGGCCGCATCCAGGTGTGGGACGGTGTGGAGGGTGAGCAGTGACAGCTCTTGAAATCGGAATAACCTCGTTCCCCATCCTGATGGTTCTGATCTTCCTGCGGGTCCCGATCGGGTTGTCAATGTTCCTGGTTGGTCTTGTCGGGCTGATCTTGGTCACTGGAGGCACCCAGGTCGCCTTTGGTCGGTTGAAAAGCGAAACCTATTCGACCTTCTCATCTTATTCACTGACCATCGTACCGATGTTCCTTTTGATGGGGCATTTCGCCACGCTCGGCGGTATGTCCTCGGCCCTATTCAAAGCCGCAGCCGGCTTTTTGGGGCACCGAAAAGGCGGTGTCGCCATGGCCTCGATCGGGGCCTGCGCCGGCTTTGGCGCGATCTGCGGTTCCTCGCTGGCAACGGCAGCGACCATGGGCCGTGTCGCCCTGCCCGAACTGCGCGCCTATGGCTACGCGGGCGGCTTTTCCACAGCGACCCTTGCCGCAGGCGGCACCCTTGGCATCCTCATACCGCCCTCGGTGGTGCTGGTGATTTATGCGATCCTGACCGAACAGAACATCGCCAAGCTGTTCCTCGCCGCCTTTATTCCCGGCATTCTGGCTGCCATCGGATATGTCGTTGCCATTTCGATCTATGTGCGCATGTTCCCTGACAGCGCAGGAACCCGTCCCGCAATTCCGTGGAGCGAACGGTTTGAGAACCTGGTCAAGGTCTGGCCTGTTCTTCTTGTCTTTGCCCTGGTGGTTGGCGGTATCTATGCAGGCTGGTTCACCCCGACAGAAGGGGCCGCCGTAGGTGCGTTCGGCACAGGGTTCATCGCCTGGGTGAATGGCGGCTTGAATCGGGACACTCTGGTCGAAAGCTTCCTTGTCACGGCACGCTCCACCGCAATGATCTTTTTCATTGTTCTGGGCGCTGGTTTCTATAACGGCTTTCTTGCGCTTACACAGGTCCCTCAGGAGCTGGCAGATTTCGTCGTTAGCCAGGGCCTTAGCCCTTGGGTGGTGCTGGCCCTGATCCTGGCCTTCTACCTGCTGTTCGGCTGCCTGATGGATAGCCTGTCTATGATCCTGCTGACGATCCCGATCTTCTTCCCGGTGATCTCCGCGATGGATTTCGGCCTGTTATCCTTGCCCGCCATGCAGGCCGACGCCGCGATGGAGGTTCTGCGCAACGGCGTTCCCGAAGGCATGGGCGCCGAAATGCTGGCCTCGATCCAGGAGGCCATCGCAAGCGGCATGGAGCTGACGCGCGAACAGATGAAGGAACTGGGCATTCGCGTCACCGAAGGCCGCGTGAACCGGATCGAAGCGGAATATGTCGCCATCTGGTTCGGCATTTTGGTGCTGATCGTGGTCGAAGTGGGCCTCATCACCCCGCCGGTGGGGATGAACCTCTTCATCATCAACGCAATGGACCGCACCACCAAGATGGTCGATACCTACAAGGCCGTGATGTTCTTTGTCGCCTCCGACATCATCCGGGTGATCATCCTTGTGGCCTTCCCGATTATCACCCTTTTGCCGCTGATGTGGCTGCACTAACAACCGCATCAGAATCAACACACAGAAAAGGCCCCTGTCAGACATCTGGCGGGGGCTTCTTTGCGTCTTTGCCTTCCAAACGGGGCCATCGTCCTGACAGTGCACCGCAGTGAAGCGGGCCGTTCGGTCGATTTATGCACAATAATGCATTTATCTTGCGCAATATGTTGCATTATTCTGCGACCAGTGCATTAATCTGCCTCATGAACACCACTGCGCCGCCGGGGAGGGCTGCGCAGGTCCGCTGGCCTCACCGGCCCGCAGGACGGACAAGGGAGGAGCAAGGATGATACCCAGCGGCAATGCGGCGGAATATTTTGTGGACCGCCACCGGGCTGAGCGCCCGGACAAACCTGCGTTCAAGGAGGCCGCCGGGGCCAAGCGGCAGATCACCTACGGCGCCCTCGCGGAGGCAACGGACCGTGTTGCAGGCGCGTTTCGCCGCGCCGGGATTGCACGAGAGACTCGCGCCGCGATGCTGGTGCTCGATCAGATCGAATTCCCACAGATCTTCTGGGGTGCGCTCAAGGCGGGTGTGGTGCCCGTGCCATTGAACACCCTGCTTGCGACCTCGGTCTATGAAGTCATCCTAAAAGACAGCCGCGCGACCATCCTTTTTGTCAGCGCCGAACTCTGGGACGTGGTGCATCCCGCAATAAGCGCCTGCCCAGACCTTCGGAAAATTGTGGTTATTGGCGGTGACACTCCCGAGGACTGCATAGGCTATGACGACTTCCTCGCAGGAGCCGAGCCACAGCCAGCTATCGACTGCTGCCCCGATGAGACCGCCTTTTGGCTCTATTCTTCGGGCTCTACCGGGCAGCCAAAAGGCGTGCGTCATGTCCACGGCGCTCTGGCCGCGACGGCAGAAACCTACGGCGACAAGGTGCTGCAGATCGCTGAAGACGACGTGGTGTTTTCCGCCGCAAAACTCTTTTTTGCCTATGGTCTTGGCAACGGGATGACCTTCCCAATGGCAGTTGGAGCAACAACCATCCTGTTCAATGGACGCCCCACTCCAGACGTCGTCCTGTCGATCCTCGACGAGCAAAAGCCCACCATCTATTGCGGCGTACCGACCCTTTACGCGGCAACCGTCGCGGCCCTGGAAACGGCAAAGAAACCGGATGCGCCCCTGCGCCGCTGCATTTCTGCGGGCGAAGCATTGCCAGAAGAGGTTGGTCGCAAGTGGGAGCAGATCTGGGGCGTAGAGATCCTTGATGGTGTCGGCTCGACCGAGATGTTGCACATCTTCCTGTCCAATACGCCTGGTGACGTGGTCTATGGCACCTCCGGTGTTGCGGTGCCGGGCTACGAGCTGCGCCTTGTGGATGAGGATGGCAACGAGGTGACAGAGCAGGGCGGAATTGGCGAGCTTCTGGTGCGTGGCGCCTCAGCGGCCGAAGGCTACTGGAACCAGCGGGGCAAAAGCCGGGGCACCTTCGAGGGCGAATGGACCCGCACTGGCGACAAATACGAACGTGGCGACGGCGGTCGTCTCATCTACTGTGGCCGAACAGACGACATGTTCAAGGTCTCCGGCATCTGGCTTTCGCCCTTCGAGGTTGAGCAGGCACTGGTTTCGCACCCTGCCGTGCTCGAAGCTGCGGTGGTGCCTGCCCGCGATGACGACGGTCTCGAGAAACCCAAGGCATATATCGTTCTGAAGGAAGGCACCGGAAACGACGCGCTTGCAAATGAACTTCAGGGATTTGTGAAAGAGAAAATCGGCAAGTGGAAATACCCGCGCTGGATCGTCTTTGCCGAGGATCTGCCCAAGACGGCAACCGGCAAGATCCAGCGTTTCAAACTGCGAAAGGAAGCATGATGGCTTTTGAATGGGGCTCTAGCGGTACAATCGATGCAGGCGGTGCCACTCTGGAATGCGCAAGCTATGGACCGGCACCTGACAAGGCGCCGACACTGGTTCTGTTGCATGAAGGGCTGGGCTGCGTCGCCTTGTGGCGGGATTTCCCGGAAAAACTGGCAGCGGCGACCGGCTGGGGCGTCTTTGTCTATTCGCGCCAGGGCTATGGGCAGTCCGATCCGGTGAGCCTGCCCCGCCCGCTTGATTTCATGACGCGCGAAGCCAAGGATGTGCTGCCAGGGCTGCTCGATACCATCGGGCTCGAGCATGGCGTTCTTTTGGGCCACAGCGACGGCGCCACCATCGCGGCGATCTATGGCGGCAGCGTGATTGATCACCGGGTGCGCGGTCTGATCCTGATGGCGCCGCATTTCTTCACCGAAGCCGGTGGCCTCGCCGAAATTGCCAAGGCGAAAGAGGCCTATGACAGCGGTGATCTGAAGGAAAAACTGGGGAAATACCACAGGGATCCCGACGGCGCCTTCCGCGGCTGGAACGATGTCTGGCTGGACGACGGCTTCCGGGATTGGGACGTTGCGGATGTCATCGATTACCTGCGCATTCCCGTGCTGGCGATCCAGGGCCGCGAAGATCAATACGGCACCCTCGCCCAGGTCGAGGTGATCGAGGAGCGCACCTATTGTCCCTGCGATATGCTGGTGCTTGATGACTGCAAACACAGCCCGCATCAGGACCAGCCCGACCAAGTGATCGCGGCGGTAGCGGAGTTTACCAGCCGTTTGGCGCGGATCGAAGCCGCCGAGGTCGAGATCGCCTGACATGGCCCTCTTTCCGGATCCCCCCCATGCCCACATTCCGGGAAAGACGCCACGGCATCCGGAAGGCACATTTGATGCTCTGTGTAAAACAGCCAGACCTGAACAGCCCTGCGGGGCTGTTTTCGCGTCGGATGCGTGGCGCGCGGGACTGCAATTCCTGGAGACGAAATACTTTTGGGAGGCCCATGAGGTCTGGGAGGCGGTCTGGATGGCCTTGCCCGAAGGCTCGGAGGAAAAACGCCTTGTTCAGGGGATGATCCAACTTGCCAATGCCGAACTGAAGCATCGGATGCAGCGACCGCGCGCTGTTATGCGGCTATGTGACATCTGCCTTCGCCATCTGCATGACCTGCCGCAGGCGATATGGAGTCAGGCAGAGTTACAAGAGCCGAAGATTCGACACCGGATCTCCGAGCTACAGAAATCAGATGCGGAACACTCAAAGTGTGCAATATAATGCACCTCATTGACCCGATTTTGTCGACTTCCACGAGATTTCCTGCATTATTATGCCAATATTGGGCATTATTATGCATCTTTCTCTTTGCCACATGAAAAAGGTGCGGTAAGTTGCAAACAATAGAACTCAGGAGCGCGATATGTCCCAGGCGATCGATTTTCAGACCGACCCTTCCAAGTACCGTCACTGGAGGGTGGAATATGATGGGCCCATCGCCAACCTTTACATGGATGTGGACGAAGACGGCGGTCTGTTCGACGGCTACCAGCTGAAGCTCAACTCCTATGACTTGGGCGTCGATATCGAACTGGCCGACATCGTGCAGCGGATGCGCTTTGAACACCCCGAGGTGAAGGTGGTGGTCATGCAGTCCGGCAAGGAAAAGGTCTTCTGCGCGGGCGCCAACATCCGCATGCTGGGCGGCGCCAGCCACGCTCACAAGGTGAACTTCTGTAAATTCACCAATGAGACCCGCAACACATTTGAGGCCGCCGAGGCGGACTCGGGCCAGAAATACATCGCAGCCGTGCAGGGCGCCTGCGCCGGTGGAGGCTACGAGCTGGCGCTGGCCTGCAACTACATCATGCTGACCAACGACAGCACGTCCTCCGTCGCGCTGCCCGAGGTGCCGCTGCTGGCAGTTCTGCCCGGCACCGGTGGTCTGACCCGCGTCACGGATAAACGCAAGGTGCGCCGCGATCTGGCGGATGTCTTCTGCTCTATCGAGGAAGGCGTGAAAGGCCAGCGCGCCGTCGACTGGCGTCTGGTGGACGAGGTGGTGCCGAACTCCAAGTTCGCAGACACCGTGGCCGAGCGTGCGAAAGAGTTTGCCGAAGCCAGCAGCAAGGCGGACGGGCTGACTGGCATCACCCTGGGTCCGATTTCGCGCAGCTTTGGTGACAATGCCATCACCTATTCGCTGGTCGAGGTCGAGATCGACCGCGACGGTGGCCGTGCCACCATCACCTTGAAAGGCCCCGACGGCGACGCACCGGCGGATACAGCAGCGCTGCAGGCCGAGGGCGATCAGACCTACATGCTGCGCCTGGCGCGCGAACTGGACGACGCCATCCTGCATCTGCGCCTGAATGAGCGCGAGGTGGGCACCGTGGTCTTCCAGACCCAAGGCGACAGCGAAAAACTGCTGGCCCATGAGGCACTGCTGCTGAACAACCGCGATCACTGGCTGGCGAACGAAATCCTGATGTACTGGAAGCGTCTGCTGAAACGCATCGACATGACTTCGCGTTCGCTGGTGGCAGTGGTCGAACATGGCTCCTGCTTTGCCGGGCCGCTGGCCGAGCTTCTGTGGGCCGTCGACCGCTCCTACATGATGCTGGAAGAGTTCGAAGGCGACAATCGCCCGCTGGCCGCCGTGACCCTGAGCGAGGGAAACTTTGGCACCTACCCGATGAGCAACGACCTGACCCGCCTGCAAACTCGTTTCCTGGGCACGCCTGAGGCGGTCGAGGATCTGCGCGATCACGTGGGTGAGGCACTGGAGGCCGATAAGGCCGAGGAACTGGGCCTCATCACCTATGCCTTTGATGACATCGACTGGGAGGACGAGGTGCGCATCTTCCTTGAGGAACGCGCCAGCTTCAGCCCCGATGCGATGACCGGCATGGAGGCCAACCTGCGCTTTGCCGGCCCCGAGACGATGGAAACCCGTATCTTTGGCCGTCTGACCGCCTGGCAAAACTGGATTTTCCAGCGCCCCAACGCGGTGGGCAGCGACGGTGCATTGCAGCGCTACGGCACCGGCCAGCGCGGCGAATACAACATGGAACGCGTGTAACCCAAGATTTTCAGCGGATGGCCAATGCGGCGCCGCACGACGGAGGAACGAAATGCTTGATCTCATCAATGTCAGCTACGACACCCAGATCCCCAACAACGTTGGCCTGTCCAGCGACAAGAAAGTTCTGAAAGCGCTGGAAAAATGGCACCCCGGTTACATCAACTGGTGGAACGACCTGATCCCGCAGAACTTTCAGGAATCCATGGTCTACCTGCGCACCGCCGTGTCAGTGGATCCCAAAGGCTGGGCTAAGTTCGACTATGTGAAGATGCCTGAATACCGCTGGGGCGTGCTACTTGCGCCGCAGGTCGAAGGCCGCACCATTCCCATGGGCGAACACTATGGCGAGCCCGCCTGGCAGGAGGTTCCCGGCGAATACCGCAACATGCTGAAGCGCCTGATCGTGATCCAGGGCGACACCGAGCCGGGCTCGGTCGAGCAGCAGCGCTTCCTGGGCCTGACCGCGCCCTCGCTTTACGACATGCGCAACCTGTTCCAGGTGAACGTCGAGGAAGGCCGCCACCTCTGGGCAATGGTCTACCTGCTGCAGAAATACTTTGGCCGCGATGGCCGCGAAGAGGCAAACGATCTTCTGATCCGCTCTTCCGGTTCCGAAGAGGCGCCACGCATGCTGGGTGCCTTCAACGAGGAAACGCCGGACTGGCTGTCGTTCTTCATGTTCACCTATTTCACCGACCGTGACGGCAAGATGCAGCTGGAAAGCCTGGCGCAATCCGGTTTCGATCCGCTGTCGCGCACCTGCCGCTTCATGCTGACCGAAGAGGCGCACCACATGTTCGTCGGTGAAACCGGGGTGGGTCGCACCATCCAGGCCACCTGCGAGGCGATGAAGAAGGCCGGGATCACCGATCCCTATGACATCAACAAGATCCGCGATCTGGGCGTGATCGACCTGCCGACCATCCAGAAAAAGCTGAACCTGCACTACACGCTGTCGCTGGATCTCTTCGGACAGGAAGTCTCCACCAACGCCGCCAATGCCTTCAACGCGGGCATCAAGGGCCGCTACATGGAGATGCGCCTGAAAGACGACCACAAGCTGACCAACGACACCTACAACGTACTGGATCTGGAAGGCGACACGATCGTCGAACGCGAAGTTCCCGCCCTGACCGCGATCAACATGCGCCTGCGCGACGATTACGTCAAAGACGCGGCCGGGGGCGTTGGCCGCTGGAACAAGATCATCGAAAAGTACGGGATCGAGTTCGAGATGAAGCTGCCCCACCAGGCCTTCAACCGCAAGATCGGCGTCTTTGCCAACAAGAACTTCGACCCCGAAGGCAACCACGTTTCGGGCGCCGAATACGACAAGGGCATTCAGGAGTGGCTGCCGACCCACGCGGATGGCGATTTCATCCAGTCGCTGATGAAACCGGTCTACGAGCCCGGCCAATACGCCAGCTGGATCGCACCGCCAAAGGTTGGCATCGACAACAAGCCGGGCGATTTCGAATACGTCAAACTGCACATGGCCTGATCCAAAGGCCGATGAGAGCTAAAACTCTCTTTCCCGGCGCCTGTCACACTGACCTATAGGCGCCGGGCATCCAGACCGGAGCACTACCCAGCCGGATTTATCCCAGCCAGACCGGAGGATCACGAAATGGACATCACCCGCAGCCAAGCTGAAACGCCAAATGCCGACCGTGTGTCGGTTCAGATCAACGGCCTCAAAGGGCCCTGCGTGGGCTGTTCCGATTGCGTGGGCATGTGCCGCGCACTGATCGATGCGCTGACCGTCCCCGATGCGATCCTCAAGAAAGCACCGAGAAGCTGAATGACCCACGCCCCAATCGCGCCCTCAAAACAGCACCTGATCGATCCCGAGATCTGCATCCGCTGCTACACCTGCGAAATGACCTGCCCGGAGGAGGCCATCATTCATGACGACATGAACGTCGTCGTCGATGCCGAGAAATGCAATTTTTGCATGGACTGCATCCCGGTCTGCCCGACAGGCTCGATCGACGAATGGCGGGTGGTGAACACCCCCTATTCGGTGGAGGAACAGTTCGAATGGATGGAACTGCCCGAACAGGAAGAGATCTCCGGCGGCGATGCGGCCGAAGGTAATGTGGAGGCCATGGATGACGCGGTCGCCGCTCTCTTGGCTGATGCCCACGCCGGTGCAGGCGGCAAGGCGGTGGCCCCCGCCAGCGCCAGCAAGCCCGTCATCAACATGTACACCCCGGGCAAGCCTGCCACGCTCAAGGTGCAGGGCAACTACCGGCTGACCGACAAGGACAGCGACAGCGATGTGCGCCACATCATCCTTGACCCGGCAGGCCTGCCCTTTCCGGTGCTTGAAGGGCAAAGCATCGGCATTATCCCCCCGGGTACTGATGCAGACGGCAAGCCTCACCTGCCCCGGCTTTATTCTGTCTCCAGCCCCCGCGATGGGGAGCGGCCCGGCTATCACAACATCTCGCTGACCGTGAAACGCGAAGATCAGGGCTTGTGTTCCAACTACGTCTGCGATCTGAACGCGGGCGACGAAGTGCAGGTGACCGGTCCCTTCGGCGCCACCTTCCTGCTGCCCTCGGATCCGACTGCGGACATCATGATGATCTGCACCGGCACCGGATCGGCCCCGTTCCGCGCCTTTACGATGCGCCGCCTGCGCGAAGCGCCTCATGAGACCGGCAAGATGACTCTGGTCTTCGGTGCCCGCCGTCCGGGAGAGCTGCCCTACTTTGGCCCGCTCAAGAAGGTACCTGATGACTTCATGGCAAAGCATTTTGCCTTTTCCCGGCAGGAAGATGCGCCCAAACAATATGTTCAGGATCGTCTGCGTGAAGAAGCAGACCGGGTGGCTGATCTGATGAAAAGCCCTGCAGGCCATATCTACATCTGCGGCCTCAAGGCGATGGAGCAAGGCGTCGAGGAAGCCTTGCGCGACATCGCCAGGGCCAATGGTTTGAACTGGGCAGAATTGCGGGATACGATGCGCGCTGATGGACGGTATCACGTCGAAACCTATTGAGCCGCAGGACAAATCCCGGATGACAGACCAGACCACCCCCGCCGGATCCGATGCCGGACAGGACATCTTCGTTCATGAAATTCGAGTCGGCTGGGGGGACTGCGATCCGGCCAAGATCGCCTATACGGGCCGACTGCCTGCCTTTGCGCTGGAAGCAATCGACGCATGGTGGGAGCATAACCTCGATGGCGACGGCTGGTACCAGATGGAGCTTGACCGGGGAACAGGCACGCCATTTGTCAATATGAGCATCGATTTCCGCTCTCCTGTCACGCCGCGCCACCGTCTGATGTGCGAGGTCTGGCCGTGCAAGCTGGGCACCAAATCGATCACCTTCCGGGTCGATGCGCGTCAGGATGGGGTGTTGTGCTTTGAAGGTACCTTTACCTGCGTCTTTATCGATCCTGCCAATTTCACCTCAAAGGCGGCGCCAGATGACTATCGCGCCGTGATCGAGCCCCGGTTGCGTCCTGCCTAAGGGGCGCTTGCGCGTCTGACGCGGGGTTCCGCAAGATAATGCATCGATAAGCCCGAACCTTGCGGGTTTTCATTTGAACCAGATGCGCCAGCGCCTTAGGTTTGTGCATTATGTTTCACAAAGCGGCATCGAATGAGTGAGATCACCAACTTCCGGGGCGAGACCCGCCCGGTACAAACTGCTGGCGAAATTGACCATGCGGTGCCGACGCTGATTGCGCGGGTTGGTGAACGCGTGCGCAAGGCGCGTGAACGCAAAGGTATTCCGCGCCGGGTGCTGTCGGATCGCTCGGGCGTGTCACCGCGTTATCTCGCCCAGCTTGAAGCGGGTGAAGGCAATATCTCCATCGGGCTTTTGCAGCGGGTTGCAGTGGCGCTGGATCACCGGATCGAGTGGCTTATTGGGGAGGAAGACCCCTGGACATCGGAGGCGCTGCGGGTTGCAGATCTCTATCGCGGGGCAACCAGTGCAACGCAGCAAGCGGTGCTGAATCTTCTGGCCCCCGAGCCCCCTGAAACCCAACGTGCGGGCCGGGTTTGCCTTGTGGGCCTGCGCGGCGCCGGGAAGTCTACCCTTGGAGCCATGGCAGGACAGACTCTGGGTATTCCCTTTGTCGAACTCAATAGCGAGATCGAAAGCCAGTCGGGCATGCCCGTGTCCGAACTGATGGCTCTCTACGGGCAGGAAGGCTACCGCCAGCTGGAGGCGCAAGCGATCAATCGCATCATCGCGACCCACGACAGCCTGATCTTGGCAGTGGCCGGTGGCATCGTGGCCGAGCCTGAGACCTACGCCAACGTTCTAGCCCATTTTCACACCATCTGGGTCAAGGCCCGCCCGGATGAGCACATGGCCCGCGTGCGCGCACAAGGGGACGAACGCCCGATGGCTGGAAACCCCGAGGCGATGGAACAGCTACGGTCGATCCTGACCAGCCGCGAAGCGCTTTATGGACGCGCCCTGGCGCAGCTTGACACTTCGGGTCAAACGGTCGAGCAGTCCTGCGATAGCCTGATCGCGATGATCAAAGAGCGCGGTTTTACTGGCCAGCCCGGCCTATAGCGGCTCACGCAGCCAACTATCGGCAAAAACAACTTCACTCACACCTGCAAAACGCGCGACCCGATCCAGTTCCGCCTCAAGCCGCTGGATGCGACGCGGCGACCACGCTACACCCCGTTCGGGCCAGACAGCGGTGACATTCAGCCGATCCGCACTGCGGTCCGCCTTCATGTCGATACGGCCAACCAGTCGTTCTCCTTCCATCAAGGGAAAGACGTAGTAACCATATTTCCGCTTTGGTGCCGGGGTGAAGACTTCAATCCGGTAGTGAAATCCGAACAGCCGCTCGGCCCGCTTTCGATCACGCAAAGCAGGATCAAACGGGCTCAGCACCCTCATCCGCCCCGGCGCAGGGCCAAGCTCCGCAGCCTGCTGCACCGTTCCCGGACGCGACAGCACTCTGCGCCAGCCACCATCTGCTTGTTCGATCTCGATCTCTTCCAGGGCGCCCGAGTTCACCTGACCCGTCGCCCAGTCCTTGGCCTCCCCCGCCGAGGCGGTATCCCAGAAAGCCGCAATCTCGCCCGAGGTGGCAAATCCAAGCCGATCCAGCGCCGCATTGCAAAGCCAATCCACGGTAGCTTCTGCATTGCAATTCGAAGCGGCGGGATGCAGTTGCTCTTCGATCACTCGCTCGGTCAGATCATAGCGTTTCTGAAATCCCTCGCGCCCCACCACGGTAAGTGCGCCCGACCGCCAGAGGTACTCCAACGCGGTCTTGGAGGGGTGCCAGTCCCACCAACCGCCAGACCCCTTCTTTTCGTCCTTGCCCACATCAGAAGAGCTTACCGGTCCATGGTCGCGGATGTGCTCCAGGACCGCATTGAACCGCTCTTCAAACCCGTCGCGCCTCCAGTTGCGCCAACGTTTTCGCAAAAGGTCCGCATCGCGCTGAAAACGCAGGTGCCAATGGGGATAGAACGCCATGGGGATAACGGCGGCATCATGCGTCCAGTGCTCGAATAGGGCCCGGTCGCCTTCATAAAGCTGCTTCAAATGGGCAGGTCGATAGCTGGGCCTGCGTGAATAGAGGATTACATCATGGGCACGCGCCACAGTGTTGATGCTGTCGAGCTGAACAAAGCCCAGCCGCCGGATCAGCTCCAACAGATCCGCGCCTTTTGCAGGACCTGACGGTGCCTCCAACAGTCCATGACGATCCAGAAACAGCCGCCGCGCGGCCCGGTTGCCCAGCCGCGCGCGCACCAATCAGCGCCGCTTCAGCGTATCACCATAGGTGATCGTCGGAGTGAGGGTCACATGGCGCTCCACCTCGGCCTCAGGATCTTCAAGCTGGGCCGCAATCATCTCGGCCGCCTTGCGCCCGATTTCCTGACGGCAGGCATCCATGGTGGCCAACTTGCGCGGCAGACCCTGCAACAATTCCACACCGTTGAACCCCGCCAGACCGATCTGACCCGGCACGTCGATCCCCTGTTCCAACAGGTACAACAGACCACCCGCGCCGATCATGTCATTGGAATAGTAGAGGAAATCCAGTTCCGGGGAACGCTCCAGCATCTCTGCCGTCATCTCGCGACCCTTGGCGAGCGCCGAGCCGCCGGAATAAAAGGCGCGATCCTCGATCTCGACACCTTCCTTGGCCAGTGCCTCGGTAAAACCTTCAAACCGTTTGCGAGCACGGTGATCCAGCGGCATCTTGGTGCCCATAAAGCCAATGTGACGATAACCCGCTTTCAAGATCGCCTTGGCCATCTCCCGGCCCGCACGGCGGTGAGAGATACCGACCATACCATCAACCGGTTTGCCGTCCGTATCCATGATCTCGACCACCGGGATCCCTGCAGCATTAAGCATCGCTCGCGCCGCTTCCGTATGTTCCAGCCCGGCAATGATCACCCCAGAGGGACGCCAGGAAAGCATCTCGTAAAGAACCTTTTCCTCTTTTTCCGGCTGATAGTCGGTGACACCGACAACCGGCTGCAACTCTGTGTTCTCAAGAACCTTGTTGATGCCAGTCAGCACTTCAGGGAATACCATGTTGGACAGCGACGGGATGATAACCGCAACCAGGTTCACCCTTTTGGAGGCAAGCGCCCCGGCGATCTTGTTGGGCACATAGCCCAGCTCCTTTGCCGCGGTCAGGACCTTGGTGCGGGTCTTTTCCGACACATCCCCACGATTGCGAAGAACCCGGCTGACTGTCATTTCGGACACACCTGTGGCTTCTGAGACGTCACGAAGGGTGAGCGGGCGCTTGTTGTCGGTTGTCACGGGCGTCGGCCTCTTTGGATTTGATCGTCTGATGTTAGCGCAGACGCCGCAGAATACACAATGGGAACTGCAATCGCTCAACGCCTCTAAAACGCTCAGCACCTGAGCGCGCCCCATTGTGATGACAGAGACGATTTGCTATCGCGTAAATGCGCGCGGCCCCGTGGCTCAACTGGATAGAGCAGCCCCCTCCTAAGGGGCAGGTTGCAGGTTCGAATCCTGCCGGGGTCGCCAAATTGTTTGATAAATTCTTTTTAAATCAACGATTTGAACCAAAATTCCCCGGTGAGATGTAACACATTATGTAACACATGAGCAAAAACTGGAGAAAGGTCGGAGCGATCCGAATGAAGATCGACTATGTTCTTTGGCGGAACGGCACAGCTTACTATCGCCGCCGCATTCCGAAGGATGTTGCTAAGCAATACAAGGTCAAAGACTACCTGACCTTCACGCTTGGAACCAAGGACCCCCTTGAAGCTGCCCGCAAGGCCCACGAGGAAACTAAGCGCCTAGATCGGGAATGGGCGTTACTCAGGGCGTCGGATGGAACAGAGCTTGCCACTCGGCAAAAAGCATTGGCCATCTTGGAGAAGCATGGTTTGGAGCCAGGGCAATGGGCAGAGTACAGGAAGCACGACCTGGAGCCGGATACGTTCGTGGACGAGCTATCGGTCTTCTCCCAAGACTCTGACGGCTACAGCAACGGAATTGTCAGGGAACGGTTGCCTGACGATCTGCGTTTGGCTGCTGATCTGTTCTACGCAGATGACACCAAGGTAAGGGAGCTCTTGGTCCCAAGCTTCTTAGAAGTCAAAGAGAAGCACCTGTATTTCCACCCTAAGCGAGCTGAAGACCCTCAATTTGAACGGTCGGTGAAACGCTTTCTGGAAATAAATGGAGACATGCCGATCAACCAGTATCGTCGTGAACACGGCAATGCGTTTGTCAAGCAACTGCTCGATGCGAACCTCAAAGGATCAACAATCCACCGCTACCTCAACCAAATTCGACCAATCTTCAATACAGCCATCGAGGAGCTCGAAATCTCGATGAACAATCCCTTGTCAAAACTAAAGGTGCCGAAACAAGAAGCCGATGAAGACGGCGGTAGAGCTCCATATTCGATGCAGGAGCTTTGGGAACTCCAGAAGCGATGTCGAGAGGTTGATGATCAACGTCGCTGGGTCTTGTCCATAATATCGGACACAGGTGCTCGTTTGTCAGAGATCGCTGGTGCGAAGAGGGAAGACGTTGTTCTGGATGGAGAGGTGCCTCACATTGTGATCAAAAAGAACGAAGTTAGGGATTTAAAGAGCGCAAGTGCCAAACGTAAGGTTCCGCTCGTTGGAGAAGCCCTCTGGGCTGCGCAGCGTGCCATTCAGGCCCACAGCGAGCCATACCTCTTTCCCGTGCTGGTAAAGGCCGGAGAGTACAACAATGGTTCGGTCTCTGCAGCGCTGAATAAATGGCTAAAGACCCAAAACCTTCGTGGAGACGACCAACCGATCCACAGCTTGCGTCACTCTATCAGAGATCGACTGAGAAATGCTGGTTACTCGCCCGATATCATCGACCGCATTGGAGGCTGGAAGACTGAGGGCGTCGGCGAAAGATACGGTGCAGGTCATGACTTGGCCGTTCTGCACAGATACATGTTAGATATGTTAGCACTGGAACGGGCAAAACAGCCCTCGGTCAACGATGGGTAACTAGATCTCTCTGTACTGAACTGTAGTCTTAGGCTCCGTCAGCATTGCCTGATAGAGCCTAAGGCGGCTTCGCGCAGATAGCGACCTTTGCAAAGTGAGGCGAGCGGCCCATACCGGTCACTCGATCTACCATCGCGATGCTGCAGCGCAGTCCGTCAGAGGAGACATTCGCTACAACTGCATACTTTTGGCCGCGATGCACTCACCCATCGAGGAGAATTCCACCGTTCGGCTGCAGAGACTCAATGTCAGCTTAGCGCCAAGCGCTTTTGTTCTGAGAAGCTTCCACTAATGTTCGAAGAGTTCTTAGGGCCGTTTCCATCGTCGTTCGGTTACGGGGTGCTCCGATACAAAGCCGAAGCCCATTTTGCAGTCCGGAGCGTTCGCCTTTTGCTGCGAACTGTGAGGCGGGAGACACCAACACCCTTGCTTCTGCAAGAGCTTCGACCACCCAGTCTTGCCGGGCATTGGTGGGTAGTGGCAAAAGCACATGCATGCTTTGTGGTTCTGTTACCATCGGCATGCCTTCAAGAATGCGACGTACAATCGCTTGGCGTTTGAAGACCTCTTTTCGCTTGGCGCGGACGACATGATCGTACTGGCCAGATGCAATAATCTCAGATGCGACTGAGGCCATCAGCGGTGCATTCATCCACACGGAGGCACGTTGAGCACGGTCCACTGCGTTTCTGTGGCTGTCCGGGGAAACGAGGAAGCACACTCGCAAGCCGGGGGCCCAACTTTTGGAGAGCGTCCTGATGTAGAGCGTTCGGTCCGGAGCAAGTTCCGCGATTGACGTTGGCGGTGCGTCAAGCAGGAAACCGTAAGCGTCGTCTTCGATGACCATGACATTACGTGTCTCGGCGATTCGCACGATCTCGGAGCGGCGATCCAAGGGCAGAGTGGTCGAAGTTGGGTTCTGCACGTTGGGGATACAGAACAACGCCGAGACATCGTGCTTTCGGCATAGCCGATCAAAGCTATCTGGAATGATCCCATCACTGTCGGCGTCCACTTCTACCACGTCGAGGCGGAGCATCTCACAGGCTAAGCGGACCATCGGATACGTCAGGCGCTCAACTGCGACCACTTGGCTAGGGCGGCAGGTTGCCATCAGTGCCAGCATCAAGGCGTGTTGTCCGCCGCTGCATATGGTGATCGCCTCGTGGCTGTCGATTGGCGTCTCACGATCTTCATTGAGCCACCGCCATGCAGTCAGCCGGTCATACTCAGCCCCCGGGTTGTTCCGGTAGTCGAGCACGTCGCAGCCAGGGTCGGCGAGGACCTTCGCAATGGCATGTTGGAAGATGGCTTCCTGTTCAGGCAGGACCAGGTGGTTCTTGCTGAAATCAACCACTGCTTCACCTGGGGTCTCGTAAGAAAACTCCATGGCCCGAGCATCAGCGTTCATCCGAACAAACGTCCCGCGTCCAACCTCGCCGATGGTCAGCCCCATAGCCTCCATCTCAGAGAACACCTTCGTTGCGGTCCCCAACGACAGCCCATGACGGTGGGCAAGTTCCCTATGTGTCGGCAAGCGGTCACCCGGCTTGAGCGCCCCGCCACGGATGTCACTGGCCATTTCGGCGGCTACGTCTTTGTACTTTGCTCGCATTGGACAATCCGCGTTTTGAACAATGCACTGATTGTATTGGATACTGGTGCTGTCACAAGGACGTATTTGGTATGAACCAAAAATCATTGTCACATATACAATGAAATTATTGACCTCATGATGTGTTACAATCAGATGTTTGTTCTACTTCATTAAACCAAAGAGGCGACGAGAGATGACAACGATCCCGCCACAAAGGCACCTGTTCGATATCCCGTCGGACCTGGCGTATTTCAACTGTTCGTACAATGCGCCCCTTCTGAAGAAGGCTGGAGAGACTCTAGTCGAGGGGGCCCTCTCCAAGTGTCGCCCTTGGGAACGTAAGCCCAACCACTTCTTTGAAGATGCCGAGGCTTTCCGTGCCGCCGCGTCCAGAGCGTTTGGTGTCAGTGCCGACACCTTCGCTGTTACCCCGTCGGCCAGCTATGGATCGTCCACTGCGGCTAGAATCCTGGAAGAGCATCTGTCAGATCAGGATGAGATCATCGTGTTGGATGAGGCATTCCCGTCCAACTACCTCCCCTGGCAGCGTCTGGGTCAAGAAACCGGAGCGAAGTTTGTGGTTGTACCAACGCCAGAGGATTTCGGCTGGACCCAAGCCGTTCTGGACCGGATCACGCCCCGGACCAAGCTCGTCGCCATTCCAAACTGCCATTGGACCAATGGCGCTCTGCTGGAGCTCGACAAGATCGCTGAAGCAGCCCGTTCCGTCGGATCGTACTTCATCCTTGAGGTCACGCAGTCACTGGGGGCAAAACCCATCGACATCGCTTCGTTGAAACCAGACTTCCTGATCTCTGCCGGATACAAATGGTTGCTCTGTCCCTATGGTCTCAGCCTCTTCTATGCCGATCCTAAATGGCATGATGCGCGACCTCTGGAAGAGACATGGCTCAGCCGGGCCGATGCCGAAGTCTTTGAGAACCTTGTCCAGTATAACGATCAATACCAGGTCGGGGCGCGTCGGTTCGAGATGGGTCAGAAGAACATCCCCTCGATCCTACCTGGCGGCGTTGTGGCATTGGAGCAGATTGCAGATTGGGGCGTGGCTAACATCGCCGAGACCCTTGAAGGCATCAATGACCGCATCGCAGCGATCCTAGAGCCCTTCGGCTTTGTTCCCGTACCAAAAGAGGTCCGAAGCCCCAACATCCTCGGAGCGGGCCTGGAAGGCGGCATTCCGGAGACGCTTCTCCCGAGCTTGGCCGAGCGCAACGTCTATGTCAGCCGTCGGGGCGGTTCCCTGCGGTTCGCACCCTACCTCCACGTGACCAACAACGACCTCGACCGGCTGTCCGAAACCCTGAAGTCCGTATTCCAGTAGAGGCGAGCATCTGCTCGATATCCCATGTCCATCAACCAACGCTTGAAAGACCTCGGCATTCAATTGCCTGACGCTGTAGCCGCAGTGGCCAACTACGTACCAACACATTTGAGTCCGGATGGTACCCTGCATGTGTCCGGACAAATTGCATTCGTAGACGGGGAACTGGCGGATCGAGGAACACTGGGCAGTTCCATATCTGTCGAGGATGCTTACAAATCTGCCCGCACCTGTGCGATCAACGTGCTTGCCCAAGTCTCAGCCGCGTTGGACGGAGACATGGATCGGATTGTCAATTGCAGAAAGCTGACCGTCTTTGTCGCTGCAACCTCCGACTTCGAAGAGCACCCAAAGGTCGCCAATGGGGCGTCGGACCTGATCGTTGAAGTGCTAGGCGATATTGGCCGACACTCCCGTTCCGCTGTTGGTGTGTCGAGTCTGCCCTTCAACGCCCCTGTTGAGGTCGAGGCTGTATTTGAGGTCGCACACACAGCCTGAGGGTAGATAGCCAAGCAACCTGGGAAGATCGACAATGAAGACTATTGGCATCTTAGGGGGCATGTCAGCATCATCCACACAACTCTACCATCGTGAGCTTTGTGATCTCACCCGCGAAAGACTAGGCTCAGGACCCATTGATTTCCGCTGTGCGGCGTGATTCATCGCACCCAAAAGTGGTGAACATGTCTGACCTTTTCTGGCTGAGCGACGAGCAGATGGCCCGTCTGAAACCCTTCTTCCCAAAGTCCCACGGGAAGCCTCGCGTTGATGACCGGCGGGTTTTGAGTGGGATTATCTTTATCAATCGCAACGGCTTACGATGGCGCGATGCGCCCAGGGAATACGGTCCGCATAAGACGCTCTACAATCGCTGGAAGCGCTGGAGCGACAAGGGCATCTTCGCC